>Ga0214473_10007536_pt1 | contig 12903 bp, 7 predicted proteins | sample RVTome_7_FD_203509 | JGI IMG/M metagenome (GOLD analysis project Ga0214473, IMG submission 203509) | Soil microbial communities from uranium-contaminated site in the Upper Colorado River Basin, Wyoming, United States - RVT98D197 | ecosystem: Environmental > Terrestrial > Soil > Contaminated >...
GTCCTGGTAGACCAGGCCCAGGCTCTCGCCGCTTTCCAGCCGGATTCCGTTGAGCGACTCCTCGACCCACGTCCTGGCGACGTTGCCCGAGAGGAGGTTGCGGGTGTTGGAGGAAAGCTTGGTCGCCTTGACCTTGAGGAGCCAACCGTTGCCGTATGGGTCATCGTTGACGACCGAAGGGGTGCGCAGCGCAGCATGGTTCACTGCCACCACCTCCCCGTCGACCGGAGAGAACATCGGGATGATCCGGGATTCGGCCGTAAGCGTCCATCCCTTCTCCCCCTGGCGAACCTTGGCTCCGACGTGCGGCAGCTCCATCGCGTCCACCCTGCCCAGGAATCTCTGGGCGAAATCGTCCATCCCCACGGTGACCACCTCGCGGCTGTCCTTCCGGAGCCAGCTATGGCCCTGGTGGAAGAAATGCCCGTCGGGGACGAGGAAGTAGTCCACAAATCTTTTGGGTCTCCTTATCGCACCCGCGGGAACCGGGGTCCGGTGGCTCAGGTACCGCGAGAAGTAGATGAAGCCCGCCAGGAACGTCATGACGATTATGTACTCGATCCCCTTCGTTGCGAAAATGTCTACATACCGGAAGCTTTCCATTGCACGACCTCCACGATTATTTGTGCGTGTACCGGGGACTCTTTTTATTACGCGCGATCCACTCTTGCCATGCGCCTAAATCGCTCGGAGCATGGTCCGTACGGCGGTGGCGGCGGCGATAATCGCGTAAACGGCAATGAGGATGGGGTATATCATGGCGCCACCTCCTTGTTTTGCTGCCCTTTGGTAGAGCAACCTTCGGGCCAACAGATAAGGTCTTCCTGGAAAGGGTCCTACTATATTGGAATGATTAGTAAATCAAGATGCTCAGGAATAATTCGCAGGTTTTATGGAGAGGCTATCTCTGTTGAATATCTTTACACTATTTCAGCGTCTTGTGTTTTATTTCGGATTATAGCGGAGATAGGACGTTGAAGAATTCAACAGTCCCGCAAGGTTTTCAACACTACCCGGTCTTTCCCCCCTCGGTTCGAACGGAATGCGATCGTGTTCACCAGCCTTCGCACAAACGCGCCATGAAAAGCCGTATGCTTTTGAGCTACGGTTGGCAGGCCAGTTTTCTCGGTAGCCGAAGAAAAATATTAATTCCCGGCTACGGCCGGCAAGCAATCGCAAACAATTCGGGCCTGTGTCTTCTACGAAACTTTCGTGAATTTCGTCTTCGGGGCACCGCAGACCGTGCACTTGTCCGGAGCGTGGCCGTTCACCGTATTGCCGCAGATCTCGCAGACGAAGATGTCCTGGCGGGATAGGTCCTTTCCTTTCTTCAAACTCTCCAGCGCTTCCGAATACAGGTCGTAGTGAATCTTCTCCACGGCCAGGGCGTTCCGGAAGGATGCCGCGGCGCCGGGGTTCTTTTCCGCTTCCGCCTCTTTCAGGAAGGCCGGGTACATCTGCTGGAATTCGTATCCTTCCCCTTTGATGGCCGCCTGCAGGTTTGCCGCCGTGTCCCTGACCCCCTTCATCACGCGGAAGTGGGCGTGGGCATGCACCGTTTCCGCCGCGGCCGCCGCGCGGAACAACTTCGCGACCTGGGGAAATCCCTCCGACTCCGCCTTCTGCGCGAAGGCCAGGTACATACGGTTGGCCTGGCTCTCGCCCGCGAACGCCTCTTTCAGATTTTTCTCCGTCGCCATTGCTTCCTCCTTTTCATGTGAAGATTTGTCGTGGACCGAACGAAGCGTATTGTGAATAATATCGATCTTGGGTAAACCGAAATTTCCGAATTCCTCGAAGAGTACGATGTCGATGTCAGAGAAATAGGTTCGAAGAATTTCTTCCGCACGCGTGCGAATGGTTCAACCTGCGTTTTATTATTTGATACTGCACTCCCGTGCAAGAGGAAAAGCCATTTACCCTTGCAAGATTAAAGAAGATGTAACAACATTGCGATATATATGGTAGTGCCCAGTGGGGGATTTGGCCAACGTAAGATGAAGCGACTGACTCCTATCAGGGATTATTCGCGCACAAGCTCGGGCCCATCCCGTACCGCCACCTTTCCCGGCGATTTTGCAGGGCTGTCCCGCGGGAAAACGCTTCCCTTGTTTCTCCTCGCCTGCTTCTTTTATCTGACCTTTGTCGCCTGTCCCGCGTCGTTTGCGAGCGTCGACAATCTGGTCAGGGAAAACTCGATTGCGTCGAACCTGGCCGCTCCCTCCGCAATCGCCCTCGATACCGGGGGGGGCATCTATGTGTCGGAGTCGGGCAAGAACCGGGCCCTGATTTTTACATCGAGCGGCGTTTATTTGAGTCAGCTTCAGGGACTCGACAAGCCGCTCGGGATCGCCGTGGACAACACCGGAAGGATTTACATCTGCAACGCCGGAAGAAAGAACGTCGAGGTGTACGGCAGCGGCCTGAACCTGCTGTTCAAGCTCGGAGCGGGCAACGGGGAGTTCGATCTTCCCGTCGGCGTCGCCCTGGGAAGTTCCGGAAAAATCTACGTGGTGGACGCCAAGGCGTGCGCCGTAAAGGTATATCTTTCGGACGGCACCTTTTCGTTTTCCTTCGGCGGCAGCGGAAGCGACGACGGCAAGTTCAATTTCCCGACATCGATAACGATCGATAGTGCGACGGAAGAGGTCATTGTTTCCGATCTGCAGCTGACCTGGACGGGAGTCCAGGGCGCGAGGATACAGATCTTCGACAAGAATGGCGCGTTCCGGAGGAAGTTCGGCGTCTTCGGGCAGGGGGAAGGCCTTCTGTGGAAGCCCGTGGGGACGGCCGTCGACACGAACGGAAGGATCTATGTGTCCGACGCCTATCAGCACATCGTGGAAGTATTCGACAGCAACGGGAATTATCAAAAGACCATCTACGACACGAATCGTCCCTTAAGGACACCTCTTGGCATCGCGGTGAACAGCAGCGCCGGCAAGCTATACGTCGCCTCCCTGAATTCGTCGACGGTGGAAGTCTACGGATCGGGGGAGACGAGCGGCAGCGGCACGTTGACGTTCTCCGGTTCCGGCGGCGGTGGCGGCGGATGTTCGGTGGCTCGGCATGCCTCCGGCGCCGCGGTTTCCCCCTTGGAATTTTTCTTCCCATTCCTTGTCCTGGTTCTATACTTTCTTGCGGGGAGGAGGGCGGGGAAAAAGGCGCGAAGCTTCGGGCACCTGAGAAATCGATGAAGAAGGCACTTCTCGTCGCGCTCTGTTCCTGCCTTTTCATCGGTTTTTCCCTTCCGATCGGTTCCTCCTTCGCGATCAATCCCCAGTTCCGGAAGTACCTGGACCTTCGGGGGTTCAGCCCCTCCCGCCTGACGCCGTATTCCGGGTACGTCTACGAATACCCCCACTCGGCCACCTACGACATCGGGTGCGAGTCGTGCCATTACCAGTACAACCCGGCGCTTCCCCCCGACTGGGCGACGTTCAACCCGCAGACGATCGACGACACGCTGTACAACGCCCTGTGCTGGAATTGCCACAACGACATCACGGCGCCGTACGTGAAGACGCACTCTAGCCTGACGACCGACAACACGTACGGGACGTGGACGGTGGAGTGCAAGACCTGCCACGAGCCGCATCTCCAGACGCAGAAGACGGCGTACGGGAGCGGCTCGTACGTCTCCCAGGGGAGCGTCACATCGTCGTCGGACAACCTGCTGCAGAGCACCGGCGCGGGATGGACGGACAACCAGTACCAGGGGTACGTGGTGACCCCGAACGTGACGGACTGGCCGTACTACAGCTACAAGATCTCCCGGAACAGCTCCGAGAACCTGTACGTGGAAGGCCCGATGGACCTTTCGAAGGCGGCGGCGGGGAGCACGTTCGCGATCACGGACATGAAGCTGGTCCAGGACACGATCGCGACGCCTTCCAGCGGGAACCGGGGGGTGAAGTTCTATCGTCCCACGGGGGCGAACTCGGGTTCCGACGGGGATGGCACCTACGACGGGGTGTGCGAGGTGTGCCACACGGCGACGTCGTATTTCCGGAACGCCTCGTCGGGGTACGCCACGCACATGCTGGGGCGCAGATGCACGCAGTGCCACAAGCACGTGGACGGCTTCAAGTTCTCCGGGGGGCGGGCGCATTTCACGCACCAGAACCTGCTCACCTGCACGGACGGGAACCTGGGGTGCCACGGGGTGGCGGAGCCGCCTCTTTTGGCGGACAACGTAAACCTTGCGAGCACGACGAAGTGCGGCAACTGCCACAATTCCTCGAACGTGGCGACGGCGAAGAGCTACTGGGACAACGCGGGGACGGCGGGGAGCTGGTCGACCGTGGCGGGGGAGGTTACCTACTGCGGGAGCTGCCACAACCCGACCACGCCGGGGAACTCCCAGATGAACGGCGGGGGGGACCAGGCGCAGGACGTGATGGGGAACGGCTCCACCTACGGGTACAGCGTCACGGGGCACGGGAAGACTTCCGGGACCTATTCGCGGATGGCCTGGCAGGCGACCACGGCTTCGGGCAACCCGGCGGCGAACCAGGTGTGCAGCGGCTGCCACGACCTGACGACGCAGCATTACAACACCACGGGGAAGCGGCTGAAGACCGGCTTCGCCAACGACGACAACAACAGCAACTGCAGGCAGTGCCACGACCCGGGCACGGCGGCGGTGACCGCGCCGCACATGTACTCCACCTACACGGCCTACCAGGCCTCCGCCCACGCCGCGTACAAGTGCACCGAATGCCACGACGTGCACGGCAAGACCGGGGCGTACGCCGCGATGACCAAGGGGAACAAGCAGGCGCTCTGCTATCAGTGCCACAAGGACCCCGCGTCGGGAGGGATCCAGAACCTCGCGGTTTCCGGGTCGGTGTACTCCAATAACATCCAAAGCGCGTTCGGGATGTCCTCAACGCACCCGCTGGGCACTTCTTTCGCGATCGGCGGCAGCACCTATTCCCTCGAGTGCACGTCGTGCCACAACGTGCACATCGTCACGGGGAAGTACTGGCAGGCCGACCAGGGCAAGAGCCCGGTGACCCGGTTTACGAACAACCTCGCGGTGTGGGGGGCGGCGTCGGGCGAGAAGATGAACGACTACGCAGGCACGGGCAGGTATCAGACGCCCTACGTGTCGGTGAATACCTTCAACGGAGCCCAGCTGCCCGACTACGTCACCTTCTGCATGGACTGCCACCAGTACGCCATCAACGGCATCGTGGCGAAGAACTGGACGACCGACGCGCACGGCGTGAAGACCGCCGGGTTGACCGGCATGATCACGGGGGGCGGCGTGAGCGGCTCGCTCTACGCCGGGCCCAAGGATTGCCCCAACTGGGAAGGGTGCGGCAGAGCGAAGGACTGGGGGACCTCCGATTCCTGCAATGAGGCGACGCAGGCGGCGGCAGGGGTGAACGAATGCTGGCCGGTCAAGCCGCTGGGGGCGGGGACTTCCGCATGGCTCAAGGGATCGTACGACCAGGAGCTCCGGAACGCGGGAGTGAACTATGTGCTCTCCTGCACCGACTGCCACGAGGCCCACGGATCGAGCAAGTACAAGCTGCTCCGCTATTCCCTGAGCAATACGCTGGACGACAATACCCTTCACAACGACGTGGAGCTGGTCAACGACCGGCGCACCTGGGGTTTCGGGACCGGCAATACCATTGGCGTCTGCTACGCGTGCCACTACCCGAAAACGAGGGAGCACTCCTATAACCCCGGATGGCACAACAACAGCGTGTGCGGCACCGGCCCTTGCCACCAGCCCGATCCCTACGACCATGTGTCCTTCGGCGCCGGAGAGTGCTACGGGCGCTGCCATTCCAGCACCTATGTCTACAACACGGATCTGATGAACACTCCGAGCCAGTGGGCGACGTTCCATGAGACCCGGCAGAAGGGGACCGCAACCCAGGTCGCCCCGGCCCACGAAAACGGCCTGGTGCTTCATTACCGGTTCGAGGGCAGCCTCAAGGACAACAACATGTGGAACAACCACGGCCTGTGGGTCAACGGGGCGGGCACTTACACAACCGGCAGGATCGGTCAGGCCATCCAGATCAACAACAACCCCATAGAAGTCGGGGCCGAAAGCGCCGTATGGGATTCCACGAACGCCTGGAATACCGGGAACATCTCCCGGTTGACCGAAATGAAGTACAACATGACGCTGGAGGCATGGGTCTACCCGACCGTCAGCGACGGCAACGAACGAAAGATCATGGCGAAGCACGCCTACACCAGCGGCGGGTATGCGCTGGTGTTGAAACAGTTCGACGGTACCCTGCGAGTGGGCTTGCTGACCAACATGACGGGCGGCGGACCCACCAGCGCGTGGGACGGAACGACCTGCAACGGCCTGCGGGGGGCCTACAGTTCCGTTTCCATCCCGCTGAACCAGTGGACGCACGTCGCCGCGACGTACGACCCGACACAGCCGGACAGAAATGCGAGCGACGGCTCCGTGGGACGGATACGGATCTATGTCAACGGAGAGGATGCGACGACCGGTTACAGCGCCATTTCGACGTGCTACGCCCAGCCCGGGGCGGGCGAAAACGCCATGTTCCCCTTCAGCGACATGAGGTTCAAGGACCTCAGCCGGTGCAGCGGCGGCAGTTGGTGCGCGACGGCGCTCTCCGTAGGGGGTATGAATTGGTCGGACACCGCCAACAATTTCATCGGCCGGCTGGACGAGGTCAAGGTCTGGAACGTGACGAAATCTTCCTCGTACTTCGAGTCCATCGACGTTCAGACGGCCCCGAGGATCGACAAGGTGGAGGGAAACCTCTCGAGCAACCTGCTGTATGTGACCTTCTCGGAGGGGGTGTACGGCAGCACGGGTATGGTTGGAGCGCTTGTGCCCGCGGACTTCGTATTCACGGATTCCGACAACGGGAGGACCGTCACGGGCGTGACGCACACGGCGGGCTCGAACACTGCGACCCTGACGTTGAGTTCCTCCCTCGACGCCAATAACGACCTCGGCGTCGACACTCTCGCGGCAGCTTCCAACGCCATTTTCGACGATCACGACAACCCTGCTCCGACGACCCCGGCCGTAACGATCACGGCATCATCCCAATGTCCCAGCGGGCAGGTTGTCTTCAATTTCAGCGAGGCGGCCGGGAGCCCCTATGCCTTTGACAATTCGCAGATGCTTCTCGGAACGGTGAACGACCCCGCCGATACGCTCCGGGGCGACGGATTCCTCCTCGGCGACGGCACGAACAACTACATCGCCTTCACGAACGGCTCCAAGTGCCTGCAGGCGGACACGGGGATGCGGCTGGAGGCGCGGATCAAGCCCACCGGGACGAGCGGCACGGCGAACTACATCAAGCGTATCATCGGCCGGCTCACCGGGGGCGGCAACTACCAGATGACGGTCTGGCGGAACAACAATGTGGCGGCGGGTTGGACGTACAACGCTCCGACCGGCGTGACCTCCATCGCCCTTTGGGTGAACCCGGATAATACCCACGGGGGCGCGACCAGCAAGCCGGTCCTGACGAACTACACGACCTGCCCGATCGTTTCCGACCACTGGTACCAGGTGATGGCAGTCTGGAACTCTTCATTGGGGGGCGTCCCGGGGCAGTTCTTCGTGCCGGCCCAAATATGGGTCGAAGACCAGGGGACGGACGGAAACGGCGCGGGAAGAAGCTGGTCGGGCATGATCGATTGCACCAAGGCCGACCAGTCCTACCAGGGAACGGACGATACCAGGAAGCTGTGGACGGGCGACACGATCAAGAAGGCGGACGGCACTTTCGCCATCGGCGCGGACGCGGCCTTGAACAACACGTTCACCGGCCAGATCGACTGGGTCAAGTGGTGGGGGTCGGCGAGCGCGCCGCCGAGCGGACCGGCGTACGACTGGAACTACGAGATGGACCTGTTCACGTCCCCGCCCGGTCCCTGACCGGGACCGCGGGTATTTTCATCCCTTTCGCGGGATCCCCCGTTCGATCCAGGAAGGTCCATCATTGTTTTCCGCCGATCGTCTTCCCAATCAGGACGGCGAAGACGATGCCGGCGCCGGCCTCGACGAGCCCGAACAGGACGGAGATGCGGTCCAGCCCAAGCCCCACCGGCATCACGGAGCCGACCAGCATCCCGGCGAGCCCGACGTTGGCCATCCAGAACTGCGCCTCCGCCCAGCCGATGCGCGGCACGCGGGGAAGGCCTAAGAACATCGTGGGGATCAGCTTGAACCCGATGCCGTAGATCAGGAAGAGGACGAATCCGACCAGCAGCACGTGGGTGTGAACAAACAGGAAGTTGTCGTTGCCGAAGGCAAGCATCCCGGCGCCCAGAAGCAGCCCCAGGGCAAGATAGAAGAACGCCACCCGGATATACCGCCGGCAGAGGCGGTGCAGGCGGTCCTGCACGGCGCGGTCCTGGACGGAGGGGTCGATCATCCCTTCCTTTCCCCTGGATCTAACTCACGTCGTTTTTTCCACCACGGAAAAGGAGCCGTCGGCGAGGGAGGAATCCGCAACGAAGACGACGCGGCCTCCGCAAGCCCTCTCCATGGCGGTAATTTCCTCGCGTTTCTGGTTGAGCAGCGCCCCGAGGAGCGCGGGAGAAACGCGGACGGACAGATCCTTTCCTGGCTCCCGCGACAGCTCGGACTGGACCTTTCGCAGCAGGCGGACGATCAAGGAGTCCGAGGTGGGAAGGGCCCCCGTCCCCCCGCAAAGGTCGCACCCCTTGAGCATCACGTCGTAGAAAGAGATCCCCATCCGCTGCCGGCTGATGCCCACCAGCCCGAACTTCCCCATGCCGGAGACGTCGCTTTTCGCCTTGTCCCGCTTCAGCGCGTCCTTGAGGATCTTCTCCACGTCCTTGATGTGGCTGCGATTCTCCATGTCGATGAAATCGACGACGATCAATCCCCCCATGTCGCGGATGCGGAGCTGGCGCGCCACTTCGGCGGCCGCCTCCTTGTTCGTCCGGTAGGCCGTGTCCTCGATGTCCCGGTCCTTGGCCGAACGGCCGGAGTTGACGTCGATCGACCACAGCGCCTCCGTCCGGTCGATCACGATATGCCCGCCCGACGGAAGGGGGACCTTCCGCGCGCAGGCCCGTTCCAGCTGTTCGTCGAGGTTGAACTTGAAGAACAGGGGCTTCTTCTGGCGAATGACCTTCAATTTCTGCTTCTGCTGCGGGTAGTAGACGTCGAAGAACGCCTGCGCCTTGCGGTACGAGTCCTCCGAGTTCATCAGCACTTCGGCGACGTCCGGGGAGTAGTTGTCCCGAAGCGTGCGGACGACGATGTCCTGCTCCTCGTAGAGCAGCGAGGGTGCCTTCTGCGTGCGCGCCCCTTCCACGGTCCGGTCCCACAGCTTGAGCAGATTTTCGAGGTCGGCCTTCAGGTCCTTGAGGGGCTGTCCCGCGCCCACCGTCCGCACGATGAACCCCAGGTGCTCGGGATAGGTGAGCTTCTCCATGTTCTTGCGGATCCGTTCCCGCTCCTTCTCGCCGGCGATCTTCTTCGAGATCCCGTAGCGCTTCATCCCCAGCATCATGACGAGGTACCGCCCCGCAATGCTGATGTACGAAGTGAGGGCGGCTCCCTTGATGGAAGACTCCTCCTTGGTCACCTGGACGAGGATCTCCGTACCCGGCCGCAGGTGGGGCCGCTTGTCCCCCTCGTTCCAGGTCCCCAGGTTCTCCATCAACGCACCGCCGCAGTATTCGTTCAAGGGGAGGAACCCGTGCCTCCCCCCGCCGAACTCCACGAAGGCCGCCTCTATCGCCTGGGCGACGTTGACCACCTTGCCCTTGTAGATGTTCCCCTTGAAGGCCTTCCGGCGCTGGTTCTCCACCTCGAAGTACTCCAGGTTCCCGTCGCTGACGAAGGCCACCCGGATCTCCTCGGGGTGCACGCCGTCGATCAGCATCACCTTCCTTGGCCCCTTGCCGGGCTCCGAAACGGCCTCTTCCCCTTCTTCCTCCTCCGCCTCGGCCGCCTCCAGGGGGCCGCGGCCTTCCACGTACTCCTCGGATGAGGTCCCCTCCGCTCCTCCGTTGAATTCTTCCCGCTGGGGCGGGGCAGCGGGAGCCGGCTCTCCTCCCGGTGCCTGCGGCAACCCTTTCCCCCGGCGGCGACCCCGGCGGCGTCCCCGGCGGCGTCCCTTCCTCCCGTCTCCCGCCGGAGAATCCTGCTGCGCTTCCGCTCCCGCCGGAGAATCCTGAGCGGCCTCCCCCGGATCTTCCGTCGCGGCGGTGGCTTCTCCCCCGAACGGCTCCGATCCCGAAACCGGCGGGGTTTCCGCGTAGGGCGGCCGCGCGGAGTTTACCGTCTCCGCTTCCTGGACGACGGATGCGCCCTCCGGGTGCTGCGCGGGCCCGCCTTGCGCCGATTCCGTCTGCTCCGCCTGGGACTTCTTTCCCCTACGGCGGCGGGAACGGCGGCGGCGGCCCTTCTCGGCGGCATTTCCGGCAACCTTCTTTTCGACTTCCAGGATCTCCTGCGGCGTCCCGGTTCCCTGGTCGTCCTCCGGCCCCGCATCCGTCATCCCGCCCGAGGGGAACGTCTCCCCGGCGGCAGCGGCCTCTCCGGACGGCTCTCCCTCTCCTTGAACCGATTCGCCCTGGGCGTCCGCCGGCAGGGCGGTTCCGGCCGCCCCTTCTCCCTTGCGCCGGGGGCGACGTCTCCAGTACTTGCGCTTCCCTTTCTCTTCCGTCATCGATTCCCTCCTGAAAATTTTGGCTCCAGGAACCTGTCAAGGACTCCCGGAAGATCGCATACGTCGCGCACCACGGCATGGGCGGGAGACGACTCCTCCCGGCCTCCCACCCAGACGGTGAACATGCCCAACTCCCGCGCCGGGACCAGGTTCTCGCGGACGTCCTCGCAGAAGAGGGACGCGGACGCGGTGGCTCCCGTTGCCTGCAGCAGCTTGGCGTACGGATACGGCGACGGCTTTGCGATGTATTCCATGAACTCGATCCCGTAAACCCCTTCCATCAAATCCGAAACGCCCAGCGCATCGAGCACCCGACGGGCGTACGATTCCGATCCGTTGGTGAACACCACGCGTCTTCCCGGAAGGCCGGAAAGCATCCGCCGGAGGTCGGGCCTCGGGGGGACGATTTCCGGAATCGGGACGTCGTGCACGAACTCGAGATATTCCACGGGCGGAACCCCGTGGTGATGCATGAGGCCGCGCAGCGTGGTGCCGAACTCCTTGAGGAAGCTCTTTCGCACGTGCTTCGCGGCGGCGGGATCCACGCCGAGCTTCTCCTGGACGTAGCGCTCGATCCGGGCATCGACGATCCGCCAGAGACTTACCTCCGGCGGGTAGAGCGTGTTGTCCAGGTCGAAGATGAACAGCGGGCCCGACGCCAACGTCATTCCCCCCCCACCTCGATTTCCGCAACCGCCAGCGACGGCGAGCCCACGTTCCCGAACCATCGGAAATCGGAGCCCGCTTCCACGACCTTCGATAGCAGGGAGAGGACGTTCCCGGAGACCGCGAATCCCCGCACCGGCTCTTTCTCTTCGCCGCCCTCGAAACGGATCCCGGCCGCGCCGACGGAAAAGTCCCCGGACACCGCGTCGGCGGTGTGGATCCCCAGAAATTCCGTGATCGTGATCCCCGTCCCCATCTCCCGGCGCAACTCCTGCGGCGTCTTGCCGCCGGGAGAGATCCGAAGGTTGGAGATCCCCACCGTCGGGGGTGTCTTGGAAGACAGCCTGCGGGAATTTCCGGTCGACCCCGTCCCGAGCCTCCTCCCCCAGAACGCGTCGGCGAGAAACCCTTTCAGCACCCCCCCTTCCACCAGGGCGTTCTCCCGGCAGGCCGTCCCCTCGCCGTCGAACGGCGCGGCGCCGCTTCCGGAAGGGTCCAAGGGGTCATCGCAAATTCGCACGGCCTTCGATGCGACCGCCTTCCCCACGAGTCCGCCCAGGATCGACCTCCCCTTGGCGACGTTGGACGCAAGGAAGGAAGGAGCAAGCACTTCGAGAAGCTCGGCCGCCGCGGCATTCTCCAGGATCGCCGCGTAGCGCCCCGTCTTCAGGCGCCGCGCACCCAGCATGCGGACCGCCTTCCGGGCGGCTTCCCGCGCGACGTCCCCGCGCCGGAGGCCCGCAAAATTCCGGGAGAATCCAAGTCCGTACCCCGTCTGTCCCTCCGCGCCCTCCTCGGCGACCGCCTCCACCCAGGCCGCATACCGCGTTTCGCACGCGGCTCCCGAGCGGCCCGCCGAATTCCGGAAGCGGACTTCCCCGACCGATTCCATCAGGGTGGCCGACCGGACCCTCTTCATCCGCGGATCCAGGGAAAGAGACTCCCGCTCCAGAAAGGATGCGAACTCCGCCTTTTCCCGGTCTTCCACGGTTTCCCACGACGGATCGTAAAGGGGCAGTTCGGGAGGTTCGCCGCCTGCCTCGGGGAGCCCGCAGGCGGGGTCCGGGTCCGAGGAAGCGGCGGAAAAAAGGGCCGCCTCGACCATCCGTACGATTTCGTCCCCGCTTGCGCGAAAACCGTAGGAGAACCCCATCCGGCCGTCCCGGAAGACGCGTACGCCCAAGGAAAGGGTGTCCGAAAAGGAAAGGGAGTCGATCCCGCCGCCGCGCGCATCGTACCGCCGCGCGCGCTCCCGCGAGACGCACAGCTCCGCATGCCCTCCGCCGCGCCGCGCAACCTCGCTCTCGACGAGGCCGAAGAGGGCCTCGGGCTCAGGCATTCCGCGTTCCGGATAAATCCGCCACCAGCGCCGTTTCGTCGCAGTCGGGGAACTTGGAGCACTTGAGGCAATCGGACCAGATCTTGTGGGGGAGCTCGGCCTTGTCCACTTGCCGGAACCCCAGCTTCTCGAAAAACCCGGGCTTGTACGTAAGCGCGAATACCCGCGAAATCCCCAGCACGATGGCCTCGGATACGCACGCCTCGACCAGCTGCGTGC
>Ga0214473_10007537_pt1 | contig 12901 bp, 11 predicted proteins | sample RVTome_7_FD_203509 | JGI IMG/M metagenome (GOLD analysis project Ga0214473, IMG submission 203509) | Soil microbial communities from uranium-contaminated site in the Upper Colorado River Basin, Wyoming, United States - RVT98D197 | ecosystem: Environmental > Terrestrial > Soil > Contaminated >...
CTCCGCCGCGCCGCGGCCAGGAGCCGGTCGCACTCCTCGGGCGTCACCGCCATGGGCTTTTCCAGGAGCACGTCCTTGCCTGCCGTGAGCGCCGCCACCCCGATCTCGGCGTGCAGGTGGTTCGGCACCACCACGGCCACGGCGTCCACGTCGGCCCGCGCCAGGAGCCCCTGGTAGCCTACGCAGACCGGCACCTCCGGCCAGTCCAGCCGCGCCTGTCCCGCCCCCACCTCGGTGCCGCAGGCGATGGCGGCCAGCCGGGCCCCGGGCGCCTCGCGGATGGCCTGGGCGTGGTGCTGACCCCAGAGCCCGTAGCCGATGAGGCCGAATCCGAGCGTCATGCCGTGAGCCCCCCTGAGACCAAGCCCGCCACTCCGGGGAAGTGGCAGGCCGCGTGGTGCCCTTGCCGGAGCTCGATCAACGGCGGGTCCTCCTGCCGACACACGCTCTCGGCGTACGGGCATCGTGGATGATATCGGCATCCCGGAGGCACCCTGACCGGGCTCGGAACATCGCCCTTGGCGAGCGCGGCCACCCGCGGCGCCTCGGGGTCAGGCACCGGGATCGCCGAGATCAAAGCCGCGGAGTAGGGGTGCGCCGGATGCGCGAACAGCTCCGCCGACTCGGCCATCTCCACGATCCGGCCCAGGTACATCACCGCGACCACGTCGCTCAGGGCGCGGATCGCCACCAGGTTGTGGGAGATCACCAGGTACGTGAGCCCCTGTTGCCGCTTCAGATCCTCCAGGAGGCTCAAGATCTGGGCCTGCACCGACACGTCGACCGACGACGTCGGCTCGTCCAGCACGATGAACCGCGGCGCCACCGCCAGCGCTCGCGCGATGACCACGCGCTGCCGCTGCCCACCGCTCAGCTCGTGGGGCAGCCGCGCCAGGATCTCGGCGTCCAGCCCCACCAGCGCCGTGCACCTGACGACCGTCTCCCGGGCCTCGGCGCGCCCCGCCGCGACCCTCAGCGTGAGCAACGGCTCCATCAGCGCGCTCCGGATCGTCTGGCGCGGATCGAGCGACCCGTAGGGGTCCTGGAAGACGATCTGGACGGCTCGCCTGAACTCCTTGAGCGCGCCGCGCCGCATGCCGGCCAGGTCGCGCCCGGCGAACTGGATCCGCCCCGACGTGGCCTCGAGGAGCTTGACGAGGAGCAGGGCGACGGTGCTCTTGCCGCACCCCGACTCGCCCACGAGCCCGAACGTCTCGCCGGGCTGGATCCGGAAGTCGAGGCCGTCGACGGCGCGGACGGAAGCCGCGCTCTTGCCGAAGAGCCCGCTCCGCAGCGGGAAGTGCTTGACCAGACGATCGACGGCCAGCAACGGCTCTCGGGTCATCCCGCGGGGGCCTCGTAACGATGGCATGCCACCGTGTGGCCGGGGCCGGTGCGCAGGGCCAGCGGCGTCACGCTCGAGCATTCCGGGAGCACGTAGGCGCACCGGGGATGAAACCGGCATCCCGCGGGCGCGTCGGTGAGAGCGGGCATGGAACCGGGGATCGGCCGGAACACCGCGCGGCTGCCGTGGATGGTGGGCACCGTCTCCAGCAGCGCCTTCGAGTAGGGGTGCTGCGCATCCCTGAAGAGGCTCCGGGCATCGGCCACCTCCACGACGCGCCCCGAGTACATCACGGCGACCCGATCGGCGAGCTGGGCGACGATGCCCATGTCGTGCGTGATCAGGAGCAGGGTCATCCCGATGCTCCGCCGCAGCTCCGAGAGCAGGCTCAGGATCTGCGCCTGGATGGTGACGTCCAGCGCGGTGGTGATCTCGTCCGCGATGATCAGGTCCGGCCGCCGGGCGAGGGCCATGGCGATCACGACACGCTGCTGCATCCCGCCGGACAGCTCGAACGGGTACTGCGTGACGATCCGCTCCGGGTCCGGGATCTTCACCAGCCCCAGGTACTCGATGCTCTTGCGCCAGGCCTGGCGCCCGAGCTCCCGCCGGGACCACCTTCCGATCCCCTCCGCCGAATCGAGCAGCTCCGGGTTGAGCTCGAAGAGCTCGGCGACCTGCCGGCCCACCGTCAAGACCGGGTTGAGGTAGGTCGTGGGGTTCTGAAAGATGAAGGCCACGGATCTGGCCCGCATCCGGTCGAGCTCCCGCGCGCCCTTGGCCAGGACGTCCTCGCCCAGGAGGCGGACCGACCCGCGAACCACTCTGGCATTGTCGGGGAGCAGCCGCGCGACGGAGAGCGCGGTCAGCGACTTGCCCGATCCCGACTCCCCGACGAGCCCCAGCGTCTCACCCCGGTGGATCGTCAGGCTCACGTCATCCAGTGCCCGGACCCACGTCCCGCCGATGCCGAGCTCGACACAGAGATCCGCGACCTCCAGCACGACCGCCCGGTCGGCGCCGTCGACCATCCCGCCTCAGCTCCGGAGCCTCGGGTCGAAGCGATCGCGGGCCCAGTCCCCCAGCAGATTCAGCGAGAGCGAGGTCAGGAAGATGGCGGCCCCGGGGGAGATCACGAGCCACGGGGCCTGGAAGATATAGGCCTGGCCGGCGGCCACCAGGCTCCCCCACTCCGGGACATATGGTCCCGGCCCGAAGCCGATGTAGCTGAGCGCCGCCAGCGTGATGAGGGCGAGCCCGGCGTCCGCCGGGGCTCTGGCCAGCACGGGGAACAGCGTGTTGGGGACGAGGTGTCGCACGATCATCCGGGTGGGGCCCACGCCCAGGGTCCTGAGGGCCCTCACGTACGGCTTCTCCTTCTCGCTCAGGACCTGTCCCCGCATCAGCCGGCAGTAGATGGGCCACGAGACGAAGATCAGCGCGATGGAGACGTTCTCGATGCTCCGCCCGAGGACCGAGGCGATGGCCATGGCCAGGACCAGGCTGGGAATCGACAGGAAGATGTCGGTGATCCGCATCAGCGGCTCGTCGAGCCGGCGCACCAGCCCCGCCAGCGCGCCGAGCAGGACCCCGATGACGGCCGCCGCGGCCACGACGGTCACCGCGACCCGGAGGTCCAGGCTGGCCGCCAGGAGCACCATGGAGAACAGGTCGCGACCGAAGTCATCCGTGCCGAACCAGTGCTCGGCGTCCGGCGGCGTCAGCCGCGCCGCGAACTTCACGTCTCGCACGACCGACGCCGGGATCAGGACGGGGGCCGCCACTCCCGCGGCGGCGATGGCCAGAAACAGCGCGAGCCCCATCGTCGCCAGCTTGCTCCGCCACATCTCCCTGGCGGCGAGGAGCATGCGCTCCATCGCTCAGTACCTCACCCGGGGATCGACGACGGCGTAGAGGATGTCCACCACCAGGTTCACCAGGACCATCATGGTCGCGACGAAGAGCGTGAAGCCCACCACCAGCACGCTGTCGTTGTTCAAGATGCCCTGTGCGGCGAGGCGCCCCATCCCCGGCCACGAGAACACCGTCTCCACCACCACCGCGCCCCCCAGCAGGATGCCCAGCGTGGTCCCCGCCGTGGTCAAGACCGGCGTGATGGCGTTCCGGAGGGCGTGTCGCACGATGATGATCCTGGCGGGCAGGCCCTTGGATCTCGCCAGCAGGATGTAGTCCTGCCTCAGCACCTCCAGCATGCTGGCCCGCATGATCCTCACGACGACGGCCAGGCCGATCAGGCTCAGGGTGAAGGCGGGCAGCACGAGATGGCGGACGGCGCTCACGAAGAAGGTGAGATTCCCTCGGACGAGACTGTCGACGACGTAGAGGCCGGTGACGGGGCCGAGCGGGTGCAGGAGGGCGACCTCGTCGCCCACCCGTCCCCGGGAGGGCAGGTTGGGGAGCCCGAGCTGCCCGAGGGCATAGAAGAAGACGAGCTGCAGGATGATGCCCAGCCAGAACACGGGGAACGAGACCCCCGTGATCGACACGATCCGCACCGCGATATCGGCGGCCCGATCCCTTCTCACCGCCGCAAGGATTCCGGCGGGCACCCCGATCCCGACGCTGAGCACGACGGCGCAGACGGCGAGCTCGATGGTGGCGGGGAGGCGTCCCAGCAGGGCATCGAGGACGGGCTGCGCGGCGGTGCGCGAGTGACCCCAGTCTCCCCGGAGCAGGTCGGAGACGTAGTAGAGGTACTGAACGAGCAGCGGCTCGTCCAGATGCAGGTCCTGCCGGAGCCGCGCCAGGGCCTCCGGGCTGACGGGGAGTCCCGGCGGGATGTACGCCGCGAGCGGATCGACCCCCGGCATCCCGCGCAGGATGAGGAAGACCACCAGGCTGACGCCGAGGAGGACGAGCCCAAGCAGGGCGAGCCGCTTGAGTACGTACGCGAGGAATCCCACAGGGGCGGTGGGCGCCTCACTCCTTCCACAAGGCCGGGAAGTAGAACCCCTGGTACGTCGGGTTGTAGTAGAAGCCCTTCACCGAGGACCGGAGCACATTGGGGTTGAAGGTCGGCTGGCCGTACGCCGTGGCGGCCCCGATCCAGACCCAGAGGACGTCGTCGTTGACCACCTGCATCAGCTCGGAGATGAGCTTGGCGCGCTGCTTCGGATCCAGCGCCTGGAACTGCCTGGTGTAGAGCTCGTCGGCCCTGGCGTTGTTGTAGGAATTCGTCCTCGCCCAGAAGCCGGCGCTGGTGCCGAAGGCGCTGAGCCACGAGTTGGGATCCGCGGTCAGGGAGAACGTGCTGTGGATGCTGAAGCCGGTGAGCTGGGACCGCCACGAGTTCACGTACTCGCTGAACGACAGGGCCTTGACGTCCAGCTTCAAGCCGACGTTGAGCTTGTTGATATTGGCCGACACCTGCGTGGCGATGTAACCCTGCCAGGGCGCCGCGGCATTGTAGATGACGACGAGGTCCTTGGGCTTGTCAGGGCCGAAGCCCGCGTCCTTCCCGGCCTCGAGGAGCAGCTTCCTGGCCTGGTCAGGGTTGAACGCGTAGGAGGCCTTCACGCCGGGGTCGTACCCGAACTGCGCCGGAGTGAGCCCCCACGCGATGGGCTGGGCGAACCCGTTGAAGACGTTCCGCCGGATGTCGGCGGTGTCGAGCGCCGAGGCGAACGCCTTTCTGACCCGGGCGTCCTGGAAGGGCTGGAAGGCGGCGGCCGAGCCGTCGGGGTTCTTGATCTTCAGGTTCATCTTCGCGAAGTAGAGGGTCAGCCACGGAAACGGCCCCGGAACGCTGACGCCGGGCACGACGGGTTCGATCTTGCCGTCGTCGAGCCACTTCTTCTTGTCGATGACGTCGAAGATGGCCGCCGTCGAGATGTCGGCGATGTCCACGGCGCCCGCCTTCAGGTTCAGCAGGCGCGTCGCCTGGTCCAGCGTGGCCCGGACGATGACCGTCTGGAGCTTCGGCTTGATCTTGCCCGCCGGTCCCCCCCAGTAGTTGGGATTCGCCTTCAGGACGACGTTCGCGGTGGCCTTGTCGAACTTGTCGAGGATGTAGGGCCCCGTCCCGCTGGCGTTGTAGAGCATCCAGTCATCGCGCTGGCCCGCCGTGACGCCGGTGACATACCCCTTGGCGGGGTCCGTGGGCTTGCTCCAGTGCTTGGCGACGTAGGAAGAGGGAACGATGGAGCCCATGAAGGTGGCCAGATCCGTGATGAACGCGCCGTAGGGCTGGGCCAGATTGAACTCGACCGTCTGCGGGTCGACGACCTTGACGGCGCCGGCCGCCATGTACTTGTCGACGGCCGCCTGCGAATAGTCCTTCCCGGCGCCGAAGGCCTTGCTGAACTCCCAGGCGCCTTTGAGGATCCCCGGGGCCGCCGTCCCCGTGGGGAAGAACGAGCCGATCCCCGTCGGGTCGTCGATCAGGACCGCGCGGTCGAAGCTGAACTTCACCGCGGTGGCATCGAGTTCCGAGCCGTCGTGGAACTTGATCCCCTTGCGGAGCTTGAAGACGTATCGCCGGCCGCCGTCCTTGACCTCCCAGCCGCTGGCCAGCCACGGGATGGGCTGGGTGCTCGCCCCGTCGTACCAGACCAGCCGCTCGTAGACATTCTGCAGCACCGTCACGTTCGCCTGGGCGGCGGTGCCCATGACGGGGTCGACGTACTGCGGGCCCGCCGCGATATCCCAGATCAGCGTGTCGGGGGCGGCGCCCGCCACGCCCACGGCCACGACCACGGCGAGAGCCACCAACACCACCTGCACAGCCATCCTGAGCCGAGGGAGATTCATGTGCCACGGACTCCTTTCCGGAGAGCCCTTCCCCGCATCGCGATCGGTGATGTTCATCTCGGGCGCGCCAAGGATCGCGCCCCGCGGGGCCCGTGTCAATGGCCCACGCGCGGGGCGGCGCGCGGTCTCTGGACGCCGGGCCCGGGCTGGGCCACAATCGGCGAGCAGCCATCCCGTTCGTCGCGAAGGGAACCGCATCCATGACTCCGACCGATCTCTGCTATACGTCAGCCGCGGAGCTGGCCCGCCTGATCCGCGAGCGAGTGGTCTCGCCGGTCGAGGTGGTTCGCGCGGTGCTCGAGCGCATCGAGCGCCTCAACCCCGTGGTCAACGCCTACTGCACCGTGACGGCCGACGCGGCGCTTGTCGCCGCGCGCGCCGCCGAAGCGGCCGTGCTCCGCGGCGAGCCGCTCGGGCCCCTTCACGGCGTGCCCGTGTCCATCAAGGACCTGGCCCTGACCCGAGGGGTGCGAACGATGGCGGGCTCGTTTATCTTCGAGCACCGCGTTCCCGACGTGGACGCGCCCTTCGTGCGCCGGCTGCGGGCCGCCGGCGCCATCACGCTGGGCAAGACCACCACGCCCGAGTTCGGCTGGAAGGGGCTCGGCGACAGCCCCCTGACGGGCGCCACGCGCAACCCCTGGAACACCGCCACGACCACCGGCGGCTCAAGCGCCGGCGCCGCGGCGGCGGTGGCGGCCGGCCTCGGACCTCTCGCCCAGGGCAGCGACGGCGCCGGCTCCATCCGCATCCCGGCGGCGTTCTGCGGGATCTACGGGCTCAAGCCGTCTTACGGGCGCGTGCCCATGTGGCCCCTGTCCAACGACGACTACGCCTCCCACGTCGGGCCCATGACGCGCACCGTAGCCGACGCCGCGCTCATGCTGGCCGCCATGGCGGGACCGGACGACTGGGACCGCACGTCCCTCGAGGGCCGGCCCGAGGACTACGTGGGGGAGCTCGGCCGCGGCATCACCGGACTGCGCGTGGCCTGGAGCCCGGACCTGGGCGGGCTCCGCGTGGATCCCGAGGTGGCGGAGCCCGTGAAGCAGGCCGTGGCTGTCTTCGAGGGGCTGGGGGCCCGGGTGGAGGAGGTCACCCCAGGCTTCGCCGACACCCATGATCTCGTCCGGCTGCTCTGGAGCGCGCATCAGGCGGGCAATCGTGCGCGGCACCTCGCGGAGTGGCGCGAGCGGATGGACCCGGGCATGGTGGCGTGCATCGAGGACGGCGCCCGCGTCAGCGCGGTCCAGTACGTCGAAGCCCGGGAGCGGAAGCTCGCCTTCTGGGATACCGTGCGCCCACTCTTCGAGCGCTACGACCTGCTCCTCACGCCGGCCCTGTCGGTGGCGGCCTTTCCCGTGGACCGGCTCAACCCCGCGCACTGGCCCCAGCACCCCTGGGACTGGATCGGCTGGGCCTCGTTCTCCTATCCCTTCAACCTGACGGGCCAGCCGGCGGCCGTCGTGCCCGTCGGCTTCACCCCGGCGGGGCTGCCGGTGGGCCTTCAGATCGTGGGGCGGCGCTTCGCGGACCTCACCGTGCTCCGGGCCTCGGCGGCCTTCGAGGCGGCGCGGCCCTGGGCCGACCGGCGCCCGCCGCTGGAGTAGCAATCGAGGCAGGGTCAGAGTCTTCGGGTTGGGATCCGGAGCGCTCGAGCCGCCGTCAGCAGGCGCGGGTCATAGCTGGCCAGCTCGATCGCCTGCCCGCGGTCCTGGACGAAATCTATGGTGGCCAGGTGCAGCGCATCCAGCGTCCGGACGGGCAAGGGGAAGGGCTCCAAGGCCCGCGCCAGGACAAGGGGTGTGAGCTCGATGTACGCGACACCGTCCAGCAGGTCGCGCACCTTGTCGCCGTGCGAAGCCTCGAGCCGACGCGCGTGCACCCGAGCCCAGACCTCGTACTGGAGGAGCCGACTCGCGGTGAGGGGCTCCCGCCACAGATCCTCCGGCGGCTGGCGATCCTCGGCGAAGAGCTGAGCCAGCGCGACCGACGAGTCGAGGTAGATCACCGGTCCGCGCGGGCTTCGTCCAGCTCGCGCATCAGCTCCTCGAAGGCGATCATCGGGGCTCGCGGAGGAGGGCCGGTCAGCGGGCGGGCCGCGGGGGTGACCCACCCCTTGCGCACCAGCTCGGCCAGGACGGCATCGGCCACCGCCGGGCTGCGGCCTCCCCGCGGGGGGACGAGCTCGGCGACGACCCGGTCCCGATCCGTCACGAGAATCGTCTCCCCCCCCTGGGCAAGGCGGACGTACTCCGACAGCTTGTTCTTGAGCACCTTCAGGCCGACCGCGCGCATCGACACGATGGTAGCTTCCGGAAGCCACCTCCGTCAAGCGCTGGACCTCAGTGCGTCAGCCGAGCGCGTCCTGCCAGCGAAGCCCCGGGAACCGGGCCCGCCACCCAACTTCGCCCTTGACAGCGCTCCCCTGGATTCAGTATGTCTTAAGAAAAGTTTCATAAGTCAGTAATCTGACCAGGGAAGCGGGAGGATCGCCGTGAAGGTCTTGCTGGCGCTCAAGGTCAACGGGGAAGAGCGGGAGGTCGTCGTCCCCGTGCACAAGACGCTCCTCGAGGTCCTGCGCGAGGACCTCTACCTCACGGGCACGAAGCACGGCTGCGAGCTCGGCGAATGCGGGACCTGCACGGTGCTCGTGGATGGCGAGCCGGTGCTCTCCTGCCTGGCCCTGCCCATCGAGTGCCAGGGCCGCGAGATCAAGACGGTCGAGGGGATGGCGGCCGGGAGCGAGCTGCACCCCCTCCAGCAGGCGTTCGCCGAGCTGGGCGCCGCCCAGTGCGGCTACTGCACGCCCGGCATCCTGCTCACGGCCGAGGCCCTGCTCGCGGGCAACCAGGCGCCGACGCGCGATGAGGTCCGCCAGGCCCTGGCGGGCAATCTCTGCCGGTGCACGGGCTACACGAAGATCCTCGACGCCGTCGAGCTTGCCGCGCTGCGCATGAAGGCGCCGGCCGGCGCGGGCGCGGCCCGGGTGCCCGCGTCATGAGGAAAGAGCGCTTCAGCATCGTGGGGCAGTCGCTGCCCAAGATCGACGCCTGGGCCAAGGTCGTGGGCGAGACCCGGTATGCCGACGACCTCGTGCTGCCGCGCATGGCCCATGGCAAGCTGCTCCGCAGCCCGCATGCCCACGCCCTGATCAAGCGCATCGACACCTCGCGCGCCCGGGCCCTCCCGGGCGTCTACGCCGTCATCACCGGGCGCGACCTGCCCCGTGTGAAGTTCGGCATCCTGCCCGTGTCGCAGGACGAGGAGGCGCTCTGCGTCGACAAGGTGCGCATGGTCGGCGACGCCGTCGCCGCCGTGGCCGCCGTCGACGAGGAGACGGCGGAGCGGGCAACGGAGCTGATCGAGGTGGAGTACGTGCTGCTCCGGGCGCTCATGTCGATCGAGGAGTCGCTCGGCCATCCGGAGGCGCGCATCCACGAGTACGGCGACGGCCCCAACGTGCACAAGGCGGTGTCGCTCCAGTTCGGCGACGTGGAGGCGGCGTTCGGCGAGGCGGACCTCGTGCGCGAGGACGTCTTCTACTTCGAGGGCAATACGCATCTGCCCATGGAGCAGCACGCGGCGGTGGCGCAGTGGGGCGCCGACGGCAAGCTCACGCTCTGGTCGTCGACGCAGACGCCGCACTACGTGCACCGTCTCCTCGCCAAGATCCTCGACCTGCCCCAGCCGCATATCCGCGTCATCGCCGCCCCCGTCGGCGGCGGCTTCGGGGGCAAGCTCGATCCCTTCGCCCACGAGATCGTGGCGTGCAAGCTCTCCCAGCTCACGGGGCGGCCCGTGAAGATCACGCTCACCCGCGAGGAGGTCTTCTACGTCCATCGCGGCCGGCACCCGGTGCTGATGTGGATCAAGACGGGCTTCAAGAAGGATGGCGCGATCACCGGGATGCACTTTCGCTCCTGGCTCGACGGCGGCGCCTACGGCTCTTACGGGGTGGCGTCGACGTTCTACACGGGCGCCCTCCAGACCGTGACCTACAAGATCCCCGTCTACAAGTTCGAGGGCGCGCGCGTCTTCACCAACAAGCCGCCGTGCGGACCCAAGCGCGGCCACGGGACGCCGCAGCCGCGCTTCGCGGTCGAGTGCCAGCTCGACAAGGCCGCCGAGCAGCTCGGCCTCGATCCGGCCGACATGAGGCGGCGCATCCTGGCCGAGCCCTTCACGAAGACCGCCAACCACCTGACCGTCACGACGACCGGGCTGGGTGAGTGCATCGACCGCGTCGTCGAGGCCTCGGGCTGGCGCCAGAAGTTCGGTCGCCTGCCTCGCGGCAGGGGCATCGGAATCGCGTGCTCCTCGTATCTCACGGGGGCGGGCTCGGCCATCTACTGGAACGACATGCCCCACTCGGGCGTGGTCGTGCGGGCGGACAGAAGCGGCCTGGTGGCGGTGCTCTCGGGGGCCACCGACATCGGCCAGGGGTCGGACTCGATCCTGGCCTACCTCGTGGCGGAGGTGCTCGGCATCGAGCCCAAGGACATCCGCGTCCATCCTGCCGACACCGATCTCACGCCCGTCGATCTCGGCTCGTACTCCTCGCGCGTGACGCTGATGGCGGGCAATGCGGCGATCCAGGCGGCGGAGCGGCTGCGCGATCGCATCTTCACGGCGGTCGCGAAGAAGCTCGAGGTGGAGACGGGCACCCTCGTCGCGCGGGACCGCCGGGTCTTCGTCGAGGACGACGCCGAGCGCGGCGTGTCGTTCCCCGAGGCCGTGGCGCTCGGCGAGAGCATGTTCGGCGTCCTCGCCTTCCCCGGCTCCTACGCGCCGCCCAAGCGGGCGGGCAAGTACAAGGGCGGCGGCGTCGGGCCGTCGCCCTGCTACTCCTACACCGCCTGCGTGGTCGAGGTCGACGTCGACACGGAGACGGGCGAGGTCAAGCCCACCGAGGTCTGGGTTGCTCACGACGTCGGGCGCGCCCTCAACCCGCTCCTCGTCGAGGGGCAGGTCGAGGGCTCCATCTACATGGGCCTCGGCGAGGCGCTGATGGAGGAGCAGGTCTTCCGCAAGGGCGTTCACAAGATCCCCTCCCTCCTCGAGTACAAGAGCCCGACCACCCTCGAGACGCCGGAGATCCACACCATCCTCGTCGAGACGGACGATCCCGAGGGGCCCTTCGGGGCGAAGGAGGCCGGCCAGGGGCCGCTCTTGCCGGTCATCCCCGCCGTCGCCAATGCCGTCCACAGCGCCATCGGCGTCAGGATCGACGAGATCCCGATCTCTCCGGACAAGGTCGTGCGCGCCCTCGAGCTCAAGCGGCAGGGCAAGGCCCCGCGGGTCGGCCCGGACAAGCTGCCCCTCTTCACGTTCCCCGCGCCAAAGGTCATCGAGTCCGCGTTCGGCGAGCCCGCAGCGGGCATCGCCGAGAGGCCGTTCGCGTCATGATGCGGCTGCCGCCCTTCACGTATCTGGCGCCGGTCTCGGTGGCCGATGCGGCCAAGCTCATGGGTGATCATGGCAGCGAGGCCATGCTCGTGGCGGGAGGCACCGATCTCTATCCCAACATGAAGCGGCGGCAGTTCGAGCCCCGCGTCCTCGTCGGGCTGCGCGGCATCAAGGAGCTCGCCGGCGTCCGGGGCAATGCCCGGTCCGGCGTGGTGATCGGCGCCGGCACGACGCTGACCGCGACGTCCCGGCACGCGGAGATCGCGCGCCACTACGCGGGGCTGGCGACGGCGGCGGGGCTGGTCTCGACCCCGCAGCTCCGGAACATGGGCACGCTCGGCGGCAATGTCTGTGTGGACACGCGGTGCAACTACTACAACCAGTCGTACCAGTGGCGGAAGGCCGTCAACTTCTGCATGAAAAAGGACGGCGAGATCTGCCTGGTGGCGCCGGGGAGCCCGCGCTGCTGGGCGGTGTCCTCCTCCGACACGGCGCCGGTCTTGTGGAGCCTCGGCGCCAGCGTGCGACTGGTGGGGCCGCAAGGCGAGCGGGTGACCCCGATCGCCGCCCTCTACCAGGACGACGGCATCACCTACCTCAGCAAGCGGCCTGACGAGATCCTGACCGAGATCATGCTGCCGCCTGCCGATGGCGTGCGGTCGGCGTATCTCAAGCTCCGGCGGCGCGGCTCCTTCGACTTTCCGATCCTCGGTGTCGCGGTGGCGCTCCGGATGGACGGCGAGACGGTCGGGCAGGCGCGGATCGTGCTGGGCGCCGTCGCGTCCCTGCCGCGCGAGGCCGTCGAGGCGGGCGCGCTCCTGACGGGTCGGCGGCTGACCGCCGCGCTCATCGACGAGGCCGCCCGGGTGGCCGCCCGGCCGTCCAAGCCGCTCGACAATACGGACCTCACCCATCCGTACCGGAAGAAGATGACGCGGGTCTTCGTCGCGCGCGCGCTCCGGCGGCTCGCCGGGCTCCCGGAGCGCGCCGAGGCCTTATCGTGACGCTCGGCGAGCGGATCAAGGCCCTGCGCGCGGAGCGGCAGCTCCAGCAGCGCCAGCTCGCGGAGAAGGCGGGGCTCACCCCCAGCATGCTCTCGCAGATCGAGTCGGGACGGCTCACCCCGTCGCTCAACACGGTCGGCAAGCTGGCGGGCGCTCTCGGAGTCTCGATCGCCTCGCTCTTCGAGGCGGCGCCGAACGGGCGCCTGCACGTCAGCCGCAAGAGCGACTACCCCGTCGTGTCCTTCGACGGCACCACCGAGAAGTGGCACGTGCTGGGCGCGGGGCTCTTCCAGGGCAAGATCCGCTCGGTGGTCTCCACGCTCGGTCCCCGCGGCAAGGGAGTCAAGACGGACAAGGTGATCCTCGAGCCGGG
>Ga0214473_10007538_pt1 | contig 12901 bp, 10 predicted proteins | sample RVTome_7_FD_203509 | JGI IMG/M metagenome (GOLD analysis project Ga0214473, IMG submission 203509) | Soil microbial communities from uranium-contaminated site in the Upper Colorado River Basin, Wyoming, United States - RVT98D197 | ecosystem: Environmental > Terrestrial > Soil > Contaminated >...
TATGATGCGGTTGGCCGGCTCGGGAAGGCCACCGATTCAACCGCGGGGCCCATCGACTGGTCGTACGATCTGGTGGATCGGCTAGTGCAAGAGCTGACGCCCCAGGGCACGGTGCAGTACACGTACGATGCCTTGGGAAGGCGGACCAGTATGACCGCCAACGGCCAGTCATCCGTAGGCTACCAGTACGACGCGGTCTCCCGGCTGACGCAGGTGAGCCAAGGTATTCAGACCGTCGGGCTGGCGTATGACGCGGTGGGGCGGCGCACTGGGCTGACCTACCCCAACGGCACGCGTACCAGCTACGGCTATGATACGGCCAGCCGACTGACGAGCCTGCTGCACCAGGGCCCCACAGCCCTCATCGAGGCGCTGACCTACACCTACGATGCGGCGGGAAACCGAGTATCGTTCAATCGAGCAAGCCAAGTCGCTACCACGCTGCCCAGCGCTGTGCAGGCGGCCTATGATGTGGCCAACGAGCAGATCCGATTCAACAGCACGACACCGAATTTGATCTATGATGCCAATGGGAGCCTAGTCTCCCAGGCAGAGGCCTCAGGCACAATAACCTACACCTGGGATGGGCGGAACCGGCTGGTGGCCATCAGTGGGCTTGGCGTTTCAGCTAGCTTTGTCTATGACGCCCTGGAGCGCCGGATCAGTAAGACGATCAATGGAGTGAAGACGGAATATCAGTATGACTGGCACGATATCATCGCCGAGCAAGGCGGCGGTGCGGTGGGCGTGACGTATCTCCGGAGCTTGAGTATTGATGAACCGTTTGTGCGGCAGGGAAGCGGTTCCGAGTACTACCATGCGGATGCGTTGGGCAGCACCTTACGGCTGACGGATGCGGCGGGCGTGGCGACGACGGGGTATGCGTATGAGGCATTCGGGAAGACCACGAGCACCGGAACGTCAGGGAACCCGTTCCAGTATACGGGACGGGAGCATGATGGCACCGGACTGTATTACTACCGGGCACGATATTACTCGCCAGGATTGCAGCGGTTTATTAGCGAGGATCCGATTGGGTTTCTGGGTGGGGATATCAATTTTTTTACATATGTTCGGAATTCCCCGTTAGGAGAAGTCGACCCATCGGGATTATGCCCACCGTGTGCCGTAGCCCTCGCTCCCATCGTTGCAGAAGCTGCGGTTGATGCGGCGGTCGTTGTGGGGGGAATTATCACGGGGGCTGCTATCGGCGATTTCATCTGGGATTCCATTTATACTCGAGATAAGAACAAAAGCAAGGATACGAATCCTAATCCGGGGGACGATCCTGCCTTGCAGAACGACGAAGAACGACGTAAAGCAATTGAAAAAGAGCAGAAAATTCGGAGCGACCCTGATGCTTCGCAGAAAGAGAAGGCTCGTGCGAAGAAACGACTCGACGAATTGCAGAAACGGAGGTCCAAGAAGGACAGAGCGGTACATGAAATCATACCCCCGATCATTCTCGATCCGGATCAACCTGGCGGGCCTCCGATAGGATGCCGAAAGGAGTGCGAGTGAAAGGGGCGCGGGCCAGTATGGTTGAGCGCATCATTGATGACGCGGACCGCCTGTATGCCGATATGCACAAATTCGGGCCGGCTCTTAAGAAGATCGAGCGAGCACTTAGCCTGGCCCCAAACCATGCTGGATCTCTCGTCATAAAAGGAAGAATCCTTTTCCAATTAGATCGTGTCCGTGAGGCTTTGAAGTGTTTTGATCTAGCTATTTCAGCAGACCGAAATTGTGCCGAAGGTTATCTGGAGCGCGGCAGGATTCTCTATGCCTTGAAACAAAAGAACAAGAAGGCACTCATACAAGTCAGGAAGGCTCTAAAGCTTGCGGGACGTGATCGTTGGGTCAAGGGTGAAGCATTGCGGTTGCTGGGCCATATTCTATCAGATCTTGGTCGGGATCGGGAAGCTCTTTCCTCCTATCGGGCTGCCCTAAGATCAAACCATGAAGATGAGGCCACACACTGGTCGCTTGGCACGACATTATTTGGTTTGGATCAACCGGCCAAGGCTTTGCTACACCTAGATATGGCCCTAAGTCTCCTACTCAAGGAGAAGAAGCCAGACCAGGTTCGCTTAGACTTAAGGTTTTCTGATAAGGCTGAAGCCTTGAATGCATTAGCTCGACATGATGAAGCGCTTCAGGTCATAGAAGCTGGATTGCGAAAACTTAAGGGTGCTAACCGTAAGTATCTTCTAGCCTTACGTGAGCGAACACAGCGCTTGCTTCGATGAAACGCAAGATACCATGGAACGGAAAAGGGGCCATGAACGGAAAAGGGGCCAGGCTACTTTCCCAGGGTAAGGCTGATGCCGATCGAGGAGCCAAGACAAAGGGCGAGGCCGATGTTCGGTTGTCGCGGAGGTATCGGTGAGATGTTGCCCGTGGTCGTGAGCCGGACGTACAATCCCGACGATCCCTTCGGGGCGATTGCGGGGTTTCAAGGCGCGCTGGGCCCGGGGTGGAGCCTGTCGGTGGACGTGTTCCTGCTGCCGGTCAATACCGACCTGTGGCGGCTGATCCTGCCGGGCAACAGCCGGATCCCCTTCGTGCGCCAAGTGGATGGGACCTTTCAGAACACCAGCCTGCCGCGTGTCCCGCAGTTCGTCGGGGCCGTCCTCGCCGCGTTGCCCGGGGGCGAGCAACAACTCCGGTTCAAGGACGGGACCACGTGGCGGTTCCGGACCGTGGGGCTGGGGATGTCGTACCTGATCGAGCAGGCCGATCGGGTGGGCAACCGGGTGACGATCGTGCGAACCTCCGGGGGCCAGATCCAGCGCCTCGACGACGCCGCGGGGCGCGGGATCATCGTCCAGTACACGGGGAGCCGCGTCACGCAACTGCGGGATCCGCTGGGGCGGATCGTACAGTACGGCTACGACGGCACGGGCCGGCTGGCGACCGTCACGGATCCGGCGGGGGGCGTGACAACCTACACCTATGCGGCCAATAATGGGATAGCGACCATCACGGATGCGCGGGGGATCACGTATCTCCGGAACGAATACAGCGGCCGGTACGTGGTCAAGCAGACGTTGGCCGATGGGGGCGAGTACCGGTTCTACTACCGCTTCTCTCCGGGCAGCGTGATCGGCGTGGGCTGTCCGGGGCCGGAGCCGGGCTGCCCGTTCCCGGCGTGGCAGCAGATTGGGCGGGCAGGGAGCGGGGTGGTCATCCCGCAGTGGGTGGAGACCGTGGTGGTGGACCCGCGGGGGAACCCAACCCGGTCCCGGCTGATGCCGGCCACGCTGACCCAGGGCAGCCTCACGCCCGTCGGCGGGGGCCGGGCGGTGGTGGATGCGTTGGGCCAAGAGACCATCACGGAACAGAACGCGGGAGGCCAGCCGCTGGCGGTGATCGATCCCTTGGGGCGGACGACCTGGTTGACGTATGACGCGGCGGGTAACGTGCCAGCGTCACGGACCCGGCGGACCACGTGACGGCCTTCGCGTACGAGCCGACGTACAACCGGCTGACCACGCTCACGGATGCCCTGGGGCAGGTGACGGCGTTCGAGTACGATGCCCAAGGCAACCTGACGGCCACCGTGGACCCCACCGGTGCGCGGACCACGTTGGCATATAACACCGTGGGCCAGCCGACGAGCGTGACGGATGCGCTGGGGAACACGACCAGCTTCGAATACGACCTGGTGGGCAACCTGATCGCCACTGGCGATCCGCTGGGGAACACCACGCGGCGGACGTATGACGACGTCAGCCGATTGATCGCGCTCACAGATGCGAACGGCAATACGACGCAATTTGCCTATGACGCCCTCAACCGGGTCGAGGCCATGACCGATGCCTTGGCGAACCTCACGCGCTTTGCCTACGATGCCAACGGTAATCTTCTGACGGTCGCCGACGCCAAGGGCCAGACCACGACGTACACGTATGACAGCATGGACCGACTCTCGACCCGAGTCGATCCGTTACTCCGCACCGAGCGGTATGCCTACGACCTGGGAGGTAACCTCACCCAGTTCACGGATCGCAAGGGCCAGGTCAGCACTTTCACGTCCGATGTCCTGAATCGGCGGAGCCAGGCGGCTTACAATGACGGAAGTGGCACCGCGTTCAGCTACGATGCGGTAGGCCGGCTAGTCAAGGCGGTGGACTCGACCGGGGGCGCCATCGACTGGTCGTACGATCTGGTGGATCGGCTGGTGCAAGAGCTGACGCCGCAGGGGACGGTGCAGTACACCCATGACGTCTTGGGGCGCCGAAGCACGATGACCGCCAACGGCCAGCCATCAGTGGGTTACCAGTATGACGCTGCCTCGCGGTTGACCCAGGTGAGCCAAGGCCCGCAGGCTGTGGGGCTGGCGTATGACGCGGCCGGGCGGCGGACCGGCCTGACCTATCCCAACGAGACGACCACCAGCTACGGCTATGACGCGGCCAGCCGGCTGACCAGCCTGCTGCACCAAGGCCCGGCAGCCGTGATCGAAGCGCTAACGTACACCTACGATGCGGCGGGCAACCGGACGGCGTTCACTCGATCAAGCCAAGTGGCAACCGCGCTGCCTGGCGCGGTCCAGGCGGCCTACGATGCGGCCAATGAACAGGTGCAGTTCAATGCCCCCACGCCCAACCTGACCTACGATGCGAATGGGAACCTGACCAGTCAGTCCGATACCAACGAGACCACCACCTATACCTGGGATGGGCGGAACCGGTTAGTGGCAGTTACCGGGCCGGGCGTCTCAGCGAGCTTTGTCTATGATGCACTGGGCCGGCGGGTGAGCAAGACGATCAACGGGGTGCGGACGGACTACCAGTATGACGGACATGATATCGTGGCCGAACTGGGGGGTGGGGCGGTGGGGGCGACGTATCTCCGCAGTCTGAATATTGACGAGCCCTTCGTGCGGCAGTCGAATAGTATCGAGTACTACCACGCGGATGCTTTGGGCAGCACGTTACGACTGACGGATGCTGCAGGGAGTGCGACCAACACGAGTACGTATGAGGTTTTCGGAAAGGCGACGAGTGCAGGGACCTCGACCAACCCCTTTCAGTATACGGGCAGGGAGAATGACGGAACAGGTCTTTACTACTATAGGGCACGATATTATCGACCATCTGCTGGGCAGTTCATCAGTGAAGACCCAATCGGGTTTGCCAGCGGCGATCTTAATTTCTATGCCTATGCTAGCAACAATCCCATCCTCTTGGCTGATCCGTTTGGGCTGACTACTTCGGTTGTTATCGTGTCTGACTCTGGCATTGGCACACACGCCGCAGTCCGAATCGATAATGGAGGAAACGCATTACTGTATGATCCAGCAGGAAGTTTTACCTCTACTGAGCCTCGTGGTTCCGGCGATACATTCAGCGGCCAAGCCGCGAATCTCGATCGATATGTCAAGTATCACGAGAGTGTTGGAAGTACGGTCAAGGTATATGACTTCGATACAAGTCCGGAGGTTGAGGCGAAAATTGCTCAGAAAATAGATGAACTCGGTGGTGTGACAGGCGGTCTTTGCGCGCGCGCGGTGTGTGAGGTGATCGGAGGGGAGGGACCGTTTAAAGATCTCAGGCCAACTCTGTTTCCAGGCAGACTCGCGAAACAATTAGAGCAAATTCTGAAAGAAGAGCAGAGGAGAAAGGATCTTCCCCCGTGTCTTTCTATTGGCGGGCGGAAGCCGCATTCGTGTTAGCGGCAGACAGCATGGGACGTAAGGCCATCTATACGGTCGTCATCATCGTGGCCGCTTTGCCACTCTTCGTAGCTATGACGATCGAGGTTGTATATCGACTTGAAATGAGCAACACCATTAAACCGATATCCCAGCCAACTCCGGGGTGGCCTCAGGCTGTGAACGATGCTATCTGGGCGTCCTTCAACGAAACCGCGCCAATCGAGGTCAGACCTCTGATGCCGTGGAATATCATGATGGGATTCGTCTTCAGTCGCACAAGTCTCGGTCCCGGTTCAAAGATAGCTGGCTATGTGGCACAGCACACACTTATTAACGCTCGAGTGCAAGTCAGGATGCTTTACTGGCATGTCAAGGTTCTGGCCATGACAATCTGGCTATCTCGGCACTGGAGTGCCGAAGAAATTATCGCGGAGGCTGGCAGACAATTGGCTATCGGGGGAAACATTAGAGGAATCGTGAATGCGTCGGATCGACTTTATGGGGAAGATCTATCGGCACTCGATCCTGGATCACTCGCTGCGCTTCTGGCACTTGGAGTGAAAGGAGGAGGGGCTGTTGACGAACCGCAATTATTGGAGCGCCGTAATCGTATTCTGCGAAGAATGTTTGAAAACGGCTCGCTTGACGAGGATGAACTTCATCGCGCACTCGCACAGCCCCTTCGTCTGCGCGGTTCCTCGGGGGCGTTGTTAGAAAATTGAAAAAAGATAGAAGAGCAGGTATCAGCATTGAAGAACAGGTGTAAGTCTGGGTTCACTGGGATATCTGGTTACGTTCAGGAGCAGATAAGAGGTGTCAGGAACCACTTTGGGGGATAGAGCAATCATGGCTGAGCTGGCGATGAGACCGTGAGCGTGCTGATGGGACGTCCCCTCCGCACGGCGCCCGGCGAGCTGGTCTTACTCCAGGAATTGTTCAATCCGCGTCGGCGAGATTTTGCGAGCTGGCGGCCTGCAGGTTCCAAACACGAAATTCCCAGGATGGTTCATGGATGGCCTCAAGAAGCAGTATGGTTATCAGGCTGCGGAATGGCGGCAGGGTAGGTAGATGCGGAGGGCAATCATCGTTGGAGCCATCGTTGGTGGTATCGTTCCAATTGTAATTGAGGTCATTTCATTGAGTGGGCTTGTAGTCGTTGAATATTGGGACCCCTCTGTGCTGCTTCTGCTTTGGCCGAGTTCATTAATTCTAATGGGCCAGTCGGCCGTTGGCATTGCCGAAATAGTGGTGTTTATTGTTTCAGTTTCAATCAATATAGTTTATTACGTCGGAATTAGCCTTATTGGATGGAGGTTAGTGACTGGGATTTCTAAAAGGCTGATACGGGAATGATAAGGTCAGGGAAAAGGTGTCACAGGGCAAAGGTGTCACACAGGGCAAAGGTGTCAGGAACCATTTTGAGGGATCCCGAACGGAAAAGGGGCCACAAACGGAAAAGGGGCCAGATTGAGCTGCCCCTGAGATAGCCCCGATTTCATGGACACAGGATTAAGAAGACACGCTGCTCCTCAATTCCCGGAGAGTAGTGGTTCGGGAGGGGCGGGGGCGTCGGTTGAAGGCGGAGGATGATGCCATTTCGGGAGATAATGCGTTGAGATGGTCGATCTGCGGGGTGGTTCTCTCGCTCCTGGGCCTGTTGTGCGGGATCGCCGGGGGGCCGCGTCACGCCGCGGGGGGCGAGGCGCGGTATGTGTATGACTCACTCAACCGCCTCGTAGCCGTCACGGACGAGGCCGGCGCCGTGGCCGTCTATCACTATGACGCCGTCGGCAATCTGTTGACGATCACGCGCCACGGTGAGGGCGACGTCGTCATCCTCGATTTTTCCCCTCAGCGCGGCCGCCCGGGCAGCCTGGTCAGACTGCACGGCCTGAATTTTTCCGCCGATCCGTCGGGCAATCGCGTCGCGTTCGCGGGGGGCGATGCCGTCGTTCGTGCGGCGACGAGCACGGAACTGCAGGTGGAGGTGCCGCCGGATGCCGTGACGGGCCCCATCCGCGTGACGGTCGGGACCGCCGAGGATGCGACCGCCGCGCCATTCGTCGTCGTTCGCCCGGCTGAGATTGCCGCAGTCAGTCCGTCCTATGCCCAGCAAGGGTCCAACGCCGAACTCGAAATTTCCGGGCAGGGGTTTCAGGGGACCACGGAGATCCGGCTCATGCCCCCGGATGGGGTGACGCCGACCGCCCCGTTTGCGGTCGAGGCGGATGGCACTCGGATCCGGGCGTTCCTTACGATCGCGGCTGGGGCCTTGCTCGGGGAGCGGCGGTTCATCGTGGTCACCCCGGACGGCGAGTCCGTGGCGGAGACACCGGGAGCGGACCGGGTGGTTATCGTCAGCGGGGACGCGATCACCACGGTGAGCGCGGGGGTGCGCGTGAGCGTCCCACTGGCAGCGGACGCGGTGACAACGCCGGTCCGCGTGGCGGTCGAGCCGCCGGTATCGGAGCTCCACGCCGAGCCGACGCGCGTGGTGGTGGAGCCGCAACCGGATGTGGTCATCACCCCGCCGGTGAAGGTCGAGCAGATGCCATGATCGGCGGGCAAACCAACAACAGTGCTCCATGGGGAGTGGAGGAGGTCTCATTATGAACGTCACGCGAGTCGCGTATTGGGGAGTGGTCATCGGGCTGTTGGCCTTCACGACCAGCGTTGAGGCCTTCACCAGCGGGAGCACGGGTGCCGACGGCGCCTTCAACCCGACGGCCAGCACCACCTTGCAGGTGCCGGCCTCGGGCGTGTTCCACTTTACGACCGTGACGATCCCGTCCGGTGTCCTGGTGACGTTCACGCCCAACGCGGCGAATTCGCCCGTGACGATCCTGGCGACCGGGGACGTGACGATCAATGGAACCGTCAGCGTGAACGGGAGTGCGGGTGCGATCTACACGCTCGGCGGCCAAGGCGGCTCCGGGGGACCCGGCGGATACCGCGGGGGGACCGGGGCCGGGGCGTCGGGGAGTATCGGCGGGGCGGGGCTTGGCCCCGGCGGGGGCCTCGGGGGGACATCGAGCACGCAACAGGCCGGTTCGCCCGGCAGCTTCGGCACGGCGGGGAGCATTGGGTTCGGCGGCACGGCGCCGCCGACCTACGGGACCCCCGGGCTGCTCCCCTTGATCGGCGGGTCCGGCGGTGGGGCGGCCTGGGGCACCTCGGCCGGCGGCGGGGGCGGCGGTGGGGGCGCCCTCCTGATCGCGTCGTCCGGGGCGATCGTGGTCAACGGCGCGATCACGGCCAATGGCGGAGGGGGCGGCTCGGGGTTTGGCGCTGGTGGGAGCGGGGGTGCCATTCGGTTGGTCGCGACCAAGATCACGGGGGCGGGATCGCTCTCGGCGAGCGGCGGCGTCGCGGCGTACTCCAACGCCGGCGGAAGCGGGCGGATTCGGCTGGAGGCGGAGATCTTGGAGCGGAACTCCTCAACCACTCCCGTGGCATCGGCGGGATTTCCGCTTCCGTTGGCACTCAGCACTCCCCCGATGCTCAAGATTGTGTCCGTGGGCGGGGTCCTGGCGCCAGACCCGCCGGGGGGCGGCTTGGGTGCGCTGGACATCTTATTGCCGACACAGTCTGGCCCAGTCGCGATTGAATTGGCTGGATCAGGCATTCTCTTGGGGACCACGGCCGTGGTGAAGGTGACCCCGGAGTCCGGAGCGGCTCCGACTACGGTGACCTCCACCCCCTTGAGCGGCACGGTCGCGTCCTCAACGGCCTCGGCGAGCGCGACGCTGCCGTCCGGATCGAGTTTCGTTACCGCAACCGTCACCATCGCTCCGTGACCATCGTCCCGGCTCGGACCGTGCCTCGCTCCCGGCGGTTCCCGGCGATCGCATCACGGCCCTGCGGCTGGAGACCCGGTTCGGATGGCCGACCAAGACCAGGTACCGGTCGGCGTCAGGACGGGAAGTGACTGCCGGAACATAGCGGGCCGGGGAACGAGGACGGGGGTCGGCGCGTGGGGTTCGGCCAGATGGGCGCGGCGATGAGGAGGCGAGACGGTGCGGCGACGACGGTGTCGCGACGCCGCACCTGGCTGGCGGTGGCGGTGACCGTGACGACGGGCGCGCTCGCATCTGCGGCGGTCTTTGCGGAACCTCCGAGATCAGGTGCCGCGGAGCTGCGCGCCTGGAAATCCTTCACCCTGACCACCGAGGAGCCCGTACGACCTGCCGCGCCCTCTCGGATGGCCGTCGGCCCTGCCGCGCAGCTCCACCTGGCGCGGGCGCGGCGCCAGGCGATGACGCCTGACTGGCGCGATCGCATCGTGGCGTGGGACCAGGGCCCGATCACCCATCGCTGGACGGAGGTCCTGCTTGGCAAGATCAAGCAGTACGATCTGAGCCCGGTGCGCGCCGCGCGCGCCATCGCGCTCCTCCACGTCGCCATGCACGACGCCCTCGTCGCGTGTTGGGATACCAAATACGTGTACCACGCTGCGCCCCCAGGGCAGGCGGATCCGGAGGCATTGCCCCTCGTGGACGTCCCGGCGCGTCCCAGTTACCCCAGCGAGCACGCGACCGTGGCCGAGGCGGCCGCCCGGGTCCTGTCGTACCTGTTTCCGGTTGATGCCGCTGGATTTCGTCGGCTCGCGCAAGAAGCCGGTGATTCGCGGGTGTACGCGGGTGCCAACTTCCCCGAGGATGTCGAGGCCGGGCGCGCGCTGGGGGCACGGGTGGGGGCCTTGGTGGTGCGGCACGGGCAGAGCGATGGGTCGGACCAGCGGTACACGTTGACGGTTCCGCCCGGTCCGGGCTATTGGGTTCCGCCGTTGGTCGGCATGGTGGTTGATCCGACGGCCGGCTCGTGGCGTCCCTGGATCTTGGCCAACGGCGCGGATGTGACTCTGCCGCCTCCGCCGCTCCCCGGCTCGCCCGAGTATCAAGCGGACATCGACGAGGTCGTTTCGGTCGCGCAGGCCCTCACCGAGAAGCAGAAAGCGGTGGCCGCCTACTGGGCGGACGGCCCGGGCACGATCACGCCGGCCGGCCACTGGCTCCAGATCGCCGAGGAGCACGTCACCCGCGCGTTCGCCGACGATCCTCTGCGTGCGACTCAATCGCTTGCGCTGGTCAGCGTCGCGATGGCCGATGCGTTCATTGCGTGTTGGAAGGGGAAGTACACCCATTGGACCGCGAGGCCGAATCAGGTCATCGGCGGCTTTACGTCCGACGTCAAGACCCCGCCGTTCCCGGGCTACCCCTCAGGACATTCGATGCAGTCGGGGGCCGCGTCAGAGGTCCTCGCGTCCCTCTTTCCCGGGCAGGCCGCTACGTTCCGCGCGATGGCGGAAGAAGCCGCGCGCTCTCGCCTCTACGGGGGCATACACTTTGCCAGCGATAACAACAACGGGTTGCTGGTCGGCCGTGAAATCGGACGCCGGGTCGTCGAGTACGCGAGTCGTGATGGGGCCGATGAGTAAGGACGCCGCATCCATTGCTCTATAAATGTCCATCCCCTAACCGGAGTGGGGAACGAGACCGTTAAAGCCCGTGCCCTCGGCACGGAGCAGGTTCGATTCTGACCACCGGCTCCGGCGTTTTTTCTATCAGAGTCTGTGAACAAATCCCCTCCCGTCGCTGGGAGGCCGATCCGCTTCGCATCGCTGCGTTGCTCCTCCTCACCGTTGTAGGGGCGTATTGCAATACGCCCCTACAACGACGCCTCGTCGTCGCGCCTTGCACTGCTCGCGGCTCGTCCACCCACCTCGGTCCAGGGATTTATTCACAGACTCTCCGTTCTGAAAGCGGTCCGTTGTCGTAAGTCCAACCCCCTTGTCGGCGTACGTCGGCAGGCGTCAGATCGTCTCGGATTTCTCTCCTCGAATCGTCATCGCCCCCCGCTCGTCCGTCTCCCTGTTCGCCGCGCGTCGGCGCGTCGGGATGGTCCGCGAGTTTCCGCTTGACTTGTGGGATGGAAAAGTTTATGGTGCCCACGAAATGGGGCTAGGTGGGATGAAATAGGGAGCAGGGTGCGGTGTTTTTAGGTCGGTATCGCCATACGATCGACACGAAAGGGCGGCTGAGCATCCCTGGAAAGTATCGGGATGTGCTGGCCCAACGCTACGGCGACGTCCTCGTGGTGACGAAGGATTCCGACCTGTGCCTTGTCGTCCATCCGATGGAGGAGTGGAAACGGTTGGCGGAAAAGATCAAGGCCATTCCCGGCACCGTGCAGGCGGTGAAAGACTACAAGCGCTTCATGCACGGCGACGCGGTCGACTGCACGCTCGATCGACAGGGGCGCATCCTGATCCCGCCCGAGTTGCGCGAGTTCGCCGGGCTCGGCCGCGACGTCGTGTTGGTGGGGGTGGACGATCACATCGAAGTCTGGTCGCTTGAACGATGGCGAACCAAATCCGAACAGATGGCGCGCGAGCTCGATCACATCACCGGGGTGATCGCGGGCTACGGCGTGTGACCGGTGAGGGCGGCCGCGTCGGCGCCGACACCGTGGACCGCGCGCATCGGCCGGTTCTGCTCCACGAGGCGGTGCGCTGGCTGGGCTGCGCGCCCGGCAAGCGGATCGCCGACGTGACGGTGGGGCTCGGCGGCCACGCCGAGGCGATCATGGCGGCGTGCGCGCCCGACGGCGTGCTGGTGGGGCTCGATCGGGACGACGAGGCGCTGGCGGCGGCGCGGGCGCGGCTCGACCCGGCGCGGGCGCGGTTGCACCGGACCGACGCGCGCGACCTGCCGGAGGTGTTGGCCCGCGAGCATCTGCCGAACGTGGACGGGGTGCTGTTCGATCTCGGCGTGTCCTCGCTGCAGATCGACACGCCGGAGCGCGGGTTCTCGTTTCATGTCGATGGGCCGTTGGACATGCGGATGGACCGGCGCCAGGAGACGACCGCGGCGCGGTTGCTCAACGAGTGCTCCGAGGACGAATTGACCGAGATGTTCCGCATCTACGGCGAGGAACGGTGGGCCGCCCGGATCGCGAAGGCGGTGGTCCGCGCCCGGTTGGCGCGCCCCCTCACGCGGACCCGGGAGTTGGTCGACGTGATCCGGGCGGCGATTCCCGCGCCCGCCCGCGCGTCCCATCCCCACCCCGCGACCCGGACTTTCCAGGCGCTGCGGATCGCGGTCAACCGCGAACTCGACGACCTGGCGCCCGCGCTCGAGGCCGCGCTGTCCTGCCTCTCGCGGGGGGGGCGGCTCGTGGTGATCGCGTTCCACTCGCTGGAGGATCGGATCGTCAAGCGCACGATGCGCGGATGGGAAG
>Ga0214473_10007539_pt1 | contig 12901 bp, 10 predicted proteins | sample RVTome_7_FD_203509 | JGI IMG/M metagenome (GOLD analysis project Ga0214473, IMG submission 203509) | Soil microbial communities from uranium-contaminated site in the Upper Colorado River Basin, Wyoming, United States - RVT98D197 | ecosystem: Environmental > Terrestrial > Soil > Contaminated >...
ACGAGGGCCGGGGTCGGGCCAGCAGGATCCCGCTCTCCTCGAAGGTCTCGCGAATCGCCGCAACCCGAAGAGCCAGCTCGTCGTCGGAATCGGGGGCTCCGTCGCATCTCTTGCGGAGGCCGGGTTCGCGGTCGGTCGGGTCGACCTTCCCACCGGGAAAGACCAGGGCGCCCCTGGCGAAGTCGACCTCATGATGGCGCTGCACCATGAAGACCTCGAGATCCCGGCTTCCATCTCGCAGAAGCAGGATGGTGGCCGAGGGGATCGGAGGTACCGGCTCGCGCTTGCTCCGGGTCATCGGTTCGTCCCAGCCTGGGCCATCGTGGCCTTCCGGCGAGTGCCCGCCGAGAAAAGCAGGCTAGCATCCGATCTGCCCGTCCGGGAAGGAGGAGGCTCTTTGACCACCGACGCCGCGGACCGCCGCCGCGATCGCCGCCCGCCCCGAGTGGTCGCGACCTTCCTGCGCTTGCCGCTTGCCGCCTCGGCGCTGCTCGCTGCGATCGCAGCGGGTCTCTTCGCGGAGGCAGCGCCGCCCGCAGAGCCCGGCGCGATCGCCGAATGGCCGTCCTACGGGGGCGATCCCGGGGGATCCCGCTATACACCGCTCAACGACATCGAGGCCGGGAATCTCTCGGAGCTGGAGGTCGCCTGGACCTACCGGACCGGCGACGTCGCCGACGGGAAGGGGAAGTTCGAGGAAACCAGCGCCTTCGAGCTGACCCCGCTGCTGGTCGACGGGACCCTCTTCGCCTGCACGCCCTTCAATCGGGTGATCGCCCTCGATCCCGAGACCGGGGTGGAGCGCTGGAGCTTCGATCCCGGTATCGATCTCACCGCCAACTACGGGAACCAATTCGTCTGCCGCGGGGTCGCGACCTGGCTCGATCCGGATCGCGGCGCCGAAACTCGCTGCAGGCGCCGGATCTTCACCGCCACCAACGACGCGCGCCTCTTCGCCCTCGACGCCGCGAGCGGCGCGCGCTGCGCGGACTTCGGCAGCGCCGGGGAGGTCGATCTCAATCCCGGCGTGGGGGAGAAGCTCTGGAAGGGCGAGTACCAGGTCACCTCGCCCCCTGCGGTCGCGGGGGATCTCGTCGTGGTGGGATCCGCGGTGGCCGACAACCAACGGGTGGACGCGCCGAGCGGGGTGGTGCGCGCCTTCGACGCGCGCAGCGGCGCGCTTCGCTGGGCCTGGGATCTCTCGCCGCCGGGCGTGAGCGGCCTCGCGCACTCCGAGGAGACCGGCTACCTGCTCGGCAGCCCCAACGTCTGGGCGCCGATCTCCGTCGACGAGGCCCGCGGCCTCGTCTTCGTGCCGACCGGAAACCCCGCGCCCGACTACTGGGGCGGTCGGCGAGCGGGCATCGACCACTACGGAAGCTCGGTGGTGGCGCTGCGCGCCTCGAGCGGCGAGGTGGTCTGGAGCTTCCAGACCGTCCACCACGACCTCTGGGACTACGACGTCTCCTCACAGCCGGCGCTCGCCACCCTGGTGCGGGAGGGCAAGCCCGTTCCCGCAGTCATCCAGGCCACCAAGATGGGACTTCTCTTCATCCTCCACCGGGAGACCGGCGCGCCGCTCTTCCCGGTGGAGGAGCGCCCGGTTCCCCAGGGCGGCGCTCCCGGAGAGATCCTCTCGCCCACCCAGCCCTTTCCCGTGAAGCCCCCGCCGCTCGTTCCCCACCGCCTCTCTCCGGAGGATGCCTGGGGAATCACGCCGTGGGATCGCCGCGCCTGCCGCAACAAGCTCGAGGCGCTTCGCTGCGACGGCATCTACACGCCCCCGACGCTCCAGGGAAGCCTGATGTATCCCGGCAACGGCGGGGGCTCCAACTGGGGGAGCGTGGCGGTCGATCCGCACCGGCAGCTCCTGATCGCCAACGTCTCGGACTTCCCGTTCTCGGTCGCGCTGCTTCCCGCGGAGAGCTACGAGCAGGCGCGCCGCGAGAACCCCGGGATCGAGATCTCGCCCCAGAGAGGAACGCCCTTCGCGATGCGCCGCGAGGTCGTGCTCTCTCCGCTCGGCGTCCCCTGCAATCCTCCGCCCTGGGGAACGCTCGCCGCCGTCGATCTCGGAAGCGGAGAGATCCGCTGGCAGGTGCGGCTCGGCACGATCCGCGACATCGCACCCATCCCGCTTCCCATCAAGCTCGGCACGCCCAACCTCGGGGGTCCGCTGGTGACGGCGAGCGGCCTCGTCTTCATCGGCGCCGCCATGGACGACTACCTGCGCGCCTTCGACATCGAGAGCGGTGAAGAGCTCTGGAAGGCCCGGCTTCCCGCCGGCGGACAGGCGACGCCGATGAGCTACCGGGTCCGCCCCGGCGGCAAGCAGTACGTGGTGATCGCCGCGGGCGGTCACGGGAGGGGCGGGACCCGGCTCGGCGATTTCATCGTCGCCTTCGCGCTGCGGGACTAGAGGCGAGGTCGAGCATGCGAATCGAGCCGCTCTTCACCGAGGCCGAGATCGAGGCGCGGATCCGCGAGCTCTCGGCGCGAATCTACCGCGACTACGCCGACTCGCCGCTCGTCATCCTGTGCATCGCCGACGGGGCCCTCCGCTTCGTCGATGCGCTGCTCGCGAAGCTCGAGCCCCGTGGGCTCTCCCCCGAGCGGATGACCGTGCGCGCCCGGCGCACGGACGGTACGGGCCTCGGCACCGTCTCGGTGGATGCCTTCGACTCCGAGCGCCTCGAGGATCGGGATGTGCTGGTGATCGACGACATCGCGGACGAGGGGGTCACGCTGCGCGCGGTGCTCGATCTGGTCGCGATGGCCGAGACTCGCTCGATCCGGACCGCGGTCCTGGTCGACAAGCGCGAGCACCGCACCCACCCCCTGACTCTCGACTACGTGGGGTTCGAGGTCGAGAGCGGCTGGGTGGTCGGCTACGGGATGGACCTGAACGGCGAGTACCGGGATCTCGACTGGATCGGCGTTCTCAGGAACGACCGCTTCTAGCCGAGCGCCCGCAGGCGTGCGAAGGTGTAGATCCCCGAGCCGTGGCCGTCGCTCCACTCGATCTGGATCGCGTAGCGCCCCACTCCCTCGATCTTCACGGGGTGGACGTCGAGCGGCACGCTCGAGGGGTCGAGGCGGCTCTCCCCCGTCCACTCGTTGATGCAGTGTGCGCAGGCACAGGCGAGCCGCAGATCGCGGACGTCGTAATGGCTCTCGTGACCGTCGGCCCAGACGATGGCGAGCTCGCGGGGCCCCGTCTGTCGGATCTTCCTCGGGGTGATGGCGGCGTCGGCTGCGGGGTCGGGCATATCCGCAAGAGTAGCGGGGCTCCGGAATTCCACCGGCGGGCTCCGCCATCGGCAGTTGCGCCAGGGCGCTCGGCGATCATCCGGGCTAGCCTCCGACCCCCATGGGAGAGCCCCATCCCGATGCCATCGCAATCCTGGGAGGGACCGGAGATCAGGGCCTCGGCCTCGGCCTCCGTTTCGCCAAGGCGGGTCGTCCGGTGGTGATCGGATCCCGCCTCGAGGAGCGAGCCCTCGCCGCGGCCGAGGAGATTCGCAAGGCCGTCCCGAACGCCGAGGTGAGCGGGTTCGAGAACGCTGTCGCGACGCGGAAGGCGCCGATCGTGATCCTCTCGGTGCCCTTCGAGCACGTGGCCAGCACGCTCAAGTCGATCGGGGAAGCCCTCTCCCCGGGTCAGATCGTGATCTCGATGGCGGTTCCCCTCGCCACCGCCGTCGGCGACGGCGCGATGCGCACCGTCGGAATCTGGCAGGGATCGTGCGCCGAGATGGTGGCGTCGCGGGTCCCGAAGGGGGTCGAGGTGGTCTCGGCCTTCCAGAACGTCTCCGCCCATCGCCTCCAGCATTTGACCAACCCCGTCGATTGCGACGTGCTGGTCTCCGGCCCCAAGAAGGCGCGGCAGACGGTGATGGCGCTCTGCGAGCTGGTGCCGGGCCTTCGGGCGGTGGACGGCGGATCTCTCGACAACGCGCGCATCGTCGAGGCGATCACCGCCCTGCTGATCGGTCTCAACAGCCGCTACAAGGTTCCCGAGGGCCTGGGCTTCCGGATCACCGGCCTGCCGCAGTGAGAGGCCGGGGAGCGCGGGGCCGAGGCTCGGCACGCTCTTGCGATCGGGGGAATCGAGATGGATCTCGAGGCTGAAGCCAGGGGAAACTTCAGCCGGCACATCGAGCAGAATTCCTACCCGGGCCGCGGTCTCGTTCTCGGGCGCTCCTCGGACGCCGCCGCCTGGCTTCAGGTCTACTGGATCATGGGGCGCAGCCCCAACAGCCGGAACCGGATCTTCGAGGCGGATGGGCCCACACTGCGAACCGCGCCGCACGACCCGGCGGCGCTTCGCGATCCGTCTCTCGTCATCTACGAGGCCATGCTCGAGCTTCCCGGCGTCCACATCGTCAGCAATGGGGACCAGACCCGGACCATCCGCGACGAGATCGCCTCGGGGGGAAGCTTCGAGTCGGCGCTCCAGAAGCGGGAGCGGGAGCCCGACCCTCCGAACTACACGCCGCGCATCAGCGGCCTGATCGATCTCAGGGGAGGGGAGGCCTCGTTCGCCCTCAGCATCCTGAAGGCGAATCCCGCCGATCCGGATCGCACCGATCGCACCACCTTCCGCCCCGCTCCCCCGCCTCCTGCCCTCGGCCTCGCCCTCACCACCTATCAGGGCGACGGAGATCCGCTTCCGGCCTTCCGCGGGGAGCCCCTGTCGCTGCCTCTCGAAGGCGACCCCGAGCAGGTGGCCGATCGCTACTGGAACGGCCTCGACGCGGACAATCGCGTGGCCCTCGCGGTCAAGCGAATCCCCGCACGCGGCGGCGCTTCGGAGATCGTCCTGCGCGATCGCTTCGCCCGCGTCTGAGCTCCGCCCCTCCTCCCGCCGGACTCGACGCGCTGCGCTAATGCGATGCGTCATCCGATGCAAATCCAGGCAGTTGGCGGCCTCGGCAGGGGGAGAAGGCGGACCGGGCTCGGAAGCCGATGAGATCGCCATCGAGCGGGAATCGTTGAAACACGAGCACTTGGGGTAGAGCGGGATATTAAGCACCAGATATGGTGTTTTTTCTGTTGACTGACCCCCGGTCCGCGGGTATCAAAGACGGACGGGGATGAAACTCCTTCCGGCGGCCTGGGGGGGTTCGTAAACAGGCGGCTGCCGGAGGGAAGCGAGCTTGAGGTGGGACGGAGGACCTGCCCCGGCTCGGGGGCCCCGGGGGGATTCCCGGGGCCTCTCTCGTCTCTGCGATTCGCGTGGGGAGGTGAAGCAGCTCCGGATCGTTCTTGATCGAGAGGACTCGAGGCAATCCTGACACGTGAGGGGGAAGCACGTGGGCGCCACCGGCGACGGTACGAGAGCTACGAGAGACATGATCGAGGCCCGAGGCACAGCCGTCGCTTCGCTGCCCGGAGCTCGCTACTCGCCGAGCGCGGTGGTCCGCGTCGGGAAGGCCGCGAAGCCGCCGGGGGGGCTCGAGGTTCCGCGGCATTTCACCAGCGAGGGGGTCGACCCTCTCGAAGCCGTGGCGTGGGAGCAGCGAACCGCGAGCATCGGCAACGAGCGAGGCGAGGTCATCTTCGAGCAGGCCGACTGCGAGATTCCCGCGAGCTGGTCCCAGCTCGCCACCAACGTGGTGGTGTCGAAGTACTTCCGAGGTCAGCTCGACACGCCCGAGCGCGAGTCGAGCGTCAAGCAGCTGATCGGGCGGGTGGTGGGCCGCATTCACGAGTGGGGCGCCCGCTCGGGCTATTTCCGCACGCCGGCCGATGGCCAGGCGTTCAAGGCCGAGCTGACCCATCTGCTGGTCAACCAGAAGATGGCGTTCAACAGCCCGGTCTGGTTCAACATCGGGGTGAAGGACGCGCCGCAGCAGGCCAGCGCGTGCTTCATCAACTCGGTCGACGACACCATGGAATCGATCATGGATCTCGCCAAGACCGAGGCGATGCTCTTCAAGGGCGGCTCCGGAACCGGCTCCAACCTGTCGAAGATCCGCTCGTCGCGGGAGACGCTGGCGGGCGGGGGCACGGCCTCGGGGCCGGTCTCCTTCATGAAGGGCTTCGATTCCTTCGCGGGCGTGGTGAAATCGGGCGGCAAGACCCGCCGAGCCGCGAAGATGGTGATCCTGAACGCGGACCACCCGGACATCCGGGATTTCATCCGCTGCAAGGCGGACGAGGAAAGGAAGGCCTGGACGCTGATCGAGGCCGGCTACGACGGCGGCTTCAACGTGCCGGGCGGTGCCTACGACTCGGTCTTCTTCCAGAACGCGAACCACTCGGTGCGGGTGACCGACGCCTTCATGCAGGCCGCGCTGAACGACCTGCCCTGGAGCACCCGCTCCGTCACCACCGGTCAAGTGATGGACGTCATTCCGGCGGCGAAGCTGATGAGCGAGATCGCCGAGAGCGCGCATCTGTGCGGCGATCCGGGATTGCAGTACGACAACACCATCAACCGGTGGAATCCGGTCAAGAAGTCGGGACGGATCAACGCGAGCAACCCTTGCGCCGAGTACATGTTCCTCGACGATACCGCCTGCAATCTGGCCAGCTTGAACCTGACGCAGTTCGTGGGCGAGGAGGGGCGCATGGACGTCGCTTCCTTCAAGCAGGCCGTCTTCATCACCATTCTCGCCCAGGAGATCCTGGTCGATCACACCGATTACCCGACGGCGGCGATTGCCAGGAACAGCCACCTGTTCCGCTCCCTCGGCCTCGGCTATGCGAACCTGGGCGCCCTGCTGATGGCGCAGGGCCTTCCCTACGACAGCGCGGCGGGGCGCAATCTGGCCGCGGCGATCACCTCGCTCATGTCTGGCGAGGCCTACCGCACCAGCGCCAGGATCGCCGAGGCGATGGGGCCCTTTCCGCGCTTCCGCGTCAATCGGAATTCCTTCCTCGAGGTGATCGGCATGCACAAGGCGGCGGCGGAATCGATCTCGCCGTCCGGCGTGGAGCCGGATCTCTGGGAGGCGTCGCGGCAGGTGTGGGTGGATGCCCTCCGGCTGGGGAGGAAACACGGCTACAAGAACGCACAGGTGACCGTGCTCGCTCCCACCGGCACCATCGCGTTCATGATGGACTGCGACACCACGGGCGTGGAGCCGGACATCGCGCTGGTCAAGTACAAGAGGCTGGTCGGGGGCGGGATGCTCAAGATCGTCAACAACACCGTTCCCATGGCGCTTCGAAGGCTCGGCTACCGCGAAGACCAGATCGGCGAGATCCTCTCCTACCTCGACGAGAACGAGACCATCGAGGGCGCTCGGGTATTGAAGGCCGAGCACCTGGCGGTCTTCGATTGCGCCTTCCGCCCCAGCAACGGAAACCGCTCCATTCACTGGATGGGTCACGTCCGCATGATGGGTGTCCTTCAGCCCTTCCTCTCCGGCGCGATCAGCAAGACCGTGAACCTTCCCGGCGAGTCCACCGTCGAGGACGTGAGAGCCGCCTACGTGGAGGGCTGGAAGCTCGGGCTCAAGGCGCTGGCGATCTACCGGGATGGGAGCAAGCGCACCCAGCCGCTCAGCGCCGGAAAGGAAGACGCCCGCGACAACGTGATCTCTCTCGAAGACCGCCGTCCGATCCGCCGCAAGCTCCCCGACGAGCGCGATGCGGTCACCCACAAGTTCTCGATCGCGGGGCACGAGGGCTATCTCACCGTCGGCCTCTACGAGGAGGGAGCGCCGGGAGAGATCTTCCTTCGGATGGCCAAGGAGGGGAGCACGATCTCCGGTCTGATGGACACCATCGCCACCATGACCTCCATCGCCCTCCAGTACGGCGTGCCTCTCAAGACCCTGGTGGACAAGTTCAGCCACACCCGTTTCGAGCCGGCGGGCTTCACCAACAGCAAGGAGATCCCCTTCGCCAAGTCGATCACCGACTACGTCTTCCGCTACCTCGGGAACCGCTTCCTCCGGGATCAGCCGCGGGTCGAGGACGAGCAGGAGACCGAAGCCGAGACCACCGGCCTCGCCGTGGTGGCGGGCGGCTCCGGCTCGCGGGGAGATGCCGCCTTCCAGAACCAGTCCGATGCGCCGCCTTGTCCGGTATGCGGCTGGATCACGGTGCGGAACGGCACCTGCTACAAGTGCCCGAACTGCGGCATCACCACCGGCTGCGGCTAGGGGTCTGACCGATCCCTGGGCGGCATCGGGTCTCGAGCCCCGATTCCGAAGCGCCCACCCGCTCGGAGCGATTTCTTCGCAGCGCGCTCTGCTTTCGGGCTTCTGCCCCGCCGGCTACCGTGACGCGAGGAGGAGGCCATGGAACGGTTGCTCAGCGGATGCGCCCTGCTCTCCGCCCTGGTCCTGGCGGGTTGCATCCATGTCAATGTGGGAGCCGGCCGCAAGGCCGAGCTGGTCGAGGAGGTCATCTACGGCACCGAGGGTCCCAAGATCCTCCTGATCGATGTCGACGGATTGATCTCGGAGGTTGCGGGGCCGGGAGCCTTCGGCTTCGGGGAACGCGAGAGCATGGTGTCCCGGGTGCGGGAGCACCTCGACAGGGCGGAGGAAGACGACGACATCCGGGCGCTGATCCTGCGCATCGACAGCCCCGGCGGGACGGCGAGTGCCAGCGAGGTCCTGTACAGCGAGATCCTGCGATTCAAGCAGGAGAAGGAGATTCCGGTGATCGCCCAGCTGATGGGCGTCGCGGCATCCGGAGGCTACTACGTGGCCATGTCTGCGGACACCGTTCGCGCTCTGCCCACCACCGTCACCGGCTCGATCGGCGTGATCTTCTCCGGGCTCAACCTCGCGGGGCTGATGGAGAAGATCGGAGTCGAGAACCAGACGCTGACATCCGGACCCTACAAGGACGCGGGCTCTTCGCTTCGGCGGATGACGGAGGAGGAGCGGGCCCAGCTCGCGAGCGTCCTCGACGGCCTCTACGCGCGCTTCCTCGACGTCGTGGCGGCGGGACGGCCGGATCTCTCCCGCGAAGAGATTCGCGGCCTCGCCGACGGGCGGATCTACAGCGCGGCCCAGGCCGAGGCGAACGGCCTGGTCGATGCCATCGGAGATCTCCCCGGCGCGGTGGAGCTGGCCGAGGAGAGGGCCGGGATCGAGAGATCGCGCGTGGTGGCGTACGGCCGCCCCAACGAGTGGCGCGAGAACCTCTACTCGGTCAGCACCGCGATCTCCGAGATGGAGTCCCCCTGGGACCTCCTCGGTCCGATCACCCGGCCGGCCTTTCTCTATCTCTGGTGGCCGGGGGCGCGCCTGCGCTGACGGCTCGGGACCGCCCGCCTTCTCGATCTCCGTTCGCCTTCGGCTCACTGCGCGCGCGGCTTGCTCCGCTGCGCCGCGTTTGCACTTCTCGAGCTTCGTTCGGCCAGCCCGATCGACTCCGCTCGGCTTCGTTTCGCTGCGCGCACCTTCGGTGCTTGCCGGCTCACTGCGCGCCCGGCTCGCCTCCGGCTCCCCGGGCTTTCGGCTAGTAGACCCAGCGCCCGTCCTGGAAGCGGAAGATCTCGGTGACGGGCGTGATCGAGGCGACCCGGCAGCGGGTGGCGCCCACGTCCATGCAGGTGAAGAGCTGCTCCTTGTATCGCAGGAGGCCGACGAAGGGCGCGCGCGCGTATCCGGTTCGCTTGATCTCGATCTCGAAGTCGGTCCCGTAGCCTTTGTAGGTGACCAGACTCTGCGGGCCGTTCGGGCGGATCTGGGGGGTTGCCCGGTTCTGGGTCTCGACCCGCTCCATCTTGGCCATCCACTCCGAGGCGAAGCTGTTGAAGGAGAGGAGCGTGCGCTGGTGGCTCTCGTCCTCGGAGATCGCGGCTGGCGGGCCGGCCAAGGAGAGGCTCGCGAACAGCAGGACGCAGGAGGCGATGGTGAGAAGTCGGAGCTGCATGGTGTTACCCCCAGTGGTCCGACGATCCCTGCTCGGGAGCGATCCCGCAAGACGAAATCGAAGAAATCGGCCGCTCCGAGCGTCTTCTCGGGCCTTGGGCCCGATGCTCTGGAAGGCGTCTTCGTCCCGGCGGCGCATCCAGCTTGGTGATCACGATCACAAAACTCGAATCATCGTGGGGATTTCGCTGCATACGGTCCTCTGTTGCATCCCAGCGATGGGACCGACCAGCTTCCCGGACAGCCCCCCGGTGGTTATCGTTCGCGGTCTGTGAGTCCGCAGATCTCCCCCGGCCGATTCGTCGAGCTGATGATCCCCGCCGTCCGGCGCGCAGTCGTGCTTGCCCGCTCCCTCGAAGGGCGGGTGCCGAATCGCCCCAAGCAGCGCGAAGGCACCCCGGTGAAGGCCGCCCTCACCGACGCGGATTCCGCTGCGCAAGAGGCGATCCTCGTGCCTCTCCTGGAGCACTTCCCCGACGTTGGACTGCGCGCGGAGGAAGACACGCCGAGCGTGGAGGAGTTCCCGGCGAGCGAGAAGAGCTTCGTGGTCGTCGACCCGATCGACAGCACCTTGCGCTCCTATCTGGAGGGCGCCGGTCCCTACAGCATCATGGTGGGGCTCTGCGTGGAGGGGTGCTTCGAGGCCGCCCTGGTCGCTCTGCCCAGGGAGGGGCTCCTCTTCGACGGCGTCCGCGGCGGCGGCGCCCGCATGGCTAGGGCGCGCGGAGAGCCCCGACCGCGGCGGGCGGAACCGGTCGGCTCGCGGGTGCTCGTCTCCCACGAGACACCTCCCGCGGTCCGGGATCGCCTCCGGGAGCGGGGCTTCGAGGTGCTGTCCGGCAGCGGCGGCGCGGTCTCCGTCGCGCCGCTCGTCCCCGGGGTTCGGGCGGGGCTCCGCCTCGCCAGCTCATCCGGCGGCATCAGCATTCGATGCCGGATCGGCCTTCTCATCTCTTCCGAGGCGGGTGCCCGGATCGAGAGCGAGAGAGGGGAGCGGTTCCCCTCGCAAATCGACGAGCCGGTCCGGGCCGTGCTCGTCGCGGCGAGCGAAGAGGACATGGACCATCTCCGCTACGCCCTCGCTGCCGCTCCACTTTGATCTCCGCTCGCCTTCGGCTCGCTGCGCGCGCCCCTCGCCGGAGGCTAGGTGCGCTTGCACTCTGAGCTCCGTTCGCCGAGCCCGATCGACTCCGCTCGGCTGCGCCTCGCTGCGCGCACCTTCAGTGCTTGCCCAATCGACTCCGCTCGGCTGCGCCTCGCTGCGCGCACCTTCGGTGCTTGCGCTTCTCTACATCTGCGTGTAGTCCGGGCCCTCGCCGCCTTGCGGCGGCGTCCAGGTGATCACCTGGTAGGGATCGGCGATGTCGCAGGTCTTGCAGTGGACGCAGTTCTCGTGGTGGATGAAGAGCTTCTTCTTCCCCGGATTCTCCTCGTCGGCGACCATCTCGTAGACGGCCGCCGGGCAGAAGGATTCGCAGGGGTTTCCATACTCCTCCGTGCAGACGTCCCGACAAATATCCGTGTCGGATACCACCAGATGCGGAGGCTGATCGGATTCGTGCCGGGCTCCGCTGTACTGGACCAGCGTCTCCTTGTCGAAGGTGAGGACCCGGTCGAAGGTGAACTCCTCCTTCACCCGCTGGTCGGTGGGGAGCTCCGCGAGCTTCTTGGTGGCGTGGTGGCCGGCCTCGAAGGCGAGCTTGTCGACGAGCCCGCGCCCGTCGGTCAGATACATCCGGAAGGGCTCGTTGAGCATGAAGAAGGCGAATCCCTTGGACCAGGCTCCGTGGAAGTTGCGATCCTTGTAATGCTCCTGGTAGGCCCAGCTCTTCTTGTAGCGCTCGGCGTAGCCGCCGAGCGTGGTGGACGTGAAGTCGTCCTTGGCGACGGCGTCCACGATCGCCTCGGCAGCGAGCATCCCCGACTTGATCGCCAGGTGGATGCCGGCGAGCTTCACCGCGTTGCAGAAGCCGGCGGCGTCACCGATCAAGAGCGCGCCGTCCACGTAGAGCTTGGGCTGGGCGTAGAGACCGCCGATCGGGATGGTCTTCGCGCCGTAGCGGATCAGCTCCGCGCCATCCAGGAGATCGCGCATGAAGGGATGCGTCTTGAACTTCTGCGCGGCGAGGTGGGGATCGTGGAACGGGCTCTCCGCTTCGAGCGCCTTCACCATCCCGTAGGAGACCAGGTTGTCCCGCATGTCGTAGAGCCACATGCCGCCGAACGAGTGGCGGAGCTCGTGGAGGACCATTCCGTGGATCACCCTTCCCGGCTGATGCTTCTCGGGCTTGACCCGCCAGATCTCCTTGACGCCGGTCTCGAAGACCTGGGGCCGCTCGCCCTCCAGGTCGAACCTCTGGATGAGCTGCTTGGCGAGACTCCCGCGCACGCCCTCGCCGATCACGGTGACCTTGGCGTGGATGTCCATCCCCGGCTGGTAGTTGCTCTTGGGCTGGCCGTCCTTGCCGATCCCCATGTCGCCGATGCGGACCCCGATCACGCGGTTCCCTTCGGTGAGGATCTCGTCGCCGGCGAAGCCCGGGTAGATCTCGATGCCCGCCGCCTCGCACCTCTCGGCCAGCCACTTCACCACGTTGCTGAGCGAGACCACGTGGTAGCCGCGCTTCCTGAAGTTCGGGAGGTTGGCGGGAAGCTTCAGCGCCCGCTGGCGCGTGAACACGTAGGTCATGGGTTTCGTGCACACGTACTCGGTGGGGAAGCCCTGCTCGGTGAAGTCGGGCACCAGCTCGGCGATCCCCTTCGGGTTCATCACCGCGCCCGAGAGGATGTGCTCGCCGATCGCCCCGCTCTTCTCGATGATCAGCACCGTCGGCGGCTCGATCGGCGGGCCGCCCTCTGCCGCGGCGCGCTGATTGTGGGCCTCCACCTGGTTCACCAGGTGAAGAGCGGAGGCAAGCGTCGCGGGCCCCGCACCGACGTACAGGACATCGACCTCCATGCTCTCGCGTTCAACCGGCTGGTTCATGTCGATACCTCCAAGGGCAGAAGGACTCGCGTCTCAGGGTAGGGGACGGATCCCGCGGGTCAACCGAACC
>Ga0214473_10007540_pt1 | contig 12899 bp, 13 predicted proteins | sample RVTome_7_FD_203509 | JGI IMG/M metagenome (GOLD analysis project Ga0214473, IMG submission 203509) | Soil microbial communities from uranium-contaminated site in the Upper Colorado River Basin, Wyoming, United States - RVT98D197 | ecosystem: Environmental > Terrestrial > Soil > Contaminated >...
GAGATGGCTCACCTGGCGCTGCGAGCGCTTGTCGCCCCCCACGATGAGCACGTGGAAATCCGCCCCCTCTTCAAGCTGGGCAACGGCGTTGATCAGGATGTCTATGCCCTTCAAGGGCTCGATGCGCCCCACAAAGAGGATGATGCGCTCGTCGCTCAGGCCCAGGGCCTGCCGGGCCGCCCCCTTGTCCTGGGGCCGGAAGAGGTCCAGGTCCACGCCGCAGGGCACGACAGCGACGCGGCCGGGGTCGGCGTCGTAGAGGCGGCTCAGCAGGTGCTTCTCGTGCTCGCTGGCGCAGACGATGCGGCCGGCCTCCTGGGCGAGCCGGCGCTCCACCCGGATGCGCAGGGGCGCCTCGTGCTCTGTGACGCGGGCACGGTTCTTCACCTCGCCCAAGGTGTGAAACATGGTGACGTGGGGCACGCCCCAGCGCTCCCGGAGACGAAGCGCCACCCAGCCGGAGAGCCAGTAGTGGCTGTGCAACAGATCGTAGGCCGGCTCCTGGCCTTCCTCAGCGGCGAAACGAACCAGGTTCTGCTCGAACTCGGCCAGGTGCTGGTGCAGCCGCGCCTTCTCGACAGGACGCGGCGGCCCCGCGTCCAGGTACACCACCCGCACGTTCTCGCCCGCCTCGACGACATCCGGGCTCGATGCGTCCTGTCGCCGGGTGAAGACGTCCACCTGGAAGCCGCGTTGGCCCAGTTCCCGGCTGAGCTGGCGCACGTAGACGTTCATGCCGCCCGTATCGCGGCCGCCCAGTGGCGCCAGAGGCGACGTATGGTAGCTGATCATGGCCACGCGGCGCATTGAACTTGCCTCGCTAGTTCCGCTGCACGAGGCAACGGTAGATGGGGAGGTCCCGGCCTCCCAGGTCGTACTTATAGGGCTCGCTGCCGCGCAGGAAGTCCAGGCAGGCCTTCCCCTCCTGGATGGCGGCCTCAAGACAGAGGACCTTGGAGAGCAGGCCCACGGAGAGGGCAGACAGACCGGGGTCGAAGCCGCTGTTGTAGAGGTGAAGCTGCCGGCAGCAGTCAAAGCAGAGGACCGAGGCCGCCGGCCGGCCGTCGATGTCCATCATGAAGAGGCGAACGAGCCCCTCTTCGGCAAGGGCCCGGGCCATGTCTCGGAAGAAGGCCTCCATCTGGGGGCTCATGAACTCCGCCTTGTCGCTGCGGCTGGCCGTGTGCAGGCGGAGGAAATCGTCCATGCCGGCCGCCACATCCTCCGGCGAGCGCAGGTCCCGCAGCTTGGCTTGAGCGCCGCCCTGACGCAGCCGGCGCATCTTGCGGCGCAGTTCGTGACGGTCCTTCTTGGCCAGGCGGTCCAAGTACTCCTCCCACGATGCCGCCAGCTCCACGTGTGGGGCCACCGCCTCCAGTTCCTTGTCGAACCGCCAGCCCAGGGCGCTGGTGGCCTCGGGCAGGGCGGCGAGCGACGGCGAGTAGGCCGCCAGGCCCCTCAGCTCGATCTCCTCCCAGGGCTCTTCGCCCAGCGAGCACAACAGGGCCGCGAAAAACTCCCCCTCCCGCCCGGGCTCCACGACGAAGTCCATGTAGTCGCAGATCTCGTGGTCGCCCACCAGGGCCAGTCGAGGGCCGTCCCGCATGAGAGGCGCCACGCCCACCAGACGCTGGCCGTCGCGGGCGGCCAGGAAGAGAGGCTCCCGCCCATCGGCGAAGTGTTTCAGCCACAGCTCCTGCCAGAGGGGATGGTGGAAGACGTGAGGCTCCGGCGTGCGCGAGAGCAGCTCCTGCCACTCGCCGCGCAGGGTCTCCAGCTCCTGCCTCCGAACCGAGAGAGCCATGGTGACTACCTGCTCTGCACCAGGGAGAGGAACTCGGAGCGGCTGAGGGCGCTGCGCCTGAACTGGCCCCGCATCGCTGATGTGACGACCCGTGTGCCCGGCTTCTTCACGCCCCGGAAGCTGAGGCAGAGGTGCTCTGCCTCCACGACCACGGCCACGCCGTCGGGCTTGAGCGCCTCAAGGATGCAGTCCGCCACCTGGCTTGTGAGCCGCTCCTGGAGCTGGGGACGCCGGGCGAAGGCATCGACAACACGCGCGAGCTTGCTCAGCCCAGCCACGCGCCCGTTGGGGATGTAGCCCACGTGAACGCAGCCAAAGAAGGGCAGAAGGTGATGCTCGCAGAGGGAGTAGAACGAGATGTCCTTCAGGATCACCATCTCCTCATGGCTTTCGTCGAAGCCCACCCGCAGGAACTCGTGGGGGTCGATGGACAGCCCGGCGAAGAGCTCGGCATACATCTCGGCAACGCGGCGGGGCGTCTGTCGCAGGCCCTCGCGCTCCGGGTCCTCGCCAATAGCCACGAGTATCTCGCGCACCGCCGCAGCGACGCGTTCCCTCTCCACCACGCAAGTGTCGGCGGACATTGTCACCTCGACTGCCGGGCTCGGACGGGGCAAGGCAGGCGTTCCACCTCACTGTGGGAACAAGCCCGCCCCGGGGCAAACCATACCGTGCGGGCGGGCCAGAAGCGGGCCACGAACGAGGCCTAGCACTAACAGTCTATCAGCGGCCGCTTCAGGGGGTCAAGGAAACGAAGCTCTCACCGTACCAAGCAGCGAGCAACAAGCAGCAGGCAACAAGGCCCCACCCGTCCCCTGTTGCTTGTTGCTTGGTCCCTGTTGCTTACGGTAGATGCTTGGCGGCGTCGAACTCGGCAGGGAGGACCTTTAGAAGGATGGGCGCATCCTCGGTGAAGACGGGCGACAGCGAGGACTCGCTGATGGCGTCGCCGAGGCCCAGGGACGGATAGGTAGCAAACAGAATGAGCAGCACCTGGATGATCACCACGCCTTTGGCAAGCCCGAAGGCGGCGCCGGCGAGATGGTCGAAGGTGCCCAGCATGAGCAGCGAGGCTGTTTCCTTCAGGAGCATGGCCGCCACCTGACCGGCGACGGCTACGGCGCCGAAGATGACGAGGAAGGACACAATCCTCGCCGCCCTCTCGCTGTCGATGAACGTCCCAATGTCATCGGCCAGGCCCTCGTAGAAGAGACCGGCCAGCACCACGCCCAGGAGGGCGGAAACGATGGTCACGACCTCGCGGATGAAACCGGCAGTGAAGGCAGAGAAGATGAACCACGCCAGGAGGGCCAGTATGACGCCGTCCAGCCAGTTCACGTCTCACCCCCGAGCCAAGCACGTCGCTGCGCCGCCCCGGCGGCGCGTACCGCACGATGGAAGCCGCGCTGGGCGGCGAGCAGCAGCGCGACAGGCGATCCCGCCGGCTTGCCGTCACTGTGGACCGCGCCGGCACCGCCCATCTTCCTCCTTTGAATTGTCGGCCCGGCGGCAAGCGGGCTCCAGTCTAGCACAGGCTGTCAAGGCTTACAAATCACCGACGAATGGCCGCTGTCTGATCAACGGCTCTCCAGCGCCGGTAGTAGCGCAGGGCCGCGGCCAGGTAGAGGACGCTCAGGACGTAGCCGCCGAGCACGTCGCTCGGCCAGTGGGCGCCCGTGTAGACGCTGGCCGGCCCCATCCCGAGCACCACGAACAGGCAGAAGCCTTGCAGAAACCACCGCGGCAGCCGCTGGCGGACCAGCTCGGGCGCCAGCAGGAAGAGGAGCCCGAAGAAGGTGATGGCGATGACGACGTGCCCGCTGGGGAAGCTGAAGCTGCCCGGGTGCTCCGAGACCCGCACCAGGTCCGCGGCCGGCCGCGGCCTCTCGACCAGCTCTTTCAACAACAACTGGGCGACCCTGGGCAAGATGGAGGAGAACACGACGAGTCCCTCCGCGTAGCGCCGCGCCACCAGCAGCAGCGCTGTCGCCGCCACCCAGATCAGGATCGATGGCAGGTTTCCAAGGTCGCGCAAGAAGGTGGCGGTCCCGCCCCAAAGGGGAATGCCGCCGTCACGCTGGATCCAGTGGGCGATACGCAGGTCGGCCGGAAAGTAGTTGTGAAAGGAAGCCAGGGCGGACAGCAGGGCCAGCAGGGCCAGAGCACCCAGCCATGCAGGCCAGAAAAGGCCCAGAGAGCGCAGTCGAGCGCGCGCCGCGGTCTTCGTATCAGGGCCCATGCCGGCATCCGGTTAGCGCCACCGGCCGATTATGGCACAGGCGCTTCGAGCGCCTCAAGCCTGCGACCGCTGCGCGGCTTGACGGTGTCAGGGGCCCCGCCCTAAAATTAATCAACAACCGAATACGGCAAACGCTCTTATCCAGAGTGGTGGAGGGACCGGCCCGAAGAAGCCCGGCAACCAGGCGGGGCCAGGGACCTGGAATCGAGGTCTCAGAGTCCGCCCCGGTGCCAAGTCCGACCCTCGCCCGGTCGCGAGGGAGAGATGAGAGTAGGTTCGGAGAACTTCTCGACACCACGAGAAGTTTTCTTGTTGTCCCCGAAAGGCGCCCCTTGGAGATCATAGGCTGGTACGACGGCAAGATACGTCTCCTCGATCAGACTCGACTGCCCGCCGAGGAGGTCTACCTGGAGATCGACGACATCGCCGGCCTGGCGGCCGCCATCCGCCGGATGTCGATCCGCGGCGCCCCCGCCCTGGGAGTGGCCGCTGCCTACGGCCTCGCTCTCGCCGCCGCCGCCAGCCCTGCCCAAAGTCACGAACAGCTCCTCACCGACCTGCGCCGGGCCGCCGCAGCCCTGGCCGCAACCCGGCCTACGGCCGTAAACCTGCCCTGGGCCCTTCGTCGCGCCCTGGCTGCTGCCGAGGCAGCCCCGGGCGCCCAAGCCTCCCGGGAGGCCGTCCTGGCGGAGGCGCGCCGCATCCACGAGGAAAGCCTGGAGGTTGACCGCCGCCTCTCTGAGCTGGGAGCCGACCTCATCCCCGACGGGGCCGCTGTCCTCACGCACTGCAACGCCGGCGCCCTGGCCACAGCCGGCTACGGCACGGCCGTGGGCGTCCTGCGCGCCGCCCACGAGCGCGGCAAACACATCCGTGTCTACGCCACCGAGACCCGGCCGCTCCTCCAGGGGGCGCGCCTGACGGCCTGGGAACTGGTTCGGTACGGCATCCCGACCACCCTCATAGCCGATAGCGCGGCAGGCGGCCTGCTGCGCCGCGGCCTCGTCGCCTGCGCGGTCGTGGGGGCCGACCGCATCACGGCCAACGGCGACGTAGCCAACAAGGTGGGGACCTACAGCCTGGCCGTCCTGGCGCACGAGAACGGCGTCCCCTTCTACGTCGCGGCACCAACCAGCACCGTCGATCTCTCCCTGACCGGTGGTGACGACATCCCGATCGAGGAACGGGCGCCGGAAGAGGTCACGACCTTCGCGGGCCGGTCCGTCGCCCCGGAAGGCGTCCAGGTCGCCAACCCCGCCTTCGACGTCACGCCCCACCGTTACGTGACGGCCATAATCACTGAGCGTGGCATCGCCCGCGAGCCGTACGAGCAAAGCATGTCCGCCGTCGTCGGCGCGACGAGGGTACCGACATGAGGCCGGCGCGGGTGGCCGTTATCGGCGGCAGCGGATTCTACGATATGGAGGGCCTCACCGAGCTGGAGGAGGTCCACCAGAGAACGCCCTTCGGCGATCCCAGCGACAGCATTGTCCTGGGCACACTGGAAGGCATAAGAGTGGCCTTCCTCCCACGGCACGGCAAGGGGCACCGCATCCTGCCCACCGACGTTCCGGCGCGGGCCAACATCTACGCTCTGAAGTCCCTTGGCGTCGAGTTCATCATCTCCGTCAGCGCCGTCGGTAGCCTCCGCGAGGAGCTGCAGCCCCTGCACCTGGTCGTGCCGGACCAGATCATCGACCGCACGCGGGCGCGCGCCAGCACCTTCTTCGGCGGCGGGCTGGTAGGCCACGTGGCCCTGGCCGACCCGTTCTGCCCCGTCCTCAGCGAGATCGTGTACGAAAGCGGCCGCGAGGCCGGCGCCGCCGTCCACCGGGGCGGGACGCTGGTGGTCATGGAGGGGCCGGCCTTCTCCACGCGGGCCGAATCGCGTCTCTACCGCTCCTGGGGGGCCGACGTCATCGGCATGACGGCGCTGCCGGAGGCAAAGCTGGCCCGCGAGGCCGAGATCTGCTACGTCACCCTTGCCTCCGTCACTGACTACGATAGCTGGTACGAGGCCCATGCCGAGGTGACGGCGGAGATGATCATCAGCAACCTGAACCGCAACGTCGCCACCTGCCGGCGGGTCGTAGCGAACGCCATCAGCCGGCTCCCTGAGACCCGGCGCTGCCTCTGCGCCACCGCCCTCAACGACGCGCTCGTGACGCCCTTCCACCTGGTGCCCGAACGGACCAAGCACGTCCTGGCGCCGATCATCGGCCGGTTCCTGGCCGGCGCCGGCGGGAGTCCGCAATGACGAAGGTGAACGTGGGAGGACAGATGGCCGGCGCCGCGGCCGCTCCCCGGGCGGCGGAGACCTACGTCGTGCGGCGACTGGAGGACCAGGACACGATCCGCCGGCTCCTCGAAGGGCGACCGGCCTACAGCGCCTACGCCCTGGGCCAGTTGGAGCCGGACCTCTTTCCCCTGTCCCGATGGTGGCTGTCCGAAGGCGATGGCGGTCGGGCGCTGCTCCTGCACTCCCGGGGCGGCCTGGGCAACGCCCTGTTCGCCCTGGGCGACGCCGCCGCCCTGACGGCCGTCCTCTCGCTGCACCAGGGCCCACGGAGCGCTTTCGCCACCTGCCAGACGGAGCACCTGCAGGTAGTGCGTCGCTTCTTCCACCTTTCCCAGGAGCACCCGCTCCTGCGTATGAAGGTGACGGCAGCCACCTTCCGCCCGACCCAGGGCGAGGCGCGACGCCTGTACGGCCGCGACGCCCGCTTTGTGAACAGGCTCTGCAACGCCGAGGGCGTCGTTGCCTCCTACACGGGCCGCCAGATAGCCGGCGGCGTGTACTTCGGTGCCTACGCCGGCGAGCAACTGGTCGCGGTGGCCGGCACCCACTCCGTGTCTCCCACCCACGGTGCCGCAGTGGTGGGGAACGTCTACACGCACCCGCAGTACCGTGGCCAGGGCCTCGGCGCCCTCGTCACCGGCGCCGTGACGGCAAACGTCATCGAATCCTGCCCGCTAGTCGTCCTCAGCGTGGACCCCCGCAACCAGGCCGCCGTACGCGCCTACCAGCACCTGGGCTACGAAGAGGAGTGCCGTCTCATCGAGGCGTCGGCCAGCCGCAAGGACATCATCGGCCTGAGGAGCTTGGTCCGGCGCTTCCTGGCCGCTCGCCGTGGCGGACGGGGACGGCCTGCGGGCGGCGCCCTGGTTCGCCTCTAAGGAGCAGACGTTGCCTAAGAAAGAGCACTACAAGACCATCGACGAACGGGCCGGCCGCCTCATCCTGGACGCCGCCCACCGCTACCCTACCCTGGGGCGCAAGAGGCTCTGGGCTCTCCTGCTGGAGGACGGCGTGGAGGTGGACCCGCTGGAGCTCAAGCGCTTCCTGCGAGAGCACGGTATCGGAGGGGCGCAGCCGGGGCCTGCGCCGCGACGGGCGGGCGCGAACCCGCTTACGGGACTAATGCCTCGCTTCCCGACCTTCGGAGGGGGGCGCGACAAGGAGCGGAAGGAGCGTTAGATGACGACAAGTTCGCCGGCGGCGGGAGACGTCAAGGACCTGTCCCTCGCGGAGGAGGGGCGGCGGCGCATCGAGTGGGCGGCACGAGAGATGCCGGTGATCGGCCTGATCAGGCGCCGGTTCGCCACCGAGAAGCCTCTGCGGGACGTGAGGATCTCCGGCTGCCTCCACGTCACCACGGAGACGGCCAACCTGGCCCTGGCCCTGCGCGACGGCGGCGCTCAGGTGGCCCTTTGCGCCAGCAACCCCCTCAGCACCCAGGACGACGTCGCCGCTTCCCTCGTGGCGCATTATGGCATACCGGTCTTCGCCATCCGCGGCGAGGACAGCGACACCTACTACGGCCACATCCGCAGCGCGCTCGAGCAGCGCCCGCAGATAACGCTGGACGACGGCGCGGACCTGGTCGCCACGATCCACAAGGAGCGCCGTGACCTCATCCCCGGGCTCCTCGGCGGGACGGAGGAGACCACCACCGGCGTCATCCGGCTGCGTAGCATGGCCCGCGACGGCGCCCTGGCCTACCCCATCATCGCCGTCAACGAGGCCGACACCAAGCACCTCTTCGACAACCGCTACGGCACCGGCCAGAGCACCATCGACGGCATCACCCGCGCCACCAACGTCCTCTGGGCGGGCAAGACGGTGGTCGTCTGCGGCTACGGCTGGTGCGGCAGGGGTGTGGCGTCGCGGGCGCACGGCCTCGGCGCCCACATCATCGTGACTGAGGTGCAGCCGGTGCGTGCCCTGGAGGCGGTGATGGACGGCTTCCGGGTCATGTCCCTGGTCCAGGCCGCGCCGCTGGGAGACATCTTCATCACCATCACCGGCGACATAAACGTCGTTGATCGCCATCACCTGGAGACGATGAAGGACGGGGCCATCCTGTCCAACTCCGGCCACTTCAACGTGGAGCTCAACCTCCAGGCTTTGGAGTCCATGGCTGAAGGCCGCCGTCAGATACGGCCTTCGGTGGAGGAGTTCCGCCTGCGCGACGGCCGCCGCCTCTACCTGCTGGCGGAGGGCCGTCTCATCAACCTCGCCGCCGCCGAGGGCCACCCAGCAAGCGTCATGGACATGAGCTTCGCCAACCAGGCACTCAGCACCGAGTACCTGGTGCTTCAGGAGAAGCGCCTTCCTGTCGCCGTTCACACGGTGCCACGGGAGATCGACGAGGAGGTGGCGCGCCTGAAGCTGGCGGCCATGGAGATCACCATCGACACGCTAACCGAGGAGCAGGAACGCTACCTCGCTAGCTGGCAGGAAGGGACCTAGGAGGAGACCCGCCGTGACGAGCACCTTCATGCATGCCCCGTCCCTATTCCTCACCTCGGAATCGGTGACGGAAGGCCACCCCGACAAGCTCTGCGACCAGATCTCGGACGCCGTCCTGGACTCCATCCTGGAGGAGGACCCGGACGCCCGGGTAGCCTGCGAGACGGCCGCGACGACCGGCCTGGTCGTGGTCATGGGGGAGATCACCACGAGCTGCTACGTGGAGATCGCGGACGTCGTGCGCAACACAGTGCGCGAGGTCGGCTACACCAGGGCCAAGTACGGCTTTGATTACGAGACCTGCGGCGTCGTCGTCTCCATCAAGGAGCAGTCCAAGGACATCGCCATGGGCGTGGACCGCTCCCTGGAGGCGCGCGAGGGCAAGGGAGAGGATGAGGGCCTCGAGAGGGGCGCCGGAGACCAGGGGATGATGATCGGCTTCGCCTGCACGGAGACGCCGGAGTACATGCCCCTCACGATCTCCCTGGCCCACAGGCTCTGCCGGCGGCTCGCCGACGTGCGCAAGGACGGGACCCTCGATTACCTGCGCCCCGACGGCAAGTCCCAGGTGACCGTCGAGTACGCCTATGGCGTCCCCCGCCGCGTGGAGGCGGTGGTCCTCTCCGCCCAGCACGATGCGGTGGTCGGCCACGACCAACTGGAGCGAGACCTGCTGGCGGAGGTGATACACCGGGTGATTCCTGCCGACCTCCTCGACGGGCAGACGAAGTACTTCATCAACCCCACAGGCCGCTTCGTGGTGGGCGGGCCGATGGGCGATGCCGGCCTCACGGGGCGCAAGATCATCGTCGATACCTACGGCGGCATCGCGCGCCACGGCGGCGGCGCGTTCTCCGGCAAGGACCCAACCAAGGTGGACCGTTCGGCATGCTACGCCGCCCGCTACGTGGCCAAGAACATCGTGGCCGCCGGCCTGGCCGACCGGCTGGAGTTCATGGTCTCCTACGCCATCGGCGTGGCCCGGCCCACCTCGATGGCCATCGAGACCTTTGGCACCAGCCGCGTGGATGAGGACGTGATCCTCTCGCTGGCACGCAAGCACTTCGACCTGCGCCCCGGCGCGATCATCCGCGACCTGGACCTGCTGCGCCCCATCTACCGGCAGACGGCCGTCTACGGCCACTTCGGCCGCGACGACATCGACGTGCCCTGGGAGCGCACCGACAAGGCCGAGGTCCTTCGCCGGGAGGCGGGCCTGGAGGCGGCCGTCATCGAGAAGGAACGAACTGCTCTTAGGGGGTGAGGGAACTTGAGCATGTACGCCTTGATCCTGGCCGGCGGTAAGGGGGAGCGCCTGCGCCCCCTCACCAGCGACCGGCCGAAGCCCATGATCCCGCTGGCCGGCAAGCCCATCCTCGAGCACCAGCTCCAGTGGCTGTGCGGCCAGGGAGTCACCGACGTCATCCTGCTGTGTGGTTATCTCCATAAGGTGGTCTCATCCCACTTCGGCGATGGCTCCCGCCTGGGGCTGCGCATCGCCTACTCGGTGGAGACCGAGCCCCTGGGCCGCGGCGGCGCCTTCAAGAAAGGCTTCCAGCTTGTCCCACCAGACGTGCCCTTCGTCATCGGCACCAACGGCGACAACATCACCGATCAGCCCCTGGCGCCCCTGGTGCGAAGCCACCGGCGTACGGGGGCCATCGCCACGATCATGCTCGCGCCCGTGGTCAGCCCCTTCGGAATCGCCCGCATGGGCGGCGGCTCACGCATCCGCGGCTTCGAAGAGAAGCCACCCCTGCCCTACTGGCTCAACGCCGGCGTCTACGTCCTCAGCCGCGAGTTCTTTGCGGACCTGCCGGACAAGGGCGACCACGAGACGACTCTCTTCCCCCGGCTGGCCGAATGCAGCAAACTGCATGGTTACAGAAGCCGCGCCTACTGGAAGGGCATCGACACTGTGAAGGACCTGGCTGAGGTCGAGGCATACCTGAGGAACCGGAAGCCGTGAAAGCCAACGTACCCATCAAGTTCGGCACTGACGGCTGGCGCGGCATAATCGCCGACGACTTCACCTTCGCCAACGTGCGCGCCTGCGCCCGCAGCGTCGCCCTCTACCAGCAATCGCAGGGGCTGGCGGAGCGAGGCCTCATCGTAGGCTACGACACGCGCTTCGCCTCTGAGGACTTCGCCGCCACGGTGGCGGAGGTGGTAGCCGCCGCCGGCATCAAGGTCTACCTCTGCGACCGGCCGGCGCCCACGCCCGTCGTCACCTACGCCATCCTCGAAAAGAGGGCAGGCGGCGCCGTCGTCATAACCGCCAGCCACAACCCGGCGCAGTGGAACGGCTTCAAGTACCGCCCCGAGTACGCCGGCAGCGCGCCGCCCGGGGTCACCGCCGCCCTCGAGGCGCCTCTACCCGAGATCCTGGCCGCCGGCGAGCCCGACCGTCTCGCGCTGGCCGAGGCCGAGGCGCGCGGCCTGCTGGAACGCTTCGACCCGCGTCCGGCCTACATGGCCCACATAGCCGACCTGGTGGATCTGCCGCGCTTGCGGGCCGCCGGGCTGCGGGCGCTCGTGGACTCCATGTACGGAGCCGGCGCGGGCTATCTGGCCGACATTCTCTCCGGAGGACGCATCGAGGTGCGCGAGCTGCACGGCGAGCGCAACCCTGCGTTTCCGGGAATGCACAACCCTGAGCCCATCGCCCACAACCTCGGGGAGCTGTCGGAGGCCGTCCGCCAGGACACCGCCCACGTCGGCCTGGCCACCGACGGCGACGCCGACCGCCTGGGCGTCCTGGACGAAAACGGGCGCTTCCTGACGCAGCTCCAGGTCTTCGGCCTCCTCACGTACTACCTGCTGGAGGTGCGAGGCCTGCGCGGGCCGATCGTCAAGTCGCTGACCACGACACGTATGGTGCAGCGTCTGGGCGACCTGTACGGCGTGCCCGTCTACGAGACGCCGGTGGGCTTCAAGTTCCTAGGCCCCAAGATGATGGAAGTAGACGCCCTGGTGGCCGGTGAGGAGAGCGGCGGCTATGCCGTGCGCGGCCACATGCCGGAGCGCGACGGCGTGCTCTCGGGGCTCCTGTTCCTCGATTTCATGGTCCAGACCGGGAAGCGGCCCTCCGCCCTGGTGGAAGACCTCTACGCGAAAGTCGGCCCCCACCACTACGACCGGGTGGACATACAGCTTCGGACGGAGCAGCGCGACGAGGTGTGGCAGCGGGTCAGCAAGAGCCAGCCTGAGCGGCTGGCTGGCCTTCGCGTCACCGGGCACGACACGGACGACGGCTTCCGCTATCACCTGGAAGACGGCGGCTGGCTGCTCATCCGCTTCTCAGGGACGGAGCCCCTCATGCGCATCTACACAGAGGTCTCGGAGGCCGGTCTGGTGCCCCGCCTCCTGGAGGCCGGTCGCGAGCTGGCCGGCGTCCCAAGCGGCAACGACCGCGAGGGAACGCAGGCGGAGGGAAGTTCATGACCGAACACCTGGACGACCCCGGCGTCTACGAGCGCCTGGACCCCGAAGACTTGCTGGGGCGCATCCGCGACCTGCCCCGGCAGTGCCGCGAGGCCTGGGAGCGGTCCCGCACGTTCAAGGTGCCCACGTCCTACTGGAAGGTGGAGAAGCTGGTCATCCTGGGCATGGGCGGCTCTGCCATCGCCGGCGACCTTCTGCGGTCCCTGGCGGCGCGCCGCAGCCGAAAGTCCGTCTTCGTCTGTCGCGGCTACGAGTTGCCCAGCCTGGTGGACGAGAACACGCTGGTCGTGGCCTGCAGCTACAGCGGCGAGACGGAGGAGACGCTGGCCGCCTTCAGTCAGGCGCTGCGCGGGCCCGCCAAGAAGGTGGTCCTTACCACGGGAGGGCGCCTGGCCGGGCTGGCCCGCGAGTACGAGATTCCGGCCTTCTTCTTCGACTACAAGGGGGAGCCGCGGGCGGCGCTTGGCTACAGCCTCATGCCCCTGCTTGCCCTGGCAGAGCAGGTCGGCATGCTCCACGATATGGAGCCGGAGGCGGCAGAGGCGATAGCCCTCATGGGAGAGCTTGTCCAGCAACTGGAGCCCAGGGTGGACACGGCGCAGAACCCAGCCAAGCAGTTGGCGGGGCGGCTCCAGACCAGGATACCTGTCGTGTATGGC
>Ga0214473_10007541_pt1 | contig 12897 bp, 27 predicted proteins | sample RVTome_7_FD_203509 | JGI IMG/M metagenome (GOLD analysis project Ga0214473, IMG submission 203509) | Soil microbial communities from uranium-contaminated site in the Upper Colorado River Basin, Wyoming, United States - RVT98D197 | ecosystem: Environmental > Terrestrial > Soil > Contaminated >...
TGGTGACACAGTGGGTTGATGGCTAGGTAATTCTCGGGAGCATTAAAGATGTCGTCAGAAATGATTTCTAATTCCATAGTTCGCTTCTCGGCGGTTCCGTGTAGCAAGAATCACACCGCACTTCACTGTTCCAAGTTCCATGAGTAAGTGGTACGAAGTGACAGCCGTTCAACCGACAATGTTCTAATCGTCGCTCTATACCCTCTAACAGTAATGCCAGTCTTCCTTCGGGGCCTGCAATCCGGCGCAGGCGCGATACATCATCGAGCGCGAAGGTGTGTGGCTGCCCCTGACAAACGCTATCTAGTTTGTCAGCCAAATTTAATAACCATTTTAGGTCATCGGGTGTCATTTTCGCTCACAATTTCAACTTTAAGTAGGGAAATCTAATTCTTCTTTTAATTGGTGGGGGATGTTCTCCCAAAGTTCCCAGCTAGATCTTAGCTCATCTGCTACTTTGTCTCTGACTTCCAACCTAGTTATGTGCCAAATTTGGAACAACACTCGGTCTTTAAGCCACCAATCGACTGGCGCGTCAACAGGTTTCATTGAGGGCTCTTGTCAGGATGCACGTCCTTTAGCCGAGTAGCTATCTGGTTCGCAATGGGTCCGATGATCTCAAAGGTCTGAAAATAGATCTGGTCCCTGATTTGGTCATGGACTGGGTGGGTGACCAGGATGGTGATCCGCCTGATGATCCGGTCTCCCAAAGTAATGTTAATACGGTCAATGCTAGTCTGGCGTATCCTGCCACTCATTGATTTGGGGTAGAAGTCTGCGATCAAGGTTGCACTGAGTTATCGAGGAGTACAAGAAGCTTCGCGAGACCTTCAAAGTCCGCACCAGCAAGTTCTTGGGATGTTCCTCCTGTGGTTCCAAGTTGAATCACGAGAAGTTGGTTGCTCTCACGCAGTACCTGGGGATCCCAGAGTTGTCCAAGTTGTCCAAGTTGTAAACCAACTTCATCAGAAACATTCACTGCTACTAGCCAGGTGACTTTTCCACTAACTATGTTAATAATGTCTTGCATGCAAATTGGTGAGTTGTTCACGCCCCTAAGTTGTTGAGAGCAATGTTTCATTTGCTAACTTCCAAAGTCGGCTGGATATTCTCTAGCTCTTTGATCTGTTTCTCTGTCAAAGCTATTTCTCGGGTGGCAGCCTTTCTAAGTTCTCCATCATTATAGTCCCAAAGATATGAAGACTTTAAATCTTTACGAGCTTGAATTAGTTTCTGAGTCAAATTGGTGACTGCAAATTGAAGCAGGAGGTCCTGTAGATCACTGTAATCCGCTACTTCTTCGACCATGGCATGTTCGTTAGTCACGCTGGCATGTAAATAGTAAGGGTTCCATTCGTCAGTTTGTTGATCTGGTTGCAAACTAGCCAGAAGGTTGTCACGAGTTTCTAATGGGACCAATGTCCCCGAAGTCGAGAATCTGCCATCTAACCACACCATCTTGTATTTGTGCTTAGTGCGCGGAGCCGGAATCCAACCCACAAAGATCTTCTTATCTAGGTTCTTAGTCTGATAAACATGGCCAGGAATTAGGCTAGTGACAGGGATAATAGTCTTTTCTCGTCGAGAAGATGCCCGCTCTAGAGCTTGATGCAGCAAAGAACCTTCCCGGAGCAGTTTGATATTATTACGCACCACACCCCATAAAAACTGGCAATTGAGATGTCCACCAGGCAAACATCCTTCTTGCATCAAGACTTCAAAAGCAATATCTTCCCGCAAATCAAACATATGTCCTTCAGTGTCAATTACCTTGTAAGCTCGGCCACCTTCTTCGCGGATGTCTAGCCCACAAATCTGGATAGTAAAAGGCTTATTTTCTCGGGTGATTTCTTGGTGGGCTGCGGGAGGCGAAACCGAGTTCTTTTGGGGATTCCATCGATATTGCCCGGTAGCCCAGGAACGGGCTGTTTGTAGGCGGCTTTCTAGATTTTTAGGCTCCGCAGAAACTGGGAAAGTAGAGAAGACGTCCTTTTGATACAAGGTAGCTATTTCTGGAGTGGTTTCTTCTACATTAAGACTGGTATTAGCACGCTCTTCTCCTAAACGACTGCACCAAGTTTCTCCGTTCCAGTGTGTAGAGAAAACTGTGGGCTTGCGGCAGACATAAATCATCGATTCAGGAATGTAGCCGACTTTTTCATTTGTCATGCAGCCAGTATTCCTTTGGCGAAAAATTTTGCAAGGGATAACTTTAGTATAATGAACATGTGGACGACGAATTCAGGAAGTTAGAGAGACGAGCAGAAGCCGGAGATGAAGGTGCCCTTTTGGCCCTCAGTCGAATGCGCCTTCGTGTGGGCTTACCCCCCATCCTCCGAGCTTACCTCAAACAGCTACAAGTAGCGAAACAGGAAGTCAAAGATTTAGAACAGCTTGGTGCTAGGTATCTTCTAGGAATGTTAGAGGAAGTTTTCATTAAGTATTTTCAGAAATATGATGGTGTAGTAGAGTGTCTTCTTTGGAGATTAGGGGCAAGGCGTCTTTCCCATACTGGACGACCAAATGAATCGTCTCATGGAGATCCAATTGTTTCTTGGGCTATTGAGGGGCCATTCTTACAATTAGAGCCTAAGATGGCTCAGCTTCTTTCACATGTATTACCTGTTGGCTAACTTCCCGAGAGGGCCCAGGGCTGTCAGCATGATTGAAGAACTCCGTATCCCGGGGTGGAATGAAGTAATTGGTCTGAGAAAAATACTGCGAGGTTTCAACTTGACAACCGCAGGGGTGTTAGCCGGTAACCCAGATGCACCCAAGATGAGAACGGCGGTCAAAGAGTTAGTGGAACTAGGCCCACATTTGGAGGGAATTAGAGGGCAGATCAGTGATTATCTACATCAGATCATGGATAAAACTCATTCTGAGTTGCTGTATTTCATAATACTTCCAGATTCTTTTGAGGTGTATGCTGCCGATCAACATCAGCTAATTACGTCATTGCCGTTTGAAGTTAGTTGACTTTTCTTCACCAACTTTGATGCGGAATTTCCAACAATTCTTCCGCTAAATAATTTGCCTGCCACTGATACTCAGCTATCAATTTTTCCTCTGCGCCGTCAAAATACCAATATTTGATGGTTCCTCCGAATTCTTGGTAGATTCGCCGAAGAATGTAGTCAATGCGTTTTAAAATATTTGTTTCGTAGCCTCCGCGAAGTTTGACTGCCTTCCAAAATTCATTAAGGTAGCCAGGATCCAGTGGTTTATTTTCCATGCCTCAAACTTAGCATAATCAATACAATACGCAAGAACCTGCAGAACCAAAATAAGTGTTGCTCTTTTGAACTTCTAGAATAAACTGAAATAGGGAGTGGATATAAATGTTTTGGAATAGTAAAACCAAGTCTGCGCAACAGAATTTGCTAGAAAAACTAGAAGAAGCTTCTTACCAGCCATTGTTGTGGGCTGCCTGTAAGTCTTCTGAAGACAACCTGCCAAATTTGACCATGGGCGATAATATACAAATACGTAGTGATGGCTTAATTTTTGTAAAGGAGCCAATCTGCTGGATGCGGATTACCATAACACCACGACAACAGAAGGCCGCTGTTATTTGCTATAACCGTATTATCGCAGAAAAGGGCGCGCGCCAAATAGAAAAAGCGTTGGACGGTTAGTACGCGCAAGTTCTCCGAAGAGTTTCCAGCATGAAATTGAAAGAGATTGATGTTTATCCACTAGTTAGCATTGAGGTCAGCGATCAACTTTGGGAACAAGTCCACGATCAAGTGCGGGCTCCCATCGGAAATCAACTTGGGCAGATGACCGACTTGCTGGCGGAGCATCTGGCAGGAACTGCGCTCTGAGAGAGAGTATGCAAACTAACATGAAATTGATGCATATGAAATTGAGGGAGCTGACAGCTAAGAATGTTTGGCAGCAAGTCTGGACCGGTGTAATAAGCCGTGTATTGACCACTCCTCAGATGCGGACGGCCGCAGGGAAAGTTTCCTGGCAACTTGATAACCAAATCTTAAGCCAAGTTAGGAGTCAAGTTTGGCAGATTGGCGGGCAGATTAGAAATGCCATCGTTTTGGTGGACGACCTCTAAATTCTCTAGGAATGCCAGCCGTCCCCCTCCTAAAATTCTCTTGCTAAGCCGCCCCTCGAATGAGATACTTGTTTTCTATCTGAGGCTCTATGAACAACATTCGCCTGGCCCACGCCAACATTCTGACCGCCTTTCAGCCACAGACCGTGGGAACCAGAGTTCTGGACCCGGATGGCCTGACGGCTCTCATCTACGATACCATCGCTTCCTCTACCTACGACTTCGATGCCCAGCGCATCTCTGGACAGGGATTTCTGATGCTTCCGGATGCTGCCAAGACGATGGTGAGCGCAGGCGTTGGCCCTCGTTCCGACCGAGCAGAAGACTACGTGACTCGCTTCTGGCGAGACCGAGTGGGATGTTATCTGCGCCGTGAGTACGCGGCTTCCGTGGGTGGTGTAGCGAGTATCATTTATACTCAGCAGGCATACATTTCCGATCCAGATGTGCAGGCCGATGCTGGTGAGATGACAAGGATGACTTGGCCTGGCCATCCCACGCACGTTTTGGTAGCAGTTCTGGCCTTCGCTGGGCCCAAGCCACCACTGTCTCCGCATCGCTTCGTCGCGAATCTGGCGGGCGGGAACCGCGAGGCGATGTTGTGGGATGGTGATGAGATCCGAGCGATGTCCAAGGACATCATCGACTACGATGATGCTTGGTCAGTAGTCGCAGACTAAGCTATGAAAGCTGTCAACCGTACCTTCATCCCGAACTTCTGGAACCCATGGTTGCCTATGGATCTGCGAGTTTTGGCACAGCTTAGCAGACCAGTTTGGGAACAAATTTTTAGGCAGACTGAGATCCCAGCTAGCCAGGACATCCTTCCTATCGCTAATCAAATCAAAGTGTCTCTCCCGCTTGCTAGGTGGGACGTAATCGGTCCACTTGAGCGACCGGCGCAGGTGCCAGGTAGGTAAAACACTATGACCGAAGATCAGCGTCAGATTGTGCTCATCGCCCTTCGCGCGGCCGAAGATCATTACTACCACTGTCGCAGTCACTGTAACGGAGATGAAAGTGTAGACCGCACTCACACTCAGGTTCGCAATGCCATCAAGGCATTGGGAGAACCAACTGCGGAGGAACTGCACGAGGCCCTCGCGCGACACATCCAAAGTCTGGAGAGAAGTCAGAAGTCCGATCCTGCCAAGGCTTAGGTCGGATTTCTCTTGCCAACCCCGCTAGAAAATGGGACACTTGCGGTATCTGTGACCAGGAACGAGTTTGAGAGGCTCAGGATCTTCTTTCGGGTCCATGATCCGAGAGCAGAGGATGTCTATGCATCTTTCTGGATGCAGGATGGTGGCTTACTCGTAGTCCACGATCCCAAGACAATGCGGATCGAAGGTGACATCCTGTTCTACGATGGAGATTCTGTGCATCATCGAACATCAAGCGCCCGGCCAGCGTTTGGGCCTGCCCCAAGAGTGAACACGGATACATTCAGGCAGTTTACTTCTAGGAGACCCTATGCCCTGTATCTGTGAGCCCAACGATGCCTGTGATCTTCATGCAGCATCGTGCATTGTTTGCCCACGTCCATGCCACGGTCATCCGGAGAGGATGGTGGTCATCTACAACCTCAAGCGTTTGGGCGTCTACGAGAGTCTGCGGGCTGCTTGGCTGGCTCTCCAGGCGCGTGTTCAGCAGGACCTCGACGCTGGTACGCTCTCCTGGCTGACTCTAGAGCAGATGATCCATGTTCATCCGGAAGGCGATGAGCGACCCAAAAGTGTCCTGACCTTCTATCCGCTGCGAGACATCGCGGCTGATAACAAGTGGTAGCTCTATGAGACTCCGTGCAATGCTGAAGGACCAGGATCTTTTGCGTCTGGCCATCGATTCCGACGATGCAGTAAGTCTCTGCGAGATGGTGAGTCGTCGGCATGGTTTGGAGCTTATGCTCGACCAGGCTAGCAAGATCCGGGGGCAGGCAGGTAAGTTGTGCCCTGTGTGCTTGACTGATGCTATGGATGCAGAAGGTTTCTGTCGTCCGTGTTTGGAGGAAACCAAGTGAAGATCGGCCTGGGCCACGAACTGCGTCGCATCCTCTCCATCTATCAGGAGCAGGAAGGGACCAAAGTCTCGTTAGCCATCCGAGATGCCATGACCGAGTTGGTCCACGTCTGCGATGAGAACAGCCTGGATGCTGATGACCTCTTTGACGCTGGCATCGAAGTAGCAATCCAGGAGCGTCTGGCTGCTGCCGATGTCACCCGATGCGAGCACGGTCGAGTTCCGGCTTATGGCTGCTGTGCCGAAGATTAGATCATCCAACGAACTAGGTAAACCATGACCATCAGTTATCACACCCAGCGATATGAACCGGACGGCTCCCTGTGCTGTGATCCTGTCACTCGCGAGCAGAGCCCCGGCCAAGCCACTGTCAGCCTGGTGCGTTACGAGCTAGGGTACGGTGGCCGTATCACCGATCTACAGCCCACTAGCATCACGGTTCGCACTTCTTGCATGGGTCGCTACGACATCACTCGGTATAGCGGCACCGAAACGGAGATGCGACCTCTGCTCTTGGCAGTCGGCTACTGGCTAGACTCTCACCAACAGCACGGAGAGGCGCAGATCAGTCGAACCGTGAATCAGATGATGTTGCATGGGCAAAATCTACCCATTTATGCCATGATGATGTCCACGCTGATGTTCAGTGGATGGGTAAGCCCCGTTCTGTGCGCGGCGGCCGGGCTCTCTGAGGACCAGATTTGCGTCCTCTTGACCAGGAAGCCTGAGAAGGATGTGTTGGACCCCATCATCGAACTGATAATCGATGGTTCTTCGGTGGAGGAGTGCTTGGCGCTGATCGACGTGAACGTCGAAGCCCGGCTGTAGACTAGGAGGGAACCGTGGGCCATTGTCAAGCAAAGTTCTGCCCCGAAGATGGCTTGGACGATGCTAGTGTTTTCTGTTTCTTCCATTGGGACATCCTTCCGCAAACCTCGAAGGATAGGATCATGGAAGTCTATGGAACAGTGCATTGGCAGTCCACTTTAAAGGACATCGTTCAAGAATTGATCTTGACCGAGGGAGACTTGGCCGACACCGACAAGCTTCGGCGGCCGGATAATCCTCCGAAGCGAGATCCTCGGATCCAACGAGAAATCTCGGAAGATTGAAATCTCTTTCGATTCTTCTTGTTAAGCGAATAAAGGAATCAACATGACGACATCTGAATCGGCACCATCTGAGCATCGCATCGATGAGACCACTGTTTTCGATGCGGTGGTACTTTTGAGTGGTGAGTCCATTCACAAGCGCGGGCCCTGGCGTCTTGGTCGCACAGTGGGTGATTTGGCTTACGCTGGTTCCTTGGTCGTCACTAATGGGCCGGAAGTCATCCCTTGGCATCAAGTGAAGACCTTGCTGCGAGATGTTCCTGTTCCCGAAGGTGTGCGGGCGCGAGACAGCAAGCTAAGTCCGCAACAGTTTCCACCGACCACCAAGGCATGTTGCTGCACCACTATCAACTACCACGGCAGCGGCAAGTGCAAGGGAAAGGACGAAGTAGCTGGCTATTGCAGGTCATGCTACAAGCGTTGCTTGCCAGAAGATGCGAGTGAGTAGTCCGCATTTTTCTCTTGGGACGGAAATTTCCCTTGCCAGGCTCTCAGGGCTGTGCTACAATTCAAAAAACATGCGCCGTTCCTAGTGAACGTCTGAATACGGCCGGTAGCATCAGTCTTGCATTCTCACCGGAGTTACAGATTGCCTGTAACTCCTGGCCCGCGTGCCGCGAGGGTGGAAGCAGCGCCGAAGTTAGTAGGATGTCGTAGGAACGCGCTCCAAACAGGAACCTATGCGTCTATCCGAGTTTGCTCAAGATGTCCTGCTGGATGTCATTTACCGGCTTCAAGAAATTGAGCCGGATGAATTGACAACGGCAGAAAAAAACATCTTGGAAACAGCGCAACTTTATGACCGAACCATTCCAGTTACGGCGCATCGTTGCAGCAATGCTTGCGGCGATGATGGTTGTGGTCAGGACGGCAGGAGGGTGCTCCAACCTTAGTCACTTGTATTGGATTCGCTAAGGAATGCAATACAGGGCCCGGCGCTGCGTTATTCCGCGGAATAATCATTGCCGGTATCAAATTTGCCGAAGTGTAACGGGCGCTGGACTTCGGTTACAGCCCGGTACCTCCAAAAAACTTCCTCTCAATGGGACTCTGCCTAGCAGAGCGGCGAGAGGGAGGAGCAGGCGGTAGTTTGTCCAAGTTAACCGCTACCACGCTCAAATGCCCACAAATGGATAGCCTCATCACACGACACCTTCTAAGAGTGGTGATGCGGGATATGCCAGAAGGTGTAGGCCAGTTAGCTGCCCAATACCCTGCTAACTAGGTGCATCGTTGCGCTCTAAACGATGTGCCGAAACCTTTGAGACCTGGGCCCCGCTGGCAGACCGCGCCATAGTCTGCCATTTCTCTTGTACTGCGAAGAGGATGGACGATGGACGCTGAAATTCGAGCTTTAGAGCGCACTTTGCAGCGTGCTGGCCGCAAAGTGGTGGTGCTAGACAAGAATATGGCCACAGAGTTGGCTCAGCAAATTGTGCATTTCATGGGCGGGAAGCACTACTACGTGGCTTATTGCAATTTTTGCAAACTGACAGTTAGTCGGCATCCAGCGGCGCGCGCGGATGGAGTAGACCACCATCCTACTTGCGCTGGGGTTCGACTGTTGAAGGCTCTCACGTCTAGCGGAGTTATAACAAATCCATAGATTTCTCTTGCTAGCTGTCCTGGAGTGTGATAATCTGCTGTTAGCAACTTTGCCTGCTGTGTCTTCGGACTGTAGCCCCACATTGTTAAGTGGGAGAGCTTGAGCAGCAGGCTAAAATACAGAACTCCAATGGATAACCTAAACAACCTAAACAAGCAAGAGATCGCCGCTACCATGGCGCGGCATACTGAAGAAGGCGACCTTCAGGCTGACCTAGCGCGCTTGGATCGCGAGAGGCCAGATTGGGACTCCGAGGCTCGACTCGCCACTGCGATTCATCTTCTTGAGCACATGCCTCGCGACGTGTTGGTCTCAGTCTATGGCGTCGAGGTCGTTTGCAAGGCAGAGGGTGTTCGTGCGTCCGCTCTTCAGGCGAGCCGCGAATCGGATTCGGCCGATTAGCTAATCTATGAAGAATGCAGTTCGACCTATAGTCAAGTTTAATGGTGGCAGAGGGGCGCTTCTTTGTAATCAATGTCGAGTCATCATCAAAGAAGACTTGACAGCCGAGGAGTTGCGGGCCCAGACCCCGCTGCTTTATTGTACGCAGTATCCTGCTTGTTCCAAGCGCAAATACGAAAAGCACCGCTATGCAGTCGGTGATGGTGATGCGCCAACTTATGAATAAAGAAATGGACCAAACTTTCTGGCGGCACAGTAAGACCGGCAATCGCTACTTTGTCTACAAAGTAGTGCCCACCTGCCGAGGCCCACTGGTGTTGTACCAGGAGCCAGGGGTAGCTGTCAGCTACGATGTGGCCAAGCACACAGAAACGATGGAAGTTTGGCTCATCGGACAAACTACTCCTGGCTTGGAACCTAGCGTCATCAAGCCGATCCATGCAGGCTGCAATGCCAAGCTGACCTTGGAAGGTAGGCATCTGTGGGCCAGGCCACTGGCGATGTGGCACGATATCATTCAGATAGATGGACCAGATGGCGCGCAGTTTCTGCCCAGGTTCGAGCAGTTGCCATGAGCAATTCTCTAACTAAAGAGCAGTTTCAGAAACTGTTTCTTTCTTACGGCGCTCACGGAAAGCAGCCGCAGGAACCTCATCAAACCGGTAAATTCTGGTCGTCTCTCTACCACTTTCTCAATTCCCCTCCCAAGCCGTGGAAGGTTGTAACGACAATGATGGTTCATCCTAGCGAATGGTGCAAGGTTCCGTCTACCTGGCGACACAAGACTAAGCTCGATCATAATAAGCGAGCTTGGACAGTGCGTGCTCTTCGCATCACCGAAAATGGTTTAGGCTGGGACATTGAATGCAAAGACACCTGGCTTCAAACCTTCAAGGTTGATTCTCAGGAATTTTTGCGCGACTATGAAGTAATTGCGGAAAAGTAATGAAGCAAGCACTTATAGTGGCTACTTCTTGGATGCCAAACCCGCTAACTAACAACCGAGTTCGCACTTTAATTCATGTGTCGGATACACGAAAATTTGAACGGATTCATCACTTGCTTCGATCAGCAGGCGAGGAGACCCGAACAGAGATGGATCTTCTCCTTGACCTACATACAATCAACCGCCGTATTTTCTGGGCTCTCCACGACACTAACTACAGGCTGAAGAAAGCATGACTGAAAAAGAAATCATCGCGGCTTATTGCACACACTCACCAAGTGTCGAGAGTGCTCCAAGCCAGCCACGCACGCCACGGAAACCGCAGAGATAGGGTATTATCTCTATTTTTGCGATGCCCATAAGAAGCCTCTGTCGGCTGGTTATGGGGAGATAAATCATTCCAGGAGTTGCCGCGAGCCGCACTGGTCAGAGAAGCGCAGCAATTGCTGAAGTATATGCCGCCGACCACATCAACTAATTACATCATTGCCATTTGAGAGGCACTCAGACCACCTATCATGGCAAGGTATTGATTTAATCCTATCGCTACTCAAAGTATATCTACCCAATTTTGAATTGCCGAAATCACATCTCGTTCAAACGTCCTCAGTTCTTCTAAATGTTGAGTTAAACGGTTTTGAGCTAATCTTACTTCAAATAGACGCCAAGTTTGCTCTGCTAACAACATCTCTTTAGGGTGTTCCGTCACCCACTCCTTAATACTTTGATTTAAAGACCTTAGCACATATTGTCTAAATTGCGTCGGCGTCAGATCCTCTTTACCTATTATGCTGGATCGCGCGATCAACGAAATTGACCAATGTTGAAGGGCTCGCATTAAAGCTGTTGAAACAATGCTACCTGTAGTTTGGTTATAATAATAAGGAACCCACGCATTCTCTTTATTAAAATATTGTCCGAGAAGGGGCATAGGGCGCCCGAGAGGGAGGCTATTGAGAAAATCTAGAGAGGTAAATTCATGTTCTGAGTCGTTTTCAGCAAAAATTGGGGCTATCTCGTCCCAGTTAAATTTCCCCCGCTCCCACCATGGTATTGGGATTTTTTTCTTTCTACGCTTCGGCATGTCATCTGGTTGAGAGCTACTAGCTATTAAAGCAATGGTTGAATTGTTGATCGGTTTAATCTGGATTAAACCCCAATCTATCAATAGTGGATAAGCGGGACGTTCATCAACATTAGGAAAGGCTTGGGCGCGTTCTAATGTTTGAGCTAATTTTAAAGACTTTCCAGGGTCTCCAGTTTTGGCTTCTCGGATTTGGCGTCTTAATTGATTGTCCATGCTAATTAAGCATACCAAATGAAGGCGCGCTTTTCCGCACATTCATGTTCCTGAAGAACGGCCAGCTAAAAACTTTGTTAGTTGCCAAGCCCAAATCGAGCTGATATATTGAATAATTGAAGTGAGAGGGCTTATGGGAGCCTGCCTCAGAATCGGAGCCTTTTGTTTAGTGTTCTTAGGCAATACTTGTTACGCCCAAGAAAAAGACCCTTTTTATTTTTGGGCCAAACGCGACAAGACTTCTAAGCCAGCTATTTCTTTTCACGCCGATCTGATTGGCACTTATCGAAACTACCAATATGCTAAAAACGGCCAACAACCTGGCTATGGAAATGGCCAGGATTTGGCCAAGTTTTATTTAACATTGTCTCCTCCTCCCCCGCCTCCACCGAAAATTAATACCAATACTTATTGGATTCAGCCCCCGTCACCCATTACGGCCCCGCTATATAACACTCTTTTGACGTACCTGCAAGCCGGACCGGGGCCCAATGGCATTGGAACTCTGGGAAATGGAATCACTGTCTCTCAGCTACAACAAATAACTCCGGCTTTAATGGGGCTAGCTACCGTTTTCTTAGCTAATCCCGGTATGTCTTTCAATCAATTAATGCAGACTCCCCAAGGTAGCCTAGTCTTAGCGGCTCTGTTCCCCATCTTGCAGTCACAAGGAATGTGGAACTTTGCTACCCTCAACGCCTGGCAAAATTATGTCATAGGAACCCAAAATCAACTTCAACAAACTTTGTTGACCTTGCATAGTCAACTATTGCTGGCTCAAATTATTCCACCACCTACTCAGTATACTGTGGTCACTATTACTCCGATTCCCGCGGTCAATCCTCTCCTAGTGCTGGCAGAAATAGGCCAAGTTTTGAAAAGGGGTGATCCACAAGAAATCGCAGAAAAAGCGGCTAATTTGATTTATTCTTTGACTAAGCATGAGGGCTTTAGCCGGCCTCAGTTGGTGCTTTGGGGCTCCCGTTCAGGCAGGAAAGATGGGAATTGGCCGTACAAAGTGGCCATCATTACCGAACGATCTGTAGGAGAAAACAGAGAGGTCCACGTCTTAACGGAAGATGGGGAGTATTTTGTCAATCAATATCCCTCTGGAGTAGATTATTGGATGGGGCCCGATGATGCTAGCTTGGTCTATGTGCCTATTAAATTCCAAAATGGGCGAGTAGAAACGCTAGATGTGCGAGCTAGCAATGAGTTTGCTTGGTTAAAAAAAGCTACAGGAGGAAATGTTAAGTTATTAGATCAAGCTCCTAGTTTTTCTACTTCTCTAGTCAGCATCGATGTTGCCTTTTTACCAAATCGGTCCTTACATCTTCGTGCAGTAGGCGGAACTACTCCCCGATCTTCCTTAGGTGGGGTAATGGGAGCGTGGGAGTATGGAGATAAAGAAGATATCCTCAGCGGAAGAGTGGGCGGGGG
>Ga0214473_10007542_pt1 | contig 12897 bp, 11 predicted proteins | sample RVTome_7_FD_203509 | JGI IMG/M metagenome (GOLD analysis project Ga0214473, IMG submission 203509) | Soil microbial communities from uranium-contaminated site in the Upper Colorado River Basin, Wyoming, United States - RVT98D197 | ecosystem: Environmental > Terrestrial > Soil > Contaminated >...
CGGGCGACCTGTTAGCAAGACGGAATGCGGTCGTATGTGCCGCCGCGAGCAAAACCGGCAGCTACTCGCCCAGGAACTCGCGCACCAGCTGCTGGAAGTGGTACACGCCGTTCTCGCGCTTGGCGCTGAAACGACCGGCGTCGTAGGCGCGCGAGCGCAGGCCGCGCTGGACCTGCTCGCACAGCACGATGTCCTCCTGCTGGATCTGGTCGGAGAAGGCGATGCCCTGCTGCATCGATTCCCAGCCGGCGCCGGTCCCGGGCTCTGCGAAGAACCACTCGAAGATGGTCAGCGTCCGATCGTGGCCAACGGGCAGGATGACGTTGGACGACATGTTGTCCGGGTAGATGTTGAACATCGTGTTCGGGAACAGCCAGTAGTAGAGCGCGTCCTCCTCGCCGTCCGCGGTGCGCACGAAGCGTCGGTCGCGGCCGATCTCCTCACCCGCCTTGAGCTCGCGGATGGGGGCGTGCTGCTTGGAGTAGTAGCGGAAGGTGTCGACCCGGTAGGCGTCGTAGTCGAGCTCGCGGAACAGGTCTGGGTGGGCGATCGGCAGGTGATAGCCCTCGAGGTAGTTGTCGACGTAGACCTTCCAGTTGCACTCGATCAGGTACTCGCGCCGCTCCACCAGTCGCATGCGCTCCACGTCGTAACCGGCGCGCGCGACTTCGTCCGGGATCACTCCAATCACTTCGGGAAGCGGTGGCGCGTCGGCATCGAGGTTGGCGAACACGAACGGGCCCCAGCGTTCAACTCGTACCGGCGTCAGGCCGAAGTCCTCCTTGCGGAAGTCCTCCGTCTCCTCCATCTCCGGGCACGCGCGCAGGCTGCCGTCCAGACCGTACGTCCAGCCGTGGTAGCGACACTGGAGCGAGCGCCGGTTGCCCTTGCTGAGCGCCACCTGCCCCGCGCGGTGGCGGCACACGTTGTAGAAGCCGCGCAGCACGCCGTCTGTGCCGTGGGTGATGACGATCGGCTCATCGAGGATGGTGGCCGGAACGAAGTCGCCCGGCCGCGCCAGGTCGTCAGCGCGTGCCACCAGCTGCCAGGTGCGGCCGAAGACGCGCTCCTTCTCAGCCTCCAGGGCGCTCGGCTCGAGGTAGTAGCGCGACGGCAAGGTCGATGCGCGCGATAGTGGAATCGACCGACTTTGGGCTAGCACCGCTCCACTCATGGCCGTAGAGTGTACGGACGCGTCCCGGGCAAGGAAGTGCGGATCCCAGGCGACGCCGTTTGAGGAGGCAACTCGATGATTCCCAAGCGAGCCGCATTCGTGGTGGCGGCTTCCCTCGTCTTCGCGGCGGCCTGCGCCGGTCCAGCAGCGACGCCGACCCCGGCACCAACCGCGGCACCAACCGCGGCACCTACTGCAACACCGGCCCCACAGATCCCGGCGGTCGTCTGTGTCGGCGCGGCGACCACCTATCTCGACTGGCTCAACGGCGACCTGCAGCCCGCGGACGAGGATCCGATCACCCAGCCCGCGGACACGACGGGCGACTTGCTCGAGCAGGTCCGGCAGGCCGGGGTGCTGCGCATCTCGACCGATAAGGACTATGCACCGCAGTCGTTCCTCCAGCCAGATGGCTCGTTCGTCGGGTTCGACATCGACGTCGGCACGAAGATCGCCCAGGGCCTCGGGGTCGAAGTCGAGTTCCAGCACGTGGACTGGGACCTGATCACGGCCGGCAGCTGGGCGGGGCGGTGGGACATCAGCGTCGGCTCGATGACCATCACCACGCCGCGCAAGGACATCATGAGCTTCACCCAGCCCTACTACTACACACCGGCGTACATGGCTGCCAGCACCCGCTCGGGCATCACGACGCTCGATCAGGTGCCGTTTGCGGTGCCTGACGACGTGACCGCCACGACGCTCTCGACCGACGCCAACTGCGTCGAGTCGATCGCCGCCGGCCGGCCTGAGTTCGACCTGCTGATCACGTCGGGCACGGTCATCGACGACGCGATCACCAACGCCCAGCCCATCGTCAAGATCGGCGAGCCGATCTTCGTCGAGGACCTGGCCGTCGCGATCGACAAGAGCGGTCCGCCGCACGCCGCGCTGCTGTACGAGATCGACAAGATCATCGGCCAGATGCACGCCGATGGCACGCTGACCGATCTCAGCAACCAGTGGTTCGAGGCGGACCTGACCCAGTCACCGCACTAGCAATCTTGGCTGATGGCGGGGTGCCCAACCAGCATTCCGCCATCGCGACCGGCGTCGACGGAGGCGGCCGACCATGGCTCAGTACCCAGAGCTGACCAAGCCGAACGTCTCCATCGAGCCGGACATGGCGGCGGACCTCGACGCGGGCCAGCGGCGCGCTCGGCGCCTATTCCGGCTGCAGTTCGTCCTCGTCTGGATCGTCCTGATCGGCGCGCTCGTAGGCGCGCTCATTGCGATCAACAAGATCGACCCGGTCTTCATCTCCACCTGGGGGCCGTTCATCCTCGGTGGTGCCGGCCTGACGATCGTCATCTGTGTCGGTTCGATCGCCCTGGCCACCGTGCTGGCCGTGCTCGGCGCCCTCGGGCGGCTGTCGCGCAATCCGATCACCTTCGGACTCGCGTCGCTGTACGTCTCGCTCGTCCGCGGAACGCCGTTGCTGGTCCAGATCATCTTCATCTACTTCGCGCTCCCGCAACTGGGGATCGTCCTGCCGGCGCTCCCCGCGGGCATCATCGCCCTCGGTTTCAACTACGGCGCGTACATGACCGAGATCTTCCGCGCCGGGATCCAGGCCGTGCCGCGCGGCCAGCGCGAGGCGGCAGAGGCGCTGGCCATGCCCGAGCGGCTGGTCATGCGCCGTATCGTCCTGCCCCAGGCGGTGCGCATCGTCATCCCCGCGATCGGCAACGAGTTCATCGCCATGATCAAGGACTCGGCGCTGGTGTCGATCATCGGCGTGACCGAGCTCTTGTGGCGGGCGGAGGCGATCGGCACCCAAAAGTTCCGGACGCTTGAGGCAATCCTGATCGCGGCGCTCGTCTACTGGGTCCTGACGATCATCTTCAGCTTCTTCCAGGAACGCCTAGAGCGGCGCATGGCGCGGGCAGATCGGTGAACAACGAACCGGGCAAGGTGATCGTTCACGTCGAAGGCGTGCACAAGTACTTCGGCCGTCTGCACGTGCTGCGCGGGATCGACCTCGAGGTAGTCCGCGGCGAGGCGGTGATGCTCATCGGCCGCTCGGGAAGCGGCAAGACGACGCTCCTACGCTGCATCAACTTCCTCGAGGAGCCGAGCGCCGGCGCAATCGAGCTCGACGGCCTGCGCGTGGATGCCGATCCGCTGCGTAGCCGCGACCGAGCCCACCGCGAGCAGATCCGCCAGATCCGTTTGCGAGCCGGGATGCTGTTCCAGGAGTTCAACCTCTTTCCGCACATGACGGTTCTGCAGAACTGCATCGAGGCGCCCATGCGCGTACGCGGCTTGGGACGTGACGAGGCGGTAGCCCTGGCTGAGCGATACCTGGCCAAGGTCGGCCTGAACGACAAACGCGACGAACACCCAGCCCGGCTATCGGGTGGGCAGAAGCAGCGCACCGCGATAGCCCGGGCTCTGTGCATGGAGCCGAAGGTGCTGATGTTCGACGAGCCGACCAGCGCGCTCGATCCAGAGTTGATCGGCGAGGTCCTGCACGTGATGGAGGAACTTGCCCACGAAGGCACGACGATGATCGTCGTCACCCACGAGATGCACTTCGCGCGCGAGGCGGCTGACCGCGTGCTCTTCATGGAGGAGGGCGAGATCGTCGAACAGGGTCCACCCGAGCAAGTGCTGAACGAGCCGCGCGACGACCGCACCAAGCAGTTCCTGCGCCGCTTCCTGGCGACCGCCAGCGCGTGAAGCGCGTCGTGGGGGCCCTGGCGGCCGGGCTTATGGGGGTGGTGTGGCTGGGCGCGGCCTGCACCTCTGCACCGCTCTCCCCGGGCCAGCGCGAAGGACTCGCTGAGGACCTTGTCAGCGGCATCACGTTGACACCCTCGGTGGGCGCGGTTTCGCTGGTCGCGGCCGGTGCGATCGCCGATTTCGGTGTCGGCAGCCCTGACGGGGTGCGGCTGGTGCGCGTGCGGATCGTGGACACGCTCGAGCTGGCGCTGCGTCTGGAGACGGGCCACGATATCGCCCTGGCAGAGCCGCCCAGCCTGTGCCTCATCGGACCGTAGTCGGCACCCGACGACGCCGGACTGTCCGACCCCTGCTGGGGTGAGCCGGACCTGGGCCAGCTCCTGGCACAGGAACTGACGGCCAATCCCGCGGGTAAGCCGCTGCTTGCGGCCGACCGGCCCGTCGACATCGCGGTTGCCCTCGAGCGGGGCGACCAACGCTGCGACTACCCGACCGGCGAGTGGTTGATCAAGCTGAGGCTCAACCCATTGGTCGATGGCACTCCGGCCGGGAGCCGCAATGGCCCCAGCGCGACGATCAGCGTGCCGCTATCCGCCACCGAGCCGCTGTTATGGCTGCCGCCGACCCAGACGCGCTACTGCGGGCTCGCCACGCTGGTCTACCAGCAGCAGGGCGAACCGCAGGTCATCCCCTGAGACGCTCAGGCACCCAGGTAGGCGCGCCTGACGTCCTCGTTGTTGCGTAGCACGGACGATGCGTCCGCAAGCACGACATTGCCGGTCTGGAGGATGTAGCCGCGAGTCGCGATCTCGAGCGCCATGTTGGCGTTCTGCTCGACGAGCAGGATTGCCGTGCCGTCCTGGTTGATCTCGCGGATCTTGTCGAAGATCGCCTCGACCAGGTTCGGCGCCAAACCCATCGACGGCTCGTCCAGGAGCAGGATGCGCGGGCGCGACATCAATCCGCGGCCCATTGCCAGCATCTGCTGCTCGCCGCCGGACAGCGTGCCGGCGACCTGCATGCGGCGCTCGCGAAGCCGCGGGAACATAGCGTACGCGCGCTCAACGCCAGCCTTGACGTCCGCCTGCTTGGCCAGCGTGAAACCGCCCATGCGCAGGTTCTCCTCGACCGTCAACCGGGCGAACACGCGGCGGCCTTCGGGCACCTGGACGACGCCACGATTGACGATCTCATGAGGAGCCACCTTGGTGAGCAGCTCGCCATCCATGCGCACATCCCCCGAGCGCGGCCGGACGATGCCGCTGATCGAGTTGAGCGTGGTCGTCTTGCCCGCCCCGTTGGCGCCGATCAGGGTCACGATCTCGTTGTGCTCGACCGTCAGCGACACGCCCTGTAGGGCGTGGATGTTGCCGTAGTAGGTGTGCAGGTCGGTGACTTCGAGCAGCGCCATCGTCACACCGCCGGCCGATCGGTCGCGACATCCACCGCCGCACCGCCAGCGCCCTCCATTCTGGCACGACCCAGGTAGGCCTCGATCACGCGCGCGTTGCTGCGTATCTCAGCCGGTAAGCCCTCGGCGATCTTCTCGCCGTAGTCAAGCACCGTGATCTGCTCCGAGATGTCCATCACCACGCGCATGTGATGCTCGATCAGCAATATCGACAGGCCCAGGTCGTCGCGCAGCTGGCGGATGAGGCGCGTCATCTGCGCCGTTTCGGCCGGGTTCATGCCCGCGGTGGGCTCGTCGAGCAGCAGCAGCCGGGGCTTGTTGGCCAGCGCGCGGGCGACCTCCAACCGGCGCTGATCGCCGTATGCGAGCTTGCCGGCCATGCTGTCACCCATGCCCTGGAGGCCCATGTAGCGCAGCAGCCGACGTGCCTCTTCGTTGGCCCGACCTTCCTCGGCCCTGGTGGATCTCGTATTGAAGACGGCGGCGATCCAGTTCGAATGGAGGTGGTGATGCTGGCCGACGAGCACGTTCTCCATCGCGCTCATGTTGGCAAACAGGCGGATGTTCTGGTACGTCCGGCTGATGCCCATGTGCGCGATCTGATCGGGTCGCAGCCCGTGGATGGGATGGCCGTCGAATGTGATGGTGCCCTCGCTGACCTGGTAGAAGCCGGCGATGCAGTTGAAAAAGGTCGTCTTGCCCGCGCCGTTCGGGCCGATGACGCTGACGATTGCCCCGGCCTCCATGGAGAAGTCGAGCTTGTTGACGGCCACCAGGCCGCCGAACCGTTTTGTCGCGCCCCTCGCCTCGAGTAGTGGCATCGCCCGTCCTATTCCGCGGTCGCGCTGATCTTGGTGGCCACGGTGCCGTCCGACGTGTCGACCGATCCGACGTTCGCATCGATGTGCAGCTCACGGGCCACGGATCGCGACGGCAGCAATCCCTCGGGCCGGAAACGCATCACCGCGATCAGGGCGATGCCGTAGAAGAGCAGGCGGTATTCCGAGAATTCGCGGAACAGCTCGGGCAGACCGATCAGGAAGATCGCCCCGACGACGACGCCGGGGATGCTGCCCATGCCGCCGACGATGATCAACGCGGCGACGTTGATCGAGACGAAGAAGTTGATGCTACTGGGGAAGATGGAGCCGACCAGTCCGGCAAACACGGCGCCACCGAGGCCGGCGAACGCGGCCCCGAGCATGTACGCCAGCAACTTGGTCTGGACCAGGTTGACGCCGAGTGCCTCGGCCACGTCCTCATCCTCGCGGATGGCCAGCCAGGCCCGGCCAAGGCGCGAGCCGCGCAGCCGCCAGGCAATGAAGGCGATGACCGCCGCGCAGACGATGGCCACGTAGTAGATCTGGACCGGTCCGGCGAGCGGATCACTGGGCGGTAATTCGAGCGGCTTGGGGATGTTGATGATGCCGCGCGGACCACCGAGCAGCGGCAGCATCAGGTTCGATGCGGCCAGGATGCGGATGATCTCGCCGAAACCGAGCGTGGCGATGGCCAGGTAGTCGCCCCTGATGCTGAGGATGGGCAGGCCGAGGAAGGCTCCGAAGGCCATCGCGAACAGGACGGCGAAGGGGACCGCCGCCCAGAACGGCCACTGCAGCAGGCCGTATTCGGCGGTCGATGTGAGCAGGCCGACGGTGTACGCGCCGACGGCGAAGAAGGCAACGAAGCCCAGGTCGAGCAGCCCGGCCAGGCCGAGGGTGATGTTCAGGCCAAGGCCCATCAGCACATACAGCGCGACCAGCACGACCACCTGCGCGAAGAACGGCCCGACCGCAATTGGCAACCACAGAACGAGGAGCAGGCCGAGCGCCAGCAGGAATACGCGGCCGGCGATGAAGACGCGGCGCTGCTGCTGCTCTGGCAGCTGGGCCACCCGCTCGTCCACCCGACCGCGGTGAATGAGCCGTCGAGTGCCCGTGCCGGCCAGCGCGCCGCTCACGATCCCGCCGGTCGCGCCGATCGCCGCGCCGAGCGAGCCGACAAGCTGGGTGCCGCCGGCAAACATCGACCCGCCGATCAACCCGCCGATCCAGCCGATGACGATGCCGCCCAACGCAGCCCCGAGCATGGCGCCGATCTGGCCCGCGCGGCGTGCATTGAGCCGCTCCCCGAGCCGGGCGCCGAGGTCGTTACCGACTGCGCCGCCGAGGGTGACGATAGCGCCGATGATGGTCAGACCCCCATCGCCGCTGAACAGCAGCCGGCCGAAGTCGGCCAACGGGCTCGACAGGAGTGGCGTACGGATCAGGCTGGCGAACACACCTAGCACGACCAGCGAGAGCAGGCCGGCGATCAGGGACCGGCGCAGGCTGGGCGCCGCGGCGAGGGTGGCCCCGCCCAGCGCCCCGAGCGCAGCGCCGGCTACCGTGGGCAACCAGAATCCGTCCGTCCCGGTGCCAAGCGTCAGCAGGTCGTACAGCTCGGGCGAGGCCTGCAGCAGAACCGCGCGCAGGTCGACCAGCTCGCCGATGAGCACGAAGAGCGACACGGCGCCGCCGCTGATGGCGCCCGCCAACGCGCCGCCAATCAGCTTCTGGCGCGTTCCCGCGCCGGTCCTCAGGGCGCCGAAGAAACCCGCTGCCAGGGCAGTCAGGACGAGCGCCGCCTGTCCGAGCGACATGATGCCGGCGACGAGAGGCCGCTCATTGAAGGTACCGACGATGCCGACCAGGCACAGGTAGATCGCCACGATGGCCGCGAGGCCACCGATGCGCAAGGCTCCTTCCCTGCCGCCCGTCAGCCGGCGCGGGGATAGCTGCGCGGCCGGTGCGCTCACGCGCGCTGCCTCGCGATCCGTTCACCGAGGATGCCCGAGGGCCGGAAGACGAGCACGAGCACGAGCATGATGAAGGCGATCGCGTCCTTCAACTGGTTGATCGCCGGCACACCCAGCCCGTCGAGGAAGAGCGGCGCCCCGATCGATTCGATCTCACCCAGGAACATTCCGCCGAGCATTGCCCCGGGCACGTTGCCGATGCCACCAAGGACGGCGGCCGTGAAGGCCTTGATGCCCGGATAGAAGCCGCTGAAGAAGTAGACCTGACGGAAGCTCATGCCGTACAGCACCCCGGCGGCACCGGCCATCGCCGCCCCAACGGCGAAAGTGGTGACGATGGCGCGGTCGACGTTGATGCCCATCAGCGCAGCCGTCGACTTGTCCTCGGACACGGCCCGGATGGCTGTGCCGGCCTTGCTGCGCATGACGAACAGGTACAGCAGGGCCATCATCAGCACGGCCGAGACGATCACCAGCACGTCGATCCACTTCAGGCGGAAGAGCTCGAGCACCGGCAGCGTGACCCTTTCCTCGAACACGGTCAGCGTGGGGTAGTTGTAGGTGCCCGCGCCGAAGAAGCCGCGAAAGGTGTACTGCAGGAAGAACGATGCGCCGATTGCGCTGATCAGCGGCACCAGGCGCGGCGCGTTGCGCAGCGGGCGGTAGGCGAGCCGCTCGAGAAGCAGGGCGAGTACCGTCGAAACGGTGGCCGCCACGACCATCATTATCAGCACCGAGAACAGCGAGGCGAGTGGATTCGCGTTGAGCAAGCCGACGTTCTGCAGCCCGACCGCGGCGAAGTAGCCGCCGAAGGCGCCAGCCATGAAGATCTCGCCGTGGGCGAAGTTGATCATGCGCAGGATGCCGTAGACCATCGTGTAGCCCAGCGCGATCAGGGCGTAGATGGCGCCCAGCGTCGCGCCGTCGCGCGTCAGGCTGATCCAGGCGTCGAGCGTGTACTTGCCAGAGGCGAGCGTAAGGGCAGAGCCGACCACAACGACGGTAACGACGGCGATCCGGAACGACCACAGGAAGGCGGCGATAGCGCCGTCTATCACGCGCTCGGTCAGGTCGCCCCGGGCGGGTGGCGTGTTGGCCGAAGGTTGACCGGACATCTCTCAACTACTGCGCGTAGATGGGTGCACAACAGGGTGAGCCAGGCACTTTGCCCGGCTCACCCTGCGGTGCTGACTGGCTGACGGGCTAGCCGACTGTAAGGGCTAGGGCCAGACCGGAGCCACGGGCGGCCACTGGCCACCCACTTCACGGGCGGTGACCCGGTAGACCGCGATGATCGGAGCACCGCAGTCACCAAACTGGCTGCAACTGAGCGTGCCGGTGATGCCCGCGAAATCCTTGGTCGCATAGATGGCGTCACGCAGTGCACCGCGCGGGATGTACAGCGTGTCGCCCTGCACGATGCCGACCTTCTCGATCGCGTCGAACAGGATGTTCGCCGCGTCGTAGGCGTGGGCGTGGAAGGCCTGGATGGGTGCCTGGGCGTAGGCCGCCTGGTACTTCGCGAGGAAGTCCTGGTAGCCCGCTTGGAAGGCGCTGAAGTTCGGGGCTGAGAGGTACATCCCCTCGGCGGCCGGCCCGGCGGCGTTGACGAGCTCCTGCGAGAACATGCCGTCAGAGCCGATCATGACCGTGTCTTCCAGGCCGGCCACGTCGCCAGCCTGGGCGGTGACGAAGCCGCCTTCAGCAGTGAAGATCGGGTAGTAGATGACCTCCGGCGCGGTCGCGGCGATGGTGGTCAGCACCGCGTGCATGTCGGTCTGTCCCTTCTGGACAGCCTCCTGAACGGTGATCGTGCCGCCGAGGCGCGTGAAGTTGTCGGCGAAGACCGCCTGCAGCGCTTCGGCGTAGGCCGATCCGTCATGGATCGTCGCGGCCGTCCGCAGGCCAAGCTCGTTGTACAGGAACTCGGCCACGGCAAGTCCCTGGAACGTGTCGCTGTGCGCGGTGCGCAGATAGCCGGCGTAGCTGGCGTCCCTGGTCGGGGCGGTCAGCGCTGGCCGCGTGTTGGACGGTGAGATGGTGGTCATGCCGGCGTTGGTCAGCGAGGCGATGCCACCGACGGTCTCGTCGGAGCAGGTCGAGCCGACCAGGCCCACGATGCTTGAATCGGCGGCCATCTTCTGGGCCGCGGTCGCGCCGCCTTCCGGCGTGCACAGGCCATCTTCCGAGGTGAGCAGGATGTCGCGGCCGAGCAGCTTGCCCTGGTCCGCGATGGCCAGCTCGACGCCACGCTGGGAGTCAACGCCGAGCACCGAGTCGGCGCTCGAGAGCACGCCCCAGAAGGCGATGTGGATCTTCTCGCCGGCCGGGATCGTCACGACGCCGAGCCGATCAGTCGGCGCTGGCGCGGCGGCCGAACAGGCGGCGCCAAGCAAGCCGAGCACCACCAAGCCTATGACCAAGGATGACGCCCGCCGGCGCCCGGCAGGGCGAATAATCGAGAGCCTCATTAATGCCTCCTCCTGTGCCAGCAGATGCGGCTGGCGGCGCTCTCCGCAGCGCTCCCGCTGCGGGCCCCGCGTAGATCCGATCCGACTAACGATCTATGCCGTACGTCCGATCCGGGGCTCCTCCTCCGTTCTTGCATCGGCCATCGCCTGTTCGTCGCTGACCGTCGACTCGACTCGGATAAGCCAAGCGCATACACCATGGCGCTCGGGGATGGCCGCCGAGGCGATGCCGTATCATAGGCACCGACGTCCCGTTTGCAACAGACGTTTGAGCGCCCCGGTGCGTATCGACAGGTCCGCTGGAAAGTGGCACCCTGCACGCCCGGAGCGGCGCGCTCGGGCGGCCGGACACACCGGTGTGAAGGGGCGTCAGGGCACTCCCCCGCGGGGTGCCTCAAGGCAGACGAGGGACTTTGGCGAGCGTGGAACTCCAGGTACGCGACGCGCGGCTGACCGATATCGATCGGATCACCGGTGTGATCGAGCGTGCCGATCCGCGTTGGACGCTCAACCGGTTGGCCGACGCGGCCGATGTCCTGCGTCAAATCATCTATCTGCCGAACGGATCGTTGATCATCGCCCTCGACGGCCGGATGGTCGTGGGGGTGGCCGTTCTGGCGCTGCGACCATCGGTCGCCGCCGGTGGCCTTGTGGGCAGCATCGATCTGCTCGCCGTTGAGCCCGGACACGAGCTCGACGGCGTGATCGAGGCGCTGCTCGGCGAAACGATCCGCGCATCGCGCAACAAGGGCTGCGTCGTGCTCGAAAGCGAGCCACCTGAGGACGCCGCCATGCTGACGCGCTGGGAAGGGGCGGGTTTCAGCGAATCCGGTCCGCGGCTGCGCTGCCCGCTCGTGCGGGCGGCGGCGCTGACCTGGTGAGCGGCCGGCGAACGCGGACGCCGGCAATTTCTAGGCCGCGCCTGCGCGGCGATCGCGCCCCCCACGGTGGCGCGCCAACACAACAGGGAGAGATTTCGTGAGCAAGAACGTCGCCGTCTTCGTAGACGTGGCGAACATCTTTTATGCCGCCAAAGCAGCGGGAGTCGACATCGACTACGTCACGCTGCTCAAGGCGGCCACGGCTGGGCGCGACTTCGTCCGCGCCTACGCCTACACCGGGTTGGACCCGGAGAACGACAACCAACGCCAGTTCCACGCCTTCCTGGCGCGCAGCGGCTACAAGGTCATCAGCAAGGACATCCGCAAGTACGGCGACGGCCGGATCAAGGCCAACCTTGACATCGAGCTCGTGGTCGACCTGATGAAGACCGCGCGTAACCTCGACATCGCCGTGGTCGTGTCGGGCGATGGCGACTTCGCGTCCGCTATCCGCGCCGTCCAGGAAATGGGCGTGCGCGTCGAGGTCATCAGCTTCCGCGGCAACACGTCCTCCGACCTGATAGACGCTGCCGACCAGTTCACCGACATCGCCCAGGTGGCGCGCGTCGAGAAGGGCTCTGCCCGAAGTGGCCGGCGCGTTGCCGCTGAGGGCGATCTGTCGATGACCGAAGTGCCGGAGAAGGAGACGGAGGGCGCGCCGCGCCGCCGCCGCGGCCGAGCAGCAGAGGAGCGCCAGCGTGCCGCCGCGGCGCCGGTTGAGGCGGAGGTCCATGCCGCCAACGTTGTCGTGCTGCCGGGCGAGCGCTTGTCGCGCGTCGGCGAAAGCGACGCGGCGGAGGTCGAGGTCGTGCTCGAGGCCGCTGGTGAGGCCATCGAGGCCATCGAGGCCGGCGCCGGCGGTCAGGACGGATTGGACGCTGATGGCCGGCGACGGCGCCGGCGCCGCGGCGGTCGCGGCCGGGGCCGGGGCCGGCGCACGGACGAGGCGGGTCTGCCGCTCGAGCCCGTGGCTGCCGGCGGTGCGGAGGAGGACGAGGAGTTCGACGAGCCGCAGCCGGCTCAGCTGCCGCGCCACACCTTCGGCTCAGTCTGGGACAGCCAGATCGGCGTTCCTGCCGCGGGTGCGCCGGCGGTTGACTCACTCAGCGGCGAGGCCACCCAGGACGAGGACTTCGACGAGCCCGAGGTGCCCGAGTACCTGCTCGCCGAGCGCCGCCAGCGCGGCGGCGGTCAGGCCGGCCGAACTGGTGGGCGCTCGCCACGCGGCCGCTCCGCCTACCAGGCGGCGCTCGATCGCGAGCGGTACGGCCGGACCACGTCGCAGCCGAGCTTCGGCGGTGGCGGGGGGCGCAGTCCCGACCGCGGTCGCGACCGTGGTCGTGGCGGCCGACCCACCCCGGGCGGCCGTCCGGTGCGCCCGCCGCGGATCGACGATCGGCCGCGCTTCGACGAGGCGCGCTCGTCGAACGAGCCGTGGTCGGAGGTGCCGCCGGAGCTGGAGGAGCTGCTCCGCGCGG
>Ga0214473_10007543_pt1 | contig 12895 bp, 9 predicted proteins | sample RVTome_7_FD_203509 | JGI IMG/M metagenome (GOLD analysis project Ga0214473, IMG submission 203509) | Soil microbial communities from uranium-contaminated site in the Upper Colorado River Basin, Wyoming, United States - RVT98D197 | ecosystem: Environmental > Terrestrial > Soil > Contaminated >...
GAGTACCAGACGCTCACCCGCCGCTTCTCGATGAACGCGTACCAGCGCTCCGCGTTGAAGCCCGAGTCCAGCACCACCTGGCTGACGCCGTTGGCCCAGGGGCCGATGATCCCGTAGGAGGTCCCGGTGACCCATCCGGGGTCGGCGTTGCACCAGTAGACGTCGTCTGGCCGAAGGTCGAGCACCCACCTGGCGGTCAGGTACTGCGAGATCAGGGAAGCGTGGACGTGCTGCGCCCCCTTGGGCTTGCCCGTCGTGCCGGAGGTGTAGTGCAGCACCGACGGCGTCTCCGCAAGCGCGGGGAAGACCTCGAAGCGCTCGAGCCGCGGCTCCTGATCGAGCGCCAGGGCCGTCTCGCGCGCCTGCCGCGGCGCGGCGCCTGCGTCCACCACGACGATCCGACGCAGGCTCGGTAGCCGCTCGCGGATCCGGCGCAGCTTCGGCAGATGCTTCCTCTGGGTCAGGATCGCCGAGGTTCCCGCGTCGTCGAGGCGCGTCCACAGCGACTCCTCGCCGAAGGCGGAGAAGAGCGGCTGCACGATGCCCCCCATCTTGAGGACGCCCAAGAACCCGATGTACAGCTCCGGGATGCGGTCCATGAAGAGGCAGATGCGCTCGCCAGGCTGGAGCCCAAGCCGGCACAGGTGGTCTGCGAGCGTGTTCGAGAGTAGGCGCAGATCGTCGAAGCTGTACGCCTTCTCGGTGCCGTGAACGTCCTCCCATAGCAGCGCCGGCTTGCGGGCGCCGCCCAGCTGGCAGATGCGATCGGTGCAGTACCAGGCGATGTTGATCGGCTCGCCTGGCCGGTATCCCAGCTCCTTCTCCGCGACCGACCAGTCGAAGCCCTCGAGTCGCTCCTCGTAGGTCCGCTGCTCCTGCGTGCAGAGCTTACTCATGCTCATGACTCCAGGATCACGCTGGCCGTGGCCAAGGCCCGTGTGTGGGAGAGGGACACCAGGACGCGGGTCACGCCCCGACTCCGGGCCAGATCCTCGATCCTCCCGTGGAGGACCACCTCGCGTGGTCCCTCCGGGCTCACCCGCACTTCCACCTCGCGCCAGTGGGCACCCTCCCCGCCGTGCAGGGCCAGCGCCTTGAAGACGGCCTCCTTCGCCGCGAAGCGCGCCGCGTAGTGCTGGGCCGGATGGCGCTGGCCCTCGCAGTAGGCGATCTCGGCAGGCGTGAAGATCTCGCGGCTGAAGTCGAGGCCCTGCTTCCGCAGCTCCTCCTCCATGCGCGCCACTTCGAAGAGATCCACGCCGAGCCCGAGGATCACAGTCGGGCTCCTGGGTCGCGCTTCGCGACAGACGTCTGCAACATTCGCGTCCCGAGAAGGGCCGCGCGCGCAAGATCCGCCGGCCGCGACCAGCAGTCTCCCGCGTGGTGGGTTACAGCCCCTGCCCAGCCAAGGGTAGCAAGAAGAGTGCCCAGGCCGACCGAACCAAGCAGCTTGGAATGCCCTCATCGCGCTGGCGCGCGTTCGCCGGTGGCGAATCTAGCGGGCGCGCGCCTCGGCTTTGAGCATCAGCCCCGCCAGCTCCTTGACGAGTTTGCCGGCCACGACAGCGGTGCGCCCGCCGTGGTCCGCGGCCGGCAACAGCTCCACAACGTCCGCGCCGACCAGAGGCCCCCTCACGCGGTGCAGCACGCGGATGACATCGCGGACCGAGAGCCCGCCCGCCTCGGGGTGGGCGACGCCGGGCGCGAACGCGGGATCCAGGCTGTCGAGATCGATGCTCACGTAGAGCAGCCCGCGCGGGATCGGCACCCGCTCCGCCACGAAGGCGTCCATGGTCACGATCTCGACGCCGAACCGCTCGGCCTGCCGCGCCTGGTGGGCGTTGAGGGTACGGATCCCCACCTGGACCAGGCGCCGCGCGAGGCCCTCCTCCATGATGCGGGCAAACGGGCAGGCGTGCGACAAGCGGTTGCCGTCGAAGACAGCGTAGAGGTCGGGGTGGGCGTCGAAGTGGAGGATGCTCACGGCGCGATGGGCCGCAGCCACCGCTCGCAGCACCGGATAGGTGACCGAGTGGTCGCCACCGAGCAGCAAGGGCGTGAGGCCGCGCCCGATCAGCGCGCTCACCGCACGCTCGATCCGAGCAGGGTCTCCGGGCCCCTCCTCGAGCGCGAGGTCGCCCTCGTCGGTCAGCACGCCGGGCGCGCCCAGGTCCACCCCGGTCTCGCTCGTCATGTTGCTGGCGGGGCTCCAGAGCGCCTTGCGGATCTGCGCCGGAGCCCGCGCCGCCCCGCGCCGGTGCGAGGAGTTGACGTCCGTCGGAAGGCCGAGAAGCGCGACGCGGGCCGGAGGCGACCTGAGACTTGGGCGACGGCTGGGCTTGGGCATAGCCAAGACGATAACTCGGAGGGGCAACGATCGGAGCGCGTGTCGTCCAGACGCTCAAAGCTTGGCGGGGCGCGGCGGAACTCGGCGCCGGAGCGGGCGAGGTTCCAGATCCCATGTCGAAGGCCACTCGATGTCCGTGCCCAGGACGGAACAGCCGAGTGCCGCAATCGGCACCGCGTTTCGCCCGGCGCCGCAGCCCAGGTCCAGCACTCGGGTCCGGGACGTGCGCCCCATCTCGCTCTCGATGAATCGCAGCAGCGTGGTTGGAGGCGGTTGACCTCGTCCTGCTTCAGCGGCCGATGCTGGCCCGGGCCTCCGAGTCGTTTCCGACTGCGCTTGGGACCCTGGGCGCGCTGAACTGGCCACCGCGCTCGTATGGCGTGACCGGAGGCGCCAGGCGCTTGTCATGGCGACCCATGACGGTGGCCTCGCTCTGGCCGCAGGGTCCTTCGGGTTGGAGGTCCTCGGCACTTGATGGCGGCGTCGGGCTACCCGAGCCTGGGCGCCCCTGGCTCCCACCCTCAGGCCGTTGCGAGGGGATCGGGCGCCTTGCGTCGCTGTTTCGCGGCGTCGCGCAGTCCCTGCGCGTATGGACCCGGCGACGCGTCTGCCGCCCTGCTCTTCTGCGAGGAATCGTTCGAGCGGTCCATGGCATGAGCGTTGCTCCCCGGGGTAATCGATCCGGTGCGCAGTGATGTCCCCATCGTCAACCCACGCGCGTCGGTGGGGAAGGGGGTGCGTGTGAAGGCCCTGATCCTGAACGGGGCGGTGGCCCTCCGTGACATGGCCGACGCGGTCGAGGGAGAGCTGGCCGCTCAGCTCGCCACGCGAGGCCACTTCGTGACGAGGCACGACCTGGCCGCCCTCGAGATCCCCGACTGCAAGGGCGACTTCGGCTGCTGGACGGTGACGCCCGGCGTCTGCGTTCAGCCTGGTCCGCATCGCGACGTCGCGCGTGACCTGATTCAGAGCGACGTGGTCGCCTGGCTGACGCCCGTCACCTTCGGCGGCTACTCCTCGGCTCTCAAACGTCTGCTCGACCACTGCATCCCGCTCGTCTCGCCCTGGTTCGCGAAGGTGGACGGGGAAACGCACCACGTGCCCCGCTATGAGCGCTTCCCGAGCCTGCTCGCCGTCGGCCTCATCGAGCGGCCCGAGGCGTCCGCGGCCCGGGTCTTCGGGCGGCTCGTGTGCAGGAACGCCCTCAACATGTATGCCCCGCGCTTCGCGAGTCCCGTTGTGACACGCGGCGAGCTCCCCGAGCTCGGTATCCGCGTCGCCAGTTGGCTCGACGAGCTCACGACCTCGCGCCCGCCCCGGGCCGCGGTCGACCCGCTGGACCTCGGCGGGCGGCCGGACCTGCCGGCGGTGACGCCGCGGCGCGGACTGCTGCTCGTGGGGAGCCCACGCGGCAGCGTCAGCGTATCCGCCGCGATCGCCAAGCACCTGGCGGACCTGCTGACGGCGCGAGGGCTCACAGTGGCCACGGAGTGGATCCACAGACGCTTGCGGGAGGACCCCGAGCTAAGCGGCCTCGGCGCTGATCTGAGGGACGCCGACGTTGTCGCGCTCGCCACTCCTCTCTACGTGGACAGCCTGCCGGGACCCGTCACCAAGGCTCTCGAGCTTCTCGCTCAGGACGGGAAGGTGGCATCCTCGCGCCCGCGCTTCCTCGCGATGGTCAACTGCGGCTTCCCAGAGGCCGTCCATACGGACACGGCCCTCGCCATCTGTCGGCAGTTCGCGGCGCCGGCGAACCTCGAGTGGATCGGCGGCCTGGGCATCGGCGGCGGAGGCATGATCGAGGGCGAGCCGCTCGCGAAGCTGGGCGGGCGCGCTCGGTCCGTCACCCGGGCGCTCGCGCTGACGGCCGACGCGATCGTCCAAGGCCGCCTGGTTCCCGAGGAGGCGCAGCGCCTCGTTCGAAAGCTGCCCATTCCGGCGTTGCTCTACCGTGTCTTCGGGGACTGGGGCTTCCGGCAGGAGGCGAAGAAGCACGGGACTCGCAAGCGCCTCGGGGACCGGCCCTACGCCGCGCCGTGAGTGACCCATGGATCGCGGCGACGATTGTCGCCGTCCTGGCCCAGATCCGGGCGCCGATGGGTCGCAGGTTGGCGGCGCGTGAGGCTATCGATCGCCTAGGCCGACGGGGCTATTCGGCTTCCGCGACGGCCTGGATCCGGGCGCGCTCGGCGCGGGACTCGCGGATCGCGTGCTCGAGGGCCGCGTCGGCGAGCTGCGTCATGTCCGCGGCGGCGCTCTTCAGCTCCCCGTGCTCGATCGCCCGCGAGATCACCTCCGCGCTCGTGAATCCCTTCTTCCTGCCCAGGAAGGGCTTCACGAGCAGGTAGATCACGTCGCGGAGCGGCATGTAGCGCACGAAGCGCCGCAGCAGCGTCAGGGTCTGCCCCGGGTAGCGGACGAGCTTGTACAGGATGAGGCGCCGCAGCTCCTCGGAGCGGATGCGGTGGATCTCCTCCCCCGACAGCACGGTCGGGTCGATGGAGGAGCACTTGAAGTACTTGTACCAGTCTGTGGCGTCGTTCACGAGGCCCCGCCGGACGTATTCCTGCCACAGGGGCGTGCCGCGGTAGACGCAGAGCCGGTTGAAGCCGAAGCTATCCACGCGCAGCTTCGAGGCGAAGCGGAAGGTCTGCCGCATGTCCTGCTCGGTCTCGTCGGGGTTCCCCACCACGAAGAAGCCGTGGACGATCTCGATGCCCGCCTGCTTCGCATTGTTGACGGCCGTCTCGATCTCCTGGAGCGTCTGCTCCTTCTTGAGCCGATCGAGCACCTTCTGGCTGCCGCTCTCGATCCCGAACATCAGGGTGCGACAGTGTGCCCTGGCCATGATGGGAAAGAGCTGCATGCACACGGAGTCCACGCGCCCCTCGCAGCCCCACTCGATCGTGATCTGCCTCTCGATGATCCCCTTGCAGATCGCCTCGATGCGTCGAGGCTGCAGCAGGAAGTGGTCGTCCACGAAATACACGGAACCGTAGCCGTCCCTCCGGAGCTGCTCGAACTCGGCCACCACGTGCTCCGGGCTCCGCGAGCGCCACTTGCCCTCGTTGAAGATGGGGATGTCGCAGAAGACGCAAGGCCAAGGACAGCCCCGGGACGTCTGCATGGTGGTGAACCGCTCGAGGGAGAGCACGGCCGGGACGTCGAGGGGCATCGACTCCACGAAGTCCAGGTCCAGGCCCTCGCGGTCCGGGAAGGGCCATTGGTCCAGGTCGCGAGTCAGCGGCCGGCTCTGGTTGTGCCTCAGGCTGCCGTCCGCTGCCTGCCACGTCACGCCCGTCACGCCGTCGGGGTCATGCAGGCGGTCGAGCAGGTCGAGGATCAGCTGCTCGCCGTCGCCCCGGCACACGAAGTCCACCTCGGGACATTGGAGCTTGACGAGCTGGGCATTGAGACTGACGAAGACGCCGCCCATGGCGATCTTCACGCGCGTGTCCGCCGCGCGGATCTGGCGGGCCAGGAGCTTCGCGTAGGGATAGCTGGTCGTCGAGAGGAAGCTGAGCCCGACGAGGTCCGGCTGCTGGCGCCCGACCTCCCGGAGGATCGCCTCGTCCGGAGTCTCGGGGTTGGCCTGGTCGAACAGGACGCACTCGTGACCCGCACGCTTGAGCACCGACGAGAGCGACATGATCCCGATGGGCGGGAAGCCCATGACTTGGAAGCGTCCGCCCTTTCCACGGCGCTTCGACGGGATCGCGTAGAACTGCGGATCCCGGACGTGGACGAGAAAGACCCTCATGAGCCTTCCGGCATGCGGCCCAGTCTAGCCCCTCGCCGTCCGCTCGGGGTGGAAAAACGGCGAGGCTCCACGAAATCAGCGATCGCGCAGCCGCAGCGCCCCCTGGAAGAAGAGCCAGACCCCGGCCGTCTGGATGACGTGGAATAGGTCGTTGTTGTTGAACTGCGGGTGCAGGTTGAGGCCCAGCCACAGGGCGAGTCCGCCCGCGAACGACAGCAGCACACCGCTGAGGACGAACGCGGCCGCCGGCTCCCTGCGCCGCGCCAGATCGAGGCCGAAAGCGAGGAGGAGCACGACTGTGACCGCGAACTCGCAGGCGACGTATCGGAAGTCGCGTCGCCCGAGGATGAGGCCCGCGTAGATCAGGAACCGGGCCGTGAGCAGCAGGACCACCGCGACCGTCGGCCAGCGGGTCAGCGCGGCCCGCGTCGCGCCGGCGAGAATCAGCAAGTCGGCGAAACCGATGGCCACGTACGTGACTGACCACATGGAGCGTCGGAGCGAGGGCAGCACGTCCGGCGGGATGCCGTGCCACGTCCCGCCGACGAGGGCGGCCAGCCCGAGTGCCACGAACGAGGCGGCCCAGAGCAGCGCCGGCACCGACGCTCGCGAGCGCGAACCCGACAGGCGCCATGCCAGGCCCAGGGCGACTGCCGCGAGGACGTAGTCGGTGAGAACGGTCGCGGGCTCGCTCATGTCGAGCTCGCTCAGAACACGGACAGGTTGATGTACTTCTTCGGCTGGCGCCGGACGTCCTCCACCAGCTTCTGCAGTTCGACCGCCGCCTTGTCGAAGTCCGTCGCCGCCTGCGACACGCGCTCGTAGAGGACGTCGTCGCGGCTGAGCTTCCCGAGCGTGCCCTCGCCCTGGTCGACGCGCGCCAGGATGGCGTCGAGCGAGGTGGCGGAGTGGTTCATGTTGCCGACGAGGCCGTCCATTCGCCGGGTCAGCTCGTCCAGCTGCTTCACGACTCGCTCCAGTTCCGGGCCCGTCGTCACCCGCTCCACGCCCTCGGCCGACCTGCGCAGGCTGCTCGACAGCGCCTGGAGCTCGCCGCGCTGGTCGGTGAGAACGGAGGACGCCTGGCGCAGCAGCTTGCCCATCTGGCCGCTGCCGTCCTCGACGTTGCGGATCGTCTGGTCCGACAGCAGTTTCTGGAGCCGCTCCGTGACCTTGTCCGCCTCGCGGGCCAGCCCCTGCACCTTGTCGAACACGCCGGGGCCGTTTGCTCCCGGCAGCTCGTCGCCCCACGTCGCGGCGCGGGTCGATCGCCCCGGTACCACTTCGAGCAGCATGCCGGCTAGGAGCCCGCTGGACCGGAGCTCGGCTCGCGAGTCGGACGGGACCTCGTAGGTTTTCTCGATCTCCAGGCGCAGCTCGACGCCGCGCTCGCCGATCCCGAAGCCGAGCACGCGGCCGATGTTCACGCCCCGCATCTGCACGGGATCGCCCTTGCGGATCCCGGCGGCGTTCGGGACGCTCGTCCTCAGGATGTAGCGGCCTCGGAACAGCGTGGGGCTCGTCAGCGTCATCAACGCGAACCACACGGCGAACACGCAGAGGATCGCGAATAGCCCGACGCGGGCCTCACGGTAGCGGCTTGGGCCGCGTGGCAGCGGCGGGAGCGGACGCTGCTCGCCCGGCGCCCGGTTGTCGCGCTGCCGCTGGTGGAACCGCGGCAGCGATCGGAGCGGCGTTTCGGTGCTCACGGCTTCTCCCCCTTTCCTTGCTTTCCATCGACGTCAACGCCCAAGGCGGCCTCGGCCGCGGCGCGGCGGTCCGCGAAGGCCCGTACGACGGGGTCGTCGCTCGCGCGGAACTCGTTCGGTGAGCCCACGAAGCGGAGCCTGCCCCCCTCCAGGAGGGCGACACGGTCCGAGATCTCGAGGGCTTGCTCGACGTCGTGGGTCACGAGGATCGACGTCACGCCGGTGCGCTCGCGGATCTCGACGATCAGTCGCGACACCGCGGCGCTGTTCACGGGGTCGAGCCCGGTCACGGGCTCGTCGTAGAGCAGGATCTCGGGCCGACCCACAATCGCGCGCGCCACGCCCACGCGCTTGCGCATGCCGCCGGAAAGCTCCGACGGCAGCTTCTCCAGCACGAGCTGGGGATCGAGGTTCACGTCCTCGAGCGCCGCGCACACCTGGTGGACCACGTCGCGCGAGTCAAATCGCGCCTGGTGCCCGGGCAGCCCAGCACGCACGTTCTCGTACACGCTCATCGAGTCGAAGAGCGCCGCGTACTGGAACACGTAGCCGACCTTGCGGCGAATCCGCTCGCGTGCCGCGTCCGAGGCGAATACCGACTCGCCGTCGACGCGGACGTCGCCGCGGTCGGGCTCGAGCAGCCCGTTGGTCGTCTTCAGCAGGACGCTCTTGCCGGTGCCCGACGGGCCGACGATCGAGAGCATCTCTCCGGTTGCCACGTCGAGGTCGACGCCCTGCAGCACCGGGATGTCGAAGGACTTGTGAATGCCGACGTACTCGATCATGGCCGCTACTCCAGGAACAGCGGCGGGAACGTCGCGTCCATCAGCAGGACGGAGAGGATCATGAGCACGACTGCCGAGGTCGTGGACCGGCCCACTCCCTCGGCGCCGCCGCGGGTCTCGAGCCCCATGTGCACGGAGATGAACGGGATCAGGAAGCCGAACACGACGCCCTTCGTGATCGAGTAGAGCAGGTCCCAGCTGTGCCAGAAGACCCGCGCCCCGTAGAAGAAGGAATCCGTCCCGAGGCCCACGCTGACGCGGGCCGCGAGCATGCCGGCGTAGATGCCGACGCAGTCCGCGAGGCCCACGAGCAGCGGCATCGCGATGACGCCGGCGAGCATGCGCGGCCCGGCCAGCACCGCGACCGGGTCGCGGCCGAGCGCGTGCAGCGCGTCGATCTGCTCCGAGACCTTCATCGTCCCGAGCTCGGCGGTGATCCGGGCTCCGACCCGCCCGATGAGCACGACCGCCGTCATCACCGGGCCGAGCTCCAGCACGATGCTGGCGGTCACGACGCTGCCGAGGACGTACAGCGGGACGGAGCCGGTGAACTGGTAGCCGCCCTGCTGCGAGGTGACGACACCCGAGAGCACGGCCGTCACGCACACGAGCGGGACGCTCTCGACGCCGATCGCGTGGAGCTGGACCATCACGTCGCGCAACGCGATGCGCCCCCGGGCCGTGGCCAGAGCCACGCGCGAGAGCAAGAGCCACAGCTGTCCGGCGTGGCGGGACACGGCCTCCAGCGTCCGGCCGATGGGCGCCAGGGACCCGACGATGGCGCGTTCGACCATGGCGGTCATCGCGCCACCTCGCTGCCGGCGGCGCCGCGAGCCATCAGGTCGTCGGGGAGCAGCTCGAGCACGACGGAACCGACCGCGACTTTCATCTTGACCCTGTAGGGCACGGCGCGGTCGTCGTCCGACATCCAGATGTCGACGACGCCGGAGACTCCGCCCGCGCCCCGGTAGCGGCCGAGGGACTGCAGGCGCACGGCCCGCACCTCGCGGCCGCGCCAGCGGATGCTCTCGACACCCAGCGTCCGCAGCTGCGTGTGCCACCACATGCAGTCCACCGCCGTGGGCACGACCGCCGATCCCCGTATGCGCGCCAGCGCGCGCGCGACGAGGAGCACCGACACGCCGTCCTGGGCATTCGCGGGGAGCGGCAGGACGTGGTACCCGAAGACGCCGTCCCTCACCGTGCGAACCATGCAACGACGGGTTGCGGGATCCATGTCGTAGGCCGCTTCGTCCGCGCCGTTGTCGGAGTCGTTCGCGGCGTGGCGGTGGGCGAGCACGGCGCCGTCCTCGCCCACGACGCTCTCGAAGCGGCTGTCGATGTGGAAGAACGGGATCGCGTCGTTCGACCTCACGGAGAACACGACCCGGCGTGCGGGGGCGCCGCCTTGGAGCGTCGCGTCCCCGGTCCGGAGGGTCACCGACGCCAGGCGGAAGAAGAGGTACTTGACGTCGTAGCGGAGCGTCTCGTCCGAGGGCACCGCGGAGGCGAGCAGGACCTGCCCGAGCGGCGGCTCGCCGGCGGCCGCAGCGCTCGCGATAGGGCCGCCAGCATGAAGCGCGCAGACGCGGTCGTCGGCCTCACGCGCGGAAACGAGATTGCCCAACTGCGTCTCCGCCTCTGCGATGCCACGCCAGGCCAGCTCGATGCCGTCGTTTCTGCGCGCGACGCGGCGGAATGCCGAGCGGGCCTGCAGGGGACGCTCGTGCCTCAGGAACAGGCCGCCGGCCCAGAGCTGATCGAGGACGTCCGCGTCCGGCCTCGCGAGCAGGACGTTGGCGCTGTCGAGCGCCTCGGGCCGGCCGAGCTCCGCTTGCGCGCGGGCTAGCCAGCGCAACACCGGCGTCCAGCCCCTCTCCCGCTCGTGGAGCGCGGCGAGCACGGAGACCGCGTCGGCCGCCTGGCCGGCGTAGAGACGGACGACGCCGCGGTTGAGCTCGCCCTCGCGGGTACGAGAAGCGGCGTCCAGCGCGGACAGGGCGGCCTGGGTCTTGCCGTCCACCCAGTACTCGGCGGCGGCGGCCGCGGCCGTCGAATGCCCGCTCGATCGAGCGGGGCTCGTGATCAGGAGCGCTCCTGAGAGTGCGGCGACGATCGGCCCCAAGCCCGGCGGCTGCGCACGCATCGGATCACCTCCTCACGCCCGCAAGCGCCCCCGGTCGTCGCGTCCTCGGCAACCGTGCGCGACCGTCAGCGATAGCAGGAGGTGTGCCGCCGCGGCCGGTTTCGCGGTACATCGTGTGCAACGTGCTGATTCGACGAGCTATGCGAACGCTGCCCGCGGCTCTGAGGGTGGCTGGCGACCCTCGTGCGACGCCCAGCTCCGCTCAGTTGCTGGGCAGTGTCCGCGCAGCCGCAGGGCGCGCGCGGCGCGCCCGGGCCGTCAGAGCGGCGAGATCCCCGGCCGGGAACTGGTGGGGCTGGGTGAACGTCGCGAGGTCTTGGATCCGCTCGGCGTCGAAGACGACCAGATCCGCGTAGGCACCCTCACGGATCCGGAGGGCGACCGCACGCTCGCAAGTTGTTGACGAGATTGGTGACCCGCCAAGACTCGAACCTTGAACCCAGAGATTAAGAGTCCGACTCAGGAGCAACGACCATACGTCTGGGAGTTGTGTCTGCCAAGTCAGGTGGACCAAGCGCCATGTCCCTGGGGCCAAGAGGCCCGCAGCACGCCGAGCGAATCCAATGCCCCAGATTAGCCGCTTGGTTCCAGGTTTACCGTCCTGTCAGTGTCAACGTAAACGGAACTGGCGGGGTCACCGCATTGCAGTTTGAACAACTCACCAAGACGGTGGTACCCGATCCCTTGAGGGTAATTGGTGGCGTCGCCGAAGGCGCGCTTCTGGCCTGCACTCGATCAGGGAAGCTAGCATCTATGAAGGAGAGGACTGCAATCGGACGCGTCCCCAGCGCCGGAACAGTCCATGTCAAAGTCGCGTCCACGTCACCGTCAAAACTCCCTAGGAGGTATATGCTGTGAATCACGTCGAACACTCCAGTGAAGGTCTCAGTCTTCGTGGGGCCAGCGTCACCGCCACCACAGCCGACCGCTGCGGCAAGGAGAACGGATAGCGACAAAACGTGCCGCCGGTCGAGAGTTTCCCCCATCCTCATAGCACTACAACTCCTTTCAGCCATCCGCTGGGGGTTTGGCCGAAGACGCGCAGGGAAGACGGCACTACCTGTCTCCAGCCCTACGATGCTCCCGTTGCTTTGAGCCGGTTCCGTAGAGTAGAAGCGAAGGAGTTTGTCGAGGATGTCAAGCAGCCACTCGGCCTCGCCGGGTTCAACTTCGACCACCTAGCCGGTGCTGGTGTTCTTTGCCGGCATTTCGCAGGGGGTTCTTAGGGCCGAAAAGGAACGGGAGGCGCGCCAAGCGAGCATCGACCGCGTCGCCAAGAAGCCGACTCGCACACTTGGAAAATATTCGTTGGCATACGAGCTGTGGGGTACACGCAACGCATACCAAGTCACGATAACCGATGTCGATCTTCAAGTAACCTGGGATCACGATCAAGGGGAAGGATACACGCCACGGCAAGTCAGATACACGACAGTCATTCCCTATGGGCAGATCGAGCGCGTGGCGCTTACGGAGAGGGGTGAGCCTCACGGGGGAGGTATCGAGTTGGTAGTTACCACGAATCGCCCCATGTTCTCCCCACCTCTGTGGGTCGCCGGTCCAGGTGCTACCCCAATGGGGTTGTCCGGGCCATCCCCTGCGATAAGCATTACGGCAGTGGCAGAAGGAACATTTGCCGAGCTCAGGAAGACGCACGACCAGCTGGTAAGAGCGCACGCATCTTGGAAAGGGTGGTATGCCGATCTAGTAGCGGGACGTGTGCCGCTCGAGCCCAGACCGGCCGATGCAGCAGAACGCCCGCCTCTCGCCAATCCCGCTGAGTCGGCAGCCCATTCAGATGCTTCCGACAGAAACTCAGAACAGGCACGCAAGCAGGTCGACCAGGCGGTTCCTCCAAGCCCATCGTCGGCGGTGCCGCCGAGAGTGTTTCGTGTCAGGCATGCGCATGGTGGGATCGGCCTCGTGACAACAGGTGACAACTGGCCATACTGCGAAGGGACACTCAGCGTATTCGGTGACCGAATTGAGTTTCAAGCAGGTGGCGCGAACGACGCTAACCGAAGTTGCGCAGTTAGGTGGGTGTGCTTGACGTAAGTCCTTGAGGATCAGCAAGGGCCTTTGGTAGGTCTGTACTACAAGGTGTTACTGAGCGAGTCGGTGCCGACGCGCTCGGGCAGCTCGAGG
>Ga0214473_10007545_pt1 | contig 12892 bp, 7 predicted proteins | sample RVTome_7_FD_203509 | JGI IMG/M metagenome (GOLD analysis project Ga0214473, IMG submission 203509) | Soil microbial communities from uranium-contaminated site in the Upper Colorado River Basin, Wyoming, United States - RVT98D197 | ecosystem: Environmental > Terrestrial > Soil > Contaminated >...
CGGCGACGGCGTTGCCGCCTCACTGCGCCGTGATCCGCAGGCGAAAAGTCTGGGCGAGTACCTGCGGGCGAAGGTGGTGCCGATCCCGGCGGTGCTGCTCGCGGGCACGGTGGGTCGCTGAGCCGGAAATACCTCAGTCACGTCCTCATCGGGGATGGTTCTGCAAGGTAGGTGAGACGAAGGGATGACAAAGAACTTGCTCGCCCACGAGGAGCGCCGCGAGATCTGCATTACGCAGGTGCAGATGGCCAACCCAGACCGACGTGTCGACGAGGATCATCCACGCTTCCGACTCTTGCGCCGCCGAACGGGCTTCAGTGACCTCTCGGTGCCGCCGAGCGCCGCCAGTCGTTGTGCGCTGGCGCGCGCGATCAACGCCTGCAAGCCCGCCCGCAGCAACGCGGTCTTCTCGTTGATTCCCGTCAATCGGCTGGCGCGACTCAAGAGGGCCTCGTCCAGGTTCAGCGTGGTACGCATGTGCATCCGTATGCTGTCCCTACCAGAAACTCAGTCAACAGCGGAATCATTGAAGCTTTCGGCTTCTCCGTCGTAGCGTGCGCGGCATGCGAACCGTCGTCGCTCCCGTCCTGCGGACGCTCTTGGCGACCTTCCAGAGCCGGGCGGCCTTGCACCTCGAGATTTTCTCGCCCTCCGCCAACAACTCGCAGTGCTTCGACATACCGGACCACCTGCGATGGCAGGGCAGCTTCACGGAAGCAACTGTGGCCGCAGAGCGGCTCCCGCGCCGGGCGGTCGTACGGCATTGCTCGGCGTGACGCACACGAGGTAGAAGTGCGGCGTGCGGATCCACTACGGTCTTCTGTGCGCGCTCCTCGGTCTCACCATCGGCTGGATCCCGGCCTTCATCCACGGTCCCATCCCAGAGAAGTTTGACATCCTTTACATCCAAGGCGCGGTTGCGGTGTGGGCGTGGTACGGCGCACGGCTCCTAATCGGCATTCTAGTGGGCATCACGAGTTGGCCGCGGCCATGGTACGTCCGCGGGCCTTTCTGCGGGCTCCTCCTCATGTTCCCGCTCGGGATCGTGTCCGCAGCCACCCCGGGCTGCGGCCCTCCCTGAATGTTCTGGAACGAGGTCACTGGTTCGGTGACCGGAGCACTCGTCGCGGGTGTTGCCTACCGCGTTACGGGCAAGCACCACGCATACGACGTGCCTGCGCCCTGAGGGCGCCTCGCTACTGCCCGAGCTCGGGGATGCGGTCACGTCGGGACATGAGGCCGGCGAAGGGTCCCAGCATGCGCTCGTAGGTGGCCTGGTAGAACTCGGGCAGGACCGTAGACCTGCCCTCGTGGAACGCCCGAAACTGTGGATCGGTCCGGAGCATTGAATGCAGGCGCCGAAAATCCCCAAGGCGGCGGCGCTTTACCTGCGTGCGCACGACGTGCATCAGCCACGCGAAGGGGCTCGACGTCGTCGCGAGCCGCCGGAGGAGCATCTTCGTTGACGTGAAGTGCGAGAACAACTCAATTAGCTTCTCGTAGAACTCGAGCGGCGTATAGTTCGCGAGTGTCGTAACCACGTACGGCGAGTAGTAGAAGCTGAAAGGCATCGTCGTGAGAATTCGCTTTTCGGTGAGGTAGCGCCGGAAGAATGGTGTCTTGCCGAAGGGATGCGGGATGTTGATGACCGGCCACACAAAGGGCGTCCGCGTCATGAACTCCTTGGTCAAGAGAACCGGCTCATCGCCGCGGTCTCCGTCCAGACCGAAGAGGAAGTTCGCCTGAATGTACGGTACGTGCTCGTGCAATTGCGTGAGATGCTCGACGACGCGCCTGACTTTCTCGACGCCGGCTGCACGTCCGACCCCCGCCTTCGAAGCGTAGGCGGACCATGACTCGATGCCGGGTGCGACGTAGACGCAGTTTGTCTCCCGCAGCCGCTGAATACGCTTGCCACGGAGGACTGACAGCGAAGTCTCCATGACGTACGGATTGCGGGAGACAGGTGGGATTGACTCCATGACGTCGAGTACCTGATCGAAGTTGACCGGAAAGTTTGGATCGTGGAACCCGACCATTGCGCCGGGGAAGTGCCTCGCCAGATAGCGGAGGTCGGCTGCGAGCCGCTCTAGCGGAAGCGTGCGGTAGCGGCTGTCCCAGTCGATGCAGAAGTCGCAGGCGTACGGACACCCGACGCTCGCCAGCAATGGGAAGGTTGTCGCGGTGACTGGACGCTGCAGGGCGAAGGCCGATGCACGAATCTCTGGCATGCGCTCCTCGACCGTCGGCAGGTCGGTGAAGGGCTGGGCGCTGGCGATGATAGAGCCGGGATCGAAACGCTCCCACAGAATGTCGGCAACCAGTGCCTTGTCGCAGTCGCCCACCACGAGGTCGAAGAAGCGCAGGCAATCCCTCGGAAAGGCCTTGGCGTGGGGTCCACCGATCACTGTCATGGTACGTCGGCGTCGATAGAGCTTGGCCAGGGCGTAGGCCAGAGCGCTCGCCTGTGTATAGCTCGCTATGAAGATCACATCGAGGTCGTCGGGGAGACGGTCGCGGGGATCGCCGCTTCCGAAGTAGGTGGCGTAAAAGGTCTGGTGGCCAAGCTCCCGGCACCACACTGCGATCGCCTGCGGGGTGACGCTGGCATACTGTTTCGTCATCACAAGGTTGTACGCGATTTCCGCCACGCTACGCGCGGGGGTGGTAAGGAGATCCAGAATGCCGACCCGACGGCGTGCCGACCGGGAGTGCAGCCCCGACCTCACGGTTCGGCTCCCCGCCACCGCCTCGCGACCCATGTCCATAGCGCCACGAGCACACAACCGTAGGCGAAGAGATCCCCGACTCTATAGTAGGGGGTCACCGTCGTCCGCGGCCGGATGTGGCCGCCGATCGCCGTGCTAGTGAAGAACTCGGTACGCACTATGACCCGTCCGAACGGATCGACGATCGCCGACGGCCCCGAGGTCGAGGCGCGAACCAGGTACCGGCGCTGCTCCACGGTGCGGAGTCGCACGATGTCGAACTGCTGGGCCGAGAACTTAGGTGTCAGCCAGGTATCGTGGGCTGGATCGACGAGGTAGACCGCGCCCTCGCGCACGCGCTCGGCGGCGATCTCCGGGAACATGGCCTCGTTGCAGATCATCACGCCCGCCGGTCCCGCCACGGTCGGCAGGGGAGCGCTGGGCGGCGCCGGCGTGAACTCTCGCACCCGGGCGAAACGGCGGTTGAGCACGTCGAGTCCGGCGAACGGGAAATACTCCCCGAAAGGCACCAGCCGCTGCTTCTCGTAAGTCGCGAGGATTGCACCCTCGGGCGAGAGCAGGAATACGGAGTTGTAGTACGAGAACGGCTCGTACTGGCCGAGCTTGCGTACTCCGCCGACGACCAGCTGCGCCTGGCGCGGTGCGAGGACGCTCGCGATCGTTTGCCGGTAGAGCGGCTCCTCCTCCAGGAAGAAGGTTAGCGCGCTCTCGGGCCAGAACACGATCTCGGGCTCGTGTCTTGTAATCGCGCCGTGGGTCAGTCGAAGATAGGTACCGAGGTTGCTGCCGTAGAAGTCCGCCCGCCACTCTGTACCGAGGTCGAGGTTTCCCTGAATCATCGCAACGGTAACGGGTCGGCCTTCCTCGTCGGCCGCGGCGCTCAGTCGGAGCTGTCCGTAGCCGAGGAGCGCCGTTACCATAATCGCGGCCGCCGCTGCACCGAGCAGCGCCGGGCGGCGGTGGGACTCACCGGCATAACAGAGCTCGACGAGCGCGGCGTTCACGGAGACGAGGGCAAACGTGATCCCGTACACGCCCGTGACGTCGGCGATCTGCACCAGGCGGTCCACCCCGATCTGCGAGTATCCTAAGAGCGCCCAGGGATTACCCGTCATGAACGTCGTACGAGCGATCTCGGCACCAACCCAGGCGGCCGCCACGAGAAAGGGCGCTGCCGCGCCGCGTCGGCGGACGAGGACGCGATAGCACGCAGCAAACGCCATATAGTAAGGCGCCGCCATCAGCGACGACACCCCGAAGAAGAAAGCGATACCGACGGCGATCGGCTGCGCGTAGTAGCGGGCGATGGAACTGGCGAACCAGTCCCCGACGACGTAGGCCGCGACAGTCGTCCAGACCCAACCGAGAGCGAGCGCCCGGCCGACGGTCGCGCAGCGGAGGGCAGCGAAAAAGGGCATCAGCGCCACCCATGCCAGAAGCCTGAGGCTCGTGGTCGGGAACGCGAGCCCGTAGGCGACGGCGGAGAGCGCGGTGAGCGCGAGCGAGACTGCGAGCCGCATCGCCAGCGAGAGTGTGGGAGGATTCTGCGCGAAGTCAATCGGCGGCGGTGGCGTAAGCCGGGAAACTTCTGAAACTCAGCCGTCCTGCCACGGACGCGGCGACGTTAGAGTGCGTCCGGCATACCTGTAGCGTGGGGCGTTGTGGACGCCCGTTCCACGCAGCGGCAGAGACGTTGTGAACCAACGAGATGCCGTGCTTACCCGCAGCTCACGAGAGGCGAAGCGTCGCGGACCAGGTAGCCGCGCGCTCATTCGGGGCGCTTCCCGCCCGCGGCGAGCAGACCGTATCGTTGCATCTTCTTGAGCAACCCGCGGTAGGTGAGGCCCAGCTCGCGCGCCGCATGGCTCCGGTTGCCATCGCATCGCTCGAGCGCCACCATGATGCGGTCGCACTCGAACCGCGTGACGTCGTCTTGCAGTGAGCTTGGCGCGCCCTCTGAGCCCGCAACACGGACCTCGTGGGGATCGTCGAAGAGCTCGGCCTCCGTAATGCAACCCCCCGAATCGCAGAGGAGGATCGCGCGCTCCATCATGTGCTCGAGCTCGCGGACGTTGCCCGGGAAATCGAGCCGGGTGAGCGCATCCATCGCCTCGGGCGTGATCCCCGCGACGCTGCGCCCGAGCGCCCGGCTGTGCTTCTCGAGAAAATGCTCGGCCAGAATCGGGATGTCTTCCCGCCGCTCGCGAAGGGTGGGGATGCGAATACGGAACACGTTCAAGCGGAAGTAGAGGTCCTCACGGAAGCGTCCCTTTTGCACCTCCGCGGCGAGATCCCGGTTGGTCGCGGCGATGACGCGGACGTCGACATGCACGGGGCGCGCCGCCCCGACGGACTTGATCTCGCCTTCTTGGAGGACCCGGAGCAGATGCACCTGAACGGCCGGGCTCGTCTCCGCGATCTCGTCGAGGAAGAGCGTGCCGCCATCCGCGATCTCGATCAGGCCCTTCTTGTCCGTGACGGCACCGGTAAAGGCCCCGCGCCGGTGCCCGAAGAGCTCGCTCGCGAGGAGCGTGTCGCTGACGGCACCGCAATTCTGCGGGATGAAGAGTTTGTCCCGTCGCGACCCCTCATGATGGATCGCGCGAGCGACCAGCTCCTTGCCGGTGCCGGTCGCCCCCTCGAGCAGGACCGTGGTCGGCGTGGCGAGAACGCGGCGCGCAAGCGCGATCACGTGCCGCGTCGCTTCGCTCCGACCGAGGATCGTCCGGAAGCCGCTCTCTTCTGCTTCGCGCTTCTTGAAGTAGCCGTTCTCACGCGCCAGCCGCTCGTTGGCTACCTTAAGGTCCTCGAGCAACAGGAGATTGTCCTGCGCCAAGCGCACGTTCTCGCGTGTCAGGTGGAAGGCCTCGATGGCACTGTGGAGCGCCCTGCGCAGCTCGCGGCTGTCGAACGGCTTGGGGATGTACCGGAAAATGCGCCCCAGATTGAGGGCGCCAACCAACGTCTCCACATCGGTGTAACCGGTCAGAATGATCGGAATCAGATTGGGCTTGATGTCGAGGGCGCGCTGGATGACCTCGATGCCCGACATCTCGGGCATGCGCTGATCCACGACGAGAATGGCGACCGGCTCGGTCGCCACGACTTCGAGGGCCTCCCTGCCGGAGGTTGCCGCGAGGATCGTGAAGTCCGGTTCGTAGTTCAGCCGTAGTGTCTCGATGAGCGGCTGCTCATCGTCGACGAAGAGAACCGGGTAATTCTTGTAGTCGAGTTCGCCGCTCATCGGCCGGTACGGCAGATCTGCGCCGGGCTGAGCGTAACGCAGTGAGGCCAGCACCTGTCAAGTGCCTCGGGTACCGCTGGCATCGCTGGAGCTTCGCCCCGGCGGATGGTCGTCCTCGGCGCCCCGCAGGCCGTCCCTGGAGAGGGTGATTCTAAACTCCGTGCCCTTCCCGGTCTCGGTCGTGACGCGGATCGTGCCGCCGTGTTGACTCACGATCCCCTGCGTGATCGCGAGCCCGAGCCCCGTGCCCTTGCCCACCGGCTTCGTTGTGAAAAATGGGTCGAAGACCCGGGCGACGTGCTCCGGAGGGATGCCGGCTCCGTCATCGCGGATCGCGACGATGACGTGCGTGCCCTCGCACGCCGTCCGGATCCAGAGATTGCCACGGCCCTTGATGGCGTCGCACGCGTTCGCCAGCAGGTTCATGAAAACCTGACTGATCTGGCCGGGGATCACCTCGACCGGTGTCAGAGGCCCGTACTCGCGGTGGATCACGATCCGGTCCGCCCAGCGCGGGCGCAGCAGACGCAGGCTGACCTCGATCGCCTCGTGGAGATCGGTGGGCCTCGGCTGCGTTTCCCCCAGGCGCGAGAACGTCCGCAGATCCTGCACGATAGCCGCCGTCCGCTCGGCACCGAGCGCCATGAGCCCGAGAATCTTCGTGAGGCGGTCTACCTCGGTGGTGAGCTGCGTATCCCGGCGTTTCGCCGCTAGCGCGTGCAGCAGCGCGAGCGTCTGGTGCAACGGCTCGACATTGCCGATGATGAAACTCAACGGGTTGTTGATCTCGTGCGCCACGCCCGCCACGACCAGGCCGAGCGACGCCATCTTCTCGGTGGTGAGGAGCTGCGCCTGCGCGGCCTGCAAACCTTCGTACGCGCGAGCGAGCTCGGCGTTGGAAACCTCGAGCTCCGCAGTCCGGGCGTGCACTTTGGCCTCGAGCGCTTCGTTCAAGGCCTGTAGGCTGCGATACGAGAGCGCGTTCTGTACCGCGACGGCGCTCTGGGCAGCGAGCGTCGCTAGCAGATCGATATCCTCCCGGCTGAACGGTCGGCCCGAGCGTTTCGGACCCAGCGCCAGCGCGCCGATTGTCTGCCCGCGGATCGTCAGTGGAACGACGAGCGCTGCCCCGAGGCGCGCCGCTTCCTCACGGGCGGTTGCGGTGTCGGCACCAGCTTCTTTCGTCGTACCTTGCCGCTCGGGATACCATGGCCGTTCCGGCTGGCGCGCCAGCTCGCGGTGCAGCGCCGCAAATGCGTGCTGCGTGCCGGGTCCCATGTGGCCGCTGCGCTCGTCGTAGCGCCAGAGCGTGGGTTCCTCATCCAGCCAGAGAACCACAACCAGCGCGTGAAGCTGGAGCCCCTCCGTCACCGTGCGGCCCACTCGGCTGAGAATCTCGTCGAGGTCAAGGAGTGAGGTCAGCGCCGCGCTCAACTCGCTCACGGTCCGGCGATAATCGAGCCCGCTGCGGTAGAAGGTGCGGTCAAGGACGCTCTGGACCCCCGCGCGCAGCGCTTGGAAGAGGACAGCAACGAGCACGATGAACGCGACGGTGAAGCTCGACTGAACCCGCGTTTGGTTCGCGGGCAGGAGCATGCTCAGGACAGCGAGGCCTGCCGCGTACGCAGCGGTGACGGCAAGCGTCAAGGTGCCATACACGGCTGCCTGCTTCACGAGGGCATCGATGTCGAAAAGATCGTGCTTCATGATCGCGTAGCCGATCGAGAGGTAGAAGAACCACGGAGTGAGCGCGACTAGGTTGATCGGGAAGTTTCCTCCCGACTGCGAAATGTTCAGGAACCCGTAGAGCGCGAGTGCAGTACTAAGAATCAGCCCGGGGAGCACCGCATGAAGGCGTGGCCGTACCGACGGCGTCCTGTTCTCCCAGTAGGCGTACGCCACGAGGCCGACAAGCGCGGCGATCGCGAAGGCGGAGTAGAGGGACGTCGCGTAGTACGCGGTCAGGCCGGGCGGCGATCCGTAGAAGTCCACCATCATCCACGCGCTGAGCAATCCGGAGACGGCGTAGGGTGCCGCGATCGACCACGGTCGCCGCGCGACGAGCGGCCGCGTCTCGGGAAACACGAACCCGAGATGAATGAACGCCGCAGAAAACATTGCCTGAGTTGTGAGCTGCAGCCAGGAGAGCCACCAAAGATCCGGCTGGTAGAGCGCAGTGGCGGTGAGCGCGAAGATTCCGCCAAAGAAACCCTGGCTGAGGAACGCGCGTGCCGCAGGTGTCCGCGGCTGGAGGAGCGCGACCGCGACACCGGCACCGATCGAGAGCAGTCCGAAGGCGAGGAAGAGGCCCATGGTGAGCGAGTAGTGCGAGGCCGTGAAACGCATTGTGGGGACGACGCGCGTCAAGGTCGTGCCGCCCTTCACGAGCGTGTAGCGAACCGGCGTCCCGACATGCAGCGGGGCGACGTAATCGTAGACATCACGGTTCGTCGCCACGTGACGCCCGTCGATCTCGACCACCCGTGCGTAGAAGGGCACCCCGCCGCGCATCCCGGTCCAGTCGTACAGGCCGATGGTGGGGACGATCGTGTTCCCGAGGACAAAGAAGCCGGGGAACGTGCGCCCAGGCCAGTAGAGGGTCCCGAGAATGGTGATCACAGCGATCGGGGTGGCAACGGCCGCTGCCCCGAGCGCGAACCATCGCTCGGCCACCCAGCGCCAGCGCCGGGCGGGCTCGTCCTCAGTCTCGACGTCCAGGCGAGCGCTGTGTGCCTCGAGCTGTCGCTTCCTCAGCATGCGACGTTCACCGAAGCGTTCGATAGCCACTGATTGCCAGTCATGCGTCAGGCCGGAGGCGGGCCGCCGGGCGAAACGTGTCTCCAGAGCTGTGGGCAGTGTGAATCGAAGACGGTAGGCCAGCAAGTACCGGACCCAATTCCTCGCCGTGAAGCGCGCTGACGATCAGGCGCCCGGAGGTAGACCCTTCGGAACCGGCGTGAACGGTCGCTCACCCGAGACTGTGAACGCGTGGACATAGCCGGGACGGGGACCCTGTGACTCCACATCGTGGGAAACGGGAAGCCAGCGATGGCGAGCACATGGCAGCTCTGTAGCGCCTGCCCCAGAAGCGGTCGCCGGGCATCTGCTCCCATTCCGTCAGGCCCGACCCCAGCCGGGATGCTCCCTCTTCTTGAGCAGCAATACCCGCCAACGGCAATACCCGCCGTGCATTCGTGATTGCGGTCGAGCACAGCCATGGTATGTGGTATATGGTACAAGTACTGCTGGCTCACATGAACAAGAGCTCCCCGCGGCCAGCGCGGTGGCGGAGGGTCGCCGACAGCTCTGGAGAGTGCCGTGCCCCAGAAGAGACTGACCCGTAATCCGTTCCCACGAGGAGTGTCGCCGGCCCGTATCGGCGCTTCATGGTGCGGGGCAGTCACGGTCCTAGTCCTGCTCGGGAGCGCGTCTCCCGTGCACGCGGTGTGCAACGTGATTCCTGGACCGACCGGAACTTTCAGGAGTACCCTCGGTATCGTCGATCGGCCGTTTGCCTCTCCCGGCGACGTGGTAACGCTCCGGCGGCTGGACCCGACGACGTGCCAGCCCGACACGGATCCCTTTGCGTTCTCGGCGGACCAGATCGTCAGCGTCGTCTTCAAGCCGCAGCTCGTGGGGCCACAGACTGGCCCGCCCCACATCGTCGTTCTCGCGACCAGCTGCGCCGGCGTCGCAAGCTGTGCGCCACTCGTCACGACGAGGTGCATCGAGGTAGGGCCCGGCGACGGCGTTGTGCCCGGCTCGGAGGATGATCCCCGGCTCCAGTTCCGTTTCCCGTTGGTGGGGCAGTGCGTCCGAGGGGCGAGCGATGGTGCGGTGTGCGCCACGTCGGACGATTGTCCTGGCGGCCACTGCTCGGACGAGTTCAGCGAGGGGTTCACGCTCACTGGACCCGCCGCGATTGCGGTAACGGGAAGGATGGACCCGCTGCCGTGCGCGCTGGCGAGCGGGCCCTGCAGCACCCAGACGGGCCTCCGCGCATGCGTCGACTCCTTCTTCACCAACGACGGCGAGCAGCAGTGCAGCACGACGCCGCACAGCGCGTTCCCGCACTTCACGGCGCTCCCCCTTCCGAACGACTATCAGGCGGTCTGTGACGATCCGGTCCCGCTATGCACCGGGGCGACCCGTGACATACGGTTCACGATCGACATTGAGGGCAACCTTCTCGCCCCGATGCTCTGGAGTGGCGTACGGGTCCGACGCGACGAGGTGCCAGTACCGCGCGCGCTGCGGATCACCACGTCGGCGGAGGCGTTTGAAGGGAGTGGGCAGCCCATCCAAGTCCCGGGCAACGCGTACCTCGGGAGCTATACCGAGAACGGTACCAAGGTGGCACCGATTTTCGATCCGCAAGTCGATGCAAGGGATCGGGATGAGCTCGCCCTATTCGGGGCGGCGGATGCCGAGCGTAGCGTGTTGCGAATCGCGCGACGAAGCCCGATGTCCCCTGTCTGCGTGGGACAAGAGTGGGAGGGAGAGAAGGAGCAGCCCTGCTCGACCGCCCTCGCGTGTCGGGACGGCTCGTGTGGCGCGGCAACGTGTGTCGGCGGTCCACAAGCGACCAAGCTGTGCGCTGCCGACCCGGACTGCCCCAGGGGGACCTGCCGCGCGGGCCTCTTCGACTTCAGCTCGCGCTTGCTCGCCGGCATCGGGCCGGTCGTACTGCGGTCGGGAGCCTGCCTCGGCGGTACGAGCCCGCTAACGCAGTGTCGAGCCAACCGAGAATGCCCCGAGGGACAGTGCCCTAAGATCGCGGCCATTGCGGCCGACCCCGTGCCCCTCGACGGCTTGGCGCAAACCGACGCGCTGAACGCGTTTGTGGTCCCCGAAGTAATCGATCGGAAGGACCTGAACGGCGACCGAGACCGATTGTTTGGTGGCTCGGTGCTGATCGTACAAGACCGCGAGACGGGTCGAGGGCAGGCTCTGGGCGCGCCCGACGGCTGCGCGATCGGCGGCATGCCGCAGGGCCGGGCCGTGGTGCGCGTCCAGGCCCCGCCCTTCAGCTTTCCTGCGGTGGCGGCCCTCGACAACATCGTGGCGTTTCTTGAAGCGGAGTCCCTGGAGAAGAACTGCGACGAGAATCAGGATGGCGACACCTTCGATGCCATCCTGAGGGCGTTCCGGTTTGAGCCCAACGCCCGCAAGGCGCGCGAGGCGACGGCCGGCGCCCGCGCCGTCGATGCCGTGCCGATGCTCAATGGCCGCAGCCTTGTGATCTCGCGGGATGCGACAGGCCGGGCGTTGGTTTTTTTTCGTACCCCCGAGGCCGCCGGCACAGCGCAGAGGACGACGCGGCTCAGCGTCAACTCGAGTGGTGAAGAAGGTGATGGCGATAGCAACGGGCCCGTCATCTCGGCCAGTGGGCGTTTCGTCGCATTCACGAGCGATGCCGACAACCTCGTGCCGAATGACATGAACGGCGTCAGGGACGTGTTCCTCCACGATCGCGATGTCGATGGGAACGGGATCTTCGACGAGCCGGGGATGATTGAGACCACTCGGGTCAGCGTGGGGCCGGATGGTGAGGAGTTGGTGAACGGCGGCAGTGGCCGCGTAGCCATCTCGGCTGATGGGCGCTTTGTTGCGTTCGAGAGCCAGCAGAGCGTTTTCCTGCATGATCGCTGCCTGCGGAACGGCGTTAGTGTCGATCACTGCGACGCGACGACGATCCAGGTGAGGGCCGACGCCTCCTACGCGCCGGCGCTCTCCGCCGACGGCAGTGTTCTTGTCTTCTCGGCATGTTCGGCATGTTATGATCCAGAGTGTCAGCTCTTCGTCTACCGCAGCAAGGAACGGGTGCTCGAGCCGCTGAACGAGGTGAAAGGCTGCGAGCCGACGATCTCGGCCGACGGGCGCGTCGTCGTGTTCACGAGCCCTGGCGGGGAGCACGTCTTGGCGTACGACCGCGAAACGGCGGGACAGCCCGAGCTTGTCAGCATCGTTCCGAGCGGGCGGCCAGTGTTCAGCAGCCGAAGAGGGGGGGTCTCTGCCGACGGGCGCTTCGTCGCGTTCAGCAGCATCGTCAAAATCGGCGACAACCAGCGTTACGAGGGGGTCACCGTGCGTGATCGCCTCCGCGCGCGGACTGACCTCGTGAGCGTTGACTCCGCCGGGACGTCCATGGGCGGCATCGGCGTCTTCGTTGGGAAGAAAGAGATCTCGGCCGACGGCCGTCTCGTCCTGTTTTTCGCATATGCACCGCAGATCACAGAGTTCGGCGGATTGTGGGTGAGAGACCTTCAGGCGGGCCTCACGGATCGCGCCATCAGGACGCCCGCGGGCGATTCGAGCTACGATTTGTGGAACCCCTCGCTCTCGGCGGACGGCCGGTTCATCGCCTTCGAGAGCACAGCCAGCAACCGGGTGCCGATGGATCAGAACGCCCACCAGGACGTGTTTGTGCACGGGGTTGACCTCACGGACCGCACCGCTGACATCACCGGCAACGGGCGCATTGGCGAGACGGTCCTCCAGGTGCTCGAAGTGCGCGACGACGGGACAGGGATATTGGTCGGCCCCTCGTGCCCGGCGACGCAAGTGGCTGTTGTCAATGGCCGGGCTGCTTTCTTGCGGCCGGAGGCCGCGGGTAGTGCGCCAGCGAGTTGTCCGCTCCCGACGAGCCCAAACGGCGACACCGACCTGAATGGCGATGGCGATCAGGACGATGAGGTTGTGCAGCTCTGGCACGACGACACGGTCGACACTCTCGGCGTCGCCGCCACGGCGGTCGCGCTCTCAGCTAGCCGCATCGCGGCGCTGGTATCCGAATGCGCCATGGCTGGCTACGTAACCTTAGGTTGTCCGGCGGGCGGCACCGATCTGAACAACGACGGTGACGCCAGCGACACGGTGGTGCACGTGCGAGACATCGCAGATGCGAGCCCAGCACCGT
>Ga0214473_10007546_pt1 | contig 12892 bp, 12 predicted proteins | sample RVTome_7_FD_203509 | JGI IMG/M metagenome (GOLD analysis project Ga0214473, IMG submission 203509) | Soil microbial communities from uranium-contaminated site in the Upper Colorado River Basin, Wyoming, United States - RVT98D197 | ecosystem: Environmental > Terrestrial > Soil > Contaminated >...
GCCGGGCTGATATCCACTACGCTTTCCTCGTACTCGGCGCAGCACTCATCACTCACAACGTCCTTCGGATGAAGTTATGTTAGAGTCTCTAAGGACAAGTGCCACAGATGACGGATGGTCCGCGCGAGGCGGACCATCCAATCTCAGGGAACGGACGGCGGGCATAGGTAGGCCCGCCCCACAGGACCGGCCGCATCAGGCGACCTCGCGCCACATCTCCTCCTCGCCCTCGAGGTAGCGCTCCGGGCTTTCCAGGAAGTCCTGTTTGCAGCTATTGGAGCAGAAGTAGTAGGTCCTGCCCTCGTGCTCGACCTGGGCCGGGGCAGCGCGCTCATCAACCTCCATTCCGCAGACGAGGTCCATGGCCATCGCTACGCCTCCTGATAGAATTGGGCGCTACGAGCGTAGGCGAAGTGGGCGGTGAAGGCTAGGCCTGTGGTGCGACATGGCGCGGTCTCAGTGTTGCATCGCGAACACGAGGCCGAGGAGGGTGTCGGGCTGGTCGAGGAGGGGGGAGAGCTTGGTCTCCACCTCCTGAAGCGGGACGATCTGGGTGGTGAGACAGTCCACGTCGAGGCGGCCCTCGGAGAGGAGGCGCATCACCAGCGCGAGATTGGTGCGGGTGGTCCAGCGCATGAACACGGGGGGATAAGGGGAGCCATACTCCCACTGCTCATCGTGATAGCCGGGGCCGGTGCGGGCGGCCTCGCGGAGGTCGGCGTTGGTAAGGCCGAAGGTGTAGTCGAGCTTGATGCCGCCGACGAGGATGATGCGGCCCATCCGGTGGCCGTCGGGGGCGCACTTGAGGCACTGGCGGACGCTGGTTAGGGCCTTGGTTCCATCTCCCCCGAAGGCGAAGACGGCGCCGTCGAGGCCGGCGTTGCCGGTGAAGGCGCGGGTGAGTGCGACCTCGTCCTCCGGGCCGACGAGCACCGCGGCGTCAAGGCCCCAACCGGCGGCGAGCTCGGTGCGGAAGGCGATGGTGTCCCAACCGATGACGAAGCAGCCGGAGAGCTGGAGCAGGCGCGCGGTGAGCTGACCCACCAGGCCGAGGCCGACGACGGCGAAGTACTCGCCGAGCTGGGGCTCGGCGCGGCGGACGGCCTGGAGCGCGGTGGCGCCGAGCATGGCGTAGGCGCCTTGGGCGAAGGTGACGTTATCGGGCAGGAGGAGGCAGAGGTGATGGGGGACGACGGCGTAGGTGGCGTGCTGGGCATAGCCGGCGCCGATGCAGGCGACGCGATCGCCGGGCTTGAACTCCTCCGCGCCCGCGCCGACTTCCACCACCACGCCGGCGTTGGAGTAGCCGAAGGGGGTGGGCTTGGCGTCGGGCTTGGGATGCTCGCGCTGGCGGCTCAGCTCGCGCCAGCCACCGAGCTCGGTGCCGGGGCTGACCAGAGAGTGGTAGACCTTGACCAGCACCGCGCCGGGGAGGAGTGGGGGAATGGGCTGTTCGATCAGACCGATGCGGCCGTCTCCCAGGAGGGCGGCGACGAGGCGGGTGTCGGGCATGGGTGTCTCTCCTGCAGGTGTGAGGTGATGGGAGGTGAGATTCCACGCGAAGTGGCCAGCGCCTGCGGAGCGAGAGAGATGGGGACCGGCGCGTCAGCAGGGGCCAGGGCGCGGAGTGCCGAACCGCGAGCCGGAGGGGCGCCGCGAGCTCGCGGCGCCCACAGTGCTGTGGGAAAGGGGCCGCTGATGCGTCGCTTCTACACGTGGTTCGCCGGTTGGGCCGTGGTGCTGGCCATGGGGTCTGGGCTGGGGGCCGCGGCCTCCGCGGCACAGCCACCGTTGCCGCCGCCGGTGTCGGTAGGACCGGTGGAGGTGAAGGCGGTGCGCTGGCTGGCGGAGGGGTACAACCCGGTGTGGGGTCCGGACGAGAGCTTCTTCCTCCTCTCGCATGCCGGAAAGGGGTTCTCTCGCTATCGCGCGGACGGCACCGGGGAGAAGAGGCTGGGGAAGGAGACAGATCGTTACGGCGGCCTTTCGCCGGACGGGAAGAGCGTGCTGTTCCACCAGACCCGCCAGGGGAAGAGCAAGCACATGCGAGTTCCCGCGGGGATCGGGCTGATGAAAAGCGATGGCACAGGGCGTCGCGTGATCAGTGCGACTGCGGCCTATGCGGCGTGGTCTCCGGACGGCCGCTACTTTCTGTGCAAGAACGAACTGAGCGGGCCCGTGGCTATCTACGATCGGTCCGGGAAGGTGGTGCGGCGACTCGACTATGCCAATGGGATTCCGGCCTGGTCGGGCGACGGTAAGTATCTCGCCTATGTTGGCAAGGCTGGCAAGATCTACCTGGCGCGCGGGGACGGCACTGCGCCAAAGCTGGCAGATGAGCCGAGCGGGGGAGAAACTTGGGCGGAGTTGTGGTGGTCTCCCAAGGGACACAACCTGCTGTACGCCTGGGGCGGGGCGTATGTGAAGCGGCCGCTGTGTCACGTCACACCCGGGGGGACGCCGATCGAGCTGTGTGACTCAGTGCAGCGAGTGGAGTGGTCACCTACGGGGGATCGGGCGGCGGCCGCCTTCGACGGCCCGATCTGCCTGTTCAGCTTCACGACCCCACAGGAGCCGGAGATGATTGCCCAGCTCGCGGCTCCGCGCGGGTACAAGCGTTGCTGCTGGAGCGGAGACGGGAGCCACTTCGTGTACAGCACAGAGGAGGGGCTGTGGGCGGTAGACAAGGAAGGGGGAGAGCCGGAGCCCGTGGGCCGGCCCGAGATACTGCGACCGAGAGTGGCGGTGCCCAAGACCGCGGGCGTGCTCTGCTACAAGCTGACTTCCAAGGGTTCTTCTGAGCTATGGCTGGCTGACGTCGCACGTAATGAGGCCGCCTCGGTGGCACCGGAGGGCAGCCTCACCTGCCCGAGTGTGACAGTGGCGCCCAGCGGCCGCAGCATGATCGGGCTCTTCCTGGGCACAGATCGCGCAAGGCTGTTGTTGCTCAAGATCACACGCCGGACGTGATCGGCAAAGACGGCGTGAGCTTCAGATATTGCTTGCGGGAAGGGAGAGAGGGAATGCGTCGCGTCCACATGCTGTGCGTAAGCTGGCTGGCGGCGATGGGACTGCTGTCAGGGTGCGCGGCCATGGCCGCGGATCCACCGTTGCCGCCGCCGGTGTCGGTGGGGCCGGTGGAGGTGAAGGCGGTGCGCTGGTTGGCGGAGGGTTACAACCCGGCGTGGGGCCCGAATGGCAGCTTCTTCATCGTCTCGCGGTGGAAGGGGGGCTTCTTCCGCTATCCCGCGGACGGATCGAAGGAGACCAGGCTGGGCAAGAACAGCGAGGGTTTCTGCGACCTCTCACCGGATGGGAAGAGCGTGCTGTACTGCCAGACGCGGCCGACCAAAGGAGGGCATGGGCGAGACGCCTACGGCATCGGGGTGATGAAGGCCGACGGCACAAGTCGGCGCATGGTGAACAAGACCGCGGCCTACGCGAAATGGTCGCCGGACGGCCGGTATTTCCTATGCCAACCGGAATCTCAGCGTTATGTGCAGGAAGGGCCTGTGTTCATCTACGACCGCGCGGGGAAGCTGGCGCGGCGGCTTGACTATGCAACAGGGCGGGCTTCCTGGTCAGGCGATGGCCAGTACCTGGCCTATGTTGGCAAGGCCGGGAAGATCTACCTGGCCCGCGGGGACGGCAGTTCGTCGAAGGTGGCGGACCAACCGACGGGAGGTGAGCCCTATGCGGACCTCTGGTGGTCACCCAAGGGACACAACCTGCTGTATGCCTGGAGCAAGCGACGGTATGGGGCACACACCAGTCCGCTCTGCCATTTCGCTCCGGGCCGCACGCCCATCGAGATCTGTGACGCTTTCCGGACAGTGATATGGTCGCCCAGCGGAGATCGGGTCGTCGCCATTTCGCGCCCACGGCGGCTGACGGTCTTCGCCTTTCCCAAAGGGAAGGACCCGGAGGTGCTACTCACTCGCGAACCTGGCGGCGATGACTATCCCACCGTCCTCTGGCATGACGATGGGCGTTCCCTTTTCTACATGGCCCCGGATGGGCTGTGGCTGGCGAGCGCGGAGAGCGAGGAGGATCGCTCCCTGGGCCGCCCAAGCAAGCTTCTCCCACGCGCCGCCCTGTCCGGCGGCATCCTAGTCTGCACTGAGGGGGAGTCGTCGAGCCCCTCGCTGCTGGACCCCCAGAGAGAGGAGTCGAGTCCCCTCACCTCTGACCCGGAACTCCAGCTCTTTGAAACGCCCAGCACCTGCGGCCGTGCCTTGATCGCCCCAGTATGGTCGAAGGCGATGGGCAGCAAGCTGCTGTTGTTCCAGATCACGCGGCGGACCTAGCCAGAGAAGGAGCCGCGGTCATTCGATCAGTACGACGCGGGAATCGGCGGAGCGGTGCGGTCGAGGATCGCCGCGAGGTGGGCGGGGAGATCGCGTTTGCGGCGGTGCTGCTGATCTTGGTGGTAGTCCCGATCGCGCTGTGCCCGTTCAGCTATGACGCATGTGCGCTCCCGAAGGCGGCGGCATTCAGCGCGCTGCTGTTGGTCGCGCTGCTGGGGCTGTTGGGCACCCGCGACCTGAGGCGCTGTTGGTCACTGCTGCCTCTCCGAGAGATCGGGCCGCCCCTGGCCGTGCTGGTGGTAGTGACGGGCCTCGCCTCGGCCCTGGGAGGGGCGCCGATAAAGGCGCTAGTGGGGGACTGCCAGCGGTACCGTGGCCTGCTCGCCCTTGTCGCCTATGGGGTGCTGGCGATGGTCGCGGCGGCGGTTGCTCCCAGTGGGGTGAGACGGAGAGCGCTGCTGGTCGCGCTGGTGGCCGGATCGCTACCGGTGAGCCTGTACGCGGTGAGTCAGCGCTTCGGCTACGATCCCTATCCCTGGGACCTATCGTCAGGCCGGGAGGCGTTACGGGTGCGGGTCTTCTCCACGCTGGCCAGCCCGAGCTTCCTGGGCGCGTACCTGGCGCTGGTGTTGCCGGTGGGTCTGGCGCGGCTGGGCCGGGCCTCGCGTGCGGTCACGGTGCTGCTGTCGGCCGCGCTGGGAGTGGGGAGTGCGGCCTTGCTGTTCACCTATTCCCGGGGAGCCTGGATCGGCGCCGCGGCGGCGATCGCATTTGTGCTTGCCTCCATGGGGTGGGGCCGCCTTCGCCCGCTGGGCCGGCCGGTGGCCGCGGCGCTGACAGTGACCGTGGTCCTGGTGATGATGGGGATGGGGCGAGGGCCGTCGCTGGTGAAACGGGCGACCTCTATTTCTGAGGCTAGACAGGGCTCAGCCGGGGTACGCCTGGAGTTGTGGCGGTCCGCGCTGGCGATGATAAAGGCCCGGCCGGTGATCGGGTGGGGCCCGGCCTCCTATCGCAGTCGCCTGCCGGCCTTTGTCTCGGGGCCGAGGCCGGAGGATCAGAAGTCCAATCCGTCGTCCCACAATCTGATCCTCGACTACGGCGTGGACTCGGGGGGGTTGGGGGTCGCGGCCTTCGTATGGCTGGTGGTGGCGGCCTGGTGGGCGGCGAGACGAACGGGGGAGGAGGGGCGAGAGGTGGCGCTGGCGGCGTCGGCCGGGGTGCTGTCGTACCTGGTCACGCACCAGTTTGGCTTCCCGGTGACGGCCGTAGAGGTGCCGTTCTGGGTGTGTCTTGGCCTGGCTGCGTCCGCGGGGAGGCAGGCCGAAGGCAGAGAGGGGAGTTCCCGGCGGAGGCGAGTGGCGCTGGCGGTCGCCGCCATCCCGGTGGGTCTCCTGGTCGTGGTGATGGGGCGGATCAGCGCGGCCGACGTGTGGCTCAGGTCCGGGTCTGCGGCCGCCTCCAGGGGGGAGGAGGCGGTGGCGGAGCCGCGGCTGCGCCGGGCGGCGCAGGGTGCGCTGATCGAGCTCCACGCGCTGCAATATGGGTGGTTCGCGCAGCGGGCCGACCCGCCCGATCTGGCCGCGGCGGAGCGCGCGTACCGTCGCGTGCTGGAACTCGATCCCTTCTACGGGCCCAATCACGGGAGCCTGGCGCGATGCTACCTGGACATCGGTGGGCCGGCGAAGGTCGCGGCCGCGGTGGAAGAGGCCAAGATCGCGGTGGCGCACGATCCCTACGATGCCGATGCGCGGCTAGTCTCGGGGCTGGCGGAGGAGCGGGCCGGCCATCGCCGAGAGGCGATGGCCGCGTATCAGAAAGCGATCACCCTCGATCCCAACAAGGCGGCGCCCTACAACAACCTGGCAAACCTCTATGCCGCCACTGGCGAGGCCGGAGAGGCGGAGCATCATTATCGGCGGGCGATCGCGCTGGCGCCTGACAACGCCTCCTATCACCACAATCTTGCGCTGTTCTACCTCCGCCTGGACCGGTTCGGCGCGGCCCGGGAGGAACTCGAGCGCGCGGTAGCGCTCGATCCGGGGAATGAGCCCTATCGCGAGCTGCTCCGCCGTGTCTGCGACACCATGCGCCCACGCTCGTGACGTGCTCGGAGATGCTATAATGCCGGTTCGGAGCGAGCGGATAGGATGGGTGTCTCTGTCGTCATCGTCGCAAAGGACGAAGCCCACGACATCGGTGCCTGCTTGCGCAGTGTCGCCTGGACGGAGGAGCGGCTGGTGGTGGACACCGGCAGCCGGGATGCCACGATGGAGGCGGCGCGGGCGGCCGGGGCGCGGGTGGTGGAGCACGCGTGGGGGGGCTACGCAGCCACAAAGAGCTGGGCGTTCGCGCAGACTGGGGGCGAGTGGGTGCTGAGCCTGGACGCGGATGAGCGGGTGAGCGACAGGCTCAGAGACGAGATCCAGGCGGTCACTGGGAGCGAAGCGCGGCACGCCGCCTACGAGATGCCGCGGCGGGTCTACTTCATGGGAGAGTGGCTGAAGCACGGGGGCTGCTATCCCGACTGGCAGTTGCGGCTGTTCCGGCGCGGCCGGGCGAGCTATGGATCGGAACTGATCCACGAGCGATTGCGGGTGGAAGGCACCATCGGCCGATTGCGGGGACACCTGGATCACTACAGCTACGCCAGCCAGGAGGAGTATCTGGCGAAACTGGGGGAGTACAGTTCGCTGTGGGCAAGACAGGCCCGCGCGCAGGGGCGGCGGAGTCGGTGGTACCACCCGCTCTCCCTTGTCACCGGATTCGCCGGTAGGTATGTGCTGAAGGCCGGGTTTCTAGATGGGCGGGCCGGGCTGAGGTGGGCGGCGCTGGCGGCGAGGCACAGTTGTACCAAGTACGCGAAGCTGGCGGAGCTGCAGAGGCGCAAGTGAGGGATTTGCCGGCCCGGTACTGGGCGGGGGAGGGCGTGAAATGCGAGTGGCACTGGTGTGGAGAACCTTCGTGGTCGGCGGGTGCGAGGTCCGGATGGCCTCGCTGGCCCGGGAGTTGCTGCGGCGCGGGGACGAGTGCTGGGTGGTCGCGGCGCGAACCCGTGGAAGGCAGGCGCGGCAGGTGTGCGAGATGACGAAGCTGCCGCGTGAGCGGCTGGTCTTGCTGGGCCGGTGGGGGTTTGCGGAGAAGCTACAGCGGTGGCTTTCGGACATGAAACCCGAGGTGATTGACTACCAGCACCCCTCAGGCCTGCGCACCTTCCCCGTGCCGGCCGGGAGCCGCGCGGTGGTAACGGTGCATGGCTGGGAAGACGCGCCCGCGCCGGGAAAGATCAGCGACCTGCTAATCACGGTGTGCCGGCTTCCGGAGGATTCCCCCGCGAGGATAAGCCGACGCTGCTTCGAGATTTGGAACGGCGTTGATCTGGAGCGGTTCCGGTTCCACCCGGAGCCCGGCGAGGGAATCGCCTTTGTGGGGAGACTGATGCCTCGGAAGATGGGGCCTCTAATGGGACTGTGGGAGCATCTGGAACAGGTGGACATTGTGGGGCCGGTGGACCGGCAAGCGCGACGCGCCCTGGATCTGCGTCGGCTGCCCGCACACGTCCGTCTGCGCGGCTCCGGCGACCCAGCAGAGGCGATGCAGCGATATCGTGTGATTTTCGGCTCCGGGCTGGTCGCGCTGGAGGCGATGGCACAGGGACGGCTGCTGATGGCCGGACACAGCCGGGCGGTGGCGCCGAGACCTGAGGGGATGGCGGCGTTCAGTGCGAGTAAGTTCACGGAGGGGCCGCCTGAGACGCAGGGCCGTGGCGTCACAGAGGCGCTGGAGGAGGTCCGGTGGCTGCTGGCGGAGCCGCATCCCGAGCTGCGGCGGTTCTACCGAGAGTATGTGGAGCAGCATCACGACATGCGCAAACAAGCGGCGCGCGTGCGTGAGGTATACGAAGAGGCAGTGGCGCACCAATGATAGAGGCGACGCCAGAATTGAGGGCAGAGCGATGGCTGGTGATCAGCTATTGGGCGAACGTCGAGGGAGTTGCGCCTTCGTTCCATATTGACGACCGGCTGCCCTACCTGAAGGCAGCGGGGATTGACGTGAAGATGCTGACCAGCGTGTGCGGCCCCCCGGCGGCAGGATGGAAGGAGAACTGGCACCGCGTTCCTTCGATCAGCCCTTCGGGCGTTCGCTTCGAGGTGCGCTATACTGCTTCTCGGTTAGGGCGCCTGTGGGGGCGGCTGGCAAAGGCTCTCATCACTTTGTTGGTGCTGCCGGGATACGCGGTCGAAAAATTGCTGCTCAACACCGAGAGCAGCTTCTGGTGGTGGCTCTCGGCGGGGGCGCTGGGGACGTGTTGGAGCTTGCGCTGGCGGCCAAAGGTGATCTATTCCTCCGGCGGGGCGATCAGCGGACACCTCGCGGCGGCGTGTATCGCGAGCGTCTGCCGCCGGTCCTGGATCGCGGAGATCCAGGACCCACTGCCTTACCAGGCCGAGGGACGAGGGAGAATCTACCGGCGGGTGCTAGCCTGGACGGAACGGCTGATCCACCAGCACGCGGAGGGCGTGGTGTACCTGACGCAGACTGCGTGTGAGCGGGCGCAAAGGCGCACGCGGGGGAGGGCGGCCTGCAAGGTGATCTATGCCGGGGGGGAGGAGGTGGGACCTCCGTCGGGAGCGGGCGATGGCAGCCGCCTGCACCTCCTGCACGCGGGGTCGCTGGCCGGCAGCCGCAATCCGGGGCAACTGCTGCGCGCGCTGGCGGAGGTGGTAGCGCGCCGACCGGAGCTGCGCGGGCGGATCGGGCTGACGCTGCTCGGCTCGATGGACCGGGCCTCCCGCCGGATGGCAGTCGAGTTCCCCTACCCGGAGGTGGTGGAGGTGGTCGCGAAGGTGCCGCGCCAAGAGGCGCTGGCGCGGGTGGCGCAGGCGGATATCCTGGTAGTCATCCAGAACACCGACGCGATCTCGGAGGAAACGATCCCGTCCAAGGTGTACGACTACCTGATGTCAGGCCGGCCTGTGTTGGGGTTGGTCCACCGGAATTCCGAGCTGGCCGGGATGCTGCGCGAGGCCGGGCACTGCGCGGTGGAGAGCGCGGACAGGGAGGGGATCGCGGCGGCGATCGAGGAGTTCTGTGGGAGATGGGAGGCGGGAGAGTTAGGGTCCCGGGCGGAGGCGCGGTATACTCGCGCCGGGGCGACGGCGGAGTTGGTGGCCTGGGGGAGGGAGCTTGTGGCAGCGAGGAGAGCCCGAGCCAAGGAGGAGCAGGAGGCGGCCGATGTGCGATGAGCGTGCGTTCACCCCGGTGGCGGCGAAGATCGTGAGCCTGGCGGAGGCGAAGTCGCGCGTGGCGAGGTGGCGCGCGGAGGGGAAGCGGATCGCCTATACGAACGGGTGCTTCGATTTGCTGCACGCGGGACACGCCCGTACCCTGGAGACCGCACGCGGGCTGGCCGACGCGTTGGTGGTGGGGATGAACTCCGATGACGCGACGCGGCGGATCAAGGGTCCAGAGCGACCCATCGTGCCGGAGCGGGAGCGGGCGGAGATGCTTGCCGCCTTGGCGGCGGTGGATCTGGTGGTCGTCTTCCCGGAGGACACTTCCCTGGCGGTGATCGAGGCGCTGCGCCCGGAGGTGTGGGTGAAGGGAGGCGACTACCACGCCGACACCGTGAATCAGGAGGAGAAGGCGTTCGTAGAGAGCTACGGCGGAGAGGTCGCGCTGGCCGGCCGGGTGGAGGGGCTGTCCACCAGCGACCTGATCGCGCGGATCAAGCGGCTGGGATAGGGCCTCTCCAGCAGTGCGCTAACGCCCTTCTTTGCGAGGGGCAGAGTTGCTGAGGCCCCGCGATCGCTATTCCCCCAAGCGGTTCAGCGCGGCGACCACGTAGTGGTAGCTGCGCAATTGCAGGATCTCCTGGCCGACAAGGCTATCCAGAAGAATCTTGCCTTGCTCGCTGCTTCCGTAGTCGAGCTGAAGCACGCGCAGGAAGATGAAGCAGGTGATGATCCCGGAGACGATCCCGAACACCGCGCCAAGGACCGGGTCGAGGTAGTCCAAGGACAGCAAAGTGGACTGGTAGATGAGGCGAGCCGCGAGCAAGGTGAGCAGCGCCAGGAGGAGGAAAGAGACTGCGAGCCAGAAAGCTTCATTGGGACCGCCTTTGCCCATTACGGAGACCATACTGGCAAGAGGAGCGGCGATGGCCGGGGCGGCCTTGAGCGCGATGATGGCTCCCGCCATGTCCAGGAGCGCGCGCCCGAAGCCGCGAATGCTCTCCAGCCAGGCGATGGCGATGATCAGCAAGATGCCCACAATGTCGAACCAGGTCATGGCGTCGCACCTCCTTCGCGTCGGATGACCACTGAGGCGTAACCAACAACCGCGGTCTTGTCTCCGATGATGTCACCGGAGGTGTAGTAACGGAGCAGTTCGGCCGACCCGCCTCCTCGCGCCAAGCAGAAGGAGAGCGCGACCGCGACGGGGACAGGTCCGCAGGTGGAAATGCGGTGTGCGACGACGGCGCGCAGCAGGCGATCCGGGTCGAGCGCGAGGATGGCGTCGAGCGCGAGGCGGTCCTGGCGCACGGCGACGTCCCGGGGAACCTGGTGGGAGAAATCGGTGCTGGCGATGACCACGACGCGCCGGCCGTCGGCGACGCGCGCGATGGTCTCGCCCAACGCGCGCGCAGCGGCGACCACCTCTTCCCCGCCCTCCCAGGCGTGGAAGCCGAGGCAGATGGGGACGATGGCTGGGACGCGATCTCCATAGCTGAACTGGAGGAAGGGGACCTGCACCTCGAGGGAGTGCTCTTGCGCGTGAGTCCATTCGTCGGCCGCGAGGAGATCGCTCGCGTCGAGGAGCTGGGAGCAGAGGTCGCGATCAACCGGGAGATCGCCAAGCGGGGTGCGCCAGGCCTCGGCGGTGGAGACCGCCGCGCCGCGTTCCGACGCACGGTGGCTGGGGCCCAGGATGACGACGGAGTCCGGGACGCCGTCCGCGGCGAGGGCCGCGAATCCGTTTGCGGCGGCCGGGCCGGAGTAGAGGTAGCCCGCGTGGGGGCTCACCAGCGCGAGCATCCGCCCGGGGCCGTTCGGGTTCACTTCCGGCAGACGGCCGGGGCCGAGCTGATGGGTGAAGCAGTCGCGCAGGGACCGGAGCAGCGCCTCCGGGTTGCGCGCGTAGAAGCTGCCCGCGACAGCCGGCGGCCTAATTCCCGCCATTCCGATTTCTCCCGCGCCATCTTGGCGGCGTCAAAGTTGACTCAGGCTTGAGGTCCGTGTTACCTTACACCAGGAGTAGGCCTGGAGCTGTCTCTCCATCACTGGCGGGTGCGCTGATGCAAGTTGCTCTCTTCACCGAGTGCTACCATCCCACGATCAACGGGGTGGTGGTGTCGGTGTCCATCTTTGCACGCGAGCTTGCCAAGCAAGGGCATGATGTTCACATCTACGCTCCCGCCTACGCGGGGCATCGTGACACCGAGCCCAACGTCCACCGCCTCTATTCACTCCCTCCACCCAGGAGTATCCACTACCCGCTCGCCCTCCCCTTCGGGACGGCATTCCTGGATGGGGTATTCACCAAGTACCCGCCCGACATCGTGCACGCGAATCACCCGTTCCTGACGGGGCGCGAGGCGCGGCGGCTGGCGCGGCGACGCGCGTGCCCGCTGGTCTTTACATACCATACTATAATCCGGGATTATGCCCACTATGTTCCCCTGCCCGGCGCGCTGGTGCGGCGGCTCGCGGTGTGGGTCAGTCGAGAGTTCTCCAACTCCGCCGACTGCGTGGTGGTTCCCACACGCGCGGTAGCCGATTTGCTCCACTCCTATGGAGTGACGCGGCGAATCGAGGTGATCCCCACCGGGATTGACCTGGATCTGATCGCCTCCACGCCGCGCCGCTCGGTGCGCCCTCGGTGGAGTGTGCCGCCGGAGGCGCCAGTGGTGTGCTACTCGGGGAGAATTGCGAAGGAGAAGAACCTGACCACGTTGCTGCGCGCCTTCGCGCTGGTCACGGAGGCATTCGCTGACGTCCATCTGCTGCTGGTAGGGGGCGGCCCGTGGGAGGCCGCGTGCCGGGAGATGATCGGCGCCCTGGGGCTGGAAGGCCGCGTGCACCTCACCGGGTACGTGAGCCGCGCGGAGGTGTTCGACTGCCTGGCGGACTCCACGGTATTCGCCTTTCCCTCTCTCACCGACACGCAGGGGCTGGTGGTACTGGAGGCGATGGCGGTGGGGTGTCCGTCCGTGGCGCTGCGATCGGGGGCGGTGGAGGATGTGATCCGGGAGGAAGTGGATGGGCTGATCGTCGAGCCGTCGGTCGAGACTCTCGCGGAGGGAATAAAGCGCTTATTAGCCTCGGAGGATTTGCGGCGCCGATTGGCAGGTCAAGCGCGGCAGCGCGCCGAAGAATTCTCCGCCGGGAATATGGCTCTTCGTCTCTCACAGGTGTACTCCAGCCTTCTGGGGGAGTCTGCGGCGGTCCGCTGACGCGTGAGGCCGGAGTTTCCCAGCCGGTGCCGTGCCAAGGCCTTCGGGCGCGGCTGGTTGCCGGGAAGGTCGTGGAAGGCGTTTCGCCCGCAGGCATTTCGGGGCGGGATGGGCGTCGGGAATATCATCA
>Ga0214473_10007547_pt1 | contig 12890 bp, 5 predicted proteins | sample RVTome_7_FD_203509 | JGI IMG/M metagenome (GOLD analysis project Ga0214473, IMG submission 203509) | Soil microbial communities from uranium-contaminated site in the Upper Colorado River Basin, Wyoming, United States - RVT98D197 | ecosystem: Environmental > Terrestrial > Soil > Contaminated >...
GATGATTTAAATGGTGTTTGGTCAGGTGGAGTTTCTTCAAGCTGGGATTCCTTCAGACACAGCACTGTTGGAAGATTATCAGGTAATGTTCTTCTGGGAGACCATACGCTGAATGGTGGAGTTGAATATAAAACTAATGCTGTTAATAATATTTACGACTACCACAACATTGAGCGATATGATTCAGTTTATTATGGCGAAGCTATTGGCAAAGGCTTTGGTGAAGTCTATAACCGTATTCCTTCTGTTTTTGTTCAGGATAGCTGGAGGATCTTTCAAAGACTAAACCTGACAGCAGGAATCAGATGGGACGGTCATACAATTATTGGTTCTGATGGTGAAGTAGCTCAAACGATAAAAGTTCCGCTTCAGCCGCGGATTGGATTTGTTTTTCTTCCCGATGAAAACGGAACTAACAGAATATTTGGTTCCTTCGGACGATTCTCTCAGGAATTCGCTTTATTTCAATCGGTGAATTTTCATTCAGGAAGCGGATACGAGTACTGGATTCTTTTTGATCACGATCCTCGTTTGGATAATACAGGCGGAGATACTCTGTATAATTTCCAGCATATAATCAGACCCGAAGTTAAAGACATGGAAGCTCAATACTACGATGAATTCAGTCTTGGTTACGAAAGGCTCATTGGCTGGTCTGTTAAAGCAAGTATTCAGGGAGTTTACAGAACGCTGAGGCAAGGAATTGATGATGTATGGCTGGCGGAAGAAAACAGGTATCAGTACGGCAACCCGGGCAGCGGAATTTTTTCTGATTGGCCAGAACCTCAACGCGATTACTCCGCATTAATTCTGACAATAGAACGAAGCGGAGATGAACATTTTAATTTCTTAGCATCCTACGTTCTCTCAAGGGATTATGGAAATTACGAAGGCTTATTTGATGCATCATATCACGGATCATTCCCAAATGGAAATGCTATGTTCGATGATCTCTGCACCGCAACGGTCAATACAACAGGTCTTGTTCCTAACGACCGGACACACGTTTTCAAATTTTCTGGATCATATCGTTTTTCATTCGGCTTAATAACAGGAGTCTCCTTTATTGCACAGAGTGGTACCCCGCTTAGTGAATATGCATATACTGATTTTGGAGTAAAATATCTCTCACCTCGTGGTTATGCCGGAAGAACTCCGACGATTTGGGATTTGAATGCGCGTGTAATGTATGATTTAGATTTGTTCTCATCATTGCAACCAAGATTGATTCTTGATTTGTTCCATATTGCCAACCAACGTAAACCAGTGGACATAGATCAAAGAAAGTATTTTGGATTTGATGAAAACGGAGAACCAATTAATCCTAATCCAACATTTGGTGAAGCTTACAGATATCAATCCTCATTTTCATTGCGTTTAGGAATAGAGGTGGGTTTTTAAATCGTGTTTGCTTCTCTAAAAATATTGAAGCAAAACAATTTTAGAATAAATAAAACTTTTAATATTTCTTTTCGGTTTTTAATTCTATTACTGATATACATTCCAATATCCATTCAGGTTCACGCACAAAAATCAAATCTCTCTCTACAGCATTTTGGTATTGAACAAGGTATGTCTTCCGAATCTGTTGCATCAATTTATCAAGACAGAAATGGTTTTCTTTGGTTTTATACTGAAAAAGGTTTAGATAAATATGATGGGTATACTTTTTCTTCATATAAATACCCTCTAAATTCAAAGCTAATCGGCGAACTTTTACCGGGGATTATAGCCGAAGATAAGCAAGGTTACATTTGGGTCGCTTCATTAAATGGCGGGCTGGAAAAATTTGATCCTGAAAAATTAACATTTAAGAATTATATACTGGATCCATCCAAACCAAAAACTGATTATGCTAATTCGGCGTACGAAGTTTATATAGATAGAAATGATATAATGTGGGTTGGTACTGGTAATGGCTTTTATAAATTCAACAAAGCAAATGAAACATTTGGAGCATTCAGGTATGATTCAAATAATAAAAGTGAATGGCCTAACTATTGGGTGAATACTATATTTGAAGATAAATCAGGCATTCTTTGGTTAGGGACGCGTAGGGGTATTGTTGCATTTGATTTAAAAATAGTTGATGTTAAGCAAGAAAAAATACATCTACACTTTTTGGGAAGGCTATATAGCTCTAACTACGCTATCCCCCATCTACTCATAATACTCTCTTCTCCTTAACAGTGGATGCGATTTATTATTTGTGTGTTAGATAATAATTACTACAAACGCTAAATAAATTGATCTTAAATATAATTCATCTTACCAAGAAGTTAACTTTAAGAATTAATTTATCAAGAATTAGATTTCAATTATTATTAAGAACGTTGGTTTTATTCTTATCACTTATACTTTTTACAACTTTAAATTTTGCGCAGAATGAGCAAATCGAGTTTGAACGTTATTCAAATACTGGACCCATAGAGTGTATCTATCAGGATAGTAGAGGATATTTATGGTTTGCAGGATGGGGCACCCTCTATCGATACGATGGTTATAATCTTATTAAAATTGAAAGTGATGGTATTGGTTTTTTAACAACTGTTTACGAGGACAGATCCGGAAACATTTGGGTAGGGGGCATTATTGGTCTTGGAAGGGTTGATTCAATAACAGAAACATTTACACGTTATAAACCTCATCAATCAGGTCCAGAAACAGAATGGGGTAATCTTATCCTATCAATACTAGAAGATAAATCAGGAATACTATGGGTAGGAACTTTAGATGGACTTAATATATTCGACAGAAAAACTTTAGAATTTACCTGCATCCGTCATGATAGTACTTCACCGGGGAGTTTGAGTCATAATGCGGTAGAGGTGATATACGAAGACAAAAGAGGACAGTTATGGTTTGGGACAGGGAATGGATTGGACAAATTTGATAGAGATACAAAACAATTTATCCATCACTTTAACAATTCTTTAGATCGCAATGATTTTGGATCTTGGATACATTCTATTTATGAGGATAACGAAGGCATCCTTTGGCTGGGTACCGCTGGAGGATTAATTAAATTTAATCCCAAGTTGAATACATCTACTCTTTTTACCCATGACCCGAAGAATCCTAACAGCCCTGGCAGTAATGATATTAGTTCGATCTGCGAAGATTTATCCGGGATGCTTTGGATTGCCCATAAAAATAGTGGAGTTGATGTTTTCAATAAATCAACTGAAGTTTTTAAACATTACACTTATGATAATAAGAATCTATCAAGCTTAAACAATAATGAAACTATCTCTGTTCTATGTGAACAATCCGGAACAGTATGGGTTGCTACAATGAGTGGTTTAAATAAATTGAACAGGACAGTACAACCATTTGTAAAAATTTCTAAAGATAATATCAAGCAGATAATAAATGGTCGAAATGGTATACTTTACATCAAAACTGATCAGGGATTTAAAAAATATGATAATAAAAACGGACAGATTACCAGTGCTTCATTAGGTGGTGATCTGATGTATGTTGATAACGATAATAATTTATGGTTAAATAAGTATGGAGGTGGTCTTTATAAACAAGATACTTTCGGCAGGATTACCAAATTCTATTCTTCTGACCAGAGTGAATTCAAAATCTATGTATGGTATATATATGAAAGCCCCGAAGGTATGATCTGGATCGGGACTTTCAATGACGGACTTTTTTATATTGATCCTGTTACACAATATGTCACGAGATTCGGTAAGACAAAATATTTTATAAATATTGTTTATGAGGATAGTTATGGTCTGCTGTGGGTTGGTACTGCAAATGGAGGTTTGTTCCGATATAGTAAAGACAGGAAAACAGTTACTCATTTTATATTTGGGTCGGAAGATTCTTCGGCTGTGAGTTTTACAACAATATTGGATATTCACGAAGATAAGGAAGGGGCGCTTTGGTTTGCTTCAAATACCGGATTAAATAAATATGACCGTTCAACTAATAAGTTTACACTTCTATCCGGTAAAAGCGGCCCATCCAGCTATGGTTCATTTGCAATTCTTGAAGATGATCATGGTAAACTGTGGTTGAGTAATCCGCAGGGTGTTTCAAAATATGATCCTGAAACAAATATGTTCAGGAATTATGACGCCACTTATGGTCTTCCGGAAAATGGATTAGGAGATATTACTGGATACAAAAATGAGGATGGAGAGATGTATTTTGGGGGAAAAGAAGGCCTGGTACGATTTCATCCTGAAAAAATTAAAGATAATCTTTTTATCCCCCCCATTGTTATAAACACTTTCAAAATATTTAATGTAGACGTTAAGCTGGATACTTCTATAAATAGAAAAAAACAAATTAATCTAGACTATTCTCAAAATAGTTTCTCATTCGAATTTACGGCATTGAATTTTGTAAGTCCGGGGAAAAACCAGTATGCCTATAAGCTTGAAGGGCTGGAAAAAGATTGGATCTATTCCGGGGACAGACGATATGTATCGTATTCAAATTTAGAACCCGGAGAATATATTTTCAGAGTCAAAGGTTCAAACAATGATGGTATATGGAATGAAGAAGGAACTTCAATTGCAATAATTATTTCACCGCCCTGGTGGAAGACGTGGTGGGCCTATTTAACGTATGCCTGTATTTTCATTTTTGCATTGTATGCTGTAAGACGTTATGAGCTTAACAGAATATCATATAAAAACCAGGTAAAAGTGGATAAGGCTATATTGGATGAAAAAGAAGAAACAGAAAAAATAAAATCCAGGTTCTTTGCCAATATTTCACACGAATTCAGAACACCGCTTACTTTAATACTCGGACCAGCAGAAAAGATTATTTCAAATACATCCGACGATATTGTTAAAGATGCTAATATTATAAAAAGAAACTCAAGACGGTTACTGCAGCTTATTAATCAATTGCTGGACCTCTCAAGATTAGAAGCAGGCAAACTTAAGCTGGAAGCTTCAAAAGGAAATATCGTATCATTTGTAAAAGGAGTTGCTCTATCCTTTGAGTCATTGGCAGAATCGAAGGATATCACGCTTAAACTTCTGCCGGAGAAAGATTTTATAGAATTATACTTTGACAAAGAAAAAATGATGAAGATACTAACCAACCTTTTGTCAAATGCTTTCAAGTTTACTCCGGAGGAAGGACAGATTATGGTTTCAGTAAAATCAAATCCCCCTTTTAATTCCCCCTTTATTAAAGGGGGAAAAGAAGAGGGTTCCGTAGAAATAAAAATAAGGGACACAGGAATCGGAATTGCACAGGAAGAAATACCAAAACTGTTTGATCGCTTTTACCAGGTTGATAGTTCATTTACAAAAGAACACGAAGGCACAGGAATTGGATTGGCTTTAACAAAAGAACTTGTAGAACTTCATCATGGAATTATTAAAGTGCAAAGTAAAAAAGCAAATCCCGAAAATGGAGGGGCAGGGTTTACTGAGTTTATGGTTGAGCTGCCTCTTGGAAGAGAGCATTTGAAGAATGAGGATATAATAGAGTCAGAAATAAAATCAGATATTTCGGAAATTTTTCTTGATGAAGAAAAATATTTTATGCCAAAGGATATTCAGGAAGAATTATCTGGAGCATTAACAGCAAACAAAAACATAATCCTTGTTGTTGAAGATAATTATGATATGAGAGAATATATAAAAGATTCTCTCTCTGGGAGTTATGCAGTAGAAGAAGCAGTTAACGGTGAACAGGGTGTAAGGAAAGCAGAAAAAATTATTCCCGATCTTATTATCAGCGATATGATGATGCCGAAGATGGATGGAAATGAATTAGTAAGAATTTTAAAGAATAACGAGAAAACATCTCACATCCCTATTATTTTATTAACTGCAAGATCGGGACAGGAAAGTAAAATTGAAGGATTGGAAACAGGGGCCGATGATTATCTTACCAAACCCTTCGATTTAAAAGAATTGCAGGCAAGAATTGAAAACCTGATTAAGATCAGAAAAAAATTGCAGGAAAAGTACCAAAAGTCTGAATACGTATTTAAGCCAGATGGCAAAAAGGGAACGAGTTTAGATGAACAATTTATTATTAAAGTTTTGGAAGTGATTGATAAACATATATCGGAAGAAGATTTCAGTATAGAAGAATTTAGCAGTGAAGTCGGGATGAGCAGGGCACAATTCCATAGAAAATTTAAAGCTATTACAGGAAAACCTCCAAGTATTTTTTTACGATCGGTGAGATTAGCAAAGGCAAAAAAGCTGATAGAAGAACAACAAGGCAATATCTCTGAGATAGCTTATTCAGTGGGATTTTCAAGCCCATCATATTTTAGTAAATGTTTCAGAGATGAATTTGGATATCCTCCAAGTGATTCAGTCAAATAGGCAACAGCTATTTGATCCCATTTTAAAAAGCTAAGTAGTCTTCAGAATATTCTCAAAATTTATTACCACCATCCATTGAAAACATCTTCAATGGTATAATTCGATAGATATTACACTAATTGAGATATCATTGCTAGTATTTGAGACGCAGTTGATATGCAGTCCGCCTACTTATTTAGTTTATTTGCAGCCATAGTTAATTAACATTTTTAACAATTATCGGAGTTCTTATGAAAAACTTATATGTGTTGATTTTTGTCAGTGTCGTAATATTTTATTCTTCCTTAAATGCACAATGGGTGCAAACCAACGGACCTTACGGGGGTTCAGTCCGGTGTTTGACAGTCAGCGGCACGAATCTCTATGCCGGGACTTGGGGTAGTGGCATTTTTCTTTCTACCAACAATGGCACAAGCTGGTCAGAGGTCGGTTTGACAGGTAAATATATTGTATCTATTGCAGTCAGCAGCCCGAATATCTTTGCTGCGACTGATATGGATGGTGGTTTTCGATCAACCGACAATGGTGCAAGCTGGACAGCAGTAAATAACAATTTTTTTGTTCATTCTTTTGCAGTTATCGGCACCAATCTTTTTGCGGGGACTGATATTGGTGTTTTCCTATCTACGGACGAAGGCACAAGCTGGACAGAGGTCGGTTTGACAAATATATCTGTTGGGTCTCTTGCCGTCATCGGTACGAATCTCTATGCTGGAACCTATCTCTCTGGTGTATTTCTTACCACCAACAATGGTACAAGCTGGACAGAGGTCAATAGCGGTCTGACGAATACTCATGTTTTTTCTCTTGCGGTCAGCGGTACAAATCTTTTTGCAGTAACTCAGTGGAGTGGTGTCTTTCTATCTACCAACAATGGTACAAGCTGGACAGCGGTCAATAACGGTCTGACGAATACTTATGTTTATTCTCTTGCAGTCATCGGTACAAATCTCTTTGCCGGGACTGTCGGTGGGGTTTTTGTATCTACCAATAATGGTACAAGCTGGTCAGAGGTTGGTTTGACGAATACTACAGTTTTTTCTCTTGCAGTCATTGGCACAAAACTATTTGCCGGGACTTGGGAGGGGGGTGTTTTTCTATCTACGGACAATGGCATAAGCTGGACAGCGGTCAATAACGGTCTGACGAATATATCTGTTAAATCACTTGCGGGCATTGGTACAAATCTCTTTGCCGGAACTGGGGCGGGAGGTGTCTTTCTATCAACCGACAATGGTACAAGCTGGACAGCGGTCAATAATGGTCTAACAAATACTGACGTTTTTTCTCTTGCAGTCATTGGCACAAATCTCTTTGCTGGAACTTATGGTGGTGTTTTTCTATCAACCGACAATGGTACAAGCTGGTCAGCAGTCGGTTTGACGAATCTTAACGTTGAATCTTTTGCAGTCATCGACACGAATCTTTTTGCCGGGACTTGGGAGGGTGGTGTTTTTCTATCTACCGACAATGGTACAAGCTGGACAACGGTCAATAACGGTCTGACGAATACTGATGTTTTGTGTCTTGCAGTCAGTGGCACGAATCTCTTTGCCGGCACTTGGGGTGGCGGTATTTTTCTATCTACCGACAATGGTACAAGCTGGACAGCAGTCAATAACGGTCTGACAAATACATATATTAAATCTCTTGCGGTCATTGGTACAAATCTCTTTGCCGGGGGGAATTTGGAGGGTGGTGTTTTTCTATCAACCGACAATGGTACAAGCTGGTCAACAGTCGGTTTGACGAATCTTTATGTTGAATCTTTTGCAGTCAGCGGCACGAATCTCTTTGCCGGTGGGACTCCGGGTGGTGTTTTTCTATCTACCAACAATGGTACAAGCTGGTCAGAGGTCAATAACGGTCTGACGAATACTGCGGTTTTTTTTCTTGCAGTCGGCGGTACGAATCTCTTTACAAGCACTTATAACGGTTTATGGCGGCGATCATTATCGGATCTTACAGGTGTTAAAGATCAAAGTAATGAGATTCCTTCTCAATTTATACTTGAGCAGAATTATCCCAATCCATTCAATCCGTCAACTACTATTCAATTCCAAATTCCTAATTCTTCATTCGTAAATCTAAAAGTCTATGATATTCTTGGAAATGAAGTTGCTGCTTTAGTTAACGAGGAAAAACCGGTTGGAAGTTATGAAGTAAACTTTGATGCTTCACAATTATCATCAGGAATTTATTTCTATACAATTAGCGCAGGCAATTTTGTTGAAACCAAAAAGATGTTGCTAATGAAATAAAAAAACTTTTATCTATCAGATCCATATGATTTCAGACTAAAAAATATAAAGGAGGTTCTTATGAAAAACTTCATATTCTTTCTTGTTCTCTTATTGGTTGCATTTCTCTCAATTGCAACAATGGCACAAACCAACTTCTGGCAAAAGATAAACAATCCCTACGGGGATACGGTTAGAGCTCTTTCCATCAACTCCATCGGTACCATCTTCATTGGAACTAATAACGGAGTGTCCCGCTCCACCGATAACGGCGTAAACTGGATTGAGGGTGATATTGGCTTGTACTTTATCCCCCGTGATTTTGCCTTCAACTCCAGCGGTACCATCTTTTGCATAGGAGGGAGCATAGAATGGGTTGGTGTCTTACGCTCCACCGATGATGGGGCAAACTGGACTAAGGTATATGATCAAGAACCCATAAAAACTATTGCCATCAACGACAGCGGGTACATCTTCATAGGATGGGGGCATGAGATGGGTGGAGGGGTTGAACGCTCAGTGGATAACGGGGCAAGCTGGATCAATACAGGGCTTGAAGCAAATTCATATGCCCTTGCTATAAACGCTAACGGCACTATTTTTTCAGGTGGATGGTACTCTAACGGTGGGTGTATCTTCCGCTCCACGGATAATGGAGCAAGCTGGATTAATACATTGGCTCTCTCTTATTATAATATTGTAAACAAGCTTGAGATCAGCCCTACAGGGCACATCTTCGCCGTAACATCTTACAATATTGTCTACCGTTCCACCGACAATGGAGAACAATGGACTCAAATGGGCGGGTTGCCTACTTCTTGGATAACCACTCTTGCCATAAATACTAGCGGCTACATCTTCGCAGGAACATATGGCGAAGGTGTCTTCCGTTCCACCGATGATGGGGTAAACTGGACAGCGGTGAATACTGGCTTGACCAGTGATTCTGTGGCGTCAATTGCCATCAACCCCAACGGCATAATCTTTGCCATAACAACGGACGGCTTATTCCGGAGCGTGCAGTCCACAACATCAGTTAGGGAACTATCGGCTGATACACCAATTAGTTTTTCTCTTAATCAGAACTATCCTAACCCATTTAATCCAACGACAACTATTCAATTTCATATATCGAAATCTTCATTCGTAAATCTAAAAGTTTATGATTTTCTTGGAAACGAAGTAGTAACACTTGTTAATGAAGAGAAATCTATTGGGAGTTATGAAGTTGAGTATGATGCAACAGGATTATCCAGTGGGATATACTTTTACAAACTACAAGCAGGAAGTTTTGTAGAAACTAAAAAGATGATTCTTTTAAAATGAAGGGAGTCAGTATGAAAAACTTTTATTATTTATTTGCATTCAGTATTGTAATATTTTCTTCTTCTTTAAATGCCCAATGGATCCGCACCAATGGACCCACCGGAAGCGTTTATTCCTTTGCCGCCTCCGACACGAATCTCTTTGCTGGGAATAACAACGGAAAAATCTTTCGTTCAACCGACAACGGGACAAGCTGGGCTATAGTGTATAACGGTGTCTCGGGTACGCGGACCGATGAACTTGTCATTTCCGATACCAATCTCTTTGCCGCCAATGATGCTGGTGTTCTTCGTTCAACCAACAACGGCACAAGCTGGACTGTGGCTGGCTTGACGAACCTTGGTCCTCAAGCTCTAGCCATCTCCCCCAATGGGACAGGCGGCACAAATATCTTTGCCGGAACTTATCAAAGCGGCGTCTTTCGTTCCACCGACAACGGGACAAGCTGGACTGCGATTAATACCGGCCTGGTGGGCAATGCCTTAAAAATCACTGCTCTTTTTATCTCCGATACGAATCTCTTTGCCGGGACTTGGGGAGATGGTGTCTATCGTTCGACTAACAATGGCACAAGCTGGACTGTTGCAAGTACAGGTTTGACTAGCAATTTTGTGCATGCTTTCACCCTCTCTGGTACGAATCTCTTTGCCGGAACTTATGGTAGCAGCGTCTTTCTTTCAACAGATAATGGTGGGAGTTGGATATGGGAAGGTACCGGCTTGACGAACAGTAATATCCGTGCACTTGCCTGTTCTGACACGAATCTCTTTGCCGGGACTGATGGCGGCGGGATCTTTCATTCCACAAACAACGGAACAAGCTGGACGGCGTTCAATAACGGCTTGACAAATTTTGTTGTCAATGCTCTTCTCGTCTTCGGCACAAACCTTTTTGCCGGGACTAATGAGGGCGTTTGGAGACGACCATTATTGGATATTACAGGTATTGAAGATCAGAGTAACGAGATACCTTCTCAATTTATACTTTCGCAGAATTATCCAAATCCATTCAATCCATCAACCACTATTCAATTTCAGATTCCTAATTCTTCATTCGTGAATCTAAAAATCTATGATATTCTTGGAAATGAAGTTGCAGCTTTATTGAATGAAGAAAAACCTGCTGGTATTTATGAAGTAGAATTCAACGCATCTGGTCTAGCCAGCGGAATTTATTTCTACAAACTGCAGGCAGGCAATTTTGTTGAAACTAAAAAGATGATTCTGATGAAGTAAAAAATAAGAGCTGATACTTTCCTATTCAATCCCACTTAATTATTGTTGAGTGGGATTTTTTATTTGTTCAAGTTATGATCTAATCTCTCCTATAATTAATGGTACCAAAGTGGAACCCTCCTGCATAATTTTCAAGATGTTTTAAATAGGAATTTGGCTATCCGCCAAGTGATATTTTAAGCTGATAATTTGCTGTTTTATACCCTATCTCAATAGTCACTCTTAACAAATTTACCCCTCAAAATTTCTCCAAATCCGCAACTTGATACATAAGTGCAAGTCGATAAGACATAGCTGCAAGAGATTGGCTAAATAGTACAAGTCTTCAATACATAGTTAATAACTACCCCCCACCCCTTTCTATTTTATTTGTGGTGCGACTTTAAAAAACATTTTTCAAGAAATTTTAAGGAGTGCACCAATGAAAAATTTAATAGTTCTTCTGACAGTTTTGTTTCTGTTCTTACTAACCACTCAAATATTCTCACAAGAAAATGACTTCTTCAGAAAGAGGTTCGAGTATTCTGTTCCGGAGAAAATTAAAGGACCCGTTTCCAGTAGCCTTCCAGCAGGAACATATTCAGTAGGCAATGCTGGTTTTTTCCCAACACTTGATTCAGCATTTAATAAACTCAGCATTGATGGAATTGAAGGAGATGTGATTCTGGAGTTGATTGATGAGTTATATACTGTTCCAGAGAATAGCTTAGGATTTTCATTAAATGGACCTATACCTGGAGCGGGGCTAGATAGTCGTGTTACAATCAAACCCGCAAATAATATAAATGTTACGATTAAAGGTGGTGGCGAGGGAGTACTTTTATTTATAAACACAAGTTATGTAACTGTAGATGGAATTGGTTTAACAGGAAATACGACACTTAAAATTCATTCGTACCAGAACACATCTTACTTTTATAATGATGGAATTACTTTCTTAAATAATTCAAAGCATAATATTGTGCAGAATATAACTGTTGAATGTGATGATTACACAAGAAAGGGAGGCGGTGTTGTGTTTCTTCATCAATCAGGTAATTTTACTCCTGATAGTAACCTGATTCAAAATAATTTTGTGAAGAAAGCCGCGATGGGAATAAGTGTAATTTCATTTTTCTATCGGGCCACCGGAAATATTATTCGTAATAATTTGATTGGCTCAGAGACCGATAGCTTAATTTCTGTGGGAATTAATTTGGCATTTGGGCAATACACAATCGTTGAGAACAACATCATCCAGAATCTAAGAAATAAATCTCAACTTGTTTATTGTCCGGGTATAGTTTCACTCGCAGGCACCGGAGATAAGATACGAAATAATGTTGTACACAATATTTATGTAGATAATGGTGATTATGGTGGAATGGGAATATTACTAAATGGAACTTCGGGTAATTCGGGTAACATTAATTCAGTTTATAATAATATGGTCTATGATATTCGAAGCTCATCACCAAAAGCTGGTGCTAAAGTAAGCGGAATAGAACTAAAGAATCAGAGTTATGCAAAAATATATTTTAACTCGGTATACTTATCCGGCAGCGGGGCCAATCAGAAGGGTTCTGCTGCATTGTATATTGGTAATGGATGTTCGAATGCAATTGTTAAGAATAATATTTTGGTTAACACCAGAAACGAAGCTCCATATTGTGCAGCTTCAGTTGTTGATTATTCTACCTCAAACTTTTCATCAGACTTTAATGACCTTTACTCTGAAACAAATCAGTTTAATTGCCTGGTTAAAAGAGACGGTGCAAACTATTATAATA
>Ga0214473_10007548_pt1 | contig 12890 bp, 1 predicted proteins | sample RVTome_7_FD_203509 | JGI IMG/M metagenome (GOLD analysis project Ga0214473, IMG submission 203509) | Soil microbial communities from uranium-contaminated site in the Upper Colorado River Basin, Wyoming, United States - RVT98D197 | ecosystem: Environmental > Terrestrial > Soil > Contaminated >...
TCCGTCGCACGGGAAGGTGCACTCGTTGCTCTTGCACGTGCAGTGCGCCACGGACGTGCTGTCCGGAGCGCACAGGACCGCGCCGTCCCGTTCGACAGTCTCGCCGGCACACGTGTCAGCGTTGCAGAGCTCGGCCACGCAGAAGCAGACGTCGCCATCCACGACCGGCGCCTTGCCCGTCGGACACGTGAAGCCGAACTCGCTCATCATGCAAGGCAGCGCACACTGGCATTCGATGCACGTGCTCCCCGCCGGGCACAGGGGCCCGACGGTCGGCGGCTCGTCGAGCTCACCGTCGCAGTCGTTGTCGAGGCAGTCGCACACCTCGCGGCTTGGCGGCACTTCGCCGATGCACACATAGCGGCCCGACACGCACTGCAGTGCTCCCTCCGCGCACTCGCCCACGGCCGAGCCGCAGACGGCACCGAGCGGCAGCCCCTCGTCCACGTCCCCGTCGCAGTCGTTGTCCAGCCCATCACAGAGCTCGGGGATGGGGTCGATGGCGCCCTCGCACACGAGCGCACCGTCGCGGCAGATGTTGCGCCCCGGCGAGCACTCGCCCACGTCGGTCCCGCAGGGGGCGCCGATCAGCAGCCCGTCGTCGGCGACGCCGTCGCAGTCGTTGTCGAGGCCGTCGCAGATCTCGGGGACGGGCCCGATTGCGCCGTCGCAGATCAGGGTCCCGAGAACGCAGTGGGTCAGACCGGGTTCGCACTCGCCCGTATCGTCGCCGCATGCGGCTCCGCCCTCGGGATCGCCCTCGTCGATCATCCCGTCGCAGTCGTTGTCGAGCCCGTCGCAGATCTCGGGGCTCGGGCCCCTCTCGCCGATGCACACGAGGGCGCCCATGCGGCACGCGAGCGCGCCGAATTCGCACACGCCCACGTCGGTCACGCCGCAGGCGGCTCCGCCGCCCGGGTTGCCCTCGTCGATGAGCCCGTCGCAGTCGTTGTCGAGCCCGTCGCACAACTCGGGCAGCGGACCCACTCCGCCCGTGCACACGAGCCGACCCATCACGCACTCGCTGATCCCGCGCGCGCACGTGCCGGTCGCCGTTCCGCAGGCCACGCCGCCGCCTGGGTTGCCCTCGTCGGTCGCGCCGTCGCAGTCGTTGTCGAGCCCGTCGCACAACTCGGGCACGGGGCCACGGGCCCCAACGCACCTGTAGGACCCGTCCACGCACGTGTTGAGTCCCTGCACGCACAGGCCCACCCCGGAGCCGCACGGGCCCATCGTGGCGACGCCCTCGTCGACCGCGCCGTCGCAGTCGTCGTCGATGCCGTTGCACGTCTCGGCCGCCGGGCTCACTCCGCCGGTGCAGCGCAGGGAGCCACTCGAGCATGTCAGCGTGCCTGGGCGGCATGCCCCGATGGAGCTGCCACAGGAGCCTCCGCCGCCGGGGTTGCCCTCGTCGATGGAACCATCGCAGTCGTTGTCGAGGCCGTCGCAGAGGTCCGTCGTCGGGCCTATCTCGCCGACGCAGTCGAGGGTGCCGCCGACGCACTGCTCCGTACCTGCCCGGCACGTGCCCACGTTCGAGCCGCAGGAGGCTCCACCGCCTGGATTGCCCTCGTCGACAGAGCCGTCGCAGTCATCGTCGAGGCTGTTGCACAGCTCTGCCACGGGTGCGATCGACCCGGCGCACGTGAGCACACCGCCGACGCACTGGTCCGTGCCGGTCCTGCACGCGCCCACGTCCGTGCCGCACAGGCCGCCGCCGCCGGGGTTGCCCTCGTCGGTCGCGCCGTCGCAATCGTCGTCCCGGCCGTTGCAGGTTTCGGGAACCGGACCGATGGCGCCGCGGCAGACCAGCGCTCCGCCGATGCACTGCTCGGCGCCGGCGACGCAGGCGCCCACGGCGCTCCCGCACGCCGTCCCGCCCTCGGGGTTGCCCTCGTCGGTCATGCCGTCGCAGTCGTTGTCGCGGCCGTCGCACAGCTCCGGTACGGAAACGGTGCCGCCCGTGCACACGAAGCTGCCGCCCGTGCAGAGCAGCACGCCCTGACGGCACTCGCCTACGGTCGATCCGCACGAGCCGGCCGGCGGGATCCCTTCGTCCGCCGTGCCGTCGCAGTCGTCGTCGAGCCCGTTGCACGCTTCGGTCACCGGGCTCACGCCACCCGTGCAGGTGAGCGTGCCCGCGAGGCACTGGGTCGTGCCCGCGACACACTCGCCCACGTCCGTGCCGCACGCGGCGCCCCCGCCGGGGTTGCCCTCGTCGGACGTCCCGTCGCAGTCGTCGTCGCGCAGGTTGCAGATCTCGGGCACCGAACCACGGCCGCCCACGCAGGTGAAGGCGCCGCCGACGCACTGGAGCGCTCCCTGACGGCACTCGCCCACGCTGGACCCGCAGGGGCCCGGGCTCGCGATGCCCTCGTCGGTAGCGCCGTCGCAGTCGTCGTCAGCCCCGTTGCAGGTCTCGGCGATGGGGCTCACGCCGCCCGTACACACGAGCGCGCCCCCGAGGCACGTCAGCGTGCCGGGCCGGCACGCGCCGATCATGCTGCCACAGGAGCCGCCCCCGCCGGGGTTCAGCTCGTCCGTGGAGCCGTCGCAGTCGTTGTCGCGCCCGTCGCAGATCTCGCCCGTCGGGCCGATGGCACCGGTGCACGTGCCCCACGCGCTCGCCGTGCACACCTGGGTGCCCGCCTGGCACTCGCCCACGTCGGTGCCACACGGCCGGCTGATCCCGTCGGTCAGACCGTCGCAGTCGTTGTCGAGGCCGTCACAGACCTCGGGGCCCGGGCCGATGCCGCTGCAAGTCCCCCAGATGCCGGCTGTGCACAGCTGAGTGCCGGCCGTGCACACGCCCACGTCGGTCCCGCAGGTCCTCGTGATGTTGTCGACGGTGCCGTCGCAGTCGTTGTCGATGTTGTCGCAGATCTCGGCCGACGGAATGCACCCCGAGCACACGCCGCCCTCGTCGATGATTCCGTCGCAGTCGTTGTCGATTCCGTCACACACCTCGGTCGGTGCCGGACCGCACGTGCCGCACGCGTTGAGCAGGCCCTCGTCGATGAAGCCGTTGCAGTTGTCGTCGACGCCGTTGCACACGGTCTCGCCCGGATCGGTGCACAGCGTCGGCGTCGTGATGCCGGCCGGCCGATTGCAGTACTTTGTGAAGCCCTCGTCGATGAGCGTGTTGCAGTTATTGTCGATGCCATCGCACACCTCGATCAGGATCGAGTCGGCGATGATCTGGGAGAAGGCGAGGGCCAGCGTGGTCTCGTCCGTGGCGTAGAAGCCACGATTGGTCCCTGGGGCATCGGTGCCGCCGGCGGTTGCGATGGCCTCGATGTTGGTGTCGGGACCGGTCATGCCGAAGCCGATCACGAAGGTGTGGATGTCGTAGGCGAATCCGCCGAAGGTCGTCGTCCGAAGCTCGGTGGCCGCCGCGAGGGTCTGGGCATCCGAGGCGCAGGTCTCCTCGCCGTCGGTGAGCAGGATGACGTTGTAGGGCCGGCAGCCGCGGTACGAGTCCGTCGCGATGGGGCTGGGGGTCCAGACCGGATCGCCGCCCTCGAAGTACCTGCGCGCCCCGCGCAGCGAGCCGGCGATGGGCGTCCACGTGTCCGACTCGAGCTCGGGATTGAGCGCGGAGTTGAGCGTGCACGTGTTACAGGTGGAGTTGACCCAGGCGAGGATGTCGTTCTGGTTTTCGTCGGCGATCGGCACCAGGACCTGCCCCTGGTCGGCGTTCGCTCCGGTGGCCGGGCACCCCGAGCCGCTGTTTCCGCAGCCGCTGCAGTTCAGCCAGCTGCAAGAGCAACCGCAGCTGGTGCCGCACGAGGCGTTGCACGTGCCCGAGCACGTCTCGCGAAAGCGCTCGAGCCCGAACGTCACGTCGCCGTAGCCGTTGACGACCTGGGTCAGGACGCACCGGGCGTCGCTGATCCGGTTGTGCGGAAAGCCGCAGGAGTTGTTGCCTCCCCCCGTTCCCGTGGCCATGGACCCCGAGTTGTCCACGATCACCATGAAGTAGGGCTTGACCACCGTCGGCTGGGCCGAGGCCCCGGAGGGGGCGAGCAGGAGGGCAGCGGAGGCGGCCAGGAAGGCGAAGCGTGCGGCGCAGGAAGGCACCTATGCAGCATCACCGATGGTCGCCTCCCGTTCAATGCCCGTGGGCGTGAGGCTGGCCGTTTCCGCCCCGGTTGTTCGACCGAGAATCGGGCTGCTTCGCAGGACACCCCCCCGGCCCCGCGGCCCCCTCCCCGACCCCTTCGTCACCGAGGGGCCCGAAAACTCAGGGGTTCCGACAGGCCCCAACCTTGGTATCCTCCCCGATCCCGGCAGCAGCCGAGGCCGGCGAGGAATCCATGAGCAAGAGAACCAGCAAGGCTCCCGATCTCGCTCCCGCCATTGACGCCGCCCGCAACGCCCCCGACGACGCGGCGGCCTGGGACGAGCTCGAGGAGCTGGCGGCGTCCACGCAGCACCCGGAAGAGGTCGCGGCGCTCTACCGGGAAATCCTGAGCACGGATCTCGATCCCGCCCTCGTGGCGAAGCTCGGCGAGCGGGCCGTGCAGTTTCACGAGGAGTGGTTCGCCGAAGACGCACCGGCTCTCGTCGAGGTCCTTGGCCGCGTCATCGAGCTCGACCCCTCCGCCGAGTGGGCCTTCCAGCGCCTCACGGTGGTCCACACCGCCGCGGGTCACTGGGACGATCTGCTCGCGCTCTATGACCAAGCGCTCGCCTCTCCGCAGGTGCAGCACGACGAACTGCGGCGCGTGACGCTGCTCGACGAGGCGGCCAACCTCGCCAAGGATTTCGCGAGCGCGCCCGACCGCGCCATCGCGTACATGCAGCAGCTCCTCCCGCTGCGGCCCAAGGACAAGCAGCTGCCGGCGGCCCTCGAGCGCCTGCTCGAGCGCGAGAGCCGTTGGGAGGATCTGATCGCCTTTTGGAGCGAGCGCCTCCCCGCCCTGAAGAAGAAAGAGGCGAACGCGGCGCGGCTGCGCATTGCCCAGTGCTACTTGGACCAGCTCGAACGCCCGGCCGACGCCCTGTCGACGGTGGCCGACATCTTCGAGGCAGGCGACCGTGGCGACGAGCCCCTGGCGCTGCTCGAGAGCATCGGTGCGCGCCGCCAGGCCCCCGACGCGGTCCGCCGTCAGGCGCTTGCCATGCTCAGGGACCGCTACGCCGCGGACGGGCGGGATGCCGACGTTGTGCGCATCCTCGAGCTCGCCGTCAGCGTCGCCGACCGCGAGGAGCGCGTGGAGCTTCACCGGCAAGCAGGCGATGCCCTCGCCGCCCAGGGGGAGCACGCCCGGGCCATGGAGCACTTCGCGGACCTTCTGAGCCTGTCGCCCGGTGCGGGCGACGCGGTCCGGAGGCTCAGGCGCCTCGCGGAGACCACGGGCGCTCACCAGCGCTTCGCCGAGGCCCTCGTGCAAGCTGCCGAGCACGCCGACGACTCGGCCCAGCGCGTCGCCCTGCGCGTCGAGGCGGCCGACACGCATCGCACCAAGCTCGCCGATCTGGACGGAGCCATCGCGCTCTACCGCCAGGTGCTCGGCGAGACGGAGGCCGAGGACGCGGTTGCCCTCAAGGTCGCCCGCCGGCTCAACGAGCTGTTCCAGAGCACGGGGCGACTCGCCGAGCGCCTCCAGATCCTCGAGAGCCTCGCCGCGGCGGAGCCAGAGGCTGCCGACCGGCGCACTGCACTTGGCCAGGCAGCCCGCATCGCCGATGAGCTCGGTGATCCGGAGCGCGCGCTGCGCTCCTGGCAGCGAAGGCTCGAGGATGATGCTCACGATCTCGAGGGCTTGGAGGCCACCATCGGGATCCTCGAGCGCGAAGCGCGGTGGGAGCCGCTCATCGAGACGCTTCGGCTTCGGACCGCAGCGCCGGTCCAGCCCACGCAGCGCCGCGCCGATCTGGTGCATATCGCCAAGGTGCAGGCCCAGGAGCTCGACGTCATCGACGATGCGATCGCCACCTGGACCGAGGTCGCGGAAGGGTTCGGGGAGGACGCGGAAGTCGTCGATGCCCTGGCCGATCTCTTTTCCCGCGCTCGACGCTGGGCAGACGTGGCGTCCGTGTACCAGCGGGCGGCAGACCGGGAAGCCGAGCACGTGGGCAGCATCTACGCGCGCATGGGAGATCTGCAGCGCGAGCATCTCAACTCGCCCGATGCGGCCGCGGAGGGTTACGCCTCCGCCCTGCGTGTCGATCCCGGGCACGAGCGAGCGCGCGCGGGTCTGATTGCCCTCCTCGACGACCCGCGTTGCAGGGCGACCGCCGCGGAGGCGTTGGCCATGGCCTACGAGGCCACCGACGAGTGGTCTTCCCAGCTCACGTTGCTCGAGCATCGGCTCGAAGTGGCTCCCGACTCGACGACCCGCGTGCGGCTCCTGCGCGAGGCCGCGAGCATCCAGGAGATGCGCGCCGAGGACAGCGCCGCCGCCCTCGACTCCATGCGCCGTGCGATGGCGCTCGCGCCCGAGATGCGAGACATCGAGGCCGACGTCTTCCGGCTCGGCGAGGCCACGGGCAACTGGGACGTGGCGGTGGCGGCCATCCGGGATGCCATTGGGGCGCTGGGCGCGGAGTCGCCGAGGGCGCGCTATCTACGCTTCTGGGAGGGCAAGCTCGTCGAAGAGAATCTCGGCGATCCATCCTCCGCGCTCGAAGCGTACGGCGAGGTGTTCGACGCCGACCCGACACGCCGCGAGGTCGCCGACGCGGTAATCCGCACCGCTGCCCGCGTCGAACGCTGGTCACGGGTTGCGAGCACGGTCGTCGACTGGGCTGCCAGTCAGGGCGCGATCGATCCGGACCTGGTCGCGCGGGCCGCCGCGGCGGCCTCAGAAGCGTCCGCATGGGACGCGCTGGCGGACGCCATGGCGGAGAACATCCGCGCCACCGCGAGCCTCAGGCCGAAGATCGGCAGGGACCTGGAGACGCTGCTCTCCAAGTGGCACATCGATCACAGAGAGGACTTGCACGCTGCGGAGGAAGCGTTGCAGCGGGCGGCGCGCCACGACGACGCGCACGTGCAGACTCTTCGGGCCCTGGCGGATCTCCAGCGTCCGCATCCCGGCCGACCCCTCTTCGATACGCTCATGCGCCTCGCGGACCTGGCCGAAGACGACCTCGACCCCCTTCGCGAAGCGGCCGAGTTGGCCTTCGATCCCCTCGGCGAGTCCGAGCTCGGCAGGACCGCGACCGACCGACTGTATCGCGAGGCTTCGCGCCTCTGGAAGCGGGGCGCCACGGGCTCGGGCCAGCATACCTCCGAGGCCTGTACCCGCTGGGCCCTCGAGAAGCTGGCTGAACTTCACATGAACGACGGCCATGCCGATCGCGCGGTGTCGCTGCTCACGGATGCGGCGCTCCTTCCTGTCGGCGGCGAGGTCTCCCGCGACTTGCGCCGGCGTGCCGCGGAGATCGCGGTCGGCGCGAACGACCGGCGCCGGGCCATCGTCCTCTATCGCGGCATCCTCGATGAGCTTCCCGACGATGAGGCCGTGCTCGCGGCCCTCGCCGACGTGTGCGATGCCGAGGGGAATCTCACGGAGATGCTCGCGCTGCGACGTCACGAGCTGTCGCTCTGCCGTGACCCCGAGCGGCGGCTCGTGCTGCGCCTCGATCTAGTCCGGCTCGTCGATGAGCTCGTGGCTCAGGGCGGCCGTGTCGAGATGCTCGAGGCGAACCTCGAAGAGTCGGCGGGGCACGAGCCGTCTGTCCTGGCGCTGACGGAGGTGCTCGAGAAGGCGGGGCGTTTCGCCGAGCTGGCAGACAAGCTGACGTCGCAGGCGACGCGCATCGAGTCGCTTGGGGAGCCGCGGCGGGCCGGACCGATCTGGGCGAAGGTGGCATCGCTGGCTGAGGCACGCTTGGGTGACGTGGATCGCGCGCTCCTGGCGCACCGCAAGGTCGTCGAGGTCGCGCCGACCCTCGAAGCCCTCGACGCCTTGGCGCGGCTCCACACCGATCGTGGGGAGCACGCTTCGGCGGCCCGTTGGCTCGACCGGCGCCTTCAGGACACGACTGGCGCAGAGCGGGTCGACATCGCGCTGAGCCTCGCGCGGGCTCACCTCGGCGCGGAGCAAACGCCCGAGGCCATCTCGGCGCTCGAGGCGGTCCGGGAGGAAGCGCCGGATAGGGCTGACGTGCGGGAGATGCTAGCCGCCCAGTACCGCGCCACACGAGCCGACGCACCGCTCGCTCGGCTCCTCGCGGAGGCGGCGCCCCACGTTGACGACACGCAGACCCTGCTCGCCTATGCCCGCGAGGCTGCGGAGCTGTACGGCAAGCTCGGTTCGCCCGACAAGGCCACGAGCATTCTCGAAAAGGCAGCCGAGGCCGCCCCCGAGGAGCGGGACATTCGCGTCCGGCTCGCCGAAGGCCTCCTCAAGGCGGGTCGCTTCGCTGAAGCCCGGGAGTTGCTGAGCGGCGTGATCGAGTCCTATGGCCGGCGCCGCAACGCCGAACGCGCTGCGGTTCACCTGCAGCTCGCGCGGGTCGCGCGAGCGGAGGGCAACCTCGAGGCGGCCCTCGAGGAGCTCGAGCTCGCGTCCAAGATGGATGTGTCGAGCGCGATCATCCTGCGCATGCTCGGCCAAGCTGCCCACGATGCGGGTGAGCTCGACCGCGCCGAGCGGGCCTACCGGGCCCTGCTCCTCATCGTTCGCCGCCAGCAGGCGGGCGACGACCCGGACGCTGTCGGGATGAGCGAGGTCCAGTACGAGCTGCACCGGCTGGCCAAGCACCGGGGCGACGAAGATCAGGCGCGCGAGCTATTCGAATCGGCGCTCGAGACCGGAACGCAGAGCGAGACCGAAGCGCGTCGCTTGCAGCGCACGGTCCTCGAGCGCGGCGACCCCGAGCTCGCTCTTCGCGTGCTCGAGAAGAGCCTCGAACGCGTGCAGGCCAGGGAGGCCAAGGCGCGGTTGCTGGCCGAGATCGGAGCGCTGCTCGAGGAGCACCTGGGCCGTGGCGAGGCCGGCCTGGCCCGCATGTTCGAAGCCGTGGAGCTCTTGCCCTCCGATCCGATGATCCTGGACAGGGCGCGCGGCCTCGCGGCGCGCGTGGGCGCCACCGAGAAGTACGCAGACGTCGTCGCGGGAATCATCGAGCGCGTCATCGATCGGGAGCCGGACGTGGCCTCCGCCCTGCTCATGGGGCTCGGACTCGTGTGCGAAGAGGATCTCGGTGACCTGGACCGCGCTCGCAAGCTCTACGAGCGCGTGGAGTCCCTGGGCCGTGCACCCGCGGAGGCTTGGATGGCCATCGCTCGGGTGGCGGGCGCACGCGGGGACGCGCGTGCAGAGCTCGCCGTCCTCGAGAAGATCGTTCAGGCGCAGGACGTGGACTTCCCGGCTGCGCGTCGTGTCGATGCCATGTACCGAATGGCAGAGGTCCGGCTGTCGACCGGCGACGACGACGAGGAGGGAATCGCGGCGCTCGAAGCGGCGCTCGCGCGCGAACCCCGGAACGCCAGGGCGGCCGCGATCCTCAGCGCAGCGACGGACCGCGCGTCCGACGACGCCCGGATGCTCCGCCTCTACGAGCGCGTCGTGCGCGCGACCGGCGATGCGGGCTTGTTGCTGGACGTGCTCGAGAAGCGCTCGGTGCGGCCCGATGCCACGCTCGGAGAGATTCGAGAAGGCGTGGACCTCGCCACGCAGAAGGAAGACGCCGATCTCGCAGAGCGGCTGCTCGTCCGTGGCTCGGAGATCGCTGAGGGTTCCGAAGAGGGGCTGTCCTCGGCGCCCTGGATTCCGGAGCAACTGGCCGCTCTGCGCAGAGCGGCCGGGGACGTGAAGGGAGCCGTCGAATGGCTGCAGCGCGCGGCGGTCGCGGCGGACGAGGACCGGGCGTTCGACTTGTGGCTCGAAGCCGCACAGCTCGCGTCGAGCGACGAGGGGGACCTCAACCTCGCCGCGGAGGTCTACGGGAGGCTCCTCCCGCGCGATCCGATGGACAAGCGCGTCTGGCAACCCCTCCTGTCCATCCTCCGTCGCCTAGGCGACGAGGCGCGCCTCAGCGACCTCGCCGCCGCGACCATCGACGGGCTGCTCGACCCGGTGGACCGCAACGCGGTGCGCATGGAGAAGGCGCTGTTCCTGCTCGATCAGGACGGCCGCGAACCCGATGCCGCCGACGTTCTGCGCGTCGTGCTGGACGAGCAACCCGACCACCCGGAGGCTGGGGGCCTCCTCGCCGATCTCTTCGAGCGCACCGGCTACGACGAGGAGTTGGTGGATCTGCTCGGCCGCCAGCTCGACGTGGCGAGAGACAACCAGGACTCGCCGACCATCAAGGAGCACTCTCTCAAGCTCGGCGCACTGCTCGAGAAGGTGCGGCGCGAGGACGCGATGGACGTGTATCGCCGAGGTCTCGACTGGTTGCCGGAGGATCGGGAGCTCGCCCAGGCGCTCCTCGCCCAGTTCGGCCCGGACGACGATCCCCGCGAGCGCATCGAGGTGCTCGAGCGCCTCCTGGCTACGGAGCAGGGTGCCGAAGCGGCGCGGCTCGCACAACAGCTCGCGGCTCAGTGGGAGAGCCTGGAAGACGACGACGGCGTGCAGCGCGCGCTGGAGCTCGGCTATCGCGGCTGTCCCGAGGACGACACCATCCGCGAGCGACTCGGGGACTGGTATCGCAACCGGGAGCTCTGGGAGCCGCTGGCGCGCTTCATCGAGAACGAGGCGGCACGGATCGACGAGCCGCGCACGTCGGTGCAACTGCTCAGGGAGGCGGCGGCGTTGTGGGGCACTTCCGTCGGCTCGCCGGCGTCCGCCGCTGATGCCCTGCTCAAGGCGAGGGTCTACGCTCCCTCCGACGTGGACCTGCTCCGTGAGCTCGTGCGCATGCGGGTCGCCTCTGGCGATCCGACGCGCGCCGTGGACGAAGTCGCGTTGGCGCTCGAAGAACAGACGGGTGGCCGCAACACCAAGCAGGCCCTCCTTCGCATCAGAGCCGAGCTCCGACTGGCGCTCGGCCAAGAGCAAGAGGCCATCGAGGATCTCGAGGAGGCCTACGGCTTGGCCGGGGCGGATGTGATCTCGGACCTCGTAGTCGGCCTTCGTCAGCAGCGCAGCAGCAGCGCCCAGCGGGGTGACTTCGAGACGGAGCGACGCGCCACGTTGCGTCTCGTGGTAGTGCTCGAGGACGGCGGCGACGTGGAGCAGGCGCGAGAAATGCTCGTCGAATGGGTCGCCCGCGCGCCCCAGGACCGAGAAGCGCTCCTCAAGCTGCGAGACGTAGACGAAGGGGCGCAACGCTGGGACGCGTTGGCCGAGACGTGTGAGCGACTGGTCCAGATCGAGTCCGGCGAGGACCAGGTGGACGCGGCGCTGCGGCTGGCCCACGCGTGCGAGCGGGCTGGTCGTCCAGATGCGGCCATCGGCGGGCTCGAGCATGTGCTCTCAATTCAGGGGAGCGTCCTGCTCCGCGAGCGCCTTCGCTCCCTGTACGAGCAGGCCGGTGCACACCTGCAGCTCGCGTCGATGCTCATGCAAGATGCCGAGGCCACGGAGGACATCGAGGCCCGCTTCGAGCTCTTGCGTCATGCGGGCGACCTCTTCCTTCAGGCCGGGGATGCGCAGTCGGCGGGCATCGCGCTCAGCGCCGCGTTCCAGCTCCGTCCGGATGACCATCCGTTGACGGTGCTGCTCGTCGACTCCCACATCGCCTCGGGCCGGTACGCCGATGCCGGTCAGATGCTCGAGCAGGCCATCGCGGCACACACGCGCAGGCGCTCGCCCGAGCTCGCGGAGCTCCAGCACCGCATGGCGCGTCTGGCCCAGGCTGCAGGTGACGCCGGCCTGCAGCTCGAGTGGCTCAAGGCGGCTCTCGACAGTGACAAGGGCAATGGACACGTCGCGGCGGAGCTGGCCGTGCTCGCGATGGAGCTCGGCGACCAAGACGTGGCGCTCAACGCCCTTCGCGTCGTGACGCTCAACAAGACGGACGGACCCATGAGCCGTGCCGTGGCCTTCCTGCTGCAGGCCCGCATCGCCCACCAGCGTGGCGAAGCGCGGCGGGCGCTGCTTTGGGCGCGCAAGGCCCGCTCGGAGGACCCCGAGCTAGCTGATGCCGAGGCCTTCCTGCGGGAGCTCGGCGACGGCTGATCGCCCCTTTCGCCAAGAGGCGTCCTCAGGGGCAGGAGCTCGCGCGCCCCGGCGTCGGGGTAGCCTGAATCCGGAACGAAGTGCCCAGCTGCTCGCTCGTTTCGTCGTGTCCGACCACGCCGTTGCCGCCCGTGGCCCGCTCGCCCACCTCCACGCCGCATCGCTCGACGCTCTGACCGGCCGTGTCGGGTGCGGGAGCGGGCACCTGCGACGCGCGCGCCGTGTCTGGCAAGTAGCCGGTGATGCCCGTCTTGTCGACTCGGGTGTCGTCGCCGAAGGTCGGGCCCCAGGTGACATAGTCCACGTCGAAGACGGGCGCGGCGGTGGATCCGGACCAGCGGAACAGGATCACCATCTCGCGGCTGTTGGTGATGAGGCTCCCGAACGTGGCGCCGACGCTGCCGTTGGCCGGAACGCGCATGGCCGGGACCGAGCTGCCGCCGCACGTGACGCCCGTGCCCGTGGAAGACAGGTAGAAGTCGGGGCACGTGGACCAGGCGAGCGCGTAGTTGGGCGAAGCGGCGATGACGCGCACGGCCCCGGGCGCGATGGTGGCGCCAGCGGGAAAGCGCGCCACGAAGTCCGTGTCGGCCGTGCCCATCGGGGCCCAGGGAACGCCCGTGGCCATCCGCCAGTACGCCGAGTTGTCCGAGATGTAGTAGTCGCTCAGGTCGACCGTCGCGCCGGTCGGGTTGAAGATCTCGATGAGCTCCGCGTCGCCCGGCGTGACGACGATCTCGGAGATGAGCAGGTGAGCGCCGGTGGGCGGGCCCGCGTCGCGACCTGCGTCGGGGCGGCCTGCGTCGG
>Ga0214473_10007549_pt1 | contig 12890 bp, 14 predicted proteins | sample RVTome_7_FD_203509 | JGI IMG/M metagenome (GOLD analysis project Ga0214473, IMG submission 203509) | Soil microbial communities from uranium-contaminated site in the Upper Colorado River Basin, Wyoming, United States - RVT98D197 | ecosystem: Environmental > Terrestrial > Soil > Contaminated >...
CAAATTATTCAATTCCCCGCCCATTTCATCATAGGTTCGAGTGTGTCATTTTTATTGATAGCAACGTTCTTCATTTCCAGGAAAATTAAGGGTCCCGGGTCTCTGTGGAGAAATATTCATTACTTCACAGGGCTCGGTATTATTTGCCTTTACCTCTTGCAAGTATTCCTTGGCCTAAATATTCTTCTGTAGGACAGGACCAGGGAAATGCGGATACGCTCGTGATTTCCGGCGGGGATGAACACTAATCAATCTGCGCTGCTGTAAAATACTCTGATGCCATGGTTTTTGCAGCTGTTTCCGAGAGAGCTTTATGCCATGCGATCATGTGTTCAATTTGTGTCTCCACATCAAATGCAGGCAATGTCCCGCCGCATAGAGAACATCGTGATAATTCTCTACCCGAGTAACCCATCAGAGTTCTCCTTTTGTTTTAAGTGTAAGAACTGTTAGCTTTGTTTTCAAGCGATTCTCAGGACGATCTGATCAAAATCGCTGGCAGGGAAGGTTATCGATTTCCAATTGGGGATGATCCTTTGAGGAAATGAGCAGAGCTATGATGCGGTCTGCCTTATAAATCACCGTTGTCGGACGTACCACCGCCCTGACCCCGGCAGCCCGGAACTCAATGTGCTTGACAAACAGGAAGTCGGCTTCAGGACTCGCCTGTCTAGGATAAGAAAATACGATAATCAAGGGCGAAATTACTGACTCCTCTCCAAACAATCGAAAGCCTGCAAGAAAATTGTCAGATTTGATAGTTTTAAGCTTAAACTGTTTTAAAATATAAGTAAGAGGTTCTCGATGCTTGAGAACAATTTGTATCGTCTGAATTTCCTTAATAGGCCAAAGCACTGAATCGCATTATTTTATAACTATGAAGAGAATGAATTCTATTTCAAGTCAAAGGGGGGAGAGATCTTCATTCATGACGGAATGAACGAGTCGCCTGTTTATTTCCATGAAGAACGAAGTTTTCCTCCTATCTACCTTGATTCGAAAGGAAAGGAGGGAACCATGGATACGAGAGAGTCAACCAATCGGATATCGAAGCTTTTAATAGGATGCTTTGTCTATATAATCAGCTTTACTGGCCTTGCTTTTGGCCAGCTCGACTTCTTTGGCCCGCCTCCCCCGGGAGATCCGTCTGCATTCACCGGGCCTTTCATCGGCCTGGAATTTGCCGACGTCTTCCTCGCAACGCTTCCCCCTGCCAATGAAGGGGCCTTCGAGGGAGGGTTAACCGGGACTTTCGAAGACCCGGGCGAAAACAATGTCTTGCCGCCGGCCCTGCAAATCGGTGTTGACGTTCCGACTAATAGCAAGCCGAGTCCGCTCTTTGGCGCTCAGTCATTCACCCAGCAGATGCTGCTCTTCGAGGAGTTTGGCACCGAGCCGCTTGACCCTTACGCGCCCGTTCCGGCCATGTCTTTTCCGGTGCCTACGGTCGGACCCGCACCAGAGCAAGACCCAATGGACTTGGCAATGAGCGGACCGGCTGGGCCGACCCTGGAAGCATTTCTATCCCAGAAAGGAATTATGCCTTTCCCGACGCAGTTTTCGAATATAGTGGGTGAGAACCCATGGAAACTCGAAATTGAAGATTTCCTCGGTCGTTTTCTCGATACGCCTCCTGAGGAAGGCCGACCACCGGGAGCCGGCTGGGCTCACCAGCGGTGGAACGAATTTTTCCCCCTGGTCTTCTTCAAGACCGCTCAGGCCGGCGCTCGCGCGAATGGCGGCTTCCGAGACCGAAGACAGATGCACGGATACAGCGTTGGCGAATTTGCTCCGGGCGGGCTTTACCACAACACCGCAGGAGTCCCGGAAACGGAGGGAACGACGAGAGGCATCGCGGTCCGGTTCCACCCGAATATGCCTGTTCAGAATCACAAAGCTCTCTGGACCTTTGACGGGACCGTCCCGCCCAAGCTCCTCATGGTGCGCTATGGAGAAGGGGTCATAATGCGCCATTATAACGCTCTGCCGATCGATCCGGCGGCAAACCGAGGCTTCGGGCTCCATACTATCAGCACGCACAATCACAACGGTCACAACGGGGCTGAGAGCGACGGGTTCACCAACGCCTTCTTCTTCCCGGGGCAGTTCTATGACTACCGCTGGCCGATACAGCTCGCCGGGTACGACACCATCAACACCAGCGCCACCGATTCCCGGGCAGCATCTCCTTGTTCGCCAGGGGAAACCCTCTTCGTTAACGATGCGAACCCGGGTTTGAAGATTTGTGAAAACGGGTCGATCAGGCTCCGTGGCGATTGGCGCGAGACGATGGGCACCCACTGGTTCCATGATCACATGCTCGACTTCACGGCCCAGAATGTCTACAAGGGCAATGCCGCGATGATGAATATCTACAGCGCGCTGGATCGCGGCAAGGAAGACTTCGATGACGGAGTCAACCTCCGCATCCCGAGCGGCACCGCCTTGCCTTGGGGCAACCGCGACTACGACGTCAATCTGATTATTGGGGACAAAGCTTGGGACCGGGAAGGCCAGCTGTGGTTCAATATCTTCAACCTCGACGGCTTCATTGGCGACCAGGTGCTGACCAACTTTCTGTGGCATCCTTACTTCGACGTTCGTGCGCGTCGGTATCGCTTCCGCATCCTGGATGCCTCGGTGTCGCGCCTCTTCAGGTTCGCGCTGGTGCGCCAGATCAAGGGAGATGTCGGAGAGATGCCCGGCCCGCCGGGCTCCGGGGTCTCCTATAACCGGGTCCCCTTCCACATGATTGCCAATGACGGCAACATCATGGAGCACGCAGTTCCCTTTGACGGAAGCATCGATCTCGACGGCGACGGCGATCTGCTCGACCACAAGGGCCAACTTCCAACCATAGGCATTGCGGAGCGCTACGACATCGTCGTTGACTTCAGCAAGCATGGGATCAAGCCGGGAGACAAGCTCTACTTTGTCAACGTGCTCGAACACACAACGGGGAGGAAACCTGGCAGAAGCGTCCCGCTGGAAGAGATCCTCTCCGGACAATTCAATCCCCAGATGGTGGACGACGACAATGATGGCGTAGCCGACCGCTGGGTCGGTGGTGACCCGGGCGTTGGAAGGTTCCTGGAATTCCGCGTTCATGCCTACTCAGGCCAGGACCTGAGCATGGATCCGACTGACTTCGAACCGGGTAAGAAAAAAATGATCCCGTTGCCCATTAGTCGCGACGACCCGGCGGATCAGGCGAGGCTGGCTAAGGCGCGGCATCGCACCTTCGAGTTCGTTCGCTCGGCCGGCACTGACGAGGCTCCGTGGACGATCAAGACCGATGGAGGTCCCGGTTTCCCCATGGATCCCAGACGGCTTTCCGCGGCGCCTCAACTCGCCACCGGCCCCACGGAAGCGGGCTTCAGCGGAGAAGGCACGCTTGAAATCTGGAGCATCCTTGGCAACGGCGGCTGGAGCCATCCGGTCCACGTCCACTTCGAAGAAGGGGTCATCCTCTTGCGCGGCGGGAAAGCGCCTCCCGAATGGGAGAAGTGGGCCCGTAAGGACATCTTCCGGGTCGGCCCCGAGGATGACAGTACGGAGAGCGTCGAAGTGGCCTTCCACTTCCGGGAGTTTGCCGGAACCTACATGGAACACTGTCACAACACCCAGCACGAGGACCACTCCATGCTGCTCCGCTGGGACATCGAGCATCCGGGACAGGTCCAGCTGATGCCGGCGCCCCTGCCCACCTGGGATGGGGTCGAATTCGTCGATTCTGCTGCGCTTCCGACAATCAGGACTGGTGACGGGATTGGGCCATCCTTTCCGTAGGGAGACTTGTCGGACGCCAGATCCGAGGGGTCATGCCAACGGCCCCTCGGGTTTCGATCATTACTTTGAGATTGTAACGGCCTTCGGAGTCCCGGGGGTCCCAACCATTTTCCTGGCCGATGCCAAAGGAGTCGTGCGTTACAAGCACGCCACGCTGCCGGAGGATATGGAAGAGCGTCTTAAGCAGCTTACCCTTAGGGTGCAAAATGCACCCCTCCACCCCCGCACAATACAAGCTATACCCCATTTACTTATCGGGTCAGCCGGTAGAAAATGGACAGAAATATGCCAAAGAAGGAGGAATAAAAAATGAAAAGAGTTCTTGTTGTATCGATGTCGATTCTTCTGATTGGGGTAATCGTGGCGATTGGCTGGGCTCAGGCAAAGAAGGCGGTGACACTTCCCAAGGACTGGAGGACTTACAAACACATTGGATCGCTTATCATTACCGATAAGGCTAATGCGCTGTTTGGAATCCACCATTTTTATATGAACAAGACAGGTCTTGACGCCTTCAACAAAGGGATGCCTTACCCTGACGGTACGATCATCGTGGATACGGTATACGACGTGGTGGCAAGCCCGGATGGGAAAATGCTCAATGAAGGAAAGATGCTTTTTATGCCTTATATGAAGAAAAATGCAAAGGCGGCCGAGACGAAAGAGACAGGAGGATGGATCTTTGCAGCCTTCGCTCCGGAAGGCAAGCAGATCGAGAAAGATCCCAAAAAAGATTGCTTTGAATGCCATGCAGCAGTCAAAGACTCCGACTATGTTTTCTCAAAACCTTTGAAGTAGACGAAGCCTGGGCACCAATCTGTCGGATTTTGGGTGTTTCGCCTGGATGGATGTTTTTGTCCAAGTATGAAGGAAACCAGAAAGGCCAAATCGAATCGATCAAATAGGGACTGACGCCCGTATCTTGTGATCAGATGCGGTCATTTAAGGAGGTGTTGACATGAAAAGGAGAGCCGCTATTTCTTTGTTGGCTATTTTCTGTATCATTCTCATCTCTGGATGTGCTCCTATGGAACACCCCGGGAAACCGGTTGGGGAACAGCCGGGAAAGGCGATTGAACAGCCGAAGGCTGAACATCCCGGAAAACCTGTGGAGCAACCAAAGGCCGAGCACCCCGGAAAACCCGTGGAGCGACCGGCTGAACACCCTGGAAGACCGATAACAGCCGAAGTAGTCAAGAAATCGATTCAGGATTACGTGGAAGCCCAGGCAAAAATGAATCGGGGTGTCTTCTTAGTCAATGATGACAAGCTGAATAAGGCCTGGCGGCTGAAGATGGTGAAGATCCATGATCCGGTCCGCATGTTCGAAAGAGAGGGAAAGACCATCTATTTTGCCTGCGTTGATTTCGAGTCAGCCGACAGTAAAGATATCCTTGATATTGATCTCTGGATGGTCCCTCAGAAGGACAAGCTTGAGGTGATAGAAATCAGGGTGCACAAGGTCAACGGCGTACCCAGATATACCTTCGAAGGGATGAATGTGAAAGAGATCCAATGAGACCTCCTACCCAGTGGAGGACTGATCATTACGAAGCTTTCCACCGGTACGACACGCTAAACCTTTCGACCTTGTTAAGGCCGGTCGGAAGTGGCAGGTTTTCAGACTGCATAGGTAAGGTCCAATATCGCCTCCCTGCTTTTGGAGACAAATTTCATTTACTCGGCCCCCGAGGACTTCTGAAATACTTGAGAAGTTCGGAATCCGATTCTAAAAGAATCGTCGTCTTCCCCTCAAAAAGTTGTTCATAGGTTTGAAGCCTCCTGAGGAACGAATAAAACTCCGCATCCTGTTCGTACGCAGAGGCGAAAACCTCTGTGGCACGAGCATCCCCTTCTCCGAAAAGTTTCATCTGCTGTTGATAGGCTTTGGCAAGAATGATCTCTTTCTCTTTGTCGGTTTCGGCCTTAATCTCCCGAGACCGCTGTTCTCCCTCGGACCGGTATCGCATGGCAATCCGGTGGCGCTCTGCTTGCATCCGGGCGTAAACGCTGGCCTGGACTTCTTTGGGAAGATCCGCCCTTTTTATCCTCACATCAATGATCCTGATCCCAAACCTTTTTGCCAATTCATGCGCTTCTTTAGCTACGGTCTCAACAATTGTCTCTCTTTCCTCCCGGATAAACCCGATAAAAGTGTGTTTGGCAATTTCCTGCCTTAACCGGGCGACCAGGATATCCTCCAATCGTGCTAAAGCCCCTGCCTCTGTTCTGACACTCCTATAGAATTCCAGGGGGTCTTCAATTTTCCATCGGGAGACATGATCCACCACCACCCTCTTTTTATCGACGGTGATGTACTCCACGGCAACGGCATCTGTTGTCAAAACTCTTTTTTCAAAGAGGTGCAGGGTTTGAATGATTGGGATCTTAAAATGCAATCCTGGTTCATGAATGGTCCGGATATATTTGCCGAATTGTGTGATAATGGCCTGTTCCTTCTCATCAATAGTGAACGTCGCACTCGATAAAAGAATAAGTCCAATCAACATCGAAAGTGCGGTAACGACTCTCTTTTTTCCGGTCATAACCCTTTACTCCTTTTTCTCTTCTTTCTCTTTAATGGAAATGGCCTCCTTCAAGGGCAGCCACTTCAGGACCGAATCTTTCCCCTCCGGAGGTAGAATGTATTTCTCCTTCCCCACGAGGATTTTATCCAATGTCTCCAGATAGAGACGCTCCCTCGTCACATCTTTCGCCTTCTTATACGCTTTTAGAACATCCAGAAATTTTGTAGCGTCCCCTTGGGCTCGAATCACCCTCTGCTCTTTGTATGCCTCTGCACTCCGGACCACCTGAGCAGCCTCACCCTTGGCTTTCGGAATGAGGTCCTCGCGATATCCCTCTGCCTCTCGCATCAGACGCTCCCGATCCTCCCACGCCCTGACCACATCGTGGAAGGCGTCCTTGACTTCCTCGGGCGGGTCGACCACCAAAAGCCTGGCCTCAGTCACCATCAATCCTGTTTGATATTCATCCAGCAGGGTTTGCAGGTACTTCTTGATCTCATCTTGAACAACAACCCTTCCTTCTGTCATCGTATAGTCAATGGTATTTCTCCCCGCAACACTTCGTAGAGCAACCTCCGCGGAAGCCTTTAAAACTGCCTCCGGCTGCCTTACCCGGAAGAGAAATTGGGAAGGATCTTTGACAATGTATTGAACAAAGAGTTGAGCATCCACGATGTTTTCATCCCCTGTGAGCATCAATGCCTCTCTGGGTTCGGGGCTCACCTTCCCGAATGGGTCCGTCCTAAGACCGATCTCCGCACGTCTCACCCGGGCCAGATGTACAACATCGTGGGTCTGAATGGGCCAGGGAAAACGGTATCTCAGCCCTGGGGAAGTTTGATCCACTTCCTTTCCAAATTGCCGAATCACGCCCATCTCTCCCGGACCGACAATATAGATACCGGATGCTAACCAAACCCCGAGAGCGACGAGAAGGAAAATCAACAAAACTCTCTTTCCTCCCCATCGGGCAAGTCTTTCTTGTACCTTTGTGGCAATCTCCTCCATGGAAGGACCACCATAGCTTTGCCCTCTGTTTCTTGTCACCAAATCATCATCTTTCCAGGGCATAATTTCTCCTTCTGGCGAAGTTCCTTAAATCGAAGATGTTGAGTCTCATCTATCGTAATAATCTCCTCAGAAATGACTTCTCATCCCAGCATAACGAGGTATACTAAACCGATGGCCCCCAACCCGATCGTAATAAGCAGGATCACCATCGGAATCGGTGACTCATCCTCACTCTTCTTCTTAATCTCCTTTTTATTCTCCATCGCACTCGCTCCTTATCGGCAGATACCTAACCCAAATAAAAAAGCCGTTGCGAAGTTTCATCTTCGGACAACGGCCCGATTATCCGGATTTAGCCTCCAGAAAATGCTTTTTCTGGACCCTATTCTTAATGTAAATCTTATTTCTTAAATGTCAAGAATTCTTCCTTCGCTCACTTCCATTGTATCTATCGTACTTCTTTTGCTGACACCTATCTCCTCCGGTGTAAGAAGCCTGCACTTCATCGATCAATCTCAGCATCTCGTCCCGGGTACCTGCGCGTAACGCCTTATCTTTCAGTTCCATTGCAGCCATCTCCCTGGTGTACCATGAGAAGAATTTCCGGAAGAGCATGATGCCGCTCCTTTCCCCATGAAATTCAATGGTCAAAGCAAGATGCCTTCTCATGGTTTCAACTACTTCAAGAACATGGGGACGAGAAGGAACCCTTCCATCTCTTAGGAGCCCAGCCGCCTCGCGGAATATCCAGGGATTCCCGAGCGCGCCCCTTGCTATGGCCACCCCGTCACACCCCGTCTCATCGAACAATCTCTTGATAAGATCCGGGGTCAGCGCATCGCCGCTCGCGATTACGGGTATCTCCAGGGACTCTTTTACCTTCCCTATGAGTCAATTTTCAACTTGTAATCCTTTTCTCGTTTCGACTGTTGGGGTTTGAAGTTTGAGGGAAAGGGTCGAAGGCAAAGGCGCGGTCGCGGAACTTCTGCCTCGGGCTCTACATCCTCCGCAAGAGGGTGAGTACAGCGTGTCGCACGGCAGTCCATGCGGAGGTGGCAGGCACGATCAACTCATAATGGCCCACATCCGGGAGCAGATTCAAATGCTCCTCGTCATACTGTCCTGCCGCGGCAACGTACCTTTGCACGTAGTCAACCGGTACAACCTGGTCCAGGAGACCAATCAGGTGCCATTGTGGCACCCCCAATGGCAGGAGCGCGACCGGTGAGGCTTGTCGATATCGGTCCGGCACCTCTTCGGGCAAGCCTCCCACTAACTCCTGGCAGGCGCCGCTACAAATATTCCGTTTGACGCCTTCCGCGAGGTCGGGAATGCCCGCTAAGGATACCACACCATGTACCGGCAAGGCATCCGCCGAAAACAGCGGGCTCGCTACCGGCAAGTGATGACGGCCGGCGAGCCATAATGCTAAATGCCCTCCGGCCGAGTGTCCGGCAGTCACCACGTGGGACAGATCGAGTGAGAATCGGTCGGCAACGCCCCGGAGGAAATCTGCCCCGGCTGCAACATCCTCAAAGGTCGCGGGCCAACCCCCCCCATTCCCCAGCCGGCGATATTCCATGTTCCATACGGCAAGTCCTTCGTTTTTGAAAGCCGCGCAAAGTTGTCCGAGGTGTCCCAGTCCGTACTGTGCCCGCCAGCATCCGCCATGGAGTAGGATAACCACAGGATGAAACCCGGGCTGTTGCGGGAGATAAAGGTCTCCGTATTGTTCAGAGCTTCTGCCATAGGACAATCGGTGATCCGGTGCAACAGGCGGTAATTCCGCAACGTCATCTTCAGTCAAAAGTCGAGGGGAATTGCTGTCCATTGTTGTCAGAATCCAGTTCACCACAGAGACACAGAGAGCACGGAGGGAATTTTCTTATGATCCAATCGGGAGACGACGATTGGATCATAAACTCCATCCCTTCGGGAATAAGATCGATCCCTTTTATGACTTGGCAACTATTGTCAGCTTTCTAACAAAAGAACAGAAGCCTTTTTGTTTGTCGGTATCTCCCGACAAACAAAAAAGTCTTTCTCTGTGGACTCTGTGTCTCTGTGGTGAAAAACTTATCTTGCTGCTGGGACCATCTTACACAATTAACGTGCGGTCGATTTCTGCGAGGGTAGGCCGGCCTGCCAGTCCCATGGCGAGGGTGATCTCTTGACGCAGCATGTCCAGAATCTGACTTACGCCCGCTTCGCCGTTAACCGCTAAGCCCCACAAGTAGGGCCTCCCGACGATCACTGCCCGAGCTCCCAGTGCCAGGGCCTTCAGCACATCCGTGCCGCGCCGGACCCCGCCATCTACCAGCACTTCCGCGCGCCCGCCGACGGCATCCACGACTGCCGGCAACGCCTCGCAAGCACTGAGTGCGCCGTCAAGCTGCCGGCCGCCGTGGTTTGATACGATAACCCCTGCAGCTCCGTGTTCGAGGGCATGGCTGGCATCCTCGGCCGTAAGTATTCCTTTAACGAGGATCGGCAGGTGCGTAACGGATCGTAACCACGCGACCACTTCCCATGTAAGGCTCGCGTCAAACATGTCATCCACGAATTTCGCCATAGCCGAGCTATCGTCGGCGGACAGTTTGTGCGCAGCATAGGGCTCCAGATTCTTCATCGTGACGTCCGGCGGCAGATGGAATCGGTTGCGGATATCGCGTTCGCGACGACCATGAAGGGGTTGGTCTATAGTAAGGCACAAGGCGGAGCAGTTCGCCGCCTCGGCGCGCCGCACAAGGTCACGCGTGATTTCTCGATCGCGGAAGCAGATCAGTTGAAACCAGCGCGGCCCTTGGGCCGTGGCGGCAATCTCTTCGATCGATTTCGTCGCCGTCATACTCACGATCTGGAAGATGCCTGCTGCGGAGGTTGCGCGTGCTACGGCGCATTCTCCCTCCGGGTGCGCCAGCGTATTGAAACTGCACGGCGCAGTGAGAACCGGCATCGTCACGGTGTGGCCGAGCACGGTGGTTGTTGTATCAATGCGGCTGACGTCGGTCAGCGCGCGCGGGCGTAGACGCATCCGTTGCCACGAGCGCAAGTTCTCCGTGAGAGTCACTTCATCATTCGCGCCTCCGGCATAGTAGTCGTATGCCATGGGCGATAGTCGCTCGCGTGCAAGCGCTTCGTATTCGGTCAGATTGACAGGAATTGACATGGAGTTCACTCCCGATGGATTTGGTCCAGACCCGACACAACGCGGCGGGTGTTGTCCGAGCCGATGAACGCGGAGTCAAACGGAGGCCGCATAGCCAAGATACTACCAAAAGCGCGAGCCAAACGCAAGGGCAGAGGGCGACCGAGCGAAGGTGTGAGAGGAAGAGAGCACACACATCTCTTCGGATCGATTTTTATTGACAGACCACGCCCGTTCTTTGTATATTCAACCCGTCCCAAGGCGAGTTTTTATTATTTGAAGTGTTTTTCCTTCAGAAATATTCCAAGATATGAATAGGAAAAATGCATGTATGGAAAAGAACGAAATATACTATAACGACTACCTGCAATTGGATAAAATATTAAATTCCCAGTTGCCAGAGACCGATAAAGCTGGAGTAGAAGCCCATGATGAGATGCTGTTCATCATTATTCACCAGGTCTATGAGCTTTGGTTTAAGGAAATTTTATACGAAATAGATTCCATAAGGGCTGTTATGAGCAAACCGGTGAATGATAATTCTCCCGCTTTGCAGATGGTGGTACACCGCATGGAACGCATCAATACGATCCTGAAGGTATTGGTACACCAGATAGATATACTGGAAACCATGACACCCATGGACTTTCTTGATTTCCGAGATCTGCTCCGCCCGGCATCGGGTTTTCAGAGCTGGCAGTTTAAGGTAATTGAAGCCAAACTGGGTCTAAAATACCAGGACCGTCACGGCCAGGAGTATTACATTTCTCAGCTGCGGGAAGAGCACCGGAAAAAGATTAAGGAAGTGGAAGCACAACCCTCCTTACTGGAACTGCTCAATGCCTGGCTGGAACGGATGCCTTTCTTTGAAGAGCAGGATAACTGGAACAATTTCAGGCCGACTCACCCCGTAGAGGAGGGCGTTCACCCTTTTTGGAGCGAATACAGGAATACTTATCAGAACAGTCTGGTTGATGGAGAAAAGGGAAACACCAGCCTTTTCGATGAGGTGTTTTACCCCGGAAATACGAAGGAAAGGAATCTTTCTCCGAAAGCCTGCCGCTCGGCGCTTTTCATTATGCTTTACAGAGGTTATCCCCTGCTGCATCTTCCTTACCGGCTACTGAACAATTTGATGGACATGGACGAACAGCTTTCTACCTGGCGTTTCCGTCACATGAAGATGGTAGAGCGGATGATCGGCGCCCGTACCGGAACAGGCGGAACTACTGGTAAAGAGTATCTCAAGGGAGCGCTGGATAAACATTACATATTTAAAGAAGTGACAGTGCTGACCAGCTTTTTGATAGAAAGAAGAAAGTTGCCGGTACTTAGCAAGGAAATGGAACAACGGATGGGATTTGTGTAGATAATTCTGAGCAGAGCTTAACGTTGATAAAAGTTCTGAGCATCGGCTTACGGTTCTCTTGCGATTCCAATCCAATCTGCTTGTCCGGGCAGAAGATGTTTGGGCAGGAAGGCTAACCCCGTCAGGGTATCACCGCGCAAGCTTGAGGTTCTTGACAACCGCATCACGATTTTGTAAGAATGAGGAGTCAGCGGGTTCGAAGCGGTGTATAGAATCCTGTAGCTCAATAGACAATGCCGGCGTAGCTCAGTGGTAGAGCAAGTGATTCGTAATCACTAGGTCGGTGGTTCAAATCCACTCGCCGGCTCCAAGGATCAATTTTCACCACAGAGGCACAGAGGACACGGAGAAGTAATCTCTTCTCAGGCCATCGCCCCAACCTGTTCAATCGAGACAATGAACTCGGCATTCCTGTCGTATCCCTGCAAGAAAGTGTTCAGTTCATCCTGGGTGAAGATGTAGACATTCATGATAGGTTCAACGGTCACGGGTATGATCGTCATCACCCGGTATTTCGAAGACCTGTAGATATTAACCAAATCATTTCCGATGGTCTTGGAGTCGATTAACAACGGGAACTCTCCTCTCTGATGACTCTGATTACGGCGATTATGAAACGATTACACCGATTGTTCATAACGCAATGAATAATTTCGCATTGACTATCGTTGCCAATAGCATGCCCGGCACATGGTTCGACAAGCCTGTCCTGAGCCGTGAAACTGGATCCCTTCGACAAGCTCAGGGCGAACGGTCGAAGGGACGAACGGCGAGTCGAAGGGCTCATCATGGCCGGTCACCCTGAGCTTGTCGAAGGGCGTGGTGACTTGTGCGCTGATATTTGCTTTGGCATGTATCGAAAGGCAATGAAGAGGGGAATAACACAACCCGGTTGAGTCTGCCAGTCACCGCCGATTCAGAGGACAGGGTTCTGGAAATCTCTTCCTGTTGATTCCTTCAGACTTCGGGACTTTTTTGAGAAGAGACCGGTTCCGTCAGAAGCTTTATCAAATGCTGGTCAATCCGACCGTATATCTCGTAGACT
>Ga0214473_10007550_pt1 | contig 12889 bp, 15 predicted proteins | sample RVTome_7_FD_203509 | JGI IMG/M metagenome (GOLD analysis project Ga0214473, IMG submission 203509) | Soil microbial communities from uranium-contaminated site in the Upper Colorado River Basin, Wyoming, United States - RVT98D197 | ecosystem: Environmental > Terrestrial > Soil > Contaminated >...
GGCGGTTCACCAAGAATTAATACAGTGGTGGACTAGACAGGAGGCAAAGCCTAACCAACTGGCTCTGCTACCTCGGGGTCACCTAAAGAGCAAACTGGTTGCTTATCGAGCTGCTTGGTGGATTACCAAGTATCCAGATACAACCATCTGCTATCTCTCTGCTACTGCTGACTTGGCAGAGAAACAATTGTTCCAGATTAAACAGATTCTTGAAAGCCCTATCTATCGTCGTTACTGGCCTGAAATGGTTAATGATGAAGAAGGCAAACGAGAGAAATGGGCTGTAGCTGAAATTGCTATTGACCACCCACTACGGAAAACAGAGGGTGTTCGTGATCCTACAGTTAAGGCTGTGGGTGTTACGTCTAACTTTACAGGTTTCCACGCCGATGTAGTTGTTCTGGACGACATGGTTGTACCAAAGAATGCCTACACAGAAGAAGGCCGTGATAAGGTAGCTGCTGCTTATTCCCAGTTGGCCTCTATTGAGAATCCGGGTGCTGTAGAATGGGTTGTTGGTACTAGATACCATCCTCGTGATATTTACGACATCATGATTAACATGAAGGCAGAACTGTACGATGAGGGTTCTGGCGAACTGTTGGAAGAGGATGATATATATGAGGTCTTTGAGAGAGTTGTGGAGACCCACGGAGAGTTCCTCTGGCCTCGTATGGCTCGTAATGATGGTAAGAAGTTTGGCTTCGATCAGAACGTATTGGCCCAGATCAAAGGAAAGTATGTAGATACCACACAGTTCTACGCACAGTACTACAACAACCCAAACGCGGCTGAGAACGCTAAGATTTCTACCGATAAGTTCCAGTACTTCGAGCGGAGTCTGCTGGTAAACAAAGAAGGAGATTGGTATCTCAAGGATAGGAAACTGTCTGTGTATGCCGCAATTGACTTCGCCTTCTCTCTGTCCAAGAAAGCAGATAGCACCTCTCTGGTGGTTGTTGGTGTAGACCATCAGGGTAACTTCTACGTTCTGGATATTGATAGGTTCAAGACCAACAAGATTGTGGATTACTTCAACCATATTGTTACTGCCCAGCAGAAGTGGGGGTTCCGTAAGATTAGGGCTGAGGTTAACGTGGCACAGAAGGCTATTGTGGAAGAACTAAAGTCCTCTTACATCAAGCCCAATGGCATCCCATTATCCATTGACGAGTTCCGTCCTAACAGGCACGAAGGAGACAAGGAAGAACGTATCTCCGCAGCCTTGGAGCCTAAGTATGACAACCTCCAGATGTGGCACTACAAGGGAGGTAACTGTCAGTTGCTTGAGGAAGAGTTGGTGATGAACCACCCTCCCCACGACGACATTAAGGACTCACTGGCTAACGCTGTTAGCATAGCAGTTATCCCACGACAACGGTTTGGGGATAATGGACAACACAGTAACATAATCTCACACCCCCGCTTTGGAGGAATCGCATGAAGATTCTGACTTGTAGATGTGGGATCTCTTTTGAAACCACACATGGTAATAAAAAGTATTGTTCTAGCAAATGCCAGATATTCTACAATTCAAGGAATGTTTGGGCAGCTAGTAAGAGTAACTTTGGTTTTAGAGCAACTTACTTACTAAGTGCTGCTAAGAATAGAGCTAAGACCAAGAATATTCCTTTCGACTTAGATAGAGAATTTCTGCTCCATTTATGGGAGGAGCAAGAGGGATTATGCTGTATCTCTGGCTACCCACTAAATCTGGAAACACCTATAAATGTGGGTCAACCTAGGTTTGATGCTCCCTCACTGGATCGAATAGTACCAGCTCTTGGGTATGTCAAAGGAAATGTTAGGTTAGTTTGTTACCAAATAAACTGTGCAATACACGATTACGGAGCAGAGCATTTCCTTAAATTGTGTCGGGCCGTTATAACCCACAGTGATGTGGGGATTTTCTAAATTAGGAGAATAATGTGGCGGGAAAAGTCGCGCAAATCGCAAATATAGCAACACCAGATGGCATTGCTCGTCAATTGTCCTCCCTGTTTAACAACTGGTGGATGCAACGCAGTACGAAAGAGGCCGAGTGGAAAGAACTGAGGGCATATCTCTTCGCTACTGACACTAGCAAGACGACCAATAGTTCTCTCCCTTGGAAGAACCGTACCACTATCCCTAAGCTGACACAGATTCGAGACAACCTCCATGCTAACTACATGGATGCTCTGTTTCCTAATGATGACTGGCTTAAGTGGGAAGGGTTTAGTCAGGATGCAGTAGTAGCCAAAAAGCGGCAGGCGATTGAAGCCTACATGAAGAATAAGCTGAGGGAGTCTAACTTCCGGGAGTTTATTAGCAAAAGCTTATACGACTATATTGATTATGGCAATGTGTTTGGTGAGGCTGTGTGGGTAACAGAGTATACCAAGGATGCTGCTACAGGTGATCCGGTAGTCTTGTACGTGGGCCCTAAGGCCCTTCGTATCTCTCCACATGACCACATCTTCAATCCATTGGCTGCTTCTTACAGTGACTCCCCAAAGTTCACTCGATATATGAAGTCAATTGGTGAGTTGAAGAAGGAGATTGTTACTCGCCCTGATCTGGCTTTTGAACCAGCAGCCTTTACTAAGATCACAGAGCTTCGTAAGCAAATGACTGACTTCCGTATGGAAGACATAGCCAAAGCTGAGGGCTACATGATTGATGGTTTCGGCTCTATGAAAGAGTATTACCAGTCTGGTTTGGTAGAGATTATCGAGTTTGAAGGTGATCTGTACGACTCTGATACAGGCGAGTTGCGTGAGAATCGTATTATCACCATAGCAGATCGTAAGTATGTCCTCCGAGACATCGAAAATCCTAGCTGGTTTGGTCAGGATAGCAAGTGTAACGTAGTTTGGCGGGAACGCCCAGACAATCTGTATGGTATGGGCCCACTGGACAATCTGGTTGGTATGCAATACCGCCTTGACCATCTGGAAAACAACAAAGCAGATGCTCTGGATCAGACAATTCTTCCTCCGAAAGTTATCAAGGGTGATGTAGAGCCCTTCGAGTGGGGGCCGGGTGTTAATATCCATGTCCCAGAAGATGGTGATGTTACCATTCTTCCCCCAAATCAAGCTGCTTTCATGGTAAACAACGAGATTGGTTACCTGTTGCAACTGATGGAGGAAATGGCAGGTGCTCCTAAAGAGGCTATGGGTATCCGTAGTCCCGGTGAGAAGACTGCTTTTGAGGTACAGCAACTCCAGAACGCCGCTGGTAGGATTTTCCAGAACAAAGTCAACAAGTTTGAAGTTGAGTTCATGGAACCCCTTATCAACAAGATGCTGGAACTTGCTAAACGACACATGGATGTAGTGGATGTAGTCCGGGTTATGGATGATGATCTTGGGGTTACTGATTTCATTAGCATTACCAAGGAAGACATTACCTCTAAAGGCAAACTTCGCCCAATGGGTGCTCGTCACTATGCTGCTCGTGCTCAACTGATGCAGAACTTGTCTGGTATCTTCCAAGGCCCGTTGGGACAGATCATCGCTCCTCACGTATCCGCTAAGAAACTGGCTAAGTTGGTGGATGAGTACATGGGATTCCAACAGTTCTCCTTCATCAAGGATCATGCTGCTATCTTCGAGGGTAAAGAGACTCAAGCACTGATGAATCAAGCTTCTTCCTCTCTGGAAGGAGAGGCTGCACAGCCAATTGAAGAAAATATGGTAGGAAATGCATAAAGTGCTTGACAAAACTGTAAAAGTGTGGTAGAATATTACTATGTTAAACAATTTAAAAGGCAAAGGCTCTGAAAAGTTATCTAAGGAGGAGGTTTATGACTTCCTCCACGGGTACTTAGAAGAACAGCTTAGTCTAGTTCAGCGTCAAGCTATGAGTGAAGAGTCTTTTACTAAGCCTGCATGGGCTGAGTATCAGGCCTTCCTTCTAGGGCAACAAAAAGCATTTAGTAAATTAATCGAATTAATCCCTTTGACCAAAGGTAAATAAATGAACACTGAATCAACAATCTTTTCGGAGACCACCGAAAGTACAGCACCTGCAACATCCCCCTCCGTCTCTCTTCCACAAGAAGTGCAAGATTTGGTAGGGCAAGGTAAGAAGTATGCAACAGCAGAAGATGCTCTTCGTTCTGTTCCCCACGCGCAAACGCATATCAAGACTCTCGAAGGAGAGTTGCAAGCTGCTCGTGATGAATTGGCAAAGCGTCGTACTGCCGAAGAACTTCTGGATGAAATCAAATCTGGTATGAAGGCTCCTGAGACACCCTCTGGTAATCCGATTACATCAGATACAGTAGCACAATTGGTTGACCAGCAGTTGGCACGGCAAGCCGCCCAACAAACCGCTGCTCAGAATGCTAGACAGGTTGTAGACGCTATCAAGTCTTCTTATGGAGACAAGGCAGAGGAATTTTATGTTTCTCTTGCTAATGATTCTGGTCTATCTGTTGATGCACTTAATCGACTGGCTGCAACATCGCCTGCTGCGGTTCTGCGTTTGGCAGGACTCACTACTAAGACTCAAACCCCTCCTGTAGGTCGTCTCAATTCCTCAGTTAATACCGATCACATGCGAGATACGACACAAGACGTCAGTAATCTGTCCGCAAGGGTGGGTTCTGGGGCTACTACTAAGAAGATGGTTGATGCTTGGAAGATCGCAGGTTTGAAAATCGGTAAACAATCTTAAAAAGGATAAAACATGTCTCAACTTACTACAAATACTACTGCTTTTATCGAAGCCCAGCAGTACTCGCAGTTTATTCTGGATAATCTGCCAGATTATCAACTGCCGGAAGGCTTCTACCGTGATGTATCGGACTTTGGTACTGGTACTACGCTTAACATCAAGACTGTTGGTACAGTAACCATTCAGGATGCAGCCGAGGATACTCCTCTGGTGTGCAATCCGATTGATACTGGTACGCTGACTATGTCCATCACCGATTATGTTGGTGATGCTTGGCGTGTGTCGGATGACCTCCGCGAAGATGGTTCGCAAATTGACCAACTGATGGCTATGCGCGCTGTGGAATCCACTCGTGCTCTGGCTGTTAACCATGAGTCTCGCTTCCTTGCTGTGGCTAATGCTGGCCAGACAGGTTCCAACCTGAATCTGGTAAATGCTCGTCCGCACCGTTGGGTTGCTGGTGGTTCTGGTGTTACTACTCGTATCATGTCTCTGTCTGACTTCATTTCGATGAAGCTGGCCTTTGATAAGGCTAACGTTCCTGCTGAGGGTCGCATTGCTGTTGTGGATGCAATTGTTGAGGCTTCTATCAACAACCTGACCAATCTGGTGAACGTGTCTAACAACCCAATGTTTGAAGGTATCATCACCGAAGGTTTCGCCAAAGCCCACCGCTTTGTCAAGAATATCTTTGGCTTTGACGTATACACTTCTAACCATCTGCCGTTGCTGACTGCTACCGAGGCTATCAATGCCTCTTCGTATGGTCTGGCTAACACGACTGCTCAAATTGGTGACGTTGCAAACATCTTCATGTGTATCGCTGATGATTCGACCAAGCCCGTTATGCATGCATGGCGTCGTATGCCGAAGACAGAGGGCTGGCGTGATCCGGATAACCGTGGTGATAAGTTCCAAGTTACGTCCCGCTTTGGCTTTGGTGTTCAGCGTGTAGAGACTCTTGGTATCATCCTAACCTCTGCATCTACATACTAATCTAAACTAAGGAGACTGACATGGGTTTTGAACTCGACTCTAAGCGTGGTGTTTTCAATCACTACGGTGTACGCACAACTGACCAGAAGTTTGGTGGTAACGTGGACGATGAAGTAATTAAGTTTGCTGTTTGGACATTCGACTACGACGATCTGCCTACATATGGCACGTCTAATCTACAAATGGTTATTCCAGCTAATGCTCGTATTCTGAGTGCTAAACTGGAAATCATCACCGGCTTTACCTCTACTTCGACTACTACTGACCTCTTGGTTGGTTTGTACACAAGTGCTGGTGTTGCTATTGACGCAGATGGTTTGATTACTGCTGCTCAAGCTACACAAACTACCATTGCTACTGCTGGTAATGTTATTGACGGTGCTTCCGGTACTCCGGGTGCTCTGATTAACGTGACTATCGGTGCTACTGCTGGTGAATTGGTTGTTGCTGGTTCGGCTGCTGACTTGACCGCTGGTCGTGCTCGTCTGATTGTGGAATACATCAAAGCTGGTATCTAAACCGGTATTGTTCTAACTAAAGGGCTGCTGGGAAATACTCAGTGGCCCTTTTTACTTTGAAAGGAATTAAATCATGGCTTTGCCAAATCATAATGCAGTAGATTTCGAACGTATGGAGGTACGCTGCGATCAAGTTACAGCAGCTACCTCTATCACGGTCGCAGGTAACACAGTCACAGGCACAGAGTTTGCTGCGGTTGATGGTGTAACTGCTGGTACTGTGACTGCCTCTAAAGCTGTTATCGTAGATGCATCTAAGAATATCGGTCGATTTGAAACAATCACTACAGATGCTGTTGATCTGTCTTCTGGTACCCCAGTAAGTCACCCTATTAATATGGAGGGGCTCACACTTGCAGCAGATACAAACGCTATTCGTGGTGCTAGTGTAAACCCGACACGTACTTCTGGTTGGACAAGTTTCAGTGGTACAGTTGGGGCTACTCCTGCTCAGGTATACACGGATTACCGTGAACTGCATACTACGGGTGTAGCAGAAGTCTTAGGCGCAGGTTCCTTCCCTTACATGGATGCTACTGCCTCTTGTGCTAGCATGTTTGCTGGTCAAGATATTGCCTATGTCTCCGCTGGTGCTACAGTATTGTCGGCTGCTGCTGCTCCGGGTGTAGGTATCTTCGCCCGTACCATGAAGACTACTTTGGATGGTGAGACCTTCACGGCTGGTGGGGTTGCTGCTGCCTTCTTCGCTAGTGTTCAAGCAAACGTAACTGATGTTCAAGCAGAAGATACCTCTGTTGGTAATTTTGAGATTGCTAGTGGTGGTATTCAGAACGTATTCAAACTCCAGTGTACTGCTGCTAAGGGGGCTACATACTTGTTCAACTTCACTGATGACAATGGTGAACCTGTCAGTCTGACAAACGGCTCTGACTTGAATGATATTTCCGCCACAGCTAATGCTGGTTGGATTAAGGTTCTGGTTGGTTCTACCGTTCGCTATATCCCCTTGTACGCAGTGAAGGCATAACAGAGTGATTATTTCCAAAGACTACCTACAAGAGTTGAAGCAAAAGATAGTTGAGCAGAAAGGACAGGCTGTTCAAGAAGTGAATAAGGCCAATATAGTTATTCACAAGATTGATGGTGCTATTGATCTGCTTGCTATCCTGCTAGACTATGCTGAAAAACAAGAGTCTGGGAATAGCCAATAAATTGACCCCTTTAATTAGGGGTCTTTCACATTTCGTGAGATAGGAGGGTAAAACCATTACAATTGAACACTCGATAATTCCTGATGCACAACTGCACCAACCCAAGGGTGCTTCCACTGCGACCCTGAACACAACCATCAAATCTGATGGTGCTGGAGCAACAAGTTGGAGCAAGATTGCTCCTCCTAATCTGGATGGTATTACTGCTAATGGTAGTATTGGTATGCACCTTGACTCCATGGGAGATGGTACATGGGATTTGGACTATCTACCACATGGTTCAGTCTATTTTAACAACTATGCTACTCCCTATGTACAGACTTATGCTGCTGCCTATGCAAAGATTGGGGCAACCACTACAGTTTCTGGTTCTCCAGTTGACTTTACTGAGGCGACCACCAATCGTCTTACTTACACAGGCCCTACTCGTCCCCATTTCAAAGTTAGTTGGGCGGCTTCTGTAGATCAAGCAGTTGGGGCTAATCGAGACATCAGTATTGCTGTCTACAAGAATGGATCAGTATTAGCTAACTCGGAAGGTCACATGACCACTGTATCTGGAAATAAACGAATGGTTAGTGGATTTGCCGACGTAGACCTTACTCTAAATGACTACTTGGAACTCTGGATTTTCAACCGTGGTGGTAGTGGTGATATGAATGTCTACAGTATGTCTCTTCTATGTGAGGAGTTGTAATGGCTAAGAAAACCCTACTGAGGATCGTTCAGGATATTCTCTCTGATATAGATGGTGATGAAGTTAACTCTATCAATGATTCGGTAGAGGCACTTCAAGTAGCTTCTATCGTAGAGAATACCTACTACAGCATCATAGATGGTAAGGACTGGCCTTGGCTTAAGGAGTTGTTCCTTCTGACTGGTTTGGGGGATACAGGTAAGCCCTCCCATCTACAGATACCAGAAGGCATTATCAATGTCGAGTTTGTCAAGTACAACGTACGTACTTCCACTGACACCAATGATAAGTTCACTACTCTCAAGTACAAGACTCCCTTGGAGTTTGTCAACATAGTAAACGGACGTAACTCTACTGCTACTAACGTAACAGTGGTGACTGAGTTTGGTGGAACTAAACTGAATATCACTAATGATACAGCTCCACAGTACTGGACTTCCTTCGATGATAACTACATTGTACTGGATAGTCATGATGGCGACGTAGACACCACTGTACAGTCCTCCAAGACACAATGTTATGGTCAACGCTACCCAACCTTCACCCAGAGTGACTCGTTCGTTCCTGACCTTCCTGTACAGATGTTTAGCTATTTGGTTAACGAAGCTCTCTCTACCTGCTCTATGCGGTTGAAGCAAGCTGCTGATCCAAAAGCAGAACAGCATTCTATCTCCCAACGTCGTCGTATGAGCCAAGCTGCTTGGAAGACTGCCAACGGAATTACCTACCCCAATATGGGACGAAGAGGAAAGAAATAATCATGGCTAAGAAACAGAAAATGCATAAGATGCCTAATGGTAAAATGATGTCTGATGCAGAAATGAAAAAGATGGAAATGAAAAAGAAGATGCCTATGAAGAAGAGGGGATACAAATAATGAAGACCTACGAAACAGCTGGTGGTAAGATAATCCAGCTAAAATACAAAGAAGGCTCCGCCCTTATCAAGGTAGAGTTTGCTACGGGTGGTGAGCTTCCTGCTGATCTGTCCAGTTTGTTCACAGATGAAGCAGCTGCTGATACGGCAGTTCTTAAGTACCTTGATAGGACGAGTAAGAAGAAATCTGAGAAGGAGTAGTCATGGCTAAGGTCACGTCAGAAAAGAAGTATTCCACATTTGTAAAGGGCCTGATTACAGAAGCCAATGCCCTTACGTTCCCGGAGAATGCCTCTCTGGATGAGGATAACTTTGACCTTAAAATCAATGGCTCTCGTGTGCGTCGTCTTGGTATTGATTACGAAGAGGACTATGTTTTAACAGAAACAGGGATTCTGGCTGAGACCCTTACAGGGACACGGAAATCTTTCCATCGTTGGGACTTCCCCGGTGGTGCTGCTGATGTGGTTATTGGGGTTGTACGAGTACATAGTAAACTATGGTTTGTGAATCTGCTTGATCCCTCCCCATCAACGGCACTCCTGAATGGGGGTGCTGCTATTACGATCCCTGATCTAGCAAATGCAGAGGTAGAAACAGCGGTTATCAACAATAAGTTGATCCTAGTCTCTTCTGATCTACTGTACCCAACTCTTCTGGAGTATGATAGTATAACACAACTGGTCACCTCCTCTTCCTTCCCTATTCAGGTAAGAGACATCTGGGGGGTATACGATGCCCTTAGTATTGGGGAAAGACCTGCCACTCTAACAGAGTTGCATGAATACAACCTAATAAATCAGGGGTGGTCAGACACAATATCTTCTAGCTGTGCTGCTGGTTTAGTAACTACAGAAATAGCCAACCGTGTATGGAAAGAATTGAACCCCGGTTGGGGAGTTCCAGTTACTAGAACAGCCCCTATCACATTACCAGTAACTCTCTCCTGTACTGCAACTACATTGGGTGTATATCCGAGTAATGCAGACATATGGACTCTGGGTAAAGTAGGTGACTCTACGAGTGCTGACTTTGAGAAGTATGATCCAGATGCTTTAGTTAGAAACTCTATTGATAACACAGAAGCCTCCAAGGGCTCTATTATTATTGATGCTTTTGATAGAGGGGGTTCTCGATATATTGCAACGGGACTACCAGTTCCGGGCGACCAAGAGACAGGACGCCCTTCTTGTGTAGCTGCCTATGCTGGTAGAGTATGGTATTCCGGTATTTCTTCCAATACATTGTATGGAGACTCCCGTTCCCCTAACTACTCGGGGTATCTATTCTTCTCCCAAATTGTGACTGCTCGGGGCAAACTAGGTCTCTGCTTTCAAGATGCTGACCCAACCTCTCCTAATATCTCTGACATAATTGATACTGATGGAGGCACGATTCAGTTGCCTGAGGTGTCTAAGGTATATAAGATGCTGTCCGTGAAAGACTCTCTATTGGTATTTGCTGACAATGGTATCTGGGAAATCTATGGTGATACTGGGGGCTTTAAAGCCACTAACTATCAAACAGCACAAGTGTCTTCGGTTGGTATTACAAACCCAAAAGCAGTTGTTATTGCTGGGGATGTTGTTATCTACTGGGCAAAAGCAGGTATCTTTGCGCTGTCTCCAAACCAGACAACGGGCAGATACACCGGAGAAAGTATATCTCTCTCTACTGTCCAGTCTTACTACAACAGTATTCCTGCTGTGGCTAAGGATAATGCCCGTGGTTTCTACGATGCTAGTGAGAACCATATTCGCTGGCTCTACAATGATACTGTTGGGTATTCTAACACTACCAACGTGAACCATTACAATAGGCAGCTTAACTTAGACTTGGCTTTACAGGCCTTCTACAAGTACTCTATCTCTCCTTTGACTAACAGTTCTCCTCAAGTGAGTGACTGGATTGTTATCCCAGCACATGCTACAGTTAGGGTAGATACTGATGTGGTAGTAGGTGCGGACTTAGTTCTGGCTGGTACAGATGGACAGGTTGTGGTTGGAATAGATCAGAGCATAGTAAGAGAGGAACAATACAGCTTCCTTACTTTTGTTGGTACTGCTTGGACTGTCTCTAAGTATAAGAATACTAGCTTCATGGATTGGAAAACAGCAGATGGTATTGGGGCTGACTACTCTAGTTATCTGGTCACTGGTTATGATACCTTTGGTGAGATTATGAGGAGTAAGCAGACACCCTACATATTTTTCTATCTCAACAGGACAGAAGACGGCTTCACTGCTGATGGGTCAGGTAATCTGATTCCTACAAACCCCTCTTCCTGTAATGTGCAGGCACAGTGGAACTGGGCCAATAGTGCTGTTGGTGGTAAGTGGGGTAATCCATTCCAAGCCTATAAGTACACCCGAAGCTACACTCCGTCTGGAGTTGGAGATACTTACGATACTGGGGATTCTATCCTAGTTACTAAGAATAAGTTGCGTGGTTCTGGTAAGGCCCTGTCTCTTAAAATCTACTCTGACACAGGGAAAGATATGCAACTACTAGGCTGGTCTGTTACTATTAATGGAGGAGGTACTCCGTAATGCGTTTTATAATTGGTGGACTACCAAGGTCAGGTACGACTTGGTTGTCTGCCTTCCTCTCTACTGATGATTGCTTATGTCTACATGACCCCTCAGTTGACCAGTCTCTTGAAGAATTGGCTAGTTGGACTGGGGGTATTTGTGATACAGGTATTTGGTACTATACGGACTGGTGTAGAAGTAACACAGACAAGTTCATCCTAATAGATAAGGATGTACAAGAGATTAACAAGAGTTTAGGTAATAGGGGTCTCCCTGAGATTCCTCCTACCCTAATAGCTACATTCCACGGGATAGAGGCAAAGAGGTTTTACTTTGAGTTACTATTTACCGAGGAAGGCATGAGAGAACTCTGGGAATTCATTTACCCGGAGAAAGAGTTTAGCCTTGATAGATTTAATCTATTCAAGGGGATGCATATATCCCCGTTGTACATGGAGAAAATAAATGAAACAGTTTAAAGGACGGAGTAAGCAGAGAGGGTTCTTGGGTATTGCTTCTCTTGTAATCGGGGCATTTAGTGCAGTCTCTTCCTACTCTGCCCAGAGCAAAGCAGCAGATGCCCAGCAACAACAAGCACAAGCTCAACAAGAAGCTAATGCTGCACAGGAGCGTTCTGCTAAAGTACAACAACAAAGAGACCGGTTGAGGCAGGTTCGTGAGGCTCGTATTGCACGAGCACGAGTAATCTCTCAGGCAAGTCAATCTGGACTAGGTGCTGGTACTTCCGGTTTGGTTGGTGGTACAGGTTCTATCTCTTCTCAGTTGGGGTCAAATATTGGGGCTATTAATGTAGCCCAGACATTCGCTGACGAAGCTTCCGCTGCTAACCAGAAGGCTGCTAACTTTGGATCACAGGCTAATCGACTCTCTGCTGAGGCAGGTGGTTGGCAAGCTCTCTCTGGACTAGCCTTTGGTGCTAGTAATCAGTTTGGTGGTTGGCAGAAGCTTCTTGGTACACCAGTACAACCAGCAGTTAAAAAGTAAAGGTACAAAATGGCTATTGACATCAATGATGTTCCTGTTCTAACCACCCAGTCTCCTGTAAAGGAGTCTGAGATTACCTACGCCGCTAATCTGGCTGAGGGTGATCCTATGGCTAACTGGGAACAAGCCAAACAAGAAATAGCAATCACTGGGGACTCTGCTCTTGTCCGTAATGAAAAGGCAAAGTGGGAAGAGGAGCAACGTGCCTCTAATAAAACTACTGTGGAGGAACTTATCTCTGATCCTACTATCCCCCTTGAACAGCGGAGGGAGATTATGTCTGCCTATGTACAAGAGGCAATTCCAATGCGAGACCTCCGTGCTAAGTTTCAGGCAGAAGCCGGTATCCGTGATGTATCTGTTACAGAAGAAGATCGCCAAGCTCAAACAGAGTCTGTAGATACTATAGCTGAGCGAGACATGTCTAGG
>Ga0214473_10007551_pt1 | contig 12888 bp, 13 predicted proteins | sample RVTome_7_FD_203509 | JGI IMG/M metagenome (GOLD analysis project Ga0214473, IMG submission 203509) | Soil microbial communities from uranium-contaminated site in the Upper Colorado River Basin, Wyoming, United States - RVT98D197 | ecosystem: Environmental > Terrestrial > Soil > Contaminated >...
CAGATGAACCGTGAGCTAACCCGCGTAACGTTCGTGGCTTGCATGGGCGGGATACGATGCTACGAGTGAATTGTAGATCGTGGCGTGCGGACTTGTTTTGAAGAGCGTTGGGAGTAGCCCCCGGAGGGGGCGCTTTTCAAACACTATCCGGGCTGTCGTCTGCCTCACGATCAGCCACTGCGGAAAACGTTCAACCCCGTGATGCCGATTTAGCTACGAGGTGTCTTTTAGTCCACGGCGAAACTCTCCCACGCTTTGGCCAAGTCCCTTGGCTATCTGCGGAATCCTCTTTGCTCCGAAGAGCAGGACCAACGCGAGCAGGATCAGCAACATTTCTTGCGCGCCTATTCCGAACATGATTGTACCTCCTTCATACGAACCGAAATCGTGTCACGCGGTCCATCTTCGATAGACGTTGCGATCTGTTGAGCCAACGACTTGGCGAGAATCAGCGCTGATTTGGCAAACTGTAGGGGGGCTTCTTCGGCGCAGATGATTGCTTCAGGAAGCCAACTGAGAAGATGCCGTCCCACATAATCCGCAAGTGCTTGGGTGACTTGCGCTGACTCAGCGGTCTGGCCGGACATCGCCAGTTGCGACTGAAACTCAAGCAAGTGCTGGACGAACTCGAGCTGATGCCTGAGGTGATCCGCACTCTCCAGTGAAGAATCTCGCAGCTGCAACCCGAACTGACGATAGAAGAGGATGTTTTCATGCAGCATACGCGGGATGGGTTCCCGCTTGTTGTAGTGCGACTCGATCAATGATACAGGCGGTGCCGGCGTGCCGACATCGAATGTTGCGATGTACCGCTCGGCATAGTCGTTACAATCCGCTGGAACATCGAGCGGCATTGGCAACCTATCAACGCGTGCCGCCAATTCGCCACACAAATTCCGGCATTCCAGCGACAGCAGCCAGACATGTTGGCCCGGAGTGGGCTTCCGGAACAAACTGTGCGCAAACGCGAAAGCCGCAGCCATGTCGCGGGATGTCCATGCATCGGTGGATGCCATTGTCATTGATGCACCTCATACCACAGACTGTAGTACTTCAGTCCATCACGATGATCCTTGCTCCCATCCCAGATGGCCAGCGCCAATGGCAACGAGGCGACTTTCATCGGAAGAGAAAAGACGACGCGCCATTGACCCGCCCGATGCGATGCGTGCCCTGGGAATGAGGTCGCTGACATCGACGTCGACCCACGGCCGGCTGCGGCGCCGATGGCGAACCCCTCGCCGTTTCGCCAGTAGTAGAGTATCACCGGATGGCCGACATCGCCCATGACCATTGACGGGTTTGTGCCATCTGATCTTTCGCGCGGAATCATTACGCAGGCGGCATCACGGAATCGATCGACGACTTCTGACTGGCGCTTATAGACCTCGGGCTCGCCAACATCAGCGTATGTCTTCGCCGCCGGGATACTGTCCACCGTGTCATCCGACCAAGTCAGTCGCACGTACAGAGACGTGTCCTGTCGAATGAGCTGCATCGATGCACTTGGACGGTAGCCGTCATCCTTCGGGTCAGTGTCGTAAAGAGGAGGAGTGCGATCGAGATGGATCGGGACTGATGGAATCGCCTTCCATGCCGCATCATCACCTGGCAGCAGGGCTGACGGTGATGCGCCCGAGACACTGACTTTCACTGAGAGCACCGGCGCGGCGCCGCCCGGCTGAGACTGCGAGGACGTCGGAATCGACGATGCGACCACGGCCAGGAGAATCACTCCCATCGAATAGCGGCTTAGAACGTTTAACAGAATGACGGTGGGTATAAATGTGCACGCCAGGCGCCCTCGCCTGGCGTCAGGTCCGGCCAGCCGAGGGCGGCTGGCCTCCATGGTGATTCGCGGTAACGACGTCATTCTATTAGATAATCTTAGTACCATTGTACGGGCCCTCCCTCATCCTCACCGAGTCCGCCATTCTCGACGCTTGATGAGCACAGCTTGCTGATGGCACAACTTCCGCAGGCGCTGGCTGCCGTGGCCAGGGCTCCGAGGCCGAATGCGTTGCTCGCGGCCGATGTCACAGGATATGCATCGGTCTTCTCGACACCCGCATGTCCAACAGTTGGCGCAGGCAGATCCTTGCTGCCCTTCTTTTCGATCGCCGGACCGGCCAGCTCATTTGGATTCGTGCGTTCCTGCACTTCTGCCGGAGCATCGCGGTGAATTAGGTCGGGGACGATGCGGTAACGGACCCGTTCATCGCGGCCGATCAGCAGTTGCAGCACCTCACTCAACTGACCCGACTGTGCTCGCTTCAACTCAGATTCGAGGAGGACAATCACGTCGGCAACCTTCGGCCCGAACAGATACTTCAAGTAATCCAGCGGTAGGCGTGGGTCATCGATAATGCTCCTGCCGTAGTTGCCGGTCTTCGGCGGATTAAACGGCGGGACATAATACACATTGGGCTCAGTTCCCTTCTCGGGAAATAGCCCGAGCGCGACCTTGTACTTACGCACCAGTTTGTGCACCGGTGACTCCGGGTCATCGAGCAATCCGACAAAGCGAATGCGCCCAGGGCATTGCGCCGCACAGGCATTGACCTTGCCCTTCTCAAGCCGCGGATAACAGAAGATGCACTTCTCGCTTTTGCCTGTGACCTCATTGAAGTAGATCTTCTTGTACGGGCACGCCATGATGCAATACCGGTATCCCTGACATCGCTGCTGATCGATCAGGACAATTCCATCCTCGGTACGCTTGTAGATCGCCTTGCGTGGGCAAGCCTCGAGGCATGCCGGATGTGTGCAATGGTTGCAAATACGGGGAAGGTAGAAGAAGTGCGGGTTGTCTTTATCCCAGCCGCCGACATCCTCATCCCAATTGGGCATGTACCTGGCATCCTTGCGCGGCATGACCGGCTTTTTTCCGCCTTCGAAGAGACGTTGCCCATAGTCATATTCGAGAGCTTCGCCATAATCCTCACGGCCGGGTAGGGGCGATGGCTGCAAAATGCGATGCTGATCGAACCCGCCGCCTATGGTGTGCCAGCCGCGCGGATAACCCGTGCCGGGATGGGTCTCAACGTTGTTCCAGTACATGTAGTCCATGCCATCGCCATCGGTCCACTGCTTCTTGCAGGCGAGCGTGCAGGTGTGGCATCCGATGCATTTGTTGAGATCGATCACCATTGCATATTGATGCCCTGACATGGTCGATCCCTTCATCGGGCGCTATGAGGCCGCGCCGCTGTATTCCGCCACCGGACCGGCGTACTTCGCGATCTCCACCTTGATGTCGCGGTTGTTGCCGGTCGGGCCCCAGTAGTTGAGTTTGAAATTCAGATGCCCGTAACCGCCGATCAATTGGGTCGGTTTGATCTTGATATAGGTCAGTGACTGCCAACCGCCCTGCTGGAAGCCAAGATACCGCTCCCAACCGTGGTACATGGTCAGCCGACCCGCCTTCTCGCCGGGCAGAATCTTGGCACGGACGGCCGCGGAACCTTCCTGGTTGTAGATCTTCACCCAGTCGTTGTCGGCAATGCCACGCCTCTGAGCGTCGTCGGGATGGACGTAGACAATCGGCACGCCTCGTTGCAGACGGAGCATGTAACGATTGTCGCGCCACGTTGAATGAATCGACCAACGCCCATGCGGGGTGTTCCAGTATAGCGGGTATTCCGGATCATCCTGCGGCTCCTTGTGCGCGGGCAATTGTTCGCCGAGCGTCAGGTACCAGTTATGATCGATGTAGAACTGTTGACGGCCGGTCAGCGTGCGCCACGGCCGTTTCTTTTCGATCTGGTGAGTGAACGGAGTGTAGGCGCGCCCCTCTTCGATGTCCGAATTCCAGATTTCGGGATCGATGCCGACAAACCTTGCCGGGCCATCTTGCAGGGAATTGTACGACATCCCTTTAGTCTCTTCCGAGTTGGCGAGGATGAAGTTGCAGGCGTCTTCATCGGTGGCGATTTTGCCGTCATCGGTCCAATCGGCAAGGAAACGGCTGAAGTCACGATCCCATTCCAGATCAGGATCATGGAATTGTGCCTGACCGCGAGCTTTGGCGCGTTCTTCGATTTTGGCAGCCAATGCCTGGAAGATATCCCAGTCGGTCTTCGACTCATAGAGTGGGTCGAGAACTTTCGAGAAGGGGTGCATATACGAGTGACAGTCGGTCGAGTTGAGATCAGTCTTTTCGTAGTAAGATGCGGCAGGCAGAACCACATCACTGTAGAGCGCCGTGGTATCCATGCCGTAGTTGATGTCAACGATTAGGTCGAGGTCTTTCCACAGCGATTTCAGGATTGCTTCATTGCCTTTGGCCTGATTCAGATAGTTGGCCCGCCAGACGATCAGTGAACGCGGCTTGCGCGAGAGATTGTGCATTTCACCCGTTTCGATCTTCGCCCAGTCGTTCTTTGGCCACATCGGCATCCAGCCGTTGCGCACCGATTCGAGGATGTAGTGCTCGATCGGCTTGCCGTCGATCTTATGCGGGTCGGACATACGCGAGTGGCAGTATGTCCACAGTGTGGTGTTCTGGAACCGCTGCTTTTTTACCGCCTTTCGGGAACGCGAGCATCTTGAAGCCATGTTCGGGCCAGATGCGCTCTTGTCCAACGTAATGGTTGAAGCCACCGCCATTCTTGCCCACGTTCCCGGTCAGCGCGACCAGTAGGATCATTGAGCGGTTCAAGAGATCGTTGTGATACCAATGGTTGGTGCCTGCTCCGTGGATGATCATCGCGGGCTTGGTGCGACCCAGATCCTCGGCAAAACGACGAATCTCCGCTTCGGGCAGATGGCAACGCGCCGCCGCATTCGATAAAGTGTATTGTGGATCGGCCAGAGTCTCGCGCAGCAAGCCGAGTACGGTCGTCACGGAAATGGACTGCCCGTTGAGGGCGATGACTGTCCACTCACCTTCCAGAGACGGGTCAATCACTCCCAGTCTAAGCGATTTGTCTTCAGAGCCAGTGCACCCAGGAATCGCCTTGGCTGAATTGGTCGCCGCATCCCAAACATAGAACTGGTCCGACTTTCCGTCTTTGATGAGATCCGCGGCACGCAGGAAGCGGCCGTTGTCTTTTCTCACCAGGAAGGGAAGGTCCGTCTGCTCTTTGACGTATGGAATATCGTGCAGATTGCTCTCGAGTATGTGCCGCGCGACCGCCAGGGCCAGTACCGCATCGCTGCCTGGAGCAATCGGCAGGAACAGATCGGCATGGATGGCCGAACAGTTGTAGTCCGGCGAGATGCAGACAACCTTGGCGCCATTGTATCGCGCTTCCCAGGCGGAATGCGCGTCGGGAATTCGCGTGGCGTTGATGTTAGAGCCCCACAGGACGATATACTTGGCGTTGAACCAATCGGCGCATTCACACGCTTCGGTCTGAACGCGCCAAGTGATCGGCTCTCCGGGAGGGAGATCACAATACCAATCGTAGAATGAGCACATGACGCCGCCGAGGAAATGCGCCAGGCGTGTTCCTCCGCAAAATGACACCGGCGACATTGCAGGAATCACGGTGAAGAAAGTGTTAGTGTCGGGACCGTATTGGAAAACGTTGTCGAGCAGTTTGTCGGCGATCAATGTTAGTGCTTCGTCCCACGAAGCACGCTTCCATTTCCCTTCACCGCGCTCGCCGGCTCGGATCAACGGATACTTGAGCCGCTGCGCGCCGTAGACATATTCGACAAAACACGCCCCCTTCTGGCATCCGCGCGGATTGTAGTCGGGAAGATCTTCGCTGATGCGTGGATAGTCGCCCGCTTGCTCCTCGCGCAGCATGACGCTATCCTTGACGTAGACTTTCCAAGAGCACGACCCGGTGCAATTGGCAGAGTGGGTTGAGCGCACCACTTTGTCCCATGTGAACTGACGGCGATAGAGGTCTTCCCAACTGCGGTAAGGATACGTCCGCAGCGGATCCACATCGATGATATCAAACTCCTCAAGCTGTCCAAAGGCCTTGCCGGCCCAGAAGGCAGCAAGTCCGGCACCCGCTCCGGCCATAAACTTCCGGCGATTGAGAGAAGAGAAGATGCCGATGTTGTTGTCTTTTTCGTTGGTCATGGCCGCGACCCCGCCGTTTCCGGTGTGAGTGAATGTGCCATTGGCGTACCTCGACTTGACCCCAGCGAACGCAGGTATGCCACCAGGTCAATGATCGCGCGATCATCGAGTCCGCCCGCCGATGGGGAACGGAACGCGGGCATGGCGGTGTTCTTGCGCCCGAAGGCAATTGTGCGATATATCAGTTCAGCAGATGCATATTTCTGGAATGATGGATTGGCGAGCGCCGGCGCCAGATCACCAATGCCACCCGGCGCATGGCAGCCGACGCAGAGCTGCGCGTAAAGCGATCGCCCCCGTTCCGCTTGGCCGGTTTCCAGACTCGCCGGCGATACAGGCGGCGTTGCGGGTGGAGCTTCATTCGAGCCTTCTTGGAGATAGGCGACGATCCGCGCGATCTCATCGTCTGCCAATCCGCCTGTCTCCGCCGACCAACCCGGCATCAGCGTGCCGGGGCGTCCGTCTTTGATCGTGTTCGCGATATAGTTTGAATCGGCAACGGCGAGGAAGGAGGCGGAACGAATGGCGGGCATGAACTTCTTGTAGAATTTGTCGTAACGACCGATCGTCCCGCTGCCGTGGCAGGTTCCGCAGAAACGGTTGTACAACCGCTCACCGCCCAGGTCGCTCGGGCGATCCTTCAGCGACAACGCTGCGTGAAAGGCCGGAGAGAGATACGAGCGCGGGAGATCGCGTTGCTGTTGTGCCAACATAAACGATGTCAGCGCAATGATTTCGTCATGATTCAAGCCGGGCGTCTTCATCTGACTACCAACGACCACTTCCTGCGGGTCACGGAAGTGTTCGATCAGCCACTGTGGCACGGTATGCGGTCCTTCGACGCGCGCCATAGGCAGTTGATGTTTGATTTTCAGTCCTTCGTTGTCGAGCGCCGGGCCGTTTGATCCACCGCGCCCTCCAAGTTGGTGGCATCCGCGACATCCCTTGTCTTCGAACAGACGCGCCCCGGTTGCCAGTTGATCGCCGTCCCGTCCTTCAAGCTCCGACGGTGTGTGGCACAATCCACAGGATGCTTCAGTGAGCTCCTTGGGAAGCAACGGATAGTCCCAGTAGGAGTCTTCCGCTTTGGCTTCGGCAAAGGTGACCGCCGCGCCCTGTCCACGGTGACAGATCGTGCAACCAAAGCGCTCGGGCGGATGAATGCTGAGCAGTTCGCCAGGATGCACTTTGTAGGGCTGCGCCACATCGGTCATGCGCGGGTCATCGATCCCGGTGTGGCAGGAGAGGCAACGATCAATCACCCCCAGTTCGGGCACCACCGCTTGGCGTAAGCGGATATCAAAGCGCTTGTAGAGGTCGCGCCCCTGATCCTCTGTCGCTTTATCAGAGAGAATACCAAGATACTGGCGTTGATGCAGCCGCCAGTCCGTCAGGAGATTCTCGCGCACCGCCGAGGCGACCAACGCGGCGATCGTCAGCACACCGCAGACCAGCAGCCAGACTTTGACTCGGTGATCGATCAGCTTGATATCGGGAAGCGTCATTGTTTTGTCTCCCCTAATGCACCGGCCACTGCGATGGCCACCAATAGAAGTCCCAGTTCGGGCCGCGGAACACGGTGCCGACCGTCGTGAGAATGACAAACCCGATGAGAAAACAGGTGAAGAGCGCAATGGCGGCCATGCGCGTCGACCCGGAACGTTTCAACTCGTAGATCGACCACAGCGCATACAGCGCGGTCAGAATCATTCCCGGATTAATGAAGATGATCCACAACTGCGGAATTTTCGGAAACCAGTTGCGCAACCAGCCGAAGTTGACGGGAACCGCGACCACCGCGACTGCGGCGATGACGCCAAAGACGAGCGAGCGCCAGGCAACTATTCGACCGGCGGCGTTTGTGAACCAGACTCCGACACCGCTTTTCTCACGATCGAGGTAGGGAATAAGCGCCAACCCCATCATGGCGACGGCTGGAATGACGACGCCGCCGATGAAGGCCGAATACGAAACCATCTCCTGTAGTCCGAGGAAATACCAGGGCGCCTTGGCCGGGTTTTCCGGCACCGCGGCATTGGCCATCTCCTTCAACGGCGCGTCGAAGAAAAACGCCAGCGCCAGCGAGATGAATGTGACCGCCATCAGAACAAGCAGTTCGGCGCGCAACAGGTAGGGCCACGATGGGACTGTTTCATCCATGTTGAGGTTGGTCGCCGGCGTGCGCCCCTTGACCACGCACATCAGACCGTAAGTCTTTGTGGGCGCCGCGCTCGGAGGTTGGGGAAGGACATGTGATGCGCCGACGCCTTTGCCGGCGGCCGTGGTCACGCTCTCAGAACGCGACAGTCCCCCATCTTTGCGCACCCGCCAGATGTGCATGGAAACCCCGAGGAACAGCAGAATCGGGAGGATCATCACATGCAGGACATAGAAGCGGATCAACGCTTCCTGCCCCACTTCGCTGGCGCCAAGAAGAATCTCTTTCTGAAATGCGCCGAGATTGAAGATGCGCGTGACGCCGATGGCATCGGTAAACTCGGTTGGCGATCCGGCAATGTTGGCGCCGATGGTAATGGCCCAGTAGGCCAGTTGATCCCAGGGCAACAGGTACCCGGTGAACGACAGGGCGAGTGTCAGAACAAAGAGCCCCAGTCCAATCACCCAATTGAACTCGCGCGGCTTCTTGTAGGAACCCGTATAGAACACTCGCGCCATGTGAAGAATGACGGTGATCACCATGAGTTCCGCCGCCCAGCGGTGGATGTTGCGAATAAACCGGCCGGTCGGCACGACGTAGTGGATATCTTTCATCGATTGGTAGGCGAGATCGGTTGACGGCTTGTAATACACCATCAACAGAACCCCGGTCACGGTGAGGATGGCGAATGACGCCGCAGACGCAACACCAAAACCCCAGGTTTAGGTCAACTTGAGCGCGTGGGGATGGACGCGCGTCGAATGGATGTGAAGGAAAATATTGGCGAAGATCGACTGCGAACGGGCCCGGTCCGAAGTCGGCGCCGAACGGCGAGAGAACGACTCCTTCAACGTCGACGGCAGAGATGTGACGTTCTGCCAGAACAACCCAAGGCCAGAGGTTCTGGTTATCATATCATACCTCGAAGAAGGTGCCGGGAGGCACTTCACCCTTTGTATCGACCAACAGTGAACCATCGGCGGCGCGTGAGATTGGCAGCCAGTGCAAGGCGCGCGGCGCCGGTCCGCCGAGGACATTCCCATCGAGATCGAAACGCGACCCGTGACACGGACAGTGAAAACCCTCAGGTGTTTCCGCGACCACGCATCCCAGATGAGTGCAGATGAGCGACATCGCCGCCAATCCCTGCGGAGTGGAGATCAGACGAATCCGATGTTCGGTCAAGGCCTTGATCGTCCCCGGCGGGTACGCCGATGGCGGTCCGACCTTGATGGTCCCCGCCGCTTCCGGCAGGACCCGCGGCTTCGGCAGTTGCGCCATACCGACGATCGATCCAAAAATCGCGATTGCCGCGCTCCACAACCCGGCCATCCCGAGGAAATCGCGTCGCGGCATCGGCGGGGGATCTAAGCGACCCGGCATACCGGCTTCTCCTGAAAAATGAATCGCTCCATTGTGATCGCGCCGGTCGGACAACGTTCGGCGCACAGTCCACAACGAATGCAAATGGTCTCGTCCTTCACGATCACCGTCGCCTCTGCGGCGGCGAACCCATCAAGTTGACGGGCGATGACATCCTGCGCCGTCTGGTCGGCCATGAGACGGTCAAGCGAGACAAGGCGCAGGCAGAGCGACGGGCAGACATCGGCGCCGCCGCCGCAGAGAATGCACTTTTCACCGTCGAAGATGGTATTGACCCCGCAATCGAAACACCGGCCGGCCTCAAGACGCGCGGCGCAGGGATCGAAGGAACATTCCACTTCAAGTCTGTTCGAGTGCACCCGGTCGGCGACCGGCGTGGTCGGCGGGTGAATGCGCGGGGTTTTTTCGTAATTCTTTTCGCGATTGTAGTCGGAGATGGAGAAATGCAGCTCGATCTGGTCATGACGGACTGGGCGCCCCATCAGTTGTTCATAGATCGAAAGGGCGACTTGCTTGCCCGAGGCAACGGCGTGGATCATCAGTTTTGGTCCGTACGCCAGATCGCCGGCAACATACACATCAGGCCACTCAGTTCTTCCCGCTACTGGATCGCAGGAGATCAAACCGCGCTCGTTGAGCCGGACATCATTTGAGGCGGGTTCAATGAACGACAGATCCACCAACTGCCCGATCGCGACCAGAACATGATCGCATTCGATGACCGTGGTGTCATCGGGGTCAAACTGCGGCGCAAAGCGGCGATTCTCGTCGAAAACGCGCAGGCATCTTTGGAACTCAACGCCGCGGACATGGCCTTCGGTGTCGGTCAGAATCGCCTTGGGGCCGAGACTGTTGTGCCGGAGGATGCCTTCTTCGGCGCCTTCGATGATCTCGATGTCATCGGCCGGCATTTCGTCCAGCGATTCAAGCGAACAAAGATGCACCTCGGCCACACCACTTGCCCGCAGGGCGGTGCGCGCCGCATCGAGAGAAATCTGCCGCAAGACGGTGCGCCCGACATCATAGGCGACATTGCCGCCGCCGATCACGACCACGCATTCCCCCAGGGCGGGCGCCAGATCCAGCGAGACGTCACGTAGGAACTCGACACCGCCGATCACCTTGGGCGCGTCGGCGCCGGGAATCGGCAGACGGCGGGACCGTTTCGCGCCTACTGCGACGACCACGGCATCGTGAGCCCGACACAACGCTGCAAACGAAAGGTCCTTGCCGATCTGGCAGGAGGTCTGCGCTTTCACGCCCATCGCCAGGATCACATCGACTTCGGCGCGGATCAGGTCACGGGGCAGACGGTATTCAGGCACGCCGGTGGCCAGCATCCCGGCTAAGACCGGTTCCATTTCATAGATGGTAACATCGAATCCAAGCAGGGTGAGATCGTGTGCACAGGCCAGACCGGCCGGACCACTGCCGATGATGCCGACGCTCTTGCCGGTCGCGCGCGGAATTGATTGATCCGTCAGCGATTGAAGGAGCGGGAGCAATTCGTCTTGATCCTGACAGGGACAGTCAGCGCCACGCGCTGCATTCTTGAGGAATTCGATCAGCGCACCAGGTGGAGTCTTTCCTTCGGGCCCGAATTGACTGCAGACGTAACGCTTCAAGGCTCGAATCGCGATGGGGTCATCGAAATCGCCGCGCCGACAGGCCTGCTCGCACGGGGCGCCGCAGACTCGTCCACACATCGACGCAAGGGGATTGGGTCCTCTTGCGATCAGGTAGGCCGTCAGGTCATCGCCGTCGGCGATGGCGCGCACATACCCGCGGGCATCGGTATGCACCGGACAAGCGTACTGGCACTTGATCTGCTCCTTCCAGTACTCGCGATCGGGTATGGTGACACGGTAATCCGCTACCGATGCCTCTTACTTCCGCGATGATTTGCGGCCAGCTGTCCTTGTCCCCAACGGCGCGGCCAATTTGTCCAAGGTCATCCGGTGGAGGAAGTCTTCGTATCGATCCCAAACGTCGGACCACATGTCGTGCGCCGCGCAGGCGTGGGATGCGTTGCACGCCTTGTTGCCGAGAAAGCAGTGTCGTTTGCCTTCGAGATCATCAAAGAGCTGGACAATCTGATAAGCCGTGACGCGGCGCGCCGGCTGGGCCACGCGGAAACCGCCGCCGGGGCCGCGCACCGAATCGACCAGCCCCGCCCTCCCGAGCGTGTGCATGATTTTCGATAGGTAGTTGGAGGGCACATCAATGGCTTTGGAAAGGGCGCCGGCCCCGACCAGTCCGCCGTCGGACATTTGATTGAGAGCCGCCATGGCACGGATGGCATATTCGGCGGTTTTCGAGATCACGACGCCATCATATATCTTGAATTCTTCATGTCAATATAATTTATTCTCCCCGATGGCATTTATCGAAGGTCCGAACCCCGGCGTCCAGTCCGAAACACGCGATTCTGTCAATAAGAAGCGCCGTCCGGGGTCTTTGACCTTCGACCCTTCCTTTGGAGAGTAATCTGGATGAGGTTTGTATGAGATTGGGAATGTCAATGTGATCCGTTCATCTCAAAGGGGGCTCATGTGGCTGCGCTGTGCGAAACGTTGGTTCAAGAACACGAAGTGATCGAACAAGTCCTGGATGCGTTGGAGGAGGAGTCTCACGTGGTCGCGTCGGGGGGGGCCGTTGACCGTGTATTCTTCACCGGCGTGATCGGCTTTGTGCGCAAGTTCGCCGACGGCATCCACCACCAGAAGGAGGAGAAGGTTCTCTTCACCGCCCTCTGTGAGGCGGGCATGCCAAAAGACGGTGGGCCGGTCGGAGTGATGCTCAACGAGCACGACGAGGGCCGTCACCACATTCGGGCGATGGAACAGGCGCTGGTGGACGCCGCCGAGGGTGACGCTGATGCACGCGAAAACCTTGTTCGCGAGGGCCTCGGGTATGTAGCGCTGTTGCGCGCACACATCCAAAAGGAGAACATGATCCTCTTCCCGATGGCCGAGCAGGTACTGGATATGAGTCAACAAGAGTCAGTGCGAAACGCAATCGACGCCCTCGAGGAAGAATCACGCAGTGAAAAGGCCGCGCACCGCCAATGGGTGGCGGACATGCGTAGGCGATGATGCCGTTGCATGATCCGCGAATGGGAGGCGCACCCGACCGATAAAGCGGCGCTCTCGACGACCGCGTAACCGTCCCGACGAGTCTCACCCTTGTATCTCACATGCTATGGTAGTTCCATTGTCTATCGATAAAGGTTTGGCGGCGATGAGATCGTCCCACCCTGGGGCCATCCGAGCCCGTTGCGTAGCTGGATCCGTCGCCGCTTCCATGA
>Ga0214473_10007552_pt1 | contig 12888 bp, 11 predicted proteins | sample RVTome_7_FD_203509 | JGI IMG/M metagenome (GOLD analysis project Ga0214473, IMG submission 203509) | Soil microbial communities from uranium-contaminated site in the Upper Colorado River Basin, Wyoming, United States - RVT98D197 | ecosystem: Environmental > Terrestrial > Soil > Contaminated >...
TGCTCCGGGGTTCGTTCTCCGAGCCAGAGCTTACAGACATTCTTCCAGCCGATGCGGCGCCACTTTTTGAAGGCTGTCTTCAATTCATTCAGATCCTTTGCCTCAACAAGATCTTTCTGGGCGGCTTTTAGATCTTCAATCGATGCGATCGCAGGCATATTTTGCTCCGTCTCAATAACAGGAAAAGCCTATTCTTTCCTACAGAATAGGCTTTATGATTGGCATCTCACCATCCAACCCCCTGAAACCTCAGTCACTGTATCAGAGAAGCTGACCCAATATACCAGAACGATAGGATTTTCGCAACGTTTTCGCCGCAAGTTTTCACGACAAGGCGCAAAGAGCCGCAAAGGACCCACTGAAAGTCCGCAAAAAAGCAACACAAATAGTTCAACAAAGAATACGCCGTTTGTGAAGACGAAATATCCCCCTTATCCGTCCACTCCGCCGTCGAAACCTTGCCACCAGAACAAAAAAGGGCTGCAAGCTTTTGAAATCTCTCGCAGCCCTTATGCTTTTAACTGGCCCGATTCTTAGCCTGCAAAGCCCAGTACGCCAGCCTACTCGGGATTTTCGCATGAGGACATTGTCCCAGTGGATGATTATTACGAAAATTTGACATCCCAACTGAATATATGAAGGCCATATCCCATTTTTTGGGGATTATTGGAAACCAGTGAGTTGATAGCAGCTACTGAAACCCCTGAAGGCCGCTCTGCCTCGTTTCCTTCTGGTATCGCTTTCACCTGTTGAAAGGCAAGCATCCCAGAGGATACTAAAGACAAAATGGTGGCGGGGAACCCTCTTCAGGAAATCTTCACAAACCCATTTCGCCAAACTCGACCACTCGCTTTTGGTAGCAGGAAGGGCAGAAGTGTCGGCGCTTGCAGGAGAAAGCAAGTAGATATTCATGGCCGCACTCTCCACATCGGACCCGGGCAAAACCGTTATGTAGAACCCCACAGTCCAGGTAGCAGTAGATGACGGACCGGAGATGGGCACGGCAAAACCCATAGGCTCGCTCAAAACGTTCCTCATAGACCCGTTCAAAGGTTTCGAAATGATCCTCGACACAATGGTAATATGCGAAATTCTCAGGTCGGCGAGGGCGGTAGATATGGTGCTGTATCGTGATAGGGGCCGTTTACGCCTCCCTTCAGAGGGTCGGCAACGAATGCAGTCTAGTGAAACCGGGTGGCCTCGGGGCTATTGCGGCGAACCATGAAGGTAACGAGTAGGATGAGGCATCCGCCGATGAGATCCGTGACCCAGCCTGGTATGATCATCAGCACCCCGCCCACCCCGAATAGAAGGCGTGGGAGAGGCGAGAGCTTGTTCCTAAACCATCCGAACATACCCGTAGTCAGCGCTATCACCCCGACGCAGGAAGTGACAGCGGCCAAGGCGATGGCGGGCACACTTCCGATGAGCAGGAGTTCAGGAGAATAGATAAAAATGAAGGGGATGATGAAGGCCACACAGGCCAGCCGGCAGGCCATGAATCCCGTCTTGAAGAACTCCGCGCCTGCGATCTGCGCGGCCGCCAGGGCAGCTGGTGCCACCGGCGGGGTAATCATGGAGATCACAGCGAAGTAGAAGGCGAACATATGGGCTGGCAGCGCGGCAAAGCCAAGGGATTTTAGACCGGGAACCACGACGGCTGCCACGATGATGTAAGCTACCGTGGTGGGAACTCCCATGCCAAGGATTATCGTGGCAACCATGACCAGCACGAGGCTCAATAACGAAAGCCCCCCCGACAGGCTCACCACCAGACCCACGAAGTTGAGACCCAGGCCGGTCAATGTGACTATCCCGATGATGATTCCCGAGACCGCAGTCGCCACCCCCATCATCACGGTCTGCCTGCCGGAGACAGCCAGGGCCTCCAGCAGCCGCCGGGGGGTCAGGCGGTCTTCCTTGCTGAGGAAGCTTACGGCGATGGTTGCCAGGATGGCCAGCACGGCCGCCCGCATGGGACTGTACCCGGCCAACAATGCCCAGGCCAGGACGATGAGGGGAAGCGCAAGGTGACTCTTTTGGACGAGCTTTCTGGGGTGCGGGAGTTCCTCACGGGGCAGACCCTTGAGGCCGATCCGGGCTGCCTCGAGATCGACGACTAAGAAGACCGACAGGTAGTAAAGGATGGCGGGGATAGCGGCGGCAGCGGCGACCCGGAGGTATGAAACCCCGATGAATTCCGCCATTACGAAGGCGGCGGCCCCCATGACCGGCGGCATGATCTGACCTCCTGTGGAGGCCACGGCCTCAACAGCTGCGGCGACGTGGGAGCGGAAACCCATCCGTTTCATGAGGGGAATGGTGAGCCACCCGTCCACCATTACGTTGGCCACCGCACTCCCGGAAACCGTTCCAAAGAGGGAGCTTGAGACAACCGCGATCTTCGCCGGTCCTCCGCGAAACCGGCCGGCCACGCATGCGCCGAAATCCATTATAGCCTGGCCCCCCCCCGCCTTTTCGAAGACACACCCGAAGATGATGAAGACGACGATATACGTGGCCGAGACGCCGATAGGGATTCCAAACACCCCGTTCAGGCTGAAGTAGAGACTCTCCATAATCTCCGGCCAGTCAAACCCGGTGTGCTTCAGGGCGCCGGGCAGCCACGATCCTAGCTTTCCGTAGAGAAGGAATACAGCCCCCACCACCGCTAGGGGAAGACCGGCGCAACGCCGCGTCACCTCCAGCAGGAAGAGGGTGGCAAGCAAGGAGATTAGATAGTCTAAGGTGCTGAAAGGGGTGACGAAGGTGATCCATTCAGAGATGGCTTGCTGCTTCCAGATGTAGTACCCGAAGATCAACAGGGCGGCCATGGCCAGAACACTGTCGATTCCGGCGGCCACGCTGCCGCGGGCGCGTCGAAAGGGCAGGCACATCAGGAAGCCGAGCACTCCGGAGAAAGTGAGGTGGATGGTTCTCTGAAGAGTTGGTACTAGAACACCGAAGATGCCGGTGTAGAGATGGAACCCCGCAAAGGCAACGGCCAGGGCGGTGATAATCAGATTGTTCCGCTGCTCTGCGGGCCCTAGTTCCGGGTCACGCGGCAGGGGTGGACTAAGGGGCTCCCTTTTCCCCAGGGCCAGCGCGTCTCCCCCAGCACTACGGCCTTTCCACCATTCGACTATGCCTTTGAGTTTTTGAACCACGGTCCTACTTTCTCCTATCTGACGGTTTTGTACTACCGGCAGGCACTGCCTCAGTCCGTCCGGACATTTCACGAGGAGGCAAACTTACCTTCCCGCAGGCTGGGCGCAGGTCCACCAGGAGGACCTGCGCTCCAGACCGGGCCTATTTCATGAGACCTGCACTCTTGAAGTATCGCTCGGCGCCCGGATGCAGCAGCCCACCGACGTTCTTCCAGGCAGTCTTCGGATCGAACCCGGCGTGATGCGCCCCCCAGTTCCGGATGACCTCTGGCTTCTCGCAGATCGCCTTGGTGAGGGTGAAGACGACCTCTTCAGGCACATCATTGCGGGCGATGATGATGTTGGGCTCTCCCACAGTCCACCCTGCCTTAGGGGCCCAGAGGTACTTCCCCGCCTCGACGAAGTTCTTGGCGTAGCCGTATTTGGCCACCATTGTGTCCACGACTTTCTCTTCCGGCGAAAGCCACTTCATTTCGACGGACCGCGTCAGCTCGTCAATGGCGGGCACCGTGGTGGCGATAATGGCGTCGGCGTGTCCGTCCACGATCAGCGAGGCGGCATCTGTATAGGCGGTGAATGTGACGCTTCCGCCCCAGGATTTCAGGTTATCGAAAGAGATGCCATACTCTATGAGGAGCCGCTCCGCCCCTAAGGCGGGGGTGCTGGCCTTGGAGGTGGTGGTCAACCGGAGAGGGAATTTCTTCTCCTTCAGTTCAGCAATTCTCTGGATGGGGATGGTCTTTTTCACCAAGAAGATGGCCATATCGCTGGTCCCGATTTCCAGCATGCCGCGGACGTGCGTCACGCTGGCGATGTAAGGGGGGGCCCCGTCCCGTCCCGACTTGTATAGGTGGGATATGCTGAGCCCAAGCTGGGCCTTGCCGGTGTCCACTAGGGTGATATTGCCCACTCCACCTCCCGGAATAACAGTAACGACCATCCCAGGAAACTTTGCCTTGATCAGCTCTCCCACAGCTCCCGCTAACCCGTACCAGGCCCCTCCGGGAGGCCCCGCTGTAAAAACAAGCTTATCGGTTTTTGATTGAGCCGTTGCACTTCCAAACGGGAACGTAATGAGGGCAAAAAACACAATCGCTAAATTAGATACCAACAAGATAGTTTTGAATTTCATAGTTTATCCTCCTTTTTACAATATGTTTTTAATGGTTCCCATAATGGGAATAACTGTTGTTGATGCCTAGGGCCGATCGGGGTGGTTCTCTCAGTAATCCTAATGATCATTATCATGTTGACGAATTTCTCTCACATTTGTACTTTGATGCAGAAGATACGCAAGCTGTTTGACATCATAAACTGGAATCGACAGAGACTTTCTTAACTGCCCACTGTATGGCGATAGATTTGTGCATTCCAATAACAAAACGCCAATTCCTTTATCTTCGGAGACAAGCTGTGCTCCTACCGAAAGGGTCTCTTTGCAGAGTCTTTCGGTGTCAAGTTCAAAAGGAGCCGATGGCTCCATAATGCTTTTATTAAAATGGTCGCAGCCCTCCATCCCTTTGATGACAAGGCGATCCAACTGGTTCCACCCTGCCTGTTTTAGTACTTCGGGACTGAGGGAAGTAGGATCTGCGGTAATAATCCCGATCTTTCGGTCTCTGGGCAGCAAAGCTCCAAGAAAAGGTAGAAAGAGAAGAGAGGAGGTTGCAACAGGAATTTTCACCGTTTTGGCCAAGAGTTCTTGATATCGAATTAAGAGCCCGCAACTTGTCAAAATACCCCCGACTCCTATACGCTCCAGTTTTCTAGCCGCCTCAACAAGCTGGTCAACGGCCTCAAGTTTACGTTCGGTGGTGAGTGAGACGGGGGGAACCTCACGTAAAACCTCATAAGCCACAGGGAAAGGGAAAGTTCGGGCATTGCCAATATCCCCCATGGGCCTTGGAAACTTGCAGTCAAGCATAATTATGCCAATGGGGATTCCAAAGACAGGCCATCCACCTCTTAAAACAGGCATCACTATCACCCCCATTTAACTTGATCAGGCGCTTTCTTCTACTTTCTTCATACGCTTGTAGGCGGCATCCAACTCAGGCCACATTTTCTCAGTCTCCTCGAGACGCATGGTCTTCCAGTTGAGACCCAACCCATTCTCCAGCCAGTAACATTCTTTTTCCGTAAAATGTACCGTTCCGTCCTGGTCTACTGATTCAAGACCATCAAGTTTCATTCCGATTGTATTGACATGCACAGCTTCTTCAAAAGTTACCCCTTCCGGCAGGGCCACTTCCACCTCCTTTCTGCTAAGTCGAACCGGGGTGCCGCCCGGCATGCCCTTTACTCCGGAGCCATGACGTATCTCCCCGGTATTGAGGAGTATGCAGCGGCTTGTTTCCGCACCGGACGCCGCAGTTACAGAAGCATTATTGGTCACAGGCGTATTCATTGTTTCAACGCCGGTTATATCAGTAGCATGGTCAATAAAGCCATCGAGCTGTTCCTGGTCAAACCGGCGAGTGTAATCCTCACCATTTACAGTAATCCGAAGGATGAAAGGGACCTCCTTGGCTGGGTACCTCCGGATGGCATGGTGAGCAACCAGCCGGACCTCCACACAATGGGGAGGAAGACCCAGGTGTATTGCAATACCCAGTTTCACCCCATGCGCCGTAGAATCTAGCGTTCCCGCTCCAACTGTTGGCGCTAAACTCACAGGTGTAAGGATTACGGAAGCGATATCGGGCGCCGCAAAGTTAACAACAACGGTGTCAGGAACAGCCATTTTAACAGCTTTCATCAGAGGCCACAACAGCGCCATATCTTTCGGAAGAGTATGGGCAAACCCGGGAATCATCCCCATTTTCCTCTGTCTGCGGCGCATGGCGGGAAAAAAGGAGTACAACGACATTGCAGCCGCACAGTTAAGAATCACGGTTGGTTTTATGCGCAACAATTTCTCTGCGGTCTCTTCAACATCGGGGATATTAAGAGTCAACGGCTCAACCAAGGTTTTCTGTCCCCTCATTACGGCATTCACTTGGCTGTTATAAAAGACAGTGGCAGCCTTTTCTGGGGTACGGGAAGCAATATACAGATGATCGGCTGCGCCAAGACGCGCCATAAAGAGCGAGGCATAGGTTCCTACTGTACCCGTTGAACCCGTAATGATTATTTTGGTTTTCTCATCACTCATTCCATCATCTCCTTTATTTCTGTTATTTTGACTTTTCCATGAGGGCGACAATCTCCGGGTGCACGAATTTCCCATCCTTCATGACATATTCGCTGTCAAAGCTTACAGCAGCTTTGGCCATGAGGCCGTCGGTATGACCGTTGGCCCTGACTTTTCCCATAAAGCAAGGTAAATCGTTTGTGCCGAAACCAATGTCAAAGATCCCCATCATTCTTTCATTTAAGAATTTCAGTTCCGACAGTTTTTTTAGGTTGGGATTGATTCCAAAACCATAATGACAAACTATGTATATGTTTGGATCATTTCTGCTTTCAAACCAGGCTTTAAACTGCTGGGCCTGTTCTCCACCAGTAATTTCAGTAATCCGACCGTCCCGTATCTTAAGTGTAATTGGCGAGCGTAAAATACCCACAGGGTAGGCAAAGGCCTCAAAAACGATTGTCCCGTTCCAGCTTTCCTCAATGGGGGCCTGCCCCACTACACCCGCAGGAAGGTATGCCTCGTCACCCGGTCTTGTTACCAGACCAGGGTTAAGCTGAACAGGCCTGCCTCCTATTTCAGCCTGAATGTCTGTACCCTCAGGAGAGGTGATATGGACTGTTTTAGCTTTGGACATTATGCTTTCCAATATTTTACATATGCCATCAGTAACGGTAAAATCGTGAAGGTATACGTAGTCTACCAGCATTTCGGCTGTTGCACTTAGGCATCCCAGCATCCTGGTACCACCTTCAAGCATCTCAAGGGCGCCCTTGGTGTAGAAGTCGGCGCTCTCATATGGGATTACCGTGACGGCTACATCGGCATTTTTCATTGCGGCCGCCAGGGGTTTCGGAGGTTCAATATTCTGCACACCCCGGTATGGAGTCATAGCCAAAAGAGGAATGGCTCCCATCATCCCTACCGCTTCAAAAAAAGCATCTATCACCCGATGGTCAGAAGGCGGCTCAGCAATAATCAACAGGTTCTCACCCTTCTTTAGTGATGCACGCTTTAAGTATAACAGCGCTGTCCGCAACATCAGATCCCGTGTTATTTCCATTGTCTTTCCTCCTCTCAATAATTATACCTTCGCCTTATTCCCAAACTCAGTAGTAAGTTATTCGCTCCTTTCTATAATTTCATATTTTGCTATATTAAATCAATACCATGTCTAATCGACATGGTGACATTTGGTGTTTAGGAAATATACATTTTCTTGAGAGAATGGATAAATTTTCTACTCTCCTCTATCGTACCGATGGTCACCCTGGCAAAAATGGGGCAATTCCACTAGTGACCGGGTCTTATGATTATTCCTTCTTTCAGTAATGATTGGAAGATTTCTTTGGAGGCCTTCTGTAAATCTACAAAGGGACGTGCATGGCCCCTCTGGGTAGAGATGGGCATTTCGAAGTTCTCTTTTGATAGAAGTCAGGGCTTGGGGTGATGGCCCCAGTGGATTCTCATTAGAGGCCATTTTAATAACTTCCGAGAGCTCCAACTCCGCTTGAACTTCTTCTATTGGTTTTCCAGAAATATAGGGGTCAAGCTCCAGATTCCCTTTTCTAAAAAATCTCTTTATATTTCTCATCCGATCACCTTTGTTTGTTGTGAAATCCGTTGAGCGGTTTCCAAAACATATGTTCTGATTTCTTTCATTCTTTCTCTTCCCATCCTCTGGGTTGGGACCGAGGCGCTAATGGCTGCAATAATCTTCCCCTTCGCGTCCTTGATCAGTGATAAGAGCTTGCTTCGGGATGGGTTGAATATACGAATAAGAAAGTAGTGATGTCAAGAAAAACTGACCACAGGATATGGGATTATCCTCCTCATCCGTTCGGGCGCCAACCCGGCACCAGGCGTATGAGGCTAAGTCGAAACCCTCGGAGAAAGGGATTTTGCTCGAACTCCAACCCGTGAATATCTTGCTAAACATAACTTGTTGAATCCGGTAAAAGAATAGCTCTATTTGATTCTCAAAGCGTAGTCTTTCGCAGTTTGAAAAGATCCAGATCTAGCGATGAGCCCCCGAAAGATGAGGGGCCGGCTCGCCTCCCGGCAACGCTAGCACCTACAAACAAACGAAGTCAAGGAGGTTAAAGTTTATCGATTACCGCGTCTCCAGGGGGGCCCGCTGCCGGAGGGTAGTGAGCGCCGCCGGTACCGCGCGCCAATATCCTGTTTGTAGTTTGGCAAGCCGCAGATTATAATGGGGTCTATGGCGACTTCGGAACAGGGCGCCTTGGCCAAGAAGCGCTTAGGCCTGCTCACAGGTATTCTTCCGCTCATGGTCATCGCTCATTTTGCTCATCACTTGCTTACAGCGTTGCCCACGCCTTTGCTTCCCATGATTCGCTCCGACTTCAATCTGGACTATACCCAGGCGGGCATGGTGGTCTCCGCCTTCAGCTTGGCCTATGGTTTTGGCTCGCTGCCCTCCGGGTGGGTGACCGACTATGTCGGCGCCCGCATCATGATTACCATCGGCACCTGCGGCGTCGCGGTGGCGGGGGTCTTGGTGGGCCTCTCACCGGCGTTCATGGTCTTGCTCGCTTTCATGGCCTTGATGGGTCTGGCCGCCGGAGGCTATCATCCCGCAGCGCCCCCCATCATCTCCGCCTCCGTGCCTGCGGAGAAAAGGGGCCGCGCTCTCGGCCTGCATACCATCGGCGGCGGGGCCAGCTATTTCCTGGCGCCTATCCTGGCGGCCTGGATAGCTTCGTGGGGAGGATGGCGGGGAGCCTTCATCGCCCTCTCGGCGGTAACCATCGCTTTCGGCATTTTCTTTTATATAAAGATAGGCCGGACATTCATCAAGAAGGCTGCTGCCGCCGCCCCGGCGCAGATGGTGGACCTGGCCGAACCGGGACGGCGTAAGCGTCTTTTCCTGGTTATCGGCCTGAGCACGGTCACTGCGGCTATCGTGAACTCCGCCCTGGCCTTCGTACCGCTTTACGCTGTGGACCATTTCGGCCTGAGTAAGACCGTCGCCGCGAGCTTCCTTTCGCTGTACTATACCGCCGGCTTCTGGGTGGGGCCCGTGGCGGGGTACTTCGCCGACCGGGTGGGGACAGTACCTCTGTTAATGGGAGTCAGCCTGGCCGCAGGACCGATGGTCTACCTTTTGGCTGTCGTTCCGGGATTACCAATGTATTTGTTGATCATTGTCCTTCTCGGCATCATTACCTATACCCGTATGCCTATCTCCGAAACCTACATTGTCGGCCGGACTTCGCCGCACAACCGCTCGACCATCCTGGGCGTTTACTACTTCGGGGGGATGGAGGGGGCCGGAGTGCTGACTCCAATCATCGGCTTCCTCATCGACCATTACAGCTTCCAGACCGCATTCATGGCAAGCGCGGGCATTGCGCTCCTGGTTGCCGTCATCGGCACCATCTCGCTCTGGGGCCGGCGCAACTAGACCCCAATTGTGCATATCTTGCCAAAACGGAAGCCCACTCAGAAGAGTAGGGAATGGTAGATATGATTTCAGATAATAACTTTTCAGGACTTGCAGAACGCAACATCCATAGCAGAATATTGAAACCCCTGCAATATTGAAACTCACAGTCGTAAAAAAGGTGGTTAGCCTTGTCCTCCTCTGTTATTCCTTACATCTACAGGTCCTCAGAAATTAAGAACTGTGAGAATGCCAGGGTTGAAGCAGACATACCCGTGGACCATTGAGCACTGATCATATCCTCAGCGAAAACTCAGGCTCCAGAAAAAAGCGCAAGGTTTACACGACAGTGGGTGGCCCCTACTTGAGCATTTTCTGGACCTCGCGCCAATCGGTCTGTTCCACGACGGCGAGGGGTGCGAGCTTCTGAGGGTCCTTTCCGTCGCTTTTCGCCCGGGAGGCGAACGGTTCGACGGGAACCGTTACGAGCTGCATCGCAGTCGGAGGAAGGGAGTTATCGAAAAAAGTACGACTGACTACGATGAGTGGGCGCGCCCCTGGTGTGTTCGGGGGAACAATTTCGCCCTGGGAGCCCCGAGGTGTCGGTTCCCGCTTCACCCAGGCGGGGAGGGTGCGCTCAGCCGCCGAGAGAGCGGCGTGACGCTCCTCATATGCCCGAAGCAGCCCGGCGGTACCGGCCTCCCGGCTCCCAGGCTTCGGCATCGCTTCTGGCTGTATCTTCGCCGTGTAAAACGAAACGCAATAATTTGCAGACGCAAAGCAGTCGTGGACATGAACCGACGGCGACCCGCTCATTGTGCCTTGGTGAAGGAGATTAGTAAAGAGATGTCTATTTCAGAAATTCTTTATAGATCTCATAACCGGCAGCCACATAATCGCCCAGGTCTTTGCTGTTACGATAGAAAATGGGGAGCCGGAGCTCTTTCATGCCTTTGACGAACTCGGGCTCTTTCATGCCTTTCGTGAACGCGTCTTCCAATTTTCTGACCGCGATTTCCGGTATGCCTTTGGGGCCGTGAATCCCCATAAATAGCCGACATGGTATGTTATAGCCCAACTCTTTCAAAAAGGGTACGTCCGGATATTCTTCGGACCGTTCGTCCCGAAACACGACCAGCAGTCTGGTCTGTCCCGCTTCGATGAAGGCCGGGCTGAAATCTCCCGCCACCATATCGACATGTTTTCCCAAAAGTGCGACCTCTGCAGGCCCGGCCGACGCGAACGGCATAGCCGTAAACTCGATCCTTTCTTTTTCTGCAATCTTTTTCATGATGGTCGGGTTAAGACCGGTTGCAACAGAACCGAACGTCATCTTTTTCTGGCTGTGGCGGGCATAGGCAACAAGATCGTCGAGGCTCTTGAAAGAAGAATCCGCATGAACAGTGAGTCCGACATTGAAGCTGCCGAACTGCATTATCTGCTTAAAATCATTGACCGGGTGATACGGGATTTTCTGCAGGAAAGGAGTAACAGTCATGGGCCCAAATGCGCTGAAACCGGTCGTATAGCCGTCCGGTTTTGCCCTGGCAATCTCCGCAATGCCAATCGTGAGGGCACCTCCGGGTTTATTGATGGGAACAATCGCCTGCCCCAGATGCTTTTCTGCCTGCCTTATGATTAAGCGAATTGCAATCTCGGAATTACCTCCCGGAGGAAGAGGGATGATAAATGTAACCGGGCGCGTAGGATAGTTGATCTCCGATGCCTGAGTAGGCCCATATGAAGTAGCAAAAAGGAGTGAAATAACGCTCAGGAGAAAGATTATTCGCCCGCCCAATGTAGCGATCATTCCTTTGCTTACTCGTCGCAAAAACATCATACCTCTCCTTTCTATCACGCGCTGACCGACATGGCGAAGATAGGTACCTGCACATTCATTCCGGTTCTCGTCAATATGCTCGAATGCCTCTCCTGGGACATCACCCTCGTCAGGATAATGATAAGAACTCGCTTTGGAATGGGTCAAATATACAGATGAAAGAATAGTATGTCAATAAGAATCAACCCTAAGATATAGGAGAATCCCTACCAGGTCGGGTGCCAACCTGGCATCGAGCTTGTGAGGCTAAGTCATGACCCTCAAAGGAACTCAAACTGAAACCCGAGGATAGCTTGCCAAGACCCACTCTCATCTACGAAGTTGATGGGATGCAAATATGGGAGACATATCAAAGCCAAAAATGAAGTGAGAAACAACCGAGAATCTGTTTTGAGCGAAGAGAGTACATTCAGTGTCTTGATTCCGAATTGTAACAGACGACCCTTTTCTAAGCCGTTTAAGAATTTAAATGAGATAAACGAGACATTTGAAAAATTAGGGTGGCAAAATGGTAGCGGAAAATCACATACCGCTGGGCTCAGAACACGAGGCTACCCCTTCCACTCTTCACGCGCCCTTTCGACTATTTCCTCAATGCTCTGCCCTTCATACAACTTTCGAGAGATTTCCACATAATCGGTAGGCTCCCGGTGAAGCATAGTAAGAAATCTAAGCGCGGCGGCAGGACCAAGTGTCTTGTTCAACGCCTCTATCCCTCTGAATTTGATCTCTGAATCATCCATGTTCTTTGTCCGCATCACTTTTGAACCTCCCTTATATACTCTACTGGATTCACGATCCCAATTTCAAGATTCAATCTTCTGGCACGCCGTATCAGGTCGTCATCGCAGGTCAGAAAAAATTGTGCCTTGGCGTAGATTGCACAGGCCAGATGGATGGCATCTTTAGATGAGAGCCTTGCCTTCTCTTGAAAATCTTTCGCAAGGCCGACTATTCCCTCATCTGGCCATGGCCCTTTTTGATAAGAACTCGTTTCAGGATGGAGTGACTATACAGAAAAGGACCTTCCATGTCAAGACAAGAGACGAGACGTGAGAGGGACGGGGTCCGATTGCTTGTTTACGGAATCTTCTTGTGGCATCATTAGGTCACATCCTGTCAGGGATGAAAGGAATATTCCTTAATGGAGCGAAGCGTGAATCCACCGAAAGTCATTGCGGAAAAATGCATCAATTGTGGAGAGTGTGTCTCGGTCTGTCCGAGCTTTGTCCTGGATCAGGCCTGGGAAAAAGCCAGGGTGATTAGAGGGGAGTGGTGTATCGACTGCGGCCATTGCGGGGCTGTGTGTCCAACAGAGGCCATTCTCCATGAGACCGTTTCA
>Ga0214473_10007554_pt1 | contig 12885 bp, 14 predicted proteins | sample RVTome_7_FD_203509 | JGI IMG/M metagenome (GOLD analysis project Ga0214473, IMG submission 203509) | Soil microbial communities from uranium-contaminated site in the Upper Colorado River Basin, Wyoming, United States - RVT98D197 | ecosystem: Environmental > Terrestrial > Soil > Contaminated >...
GGGCAACGCCCTGCTGCCGGGCCATGCCGGCGCGGCCGCCGCCCTGCGCCATGGCGGCGCTCGGCACCACCAGAAGGGCCAGGGCCAGTACGAGGTGACGCATCATGGTGAACTCCGCGAAGTGTGGTCCGGCGCGGTTCGGTCCCCGTCGTGGGGCCGACGTGGCGCGTTGCAGATATCGACGCCCGCCTCCGTCGAAGTGTTAAGCCGTTACCGCCCGGGCAGCGTCACCGAGGCAAAGCGGAGCGCCGCCAGCTCTCCCGGCTCGGTCCACCCCAGCAGCACCGTCTCGCCGGCGCGCGCCATGCGCGGAAAGCCGCTGGCCCGGGCCGGATCGATGACGCCAGCGCTCCGCGCACCGCCTGTCCGGCCGTCGGGGGCAACTCGCCGGAGCCGGACCTCCGCACCCTCCCCGACGCGCTCCATCCAGCTCACCAGGGCGTGCCCGTCCGCCAGGAGCAGCAGGTCCACGCGTCCGACGGGCTCGCCGTCGTCGATGCGCACGGGAGGCCCGAAGCTCCGGCCACCATCCTCGGAGAACGCCACATAACTGGCGGCATTCCCCTCAGGGGCCGTGAACCAGGCGACGGCGACCCGGTCACCTTGCGCGGCCACCGCCGGTCCATTCACCGGGCAAGCATTGATGTGCCAGCCGTCCTCGTGCACCACCACCGGCTCACTCCAGCGGCCGTCCTCCAGACGCACGAGCTTGATGTCCCGGATCTCCTCCGGGCTCCGGTCCCGATAGGCCACCACCGTCCCCGATGCGGTGGCCGCCGCGTCGGTCTGGCAGCAGTCGCAGATCATGTCGTCCACGACCCCGGCCGCCGCCTGCGCGCCCTGGGCGTCGAAGGCGGCCCAGCGGAGCGTCATGGGGCCGTCGCGGGAATCGGCGTAGGCCCGGCCGTCCAGCCACACGGCACCGGTGGCGTCCGCGTGTGGGAAGAGGCTCACGAAGCCGTGCTCCGTGGCCGTGCCGTCGTCGTGCGGGGTGAGCGGTGGGCTCCAGGTGGCACCCCCGTCCTCCGACCATGCCAGGCGCACGCTGTAGGCGCCCCGCCCGGCCTCGCGCACCAACCACTGGGCGGCCAGCAGCCCGTTCGGCAGCTCGACCACGGCCGGAAAGTCGGCCCAGTTCACCAGCCAGTCGTCGCCGGTGGCCACCGTGGCGGGCGTGCTCCACCGATTGTCGCGCCAGCGCGCGTAGCGGAGCGTGGCCCGCCCGTCGGAACTCTCCAGCCAGGAGGCCAGCACGGCTCCGTCGGTGGCGGCGGAGAGCGCGGGGAACTGGCGCGCCGTGGCCGCTGCGAGGGTCGCGGAGGCTGCTGGGGTCGCGGGAGCCGGATCGGCAGCGCGCGGCACCATCCCGGCGGTGACCGCGCCACCCACGGCGAGTGCCGCCAGCAGTCCGATGGAAAGCAATTTCAGGTTGATCATCGTCAGCGCCCCCTTACGTCGAGTTTCCACAGGTCCAGTATGATGGTGCCGTCCGCCAGTTCGCGCACGCCGACCACGTGCTCTCCATCCAGGAATCCGGTCAACAGGCGTTCGGTGCTGCCGCCCGTGGCCACCACCGTACCGGCATCCACATCCACGAGTTCCAGGACGGGATCCAGCAGCTCGTTCATGTCCAGGACGGGCGGCGCCGTGACGCTGCCGCTCTCGAAGGCGCGGAAGATCTCCTGCACCCGCGTCATATTGAGGCGCTGGGCCAGCACCCAGACCTCCCCGCCCGGTGCCGCGGCCGCGTCGAAGGTCATGGCCGTGGTGCCCGCCGTCTGCACGCGCTCCAGGGCATCCTCCTCACTCTCGAGCGCCGGGAACCAGAAGGCGTTGCGGTCGATGGTGCGCTGGCGGGCGCCGGTGGCGTCCAGGACGTCCAGCCGGTAACGCGTGCCGTGCAGGGCCACCAGGCGGCCGTCTGCCAGCCGGACTACCGCCGCCTGTCCGCTCATGGCCGACTCCCCCGGATCGCGGAGAGGGCCAGACGGCCCGCCTCATTACCCTCCGCGTCCAGGATGACCCCCCCGGCGCCGCTCATGCTCATGGCAAGGACCGACCCGTCGCCCGTGGGCAGGATGCCGCGTGCGCCCCCGTCGGCGGTGACGGAGCGAATGATACGGTGCTCCGGATCCACTACCGTGATACGTCCGCCGCCTCCCACCACCCACAGACTGTCACCCGGTCCCACCACCACGTTTTGCAGGCCGCGGAATTCCTCCGGTCCCCCGCCTTCCGTGCCGAAGGCCCGCTGAAAGCGCCCCGCGGGGGTGAAGACGGCGATCGTGCCGGGCGTGTAGGTGGGCGCCACGTAGAAGCGCCCGCGCGAATCGCGGGCCACGCGGGATTCCACGGTGGGCCCGTGCACGCCGGCGTCGGCACCAAGCACCAGCGTGGGCGTGAGGGTCACCCGGCAGCCAGGAAACGCGCCCTGGCGCCACGCGCACGCTGTCCTGCGCAGCCGCGGGCAGCGTTGCGCACAGGACCGCCGCGAGCAGGCAAGTACGGCTCAGGATGGCTGAGGCGTGCATCCAGCTTCCGTCATGGGGGAAGACCGCTGCGGGCGTGTGTATCCGGATGCCCGCCGGTGAGGGTGGGTCCGTGGCGGCCGGGGATTACCAGCGAGCAATATAGGCCTCCTTGCGGGCCGGCGCGATATTGGCACGGAACCTTCTTCCGCCGTATGTGCTAGAGCCGTATGGGGCGGACGATGCGTACGTCCCGGACCTTCAGCATGAGAGGATGCATGAAGATATTCACGACGGTGCTCACGGCGGCCGTTGCGGCGGCCCTGCTGGTCCCCCTCCAGACGCATGCCCAGGGGATCTCCATCACGCCTCTGGCGGGGGCCTACATTCCGGCAAGCGATTTCTATGAACTCCGGGAGGGAGCGGAGGACGCACGGGTGGAGAAGGAGGCCACCTTCGGGCTGGGGCTGGCGCTGGAGCTGGGGTCGATACGTGCCATGTTGGCCTACGCCACCGGCGCCACCGTGAACGATCGCGGTGTGGACCAGACCGCGGGCGCGATCGGCGATGGTTCCGTGCTCGTGGCTACGGCCAGCATGGTCTTCCGTCCCCTTCCCCGCGTGCTGGGGCTGCGGCCCTACCTTATGGCCGGCGGTGGTCTCAAGCGGGAGTCATACTCATTCGACGAGTCGGGGGGTGGCGTGGATCCCGGCGCCACCTTCGATGACGAATTGACGGACCCCACCGCGCACCTCGGCGTGGGCGCCGATCTGATGGTCGGTCGGCTGGGCGTTGTGCTGGAGGCAAACGATTTCATCACCTTCCGGGACGGCTTCGGCCCCCATGACGGTTTCGTGCTGCTGGGCCTCCGTCTGGCTCTCTGATCGAAACAGGACGGCGGAAATGAAACAGGGGCGCTCCGGTCGACCCGGGGCGCCCCAGTCTGTCTGATCGTGGGCAGTCTACTCCACGATTACGTACTTCCAGCCGAACACGGGGCCGCTCACCTGGATTGCCTCCTGAAAGCCGATCCCCTCCTGAGGAGCGGGAGCGGATACCTCGATCTCCTGCGTGCCCACCTGCGTGCCGCCCTCACCGACCAGGACGAACCGGACCTTGACGGGCGAACCGACGAGCGCGGTGTTGCCGATGATGCCACCCTGCACCGTTGCGGAGCCGGCCTCGGTCTGTGTCACGGCCACTTCGTCCACGAAGAAGGGCATGGCCTCTCGTGCCGTGAGGATGGCGATCGCCGCGTTATTGAGTTCCTGCTGCGCTTCCTCGGTGGGTTGGTACTTGGCGCGCGCGGTGCGCACATGCGCCAGGATCTGCATGGTGGAACTGTTGGCGGGGTCCACCTCCGCCAGTTCGCCCCCTACCTCCACGATCTCCTCGAAGACCGGATCCAGGATGCGTGCCTGCTCCTGGGGCTCGGCCTCACCGAGCTCGGCGGCCAGACCGCGCACCTTTTCGTAGAGCGCCGTGAATACCATGAACTTCATGTCACGGTCGTAGGGGTTGGCGGCGAGCAGGTGACGGAATCCCTCGATAGCCGTGTCGAAATCGCCGGCCTGATAGGCCTCCACCGCGCCCGCGGCCTCGAGTTGGCCAAGCGTGCTCTCCGCCATCTCGCGGTATTGGTGCCAGCCAGCACGCTTATCCTCGTCCGCTTCCGCGGCGGCGGGGCTGTCCAGGAACGCAAGCGTCTGGCGGTAATAATCCTCGGACTCACGGATGTTGCCGAGCTGTGCGTTCACGGCGCCCAGGAAGGCCATGGCCTCGGGACGACCCTGGTAGAAACCATGTGCCGCCATGAGGTCCGTCCGGGCGTCCTCGTACTCCGCCGCCTCGAGGTGTGCCGCAGCGGCATTGTAGGCCGCGATCCAGCCGGCCTCACGGAGCTCGGCCGCCTCCGCCCCGAATTCAGGGTAGAGGCTCACGGCTTTCGTGTACGCCTCGAGACCGTCAGCAAAATCTCCCAGGCCTACGTGAGCCTGCCCGGCCAGCAGCCAGAGCTTGGCGTGCGAGGGATTCTCCTCCAGTCCCTTCAGGGCGGCGTCAAGGCCCGTCCGATAGGCCTCCATGCGCGCTTCTGGAGTGGACTTGGTCATGGCCAGCAGGACCTGCTGCTCCGCGGCCCGGGTGTATGCGTTATCCCGCGGGGCCTGCGCCTGGGCCGCGAGGGGGGCGAGAGCCAGGCCAAGGGTAAGGGCCATGGTCAGCCCTGCGATCCGCTTCATGAGACCTCCGAAGGATGTGATGCTCGATACATGAACCCCGGAGCCATGCCGGCAGCCGAGTGTGTTGCCCGCTCTCGTACACAGCGATGCCCCGAGAGTTTCACCTCGGGAGACTGTATACAGTATCTGGACGCTGATTGTCGCACAAGCGTTGGCGCTTCGAAAGGGCGTGGTCGTCATTCGTTGGGAGGCAGCCGTTTCCGACCAGGTCACCGGGCGGACGGCAAACGACGCTCGCCGACCCCCCGGATCCGGGGTTCCGCTCCCCTCCTGGAGGTGTCGGGAGGGGCATCCGGAAACGGAACTCTGGACAAGAGCGGGGTTTATCCTTATATAGTTCACCTGTCGGTTGAGGTACGCGCCCTTCATCGCGCGGTGATCCCTCCGCCGATGTCGTATCGGCCGTGTCCTCCCCGGGCCGGTCGGTTCCGGTGTGGTTTCCCCGCCGCACCGCCAGAAGTGTCCGTTGGACCGGCACGCACCGGCAGGTGCGTGGGTCCAGCCATCGTGCACATCGAACCGAATTGCGCCAATGCTGAGAGCCATCCCAGCCGTCGTGGGCATCCTGCTGCTGGCCACCGCCTCCACCGCCGGGGCGCAGTCACTGCAGGGCTCTCCGTCCACGATGCGTTATCAGCACGCCATCGCCATCGAGCACGACTACACCTTCCTGCGCAGTTCGGCCGACGTGCGCCGGTTCGTGGACCTGGGTCTGCTGGTGCGCGTGGGCGGGAACGCCGACTACGAACTGGCCAGCGTCTCCTATCCGTACGCGCGCGCCGAGGTCAGGACGTTCGTGGAGCGCCTGGCGGGGCAGTACCACGCCGCGTGCGGCCAGAAGCTGGTGGTCACCAGCCTTACACGGCCGCAAGGCAGGCAGCCCGCCAATGCTTCCGACCTCTCCGTGCACCCGGCCGGCATGGCCGTGGACCTGCGCCGTGCCCCCGACGCCCGTTGCCGGGGGTGGCTGGAGCGGGTGCTCCTGCAACTCGAGGGCGCGGGTGTACTCGATATCACGAAGGAGAACTACCCGCCGCATTACCATGTGGCCATCTACCCGCGCCGGTACGCCTCGTACGTGGCGCGGCTCGACGGCGCGGCGGCCCGCCGTACCTTGGTGGCCGCCATGGAGGACGCACCGGGCGTGCGGCAGGTGGCCTCGGGGCCATCGGTGGGAAGCACGCGCACCTACCAGGTGGATCGGGGTGATTCCCTGTGGTCCATCGCGCGGGCCTACGGTACCACCGTGGACGAGCTGCGGATGCTGAACGGCCTCAACGGCAACCGGATCCTGGCCGGACAGGTGCTGGAGGTCCCCTCCCGCTAGCCGCCGCTGGCGGCTCAACTCCGACGACCGGGCCAGGCTGCCGCGGCAGCCGCTGGACGAGGGGGAGGGATCAAGCAGCGGTTCCCCGCCTGGTGGAGCGGGAAGTGAACGAAGACGCGCAGATGAAGTGAGCGATTGGACGGGACCAGAACGGCCTCGTCGCATGGAACAGGTAAGCGCGGCCCGGACGGGAGCCGATTCCGTCCGGGCCGTTGTGCGTGCAGTTCCGCGCGCGTTTCTTGCACAGGCGGGCGCGTGATCAGGGAACAGGTCAGGTGGTGGAGCGCATGGACGAGATCAGTATAGAACCGATGCAAGCACGCAAGCAGCGGCACCTCCCCGAGGGCGAGGGCTGGATCTACCAACCGTCCTACGGGGGGCGGCGCGTGCTGGCCTACTGCACGCCCGGAGAGTGTGAGTTGAAGGGCGGCAGCAGCGTGGATCGGACTGGTCGCTATGCCCACATTGCCGAGTCCTTGCGCTACCTGGCGGAGCGGGTCGGCCGCTCCTTCGTGCTGGACGGCGAGATTGCCCTGCACGACCATCGGTCCGCCTTCTTTGCATTCGATCTTCTGTATCTGGACGGCACGTCGTTCGTGGATACGCCCTGGAACGAGCGGCGTGACGCGCTGGAGGATCTCTTCAAGCGGCGGCGCGTGGAGCACGTGGAAATCGCGGAGGCACGCAAGCGGGCTGGCAAGGTGCTCATGGATCACGCCCGCCAGGAGCGGTGGATCGGCGTCGTGGCCAAACGGGAGGAAGATCCGTATCGTGAGGGTGGCCGCCTCGGCGGCTGGGTGAGAGTCAGCCTTTAGCGGTCCCGGCGGCGGGGCCCGTCCCTGGCCGCGGAGGTCGTACCGATGCCGCGCACGCTCCACACCGGCCGCCTGGCGCTGGCGCTGCTGGTGGCAGGCTACCTGGCCTCCTATCTCTGGAACCCGCACCGGTACGGCCTGCTGGATCATCTGGACCTGGCCATTCACGAGGCCGGCCATCCGCTCTTCGCGCCGCTGGGGACCTTCCTGGGCATGGCGGGGGGCACGCTGCTGCAGTTCATCGTGCCCTCGACGTTCGTGGTCTATTTCTGGCGGACGGGCCAGCGCTGGTCCGCGTTCGTGGTGGTCTTCTGGCTGGCCCAATCCCTCTTCAACGTGAGCCGCTACGCGGCGGATGCCCGTGCGCAGCTCCTGCCACTCGTGGGTGGGGAATACGTGCTGCACGACTGGAACTGGATGCTGGGACGGCTGGGCTTGCTGGAGCGCGACCAGCAGGTTGCCGCCGCGATCCGTGCGTCCGGCGGCGCGCTCTATCTCGTGGCGCTCGGCGGGTCGGTGGCGGGAGCGCTCGATCCGGCACGCCTGGAACCGCGGCCCGACGGGCCGGCGGACGTACGCCCGGAATCCATGACGGTCAGCGTTGCTTCGACGGACGGTGCGCGGCGCCCGGTGGTAACGGCTTCCCGTTGGCGGGAGGGGGAATGAGGTTGGAGATGTGCCCCGCGGCTCGCGTGTGGGGCGTGCTCCTCGTGACGGTCCTTCCGGCGCTCCCCGCGGCCGCGCAGGGTACCCGGCTCGACTCCCTGCGCGCCAGCTACGGACTGCCTCCCGTACCGGTGGAGCGCATGGTAGGTGCGGCGGCCGTCCGCATTCCCGCCGCTTCGTTCGGCTCGCCCACGGCGTTCGGCGCGCGCTGGGGGGACGTGTTCGCGGGCGCCGGCTATCAGCACCGCGCGCGGCGTACGCGGCGGGGGGACGGGGCGCTCACGGCGGGCTTCGGCGTGGGCGATCCGATCGGGGCGGTCGCGCTGGAGATCACGGCCACGTCCTTCTCGACGCTGCATCAGGGCTTCCTGACCAACGGGGGCCTGAGTTTCAAGGTGCACCGGCGCATCGGCGAGCGGACGGGCGTGGCCCTTGGGGCGGAGAACGCCGTGCCGTGGGGCGAGCCCGACGCGGAGACCAGCGTATTCGTGGTGGCCAGCCACCTGCTGCCGCTCCGGCGGGACCCCGCTGCGGCCTTCGGCGGGGTGGGGGTGACGGTAGGGGTAGGCAACGACCGCTTCCAGCGGGAGGCCGCGGTCCGGGCCGACGAGGCCGGCGTGGGACTGTTCGCCGCGCTCTCCACGCGGCTGACGCCAGAGCTGGCGGCCACACTGGACTGGACCGGTCAGGATCTGAATGCGGGGCTGATCTACCTGCCGGATTGGGCACCGCTGGCACTGGGGGCGGGTCTGGCCGATATTACGGGAAGCGCCGGCGACGGCGCCCGCTTCATCGCGGGCGGCGGTGTGGCCCTGCGCTTTCGCTGATGGCTTCTACCACGACGGGAGTCTCCATGTCCCTGCTCCGCTCATGCATCGCGCTCCTGCTCGTGTCCGGCGCCGTGCCGCTGGCCGCGCAGGAGCCACAGCTTCCGCGCAACATCTCCGACGTGAGCGGTACTGTCGTGACCTCCGGAGACGTGGCACCCGGCATTTTCAGCCCGGCGAGCGTGACGGCGGCGTTCTCCTTCGCCAGCCCGGCGGCGGTCGCGGCGGTGCGCGCGGGCGTGCTCGGCCTGCAGGCGGCACTGGCCAGTCAGGCCCTTGAGCGGGGCAACGTGGCTGCGACGCCCGTGCCGCTGGCGCCAGAGGCCCAGCGCCTGTTCGCCGACCTGCTGCAGTGCGCGAGCGCGTGTGAGGCGCTGGTGGCGCGGACCACGGCGGCGCTGGCGCCGGACGTACCGGGTGCGCCACGGGCCGCGCCCGCGCGGGCGCTCGCGGTGGCGCTGCGCGGACTCGGGCGCACGGCCGATAGCGGCAATGGTGTGGCGTTGGCCAGCCAGCTGCAGGAGGCAGCCACCGCCTTCCACGCCCTCGTTTGGGAGGCCGGTGTCACGTACCTTGGGGCGCCGCCAGCGGAGCTGGACGTGGCGCATGCGCTGCTGCTGGGCGCCATCCGGGCCGCCACCGAATCATCCGGAAACCAGGAGACGTCATGAAGAAGCGTACCGCAGGCTGGACCAGCGCGGGCGCATGCCTGCTCGTACTGGCCGCGTGTGGCGGGGATGCCCCCGAGCCGCCGGCCGACGCGCCGGACATCCCGCCCGCCGTGAGTGATGCCGCCGCGCCGGATGAGACGGCGCTGACCATCGAGCAGGAGGAGATCGCCGCCGAGCTGGGCGTGGACCTCTCGGCCATGACCCGTCTCCCTTCCGGCGTCTACATCCAGGATCTGGTAGAAGGCAGCGGCGCGGAAGTGGCGCTGGAGGACCGCGTGGAAGTGCGCTACACGGGCTGGGTGCTGAGTGGCCAGGTGTTCGACGCCACCGATGACGGCGCCACGAACGTGTTCCAGTTGTCCGAACTCATCGAGGGATGGCAGGTAGGCATCCCGGGGATGCGTGAGGGCGGTACCCGCCGGATGGTCATCCCCTACCCTCTGGCGTACGGTGAGCGGCGGCGGAGCGACGTCATCGGCCCGCGCTCCGACCTCATCTTCGACATCGAGGTGGTGCAGGTGGGCGATCCGGCCGCGGAGCAGCAGGGCGCGACTACGGGCGGCTGATCCACCCGGCGGGTCCCCCGGCGGGGTCCCCCCCGTTTTCACGATGCGCCCGCCGCGCGGGCAAGTCCATAGCACTCCGGGCCGGCATCAACCGGCCCGGAGTTCCCCCTCCGAACCCCGCACCCGCGTCCGCCGGAGCCGCAGCGGCGGCACCTCGATCCGCTCGCTCCACCCCTCCTCCTCACGCTCCACGACCCGACGCGCCGCCGAGGCGTGCGCCAGCACCGCAGCCACGTCGATGCCCAGGTAGGCCGGCGTGTACGGTTCCAGTTCACGGATTGCCTTCGTCAGTTGCGCGCGCACGCCATGCGCGTTGCCGTGCTGCAGGTGCACGAACGCGCTGGCGTAGAGGATGAGACCCTTGTAGAAGGCGCTGCCACCCTCTCGCCACGGCCCCTCGAGCACCTCGTGGCTCTCCCAGTACCGGCGGGCGTTGAAGAGCGCCACGAACGTCTCCAGCGCCGGCGGGAAGAGAAAGCGGCTCACCGCACCAGGAGTGCGCTGGTCCCCATCACCAGGATGACCACGCCGGTCCCCACCTTGACCACCGCCGCCAGCACGCGGCCGAGCAGCACCCCCCAGCCCACGCGCCCGGCGCTCCACGCGTCCCGGGTGCCGAGCAGCGTCACGAGCGCCGCCCCCACGAAGGTGCCCAGGAAGCCGGCGATCACCGGGCCCACCACCGGGACGGGCATGCCCACCACCACGCCCACCAGTCCGCCCGCCACGGCTCCCCAGAACGCACCCCGGCCGCCGCCGTAGCGGAGGTTGAGCCGGGCCACCAGCCAGTACTCCGCGAGCTCGGCCAGACCGGCGAGAGTGGCGGCCGTGAGCACCACCCACCAGCCCACCTCCCCCAGCAGCGCGCCGCCGCCGAGCAGCGCCACCATGATCCAGACACCGGGCAGCCCCAGGGGCACCAGCAACAGCGCCAGCGCCAGCAGCGGGATCCCGACGAGAGCGGGCAGGAGGCTCATGTGCGTGTCCGTGAACGGGTGAGGTCGATGCGCGGATTGCCGGTGATGAGCCGGATGCCACGCTGATAGGTGAGGTAGGCCCACGCCCACTGCAACATGACCAGAAGGCGGTTCCGGAAGCCGATCAGGTAGAGGATGTGGACGAAGGCCCAGAGCAGCCAGGCCAGCATACCGCCGAAGCTCAGGCGGCTGAACTCCGCCACCGCGGCCGCGCGGCCGATGGTGGCCAGGTTGCCCTTGTCCCGATATGTGAACGAATCGCGCGCGCGGCCCGCCAGGTCGGCGCGGATGCAGCGCGCCGCGTGCTCCCCCATCTGCATAGCGCCCTGCGCCACGCCCGGGACCGTGGATCCGTCCGGCTGGCGCACGGCCGCCAGATCTCCCACCACGAAGACCTCCGGGTGGCCGGGCACGGAACAGTCCGGCTCAACCAGAACGCGGCCGGCCCGGTCGAGCGGCGCACCCAGCCAGGCGCCCAGCGGCGAGGCGGCCACACCGGCCGCCCAGAAGACGTTGCCGGCGGCAATGCTCTCCGCTCCGATCCGCACCACGCCGGGCTCGATGCCACTCACCATGGCACCCGTACGTACTTCCACGCCCAGGTGTTGCAGCTGGCGGTGCGCCCGCGCGGAGCTCTCCGGGCGATAGGCGGGCAGCACGCGCTCGCCGCCCTCGAGCAGGAGGATGCGCGCCGAGGTGGTGTCGATGGCCCGAAACTCCCGGGGCATGGCGCGGCGTGCGATTTCGGCCATGGCGCCCGCCAGCTCCACGCCGGTGGGGCCCGCCCCCACGATCACGAAGGTGAGCAACCGCCGGCGCGCCACGGGGTCCGCCTCCCGCTCCGCCGCCTCGAACGCCAGCAGAAAGCGACGACGCACTTCCGTGGCGTCGTCTACGGTCTTCAGCCCCGGCGCCACCTCCGCCCACGCGTCGTGCCCGAAGTAGGCGTGCGTTGCGCCGGCGGCCACGACCACGTAGTCGTAGCTGAGCCGTCCGTCCGCCAGGTGCACGTGGCGGGCGGCCGGGTCCACGGCCTCGACTTCACCCAGCCACACCTCCACGTTGCGCTGGCGCCTGAGGATGCTCCGGATCGGGCTGGCGATGTCCGCGGGCGAGAGCGACGCGGTGGCCACCTGGTAGAGAAGCGGCTGAAAGAGATGAAAATTGCGGCGGTCCACCACGGTGATGCGTACGGGGGCGCGTGCCAGTTCGCGGGCGCAGTAGAGGCCCCCGAATCCACCGCCGACGATGACCACGTGCGCGCGCTGGTCCGTTGTTCGCATCCGCCCTCCAGGTTGCCACTGACCGCCGGAGCCGCCGGCGCCAGCGCAGCTTGCCGGAGGCCGACCCCATGACGCAAGCCGATCGCACGCAGCCGGGACCAGGACCCGGATCCGACGCCGCGGCGCCGGAGACGGTTGACGCGCCCCCGGAGACGGTTGACGCGCCCCCGGAGACGGAGGACGTGCCCCCGGAGACGGAGGACGTGCCGCCGGAGACCGTAGACGCGCGGGCCGTGCCGGCCGCGTGGACCGATTTCGCGGCGGCGACGGCCGCGGAGGTGCGCGCACGGGCGCGCCGGGTGCTCAATCTCGACCCGGCTGAGAGCGGCCGCCTGGCCGCCCGCATGCGCGAGGTCATGGACAGCGCCCTCGAGGTGCCGCCCGGACTGTCCGGGAAGGCGGCGGACCGGGCGGCCGGCATGCTCGCGCGCTGCGGGCCGGAGCCCGACCTGGCGCGCGTGGCCTGGGCGCGCACCCGCTGGCGTGCCCGGCGCACCGCCGCGGTGGGCGCCGTGACCACCATCCCGGCGCTCGTGCCCGGGGTGGGCGCCGCGCTGGGCGCCCTGGGGCTGGTGGCCGACTGGCGCTATGCCGCCGACCAGCAGCGCGACCTGGTGCTGGAGATTGCCGCGCTCTACGGGGTCCCGTTGACCGACCCTACGGTGACGGTGCGCGCGCTGTTTCTGGCCTCCGCGGGTGCGGCTTTCGGCAGTGGCGCCGCGGGCGAGGTCGTGGCTACGGTGCTGGCGCGACGGGTGGCCCGCCGCAGCGTGGCGCGCCTGGTCCCGGGCGCCGGCGCGGCGGCCGTGGGGGCGCTCAACTACGTGGCCACCGTGGCCATCGGTCGCGCCGCCATCGAGCGTTTCGCGGCCGCGGCCGGAGTCCCCGTCAGCGGTCTCGTGCCGCGCCGGATCCATCCGGCCATGCCGTGGCTGCGCAGTCTGGTGGTCGAGTGCATGGACATGGATGACGTGCGCGTGGGGGCGGTGGCGCCCGTGCCGCCGGAGGCCCGGGTGGCGCTGGCGGGACTCAGCCCGCCCGAGCG
>Ga0214473_10007555_pt1 | contig 12885 bp, 12 predicted proteins | sample RVTome_7_FD_203509 | JGI IMG/M metagenome (GOLD analysis project Ga0214473, IMG submission 203509) | Soil microbial communities from uranium-contaminated site in the Upper Colorado River Basin, Wyoming, United States - RVT98D197 | ecosystem: Environmental > Terrestrial > Soil > Contaminated >...
GCCGCCCCTGTCCGCCGACACCACTAATCAGAACAGGAGCCCAACCTAGCTGTTTCCAGGTTAGGCTCTATAGTGCTACTATTAACGCCTAAATCCTCAAGGGGAAAAATGCCGCATCAAAAATCAGGCCCCAAGACACACCCCGGCCTTCTTCCGTTTACGCCCATGAAGTGCTTCATCGGATCGGTCTTCGCGGTCGTCTATCTGATCCGGGGGCTTATTCCGGGACTTACCCTGGGGCTCACCCTGGTTCTTACCGGCTGCGTGATCTTTCAGCCGCCGGCCTTGAAGGGTCCTTCCGCCCCCATGCCCAAAGTGGGTCTGGTTCTCGGAGGGGGCGCCGCACGCGGCTTCGCCCATGTCGGGGTGATCCGGGTTCTGGAGCAGGAGAAAATACCGATCGATCTCATCGTCGGGAGCAGCGTCGGGAGTCTCATCGGGGCCCTTTACGCCGATAAAAGCAGCAGCTTCGACCTGGAGGTCATCGCCTTCAAGCTCGAAAAAGAGGATATCTTTGATTTCTCGGTCTTCGCCTCGACCACCGGCCCGGTTAAAGGGGACCGGCTGGAGCAGTTTGTCAAAGAAAGACTCGCCCGGGAGAAAATCGAGGACCTGCCCATCCCGTTCGCGGCCGTGGCGACCAATTTAAATACCGGGGAGCAGGTGGTGCTGGACCGAGGTTCCATCGCCAAGGCGGTGAGAGCCAGCAGCTCCATTCCGGGCGTTTTCACCCCGCTTCAATACCAGAACCTGACCCTGGTGGACGGGGGCGTTGTGAACAACGTGCCGGTGGACGTGGCCCGTGCGATGGGGGCCGATCTGGTCATCGCCGTGAACATCGGGAAGGACGTGGTGAATTACAATACCGCCAACATTATCGACATCACGCTGCAGGCCGCAAACATCATGGCGAACGAGATCTCGGCCTTCAAGATGCGGGGCGCAGACGTTCTGATCGAACCCAACGTGGGATCCGTGAAGACGATGGACTTTTCGATGAAGGAGTCTTTAATGCGGGCCGGCATGGAAGCTGGAAGAAACGCAATCCCGGAGATCCAGAAGAAAATTTCCGAATGGCAGGTCCGGCGCCCGAACGCCGCGAAAACCGCCCCTTAAGAACCCGAAAAGGTGTCAGGTGTCAGAAACCATTTCGCACTACGCCCAAACGCGGCATAATCGCCGTCATCGTCGAGGAGGGGCCTCCGGCCATTTGCGCGGTTGAGCATGTGAGAGTCCAATTCGCCTAACACAGGGCGCCGGGGGCGTCCCATGAATGCGCCCACGGTCTTATCGACAGCCCAGAAATGGTTCCTGACACCTTTTCCCTCCCTCTCGCTTTTCACCTCTGCGGCCTAATAAATCACAAATCACAGGCCTGACCCCGAGCGATGACCCCAAACGGCGTCGGACTACAAAACAGGCGTCGGCGCCGAACTCGGCACGGACATGACGCTCGCCTACCGCGCGCGGATTCGACTGAGAGTCGGATTCGCGGTCGGGCTAGACCAGGACGGCGTGACACAAGGTTACTTTAGTGCGGGACACGCGTTCTGACGCGAGGAAGAAGTATTATTTCAGATAGGCTGAAGTCAGTCGAGATAAAAGTACTCTGACCCTGTGGCTGCCTGACCCTGTGGTTGCCTCTACACAAACAACGCTTCCTGTTCCAAGGCGGCGTTGTGGTGGTCAATCAACGCGAGCACTTGGCGAATATCGCCGGAGGATGTGCGGCGCAGGTTGGCCAGAATCGCGCGGCTGTTCGGCTTGTCGAGAAGGCTCCGATTTGCGTGGCGGGCGAAGCGCTGATGAAGATCGGCGGGCAGGTGGAGGCGGATGCGCTCGCCGAGTCGCCCACGTAGTCGTTCGAATTCGCTCAAGCCGACAGGGTCGTAGTCCGGTAGGTGAAGCAGGGTGAATTCTGGCGACGCTATGCCCGCCAGCCATTCAAGGAGGCGGTTAGACGCGCGCCCCTGGCCGTAAATGACTAATCCGATGGGCAACCCCAGTCGCTCGAAGACGGTGAATACCGCAGGATTTTCCACCAGAGCGCAGGGGCCGCGCAGCGAGTAGTCCGGGCCGTGATTCAACAGAAAGGAAAAGATACCGTGTTGTGCCGTCGCGGCAGCAGCACAGGTTGGTTGGTCATTCAGAAGCAAAGCGTCTTCGCGCCACGCCCGAACCACCACAATCTCCGGCGTGTTGCTGGCGAAAGCTTTGGAATCGCGGAAGCGGGCGACTCCTGACACTCGGGTGGAACCTCCTGCAGACACTGGCGCGTTGGGAAACTTGTGCTGACAAAAGTTCCGTAACGCAGCCGCATCGCGCACGGCCAGACGCCGTCCGCCTCCGGATCGTTCCTCCACAAGAACTTCCGCATCCAGCAATGGCCGAACGAATTGCAGCAGCGAGCCGCTGCACGCAGACTTGGGCATCGCCCCGTGTTCGATCAGGTGCTCCAGTTGAGCGAGAATGTTTTCTTGGGCGGTCATGCGCTCGGTGCTCGCACCTTCACCCCGACCCGATGCCGGCGACGCAGAACAATGCGACCTTGGTGCGGTTGCAGGAAGTAAAGCGCGTCTACTTCGCTCACGGATTCAGGCGCGGCGGTGATGGCGATGAAGCCCAGCTTGCGCGCGGTGACGAGAATGGCGTGACGGTTGGTCGCGTCGAGCGAATGAATTTCATCGAGAAAGAACGGCACTTCGCAAAGCAGTGTCTTACTCGCGTCCTCGCGTAGGACGCTGCGCAGCACGAGCAGGTTGAACAGCACCTTGATGGTGATGGTGGTGCCGTGCGACTCGACTTGCTTAAAGTCATGGTAGTGATGCGGTTTGCCGTCGTCGCCTGTGACGGTGAAGCGGAGCGTGAAGAGGTCGGCATAACGGAGCAGCGGGTTGGTCTCAAACTTCTGGCGGAAGCCGCCGAGGGCAGCTTCGAGACTCGTGCTGTCGTCGAACAATCCAGGCTGCTCGACGTTTGCGAGCCTGCGCAGCGAACCTACTATATCCGCCTGCTCCTCCACTTTCATGGCAACTGCCTTAAGATTGGAAACACGGACCCGCGCGAATGCCTTGTTTAAGTCCGTCGCAGCAGCGTGGAGCCGGTCAACGTCCGTGAGCACCTGGTGGAAGGTGGCGCGAAGCTGATGAAGCTGGTGATCCCAATCGCGGCGCAGCGCGTCTTCGCGGTCGGGCAATGCCTCCAGTTCCTCGCGGAGCAGACGGATCGTTTCAGCTTCGTTCGCGCCGACGAAATCGCTGCCAAACGTGGACTCGATAGTGTAAAAGCGTTGGCGCACCTGCTGGTCGAGATCGGTTAATGTTTTTTGCTGGCGAAGGAACAAATCAACCGCGTCATCAAAGTCATTGGGAATCGTTTCATCTGGCGACTCGGGTTTACCGGGAAACTCCGGGAAAACGCACTGGTTGAATCGGCTCATGACGGCGTTAAAGGCGTCCTCTTCGTTGCGGATGCCGTTGCGAGCCTTGGTCTCGTCGTTGCGCGTTGTGTTGATTTTCTCCTCCAGCTTGGCGATGCGTTCGGCGGCGGCGGTCAACGCATTCTTCGTTCGCTGAAAGTCCGCTTTCAAGCGAGGGTCCTCTGCCTTGGCTCTCTGAAATTGTTCCCAGCGGAAGAGACTGTTGCGCATTTTGGTCTCATTGGCGCGCTGTTGTTGTAACTGCGTCGTGAGGGTTTCCTTTTCCGCGATGGCCTTGAGAATGTCTTCCGAGCGTTTGAGCGTCGCTTCCTCCTCGGCCAGCCGCTCACGCACCGCATCGAGGTTGGCGACGTCGGCGAGGCTGTGCTGGCTCGCGGGCAGAGGCAGTTCGACGTTCGCGTCGCGATAGACGCTGTGCTGGACGCGCTGGCTCAAGGCGCGCAGCAAGCGCACAAAATCGTCGCGCTTGTGCAACCGGATGCCGTCGTCTCCAACGGGCTGGTGGAGCAGGTCGAAGTTGAAGAGCCGGGCCAGCGGCGCGAGTTCGTCGTCAGTGAGGTCGCGGCGCAGAACGGTGACGAGCGCGCGGTCGAAGTGGGCGATGGTCTGGCGTTTCTGCTTCACCCAATCGCCATAGACCTGAATCTTCTGCTCAGCCTTGGCGCGCGTCTCCTTCTCCGCGTCGCCAAGCTGTCGTTCGAGTCGGCGCACCTCCATCTCAACATTCTTTAACGAGACGCGCTCAAGCTCCTCGACGAAATCATTGAACTCATTGGCCTGCTTGGCCACCTCCGCAATTTGGAATTCCAGTCTTCCTTTGTCCGCAGTGTATCTCTCATGGTCCTTGCGTCGGTCGGCCACTTCAGCTTGGAGCGTCTGAATCTTTTCCGTCGCGGCTTGGCCTTCGGCGCGGAGCTTGTCCACCTCGGCCGTGTGCCTCCGTTCGAACTCCCGCCGTTTCGCACGTAAGTCGCTCCAGCAATAGATGAGTATTCCGCGCAATGCGTCGCGCCGAGCGTAGGTGTCCACGAGTAATTCGACCTCGCTTTGGTGGTTCTTGAAGCGAATGAGCTTCCTCTTACGTTCAACAATCTTGTCGTAGTCCTCGCCGAACAGTTCGCGGACATCGAGCGCGAATTTTTCGGTCGATAAGTCGGCCAGCATAAGCAGGCGGTCGCGCATCTGATCCTGCGAGATGGTGCTGAGGTACAGTAGATTCTTAAGCGTCTCGCGGAACTGCGGATACTTGTCATTGTCGCGCAAGGCCACGAGGCCGAGGCCGCGCCCTTCGCCCTTGGTGGCCAGCAACAAGAGCTCGCGATGGTCCTGCGCGGTTTTGAGCACGGTGTATTGCTTGCGGGTGAGGCGGGCGCTGACGGTCTTCGGCTCGCGCACCTGGTTCTGGTCATCTATGAAGTCGGCGGCATCAAACGGCCCCTCGTAGGTAAACCGCTCCGGCTCGCCACCGGACGCTTTGCTCTGCCCGCGCCAGCCGAGGATGCACTGGCCGCGCGCGCCGAGACATTCGAAGAGAACGTAGCTGTATTGATTCGGAAAGTAATAGTCGCGCGTCTGCTCCGGCGTGTAGGAGCCGAAATCCATGTGCCGACGGTCATCGAGATAGAGGAACTGAAGCGTGTTGATGAGCGTGGTCTTGCCGGTGTTGTTCGGCCCGACGATTTGCAACGACCCGCTGAGTTCCACCTCGGCATAATCATAGCGCCCGGCGCGGATGAGGATGAGCTTTTGCGGGCCGTGTGGCATGGTTATTCGTTTGTAGCAGCCGAGCTTGGGAGGTTCTGACTGCTTTCCGACGAAAGAGTCTCGTTATCTCGGCTGCTACCCGCGGCAGAAAGGTCAAGGCACTTGTCGAAGACGCGGTGGAACGGTCGTAGGAAACGGAATTCTTCTTCACCGACGAACTTCACCCAGCCGAGGCGCTCCATGTGTTTGAGAACGGTTCTGAGTCCGGCGGGATCTTCGACTTCCACCTGGCGTAGCAACGTGGCATAGCGGTCGAGCGAGAAATGAGGAAGCTTGGAAATCAGAAAATGCTGGTTTAGCAGGTAGTCCTCAATGGGCCTGCCAGCGTTGGCCGCATGGTCGACAAGGATGAACGAGAACACCGCTATGCGTGGAAGCGTCTCCGGCACGCTCTCGGCGGCCTCCGGATCGAAATAGAAGAATTCCCGTGGGTGGCGTACGAGCTTGAGACCGAGCGGCGCGAAGTAGGCCGCGTAGGCTTCGTGGTTCGCCGCAACGGCCGAGAACATCGGCTCGTCTTCCGAAGACAGATGGTAGCCGCGCTTGAGGCGGTCGAAGAGTTCCTGGAGGTGGGGTAGTTCGCTCATGCGGAGGCCAGCTCCACAGGCTGGGCGTCGAGAGTGCCAGCGGTGGTTTCGTAAGTGCGCGAGACACCATCGGTGAACTTTGCAGAAAATTCGTCGTGAAACACCAGTCGAGAGAAGCCAGCAAGTGCGTCGTCGGTGTTTTTTTGCGGATAGCGGCTCACCACCCAGCCGAGCAAATCCTGCACGGGCAGCGCGCTACGTACATCATCCGGCAATGCTTCCAGCCAGAGGCGGCGAAGATACGCGGCGGGAATGGCGTCCTCTCCACTCATGGCGAGCACGGGCGCAGGTTCGGGCGGATGCTCGACAACGTTGCGCAACGCGCGTTCAATGGCGCTATCAGCCGGCACATGCAACCAGCGCAGCGAATATGCGCCGACGGCGTGGCCTTCGGACCAGCCGTCAGGCCCTTCGCGCCGCAAGCATTCGAGTGCGACGGCCGCGCCTTCGGCGATGAACGACGAGCGACGCAGCGATTCGTAAAGCGGCTGAAGCTCTCGGCGGCATTGTTGGAATACGCGAAGGGAATGGTGTTGCACCAACCGCAAGTGCCGGAGGTTCCGTTCCAGTGCCGGCAGGTCATTGAACAGGCCATGATCGCGGGCGCGCTTGAGCAGGCGCTCCGTCTCATCAAACGTCGCGCGCATAGAACCGTCGGTGCGGACAATGTCCACCATCGGATCCACGTAACGCTCCATCCAATGAACGATGCGGCGGAACTTGTCACGCACCGAAACCGTCTGACGTTCGGTCTTGTAACGGGCGACTTCGGCCATGATGGCGTGGTGCGTCTCGTCGAGGTCAGCATAAATGCGACGAAGCGTCTGCTGGATTTCCTCGAGCGCTAGCCGGACGACCGTGAGATCGTCAGTGTCAATCGCGCGGGAGAGTTGCTTGCCAAGAGCTTCGAGGGACTGAATGTACCCACGGATGATTTCCGGCGTGGCGGCCTTGGCTTCGTCGAGGAGATAAGCCAGCAGCCGGCCCACCGGTTCAGCGAGGAAGTAGAAGTCGCTGCCCGGTTCGGTCGGCACAAGGACTTGTAACTCTCTCAGCCGCCGCCAAGTCGTTTCCGGCAACTCGTCGTCCGCTTTGCCGCTGTCTCGAATCAACCGCCGAGCGTCCGCTTCGGAAAGTTCGCCAACTCGCTCCTGCAACGCCCGCAGCGGCGGCACATGCACAGCGCAGAAATTGAAAAAGGTTTGCGGCGAAACTTTCATTTAGGCGGCCTCAGGGTCAGACATTGACTTGTTGACTTTGTCGCTCATCGGAACGTCGTTTGAAGATTGACCATTCGGGAACAGAAATTGGGGTCGGAGTACATTTTCTCTCCGCCCGTCAGATCAGCCCAAACTAGACCGCAATTTCTCGATGGCGGGCGGGGGCAATGTCCCGAGGCGTGACGGCGCGCACGTGGGAGGCGCGGACCGTGGCCACCGCAACGGCATGGCCATCCAAGGCGACGAATTCGACCTCGAACGCTTCGCCTCCGCGGTGGACGTGCGCAACCGTGCCCACGTCGCCGGCTTTGAGACCTTCTTCGGGGAGGTCGCCGGTCAGAACGAGCCGATCATGTTCCTTCATCATGTTCGTCCTCGCACGGGTCAGCCGAGAGGTGTTCTAGGACGCCTCTCTCACTTCAACGGCCAACTGAAACCCCAGGGCTTTCAAGACGGCGTCCAGACTGGAGAGTGCCGGGTTTCCACGCTCGGATAACATCCGGTACACGGCTCTCCGGTTCAGGGATGAGGCGCTCGACAGCTTGCCGAGCCCTCCATGGACTTTGGCCACGTCTCTCAGCGCCAGCAAAAAGACCTTGCGATCTCCGTCCTCGATGGCGGCCGTCAGGTAGGCCGCGGCTTCGCGCGGGTCGGCCAAATCCTGCTTGAGGTAGCTTTCATAGGACCGACTCGCTCGACCTCTTGAACGCTTTGAAGTCGTTCCAATACTCTTTCGCTTTTTCGATGTCACGCGCTTGCGAGCGTTTGTCCCCGCCGACGAGAAGGAGGACGATTTGTTGGTTTTCATGGCCATAGTACACCCGATATCCAGGTCCGAAGTCGACTTTCAGTTCCCACACCCCTTCCCCCAATGATCGACGGAGTCCCCAGTTACCCACCCGAATTCTGTTGATCCGGGTCCGAATGATCGCCCGAGCCCGAATATCTTTCAGATTCCTCAACCATTGGATAAATGGAGCGTTGCCATCGGTTGTTTCATAAACCTCGACCGTGACGGGAAGCGCTCCCTCAAGGCGCGTTGTCGCTTATAAGCCTCATTGTTGTCAAGGCGCGTGGACAGAGTCGGGAACCTAAACGGGGGCGGATTGATTTTCCATCTCGAGCCTTCCGCCACTCACCGCTCCCGGTACCGGTTCGTCACCGGCATCCGGCGGTCCTTCCCGAGGGCGCGGGGGGTGAGTTTGATGCCGATGGGGGCTTGGCGGCGCTTGTACTCGCTGCGGTCGACCATCCGCGCCACGGCGGTCACGGTGCGTCGCGGAAAACCCCGGGCGACGATCGCGTCGAGATCCTGGTCCTCCTCGACGTACGCCTTGAGAATCGGGTCCAGCACGTCGTACGGCGGCAATGTGTCCTGATCGGTTTGATCGGCTTTCAGCTCGGCCGTGGGCGCGCGGTCGATGATCCGCTGCGGGATCACCTCGCCGGCTCGATTGCGGAAGCGGGCGAGCGCGTAGACCATGGTCTTGTACACGTCCTTGATCACGGCGAAGCCGCCCGCCATGTCGCCGTAGAGCGTCGCGTAACCCACGCTCATCTCGCTCTTGTTGCCCGTGGTGAGCACCAGCCATCCGAACTTGTTCGAGAGCGCCATGAGCAGGTTGCCGCGGATGCGCGCCTGGATGTTCTCCTCCGTGGTATCCGGCCGACGGCCCGCGAACGTGGCGGCCAGGGTCTTCTCGTAGCCCGCCATCAACTCGGGGATGGGCAGCGCGATGAGGCGGATCCCCAGGTTGCGCGTCAGCCGCTCGACGTCTTCCCGGCTTTGGGTCGCGCTGTACGGCGACGGCATGAACACGCCCGCCACGCGCGACGCGCCCAGCGCGTCGGCGGCGATCGCCGCCGTGAGCGCCGAATCGATCCCGCCGCTCAACCCGATCACGACGGTCTCGAACCCGTTTTTCCGCACGTAGTCGCGCACGCCGGTGGTCAGCGCCCGATACACCTCCTCGTCGGGCGCGAGCGGCGGGGCGATGGGTCGGGGCGTCAGCGGCCGTCTCGGCCTCGGCTTGGTCCGCGGCATCTCGAACCGCTGGATCTCCCCGTCCCGTTCCAGCAGCGCCAACTTCTTCTTGCGCCGCCGGGTGTCGTGGAGCCGGGACTGAAAGACCGTGTCGACATCCAGGTCGACCACCAGCAGCTCTTCCACGAATTGCCCGCCCCGCGCGATCAGCGTTCCGTGTTGATCCACCACGACGCTGTGGCCGTCGAACACCAGCTCGTCCTGCGCGCCCACCATGTTGACCGCCGCGACCATCACGAGGTTGTCGGCCGCGCGCGTGGTGTACATCCGCTCGCGGAACGCCCCCTTGCCCTGGTAGTACGGCGAGGCGTTGATGTTCACGATCACCTCGGCCTCCCCCGCGAGCGCCTGGAGCTGCGTCGGTCCCTCGGGGTACCACATGTCCTCGCAGATGTTGACGCCGACCGTAACGCCGGCCACCTGAAAGACCGCGCAGCGCCGCCCCGCCTGAAAGTACCGGTCCTCGTCGAACACGCCGTAGTTGGGGAGGTACATCTTGTGATACATCCCCACACGGCAGCCGTCGGCGAGCACCGCGGCGGCGTTGAAAATGTCGCCGTTGCGATCCACCACGCCGACGATCGCCGCCAGGCCGCGGGTCGCTGGCGCGATCGCGTCCAGCGCCTGCAGGTTGTCGCGGATGAACCGGGGTTTGAGCAGCAGGTCTTCCGGGGGATACCCGGGCAGCGCCATCTCGGGGAACGCCACCAGGTCGGCCCCGGCGCGGCGGGCCTCGCCGATCAGGCGGCGGATCGTCGCCGCGTTGCGGTCGAGGTCCCCCACGGTGCTGTTCATCTGGGCCAGGGCGAGTCTCAACCGGCGCATCACGTCCCTCCGCCGTTGACTCTACTCACGTGGGGGATGGCGTGTCAAGCCTCGGCGCGCGATCGGGGGCGCCCGCCGCACGCCCCGGTCACGCCGCGCGCGTGTGCAGCCTCCGCTGGAATTCCAACACCCCGAGGACAATCGGAAAATAGAGGAGGTAGCTCCCCGCCTCGACCAGGGACGGGTGAGACCGGTAGCCGAAGATCCCGGCCGCCAACGACCCCACGAAGCTGCGCTCGCTCAACACCCAGGACGTGTCCCACAGCGGCTCGACGATGCCGGGAACCAGACCGGCGGCGATGAGGTGGCCGAAGCCGGTCGCCAGCATCCCCGCGGCCATGAAGATCAGGATGACGCCGCTCACGCGGAAGAACGGTTTGAGATCGAGGTGCCCGAACCCTTTGAAGAACGCCCACGTCATCAGGACACCCACTCCGACGCCCAGGAACCCGCCGGTCACCGCCAGGCCGACGGACTGACCCGCACCGCCTTGCAGGAACAGGCCCCACACGAACAGCACCGTCTCCACCCCTTCCCGAAACACTCCCACGAAGGCCAAGACGGCCAGGGCCCACAACTGCCGCTTGGCGATCGCCAGCTTGGCCTTGTGCTGGAGTCCCCCCTTGATCTCGCGGGCGTTGTGGTGCATCCAGACGACCATGTGGGTCAGCACGACGGTGGCCAGGCCCAGAATCGCGGCGGCAAAAATCTCCTGTCCCGTGTCCTGGAAGAAGGCGGCCGCGTAGGTCGAGAGGCCGGCGAACGCGGCTGCGGCGGCGACCGCCCACGCCACGCCCCAATACACCAGGCGGAATTGCGAGGACTGCCCGATCTTGTCGAGGTAGGTGAGCAGGATCCCCACGATCAGCGCCGCCTCGATCGTTTCCCGCCAGGTGATGACGAATGTGCCCAGCATCGACGCTCCTATTCCGCGATGACCGCGCCGCGTGCCGTTTCAGGATGGAATTCGCCGAAGAACTCGTACCGACCCGGCTTGAGCGGTGGGAGCAGAATCGTCGCCGATTGGCCGGGCCGAATCATCTTTTCGCGATTGAGGGACGGGCTTTCGAACTCTTCCGCCGCCGCGTCCTGGTTGGTGACGATCAGCTTGGTCTTGGTGTGCGCCTTGACGCGCACCTCGGCGGGGCTGAAGGCATGATCCTTGATCGTCAGGGTTCGTTCTTCGACGTCGGCGGCAATCGCCGACGTCCCCAGCGCCAGCGCCAGCGCGCCGGCGGCGCAGAACCCCATCCGTCGTGTCATGTTACGCATGCTGCGATCTCCTCGAAGGGCGGACATCGTCCCGCCGGCACGCCTTGCACAGCCCGTACAGTTCGAGCTTGTGAAAGGTGATGTGGAACTCGTGGTCGCGCGCCACCTGCTCCTGGAACTTCTCGATCTGAAAATTCTCGAACTCGATGATCCGCGCGCAGTGGGTGCAGATGAGATGATCGTGGTGGGCCTTCCAGGCCACGTTGTCGTAGATCGTCTTGCCCTTCCCGAAGTGGCGTTCCTGGGCCAGCTCCCACTGGCAGAGCAGCTTGAGCGTGCGATAGACCGTGATGATCCCGACCGAGGGATCCTTCTTGGCGACCTCGCGGTACAGATCCTCGACCGTGATGTGATCCTGACGGAGAAAGATCTCGGCGATCAGCTCGCGCTGGTGGGTGAGTTTGAGCCCGTGTTCGCGCAGTTGGGCGTGGAGCAGCGCCTTGGACTGCGATTTAACGATCGCCGAGGAGGGGGAACGTTTCTTCATTTTGAAATCTAAATTCAATTTCGACATTCACTATAGTCGAACGCCACCCCCCGTGTCAAGACGCGCCCGTCGAGAAGAGTGCCACGGGCCGACCATGTCGGCCTCGTGGCTTGACTTTCGGCGCGCTTTCCGAAAGAATGACCTCTCGGTCGGTTGGACCGAACTCTGTACCCTGATCAATCCAATCTCACGGGAGGACACATGGCGTCTGGACGAGAACGGCAGAAGGAACTCCGACGGCGGCAGAAGCGGCGGCGCGAAGTGACGCGCGCGAAACGGCAGGCCGCGATGAAATCCAAGGCCCTGGCCGCGAAGAAGGCAGCGGTCAAGCCGCGAGTGAAGAAGGAAAAGCTGAGCCCGACCGCCACGCCCCCCGCCGCATCGTAGGCGGTTCGCTTCGTCAGACCCGCGGGCGGGCGGTGCCGATGACGGCCTCCGCCACCTGCCTCATCGGCCGGCGGTTGTTCATGCTTTGCCGCTGCAGCACGCGGAACGCTTCTTCCTCGGTCAGCCGGCGTTCGCGCATCAGGATGCCCTTCGCCCGCTCGACGACCTTGCGCAGCTCCAATGCCTCGCGCATCTGCGCCGTCGTTTCCACGAGCCGCGTGTTTTCGATCGCCACCGCCGCCTGATTCGCGATCGCCTCCAGCAACCCGATCTCATCGGGAAGGAACACGTGCGGCGCGCTCGTGTAGCTGTTGATCACGCCGATCGCGCGCTCCTGACACAGCATGGGCACCGAGAGCAGTGAGCACAGGCCCTCGTGCCGGGCCAGGTCGGGATACACGTAGGACGGATCCGCCGTCACGTCCGGCACCGCGATCGCCCGGCGCTCCTTCACGACGCGGCCGCTGACGCTCTCCCCGATCTTCAGCGCGGGCTTGTTCCGATACGCCTCGGACAGGCTCTGCGTGGCCGCGATGTGCAGTTCGCCCCGCGCCTCGTCGGCCAGCATGATCGAACAGATCGCCGAGCCCATCGTCCGCGCCGTGATCGTCACGATCAGATGCAGCATCTCTTCGAGGTAGCGCGTCGACGTGATGGTCGTGCTCACCTGGGAGAGGGTCTCGAGCTGGAGCGTCTTGCGCCGCATGGCCTCGTAGAGACGGGCGTTCTCGATGGCGCTTCCCACCTGGTGCCCGATGGTGACCAGCAGGGCGATCTCCCCCGCCTCGTGCCGGTGGGGATCGCGGTGCTGGACGTTGATGACGCCGATCACCTCGTTCTTGGCGATCACCGGGACCGAC
>Ga0214473_10007556_pt1 | contig 12885 bp, 15 predicted proteins | sample RVTome_7_FD_203509 | JGI IMG/M metagenome (GOLD analysis project Ga0214473, IMG submission 203509) | Soil microbial communities from uranium-contaminated site in the Upper Colorado River Basin, Wyoming, United States - RVT98D197 | ecosystem: Environmental > Terrestrial > Soil > Contaminated >...
CGGCGAACCGATCCTCGTCGCCGGCGTAATCGACGGAGCTGGCCGCCTCCCACCCCCGCAGGGCGTCCACCAGCCCCTTCGCCCGCGCGTAGAAGCGGACAATCCGCTCCACTTCCGACGGCTTGAAGGCGTCGGTGATCTCGGCCGCGTTGGAATCGTACATGGTGAAGTAATATTCCTGGGGCGGTCGGGCGGCCACCAGCACCTGCCCGGGCGCCAGCAGCTCCACCTGGCTTCCCAGCCCCTCCATGTACGTCGCCACGAAGCTCTCCACCTCGGCGCGGAGGCCGGCCGCCACGCGCTCCCTGCGCGCGGCCCGCACCGCGGCGTCCTCCTCGCGCCCGCGCGCCGTCTCCCCGGCAACCTCGCCCAGGGCCGCCCGAACGCTCGACAGCGTGAGCCGGTGGGCCAGGTATCCGCCGGCGATGCCGCCGAGGATCCCGCCCAGCCACAAGCGCATTACGTTCGCCATCGCCGGGTGCTCCCGCGCGGCGGCGCGGGCGGAGCCGCGGCCACCTTGCGCAGCGCCGCCACCAGGGCCCGACAGAAGCCCGGGAGCGCGTCCGTGTCGCGGGCCGTGATCAGGTTGCCGTCTACCACGACCTCCTCATCCGCCACGCGGGCCCCGGCGTTGCGCAGGTCGTCCCAGAGGTGGGTGGGCGCCGCCACGGCCCGGCCCTTCACGACCTCGGCGCTGGTGAGAACCCACACGCCCCGCTCGATGGCGGCCACGACTTTCCCGAGGAGGGAGGCATACCGGACGATGCCGCGGGTGGCCGGCGTCTGCCGCACAACGTCGGCCCCTAAGCCCCCAGGGATCACGAAGCCGGCGACGTCGGCGGGGTCCACATTCCACGAGGCCTCGTCCACCGTCACCGGAATGCCGTGCGCCCCCAGGTACGTTCTGGGCTCGCTATTCCCGATGACGAAACAGGTGGCTCCTTCCTCCTGGAGCCGGTACCACGGCACCCACAGGTGCAGCTCCTCCACGTCCATCTGGGCCAGGAATCCCACCTTCAAGCCGGCCAGCGGCGGAAGATCGTGCCGGCGGCGGCCCGGCGCTTTCGTGCTCCCCATAGGGTCACGTCTCGTCCCGCAGCAGATGGACGTTGCCGATCCGCACGCGACGCAGGCCCGCCTCCCGCGCCGCCTCCGCGGCGGCGAGCGCCTCCCGCCGCGACGTCACGGGCAGGTCCCCCATCAGGAAGCACGGATGGAAGGCCAGGAGGCTGTACGGGATGTCCGGGCCGTGCTCGGCCACGAAGCGCGCGATGCGGGCCACCTCCGCCGCCTCCACGTACCCCGGCACCAGGAGCGTGCTGGCCACCAGCGCCGGCGGCACGGGCCGCGCCCGCGCGCGCGCCCCGGCCCGCGCGAAGTTGCGGAGCGTCCACGCGTTGGAGGCGCCGGTGAGCGCCCTGTGCACGCCCTCGTCCCACCCTTTGAGGTCGAACTTGATGCACCCACCCGATTCCAAGGCCACGTCCATGGCGCGATCCAGCAGGCGCGGGTGCATGGACCCGTTCGTCTCCCAGCAGATGCGGAGGATCCGGCCCCGGGCCCGATTCCTGGCCAGGCGCGCGACCCGCAGCGAGTGGACGATTTGGGGGCTGGGATCCCCGCCGAAAAAGCAGATGCACGTGGTCCGGTCGTCGGCGCGGGCGGCGAGGTCCGCGGGAGTGGTTCCCGGCCCGGCATGGGGCGCTTCGCGGAAGTGCCAGTTCTGACAGAACAGGCAGTTGAAGGAGCACGCCTCGTAGAACACCGCGAGATTCGCGAAACCGGCCTCCGGACCGGGGCGGCAGGCGAAGGCGGGATACCCCGCGCCAGTCCCGCCCGCACACACCCAGTCCGCCACGCAGTTGGTGGGGAGCGGATCGTAATACCACGAGAGTCGCCCCGCGGCGGGTTCCCCCCCGACCAGGCGGTCTCCCACGTTCCGACGCAGCCCGCAGTACCCCTTTCCCCCCGGCGCGATGCGGCACCGGTTCATGCAAAGGATGCATCGGATGCCGTCCGCCGCATCCGGCGGCGTGGCCGGCAGGCCGAAGGGCCGGCGCGAGCGGGCATGCACCGCGGCGGCATGGGCGGCCACATCCGCCCGCCCGGACCGGGCGCAGGCCGCGCACACGCCCAGGGCGGAAGCCACCGGCGGCGATGCCGCAGCGCAGAAGATGCAGCGAGACATGTCCGCAGAACCAGAACGCCCCTCGGCATACCCCGTCTAGTCGTGAATATAGGGCGCGCCACCGCGTCCTGCCGGGACCGGGCGGACGGCCGGGGGTTTCGCGAGGCACGGCGCCGCCCAACCGGGCTGGCGCCCGCCCGTTCCGCTACGGAGCGGCCGGCGCGTGCCACTGGGCCATGGCGTAGGCCGGCAGCCAGGCGGGCCGACGATCGAAGCGGCGGAGGGTGCGGACGATGCGGTCCGGATCGCCCCAGTCGCTCCACCCGACGTTACGGGCGGCCAGCAGCATCAGATGCTCGGGGCATCGGACGAGGAGAGCCTGGGAGAAGTTGGCAGGGGGAATCCGAGCGTACGCAGCGCCCATGGTCGCTGCTTCCCTGGGGGTCCCGAAGGAGTCGGCAGCGGAGCGCAGGGCCCCGAGGATCTGTGGAATACACGCCGCGGCCAGGCCGAAATACGCCTCCAGGCGCCCGGCCAGGACCAGCGTGTTCCAGAAGTAGCCGCGGGCGAAGAGGCGGGCGGCCGTCAGCCGATCCGGCTTCTCCCAGAACCGGCGCACGGCGTATAGCTCGGCGCCGCCTCCCGCCGCGAGAGGATCCCCGGGGGCGATCCAGCCGTAGCCCACCTCGGGGCCGTCCGCCTCAACGCCCAGGACCGCCAGCCGGTCCGGTCGCTCCCGGGCCGCCGTCGTCGCGGCCTGCACGTGCGCCGCGAACCGGTCCTCCTCCCATATGAAGTGGTCCGCGGGGTAGACAACCACGGTGGCGGCGGGGCTCCGGCGGGCGATCCACAGGAGGGGCAGCAGCAGCCCGGGGGCCGTCTCCTTGTTTTCGGGCTGCACCAGGACGGTGCCCGGGATCCCCGGACGGACCTCGTACTCCAGGTAGGGTTCCTGGCCGGCCGTGATGACCGTCACGATCCGGTCCGGGCCCACCAGCCGCGCAGCGCGATCCCAGGTGTGCCGGAGCATGGTACGGCTGCCCACGATCCGGCAAAACTGCTTGGGCCGCCCGGCGCCAATGGCGTCGCGGAGAAAGCCTTCCAGCCGCTTTCCCTGGCCGCCGGCCAGCACCAGCGCCCAGAGGTCTTTTCGTTGGGCGTCCACGAAATCCCTAGCTCGGCATCAGCAGGAGGGCCGCAAGGGCCAGCCACAGGGCCAGGAAGATCAGCGCGGGCCATCGGACGACAGCCGGATTCAGCATGGCGACCTCCCCGGGGCGAAGGCGCACACCTCCGCTACAGACCACCGGGCGACCGGGACCACCCGGCCCTCACGCGGCGTGGGCGCAGATCTCCGCCTGCAGCGGCTGCACCAAGCGCGCGAAATCGGCGTATTGCATGGTGACCACCTCGTGGTGGTTGCCGGCCTCGAAGGTGATCCGCCCGCGGGCGGCCAGCTCGTCATCCACGTAGACCGGGATGCCGTAGAGGTTGCCGAAGGGCGGCTCCGCGCCCGGCTCGCAGTCCGGGAACAGGCCGCGGAACTCGCTCTCCGCGGCGAGGGTTGCCCCCGGATCCCCCAGGAGGTCCCGCACCCGCTGGAGCCCCATGCGGCAGGCCGCCGGGAGCACCGTCATGGCGAAGGCGCCCCCGGTCTTCACTATCACCACCTTGGCCAGTGCCTTGCCCGACACGTGGGAGGCGGCCGCCACCTCCTGCGCGGTGTACCGTTCCGGGTGCACCGCCACCTCGTAGACCACGCCGTTCTCGTCCAGGAAGCGCCGTAACCGTTCCACCACCGCCATGGCCCATCTCCCTCCGCCGTCAGGCCGCCGCGCCCAGCGCCGACACGCCCCACGACTCGTACTGGATCCGCAGCCAGACCTCCACCCCATTGCCTCCGTGACGGGACCTATAGACGGGGCAGGACGCGAAGTCCGGCGAGGTGCACCACGTGCGGTACTCCTCGACGGTGGGGAACATCGGCAGGCTGCCCGGCAGACCCTTGCAGATCCCCCCGACCCGGTAGCTTGAATCGGCGCACGTGGGCTGGAAGTATGGGCACAAGGCCGCTCGCGGCCCGGGTCTCACAACTGCTTGAGTTTTCATGGAAGAAGCCTCTGCTGTGGAGCGACGCATGCCGTCGGGGGAACCGCGGCGTATCGGGGCTTTCGAAGAAAACCCCTCGAAGAGCGAAGGACGTCAAACTCCTGTCTGGGGCGCCAAACTGCCCTAGCCGGGTGGGAGGAGAGGGTATTTCGGCGGCGAGGACAGTAATCCTTCCTTAGTTCAATATAGGCCGCCCGGGCCGGCCGTCAACGAAGGCGCCATCGGGCCTTCCGCTGCCCCGTGCGCCCCCGCGCAACGGGAGGCCCTGCCTTTGCTGGCCTGCGGGGCAGTGGTCCAAGCATGCCCCGCATCCCGTGTCTGCAGCTCGCCCGGGAGTCATCGTCTCTCACGGGGAAGGCCTTGTGGATCCAGGGATTCCGCCTGGGAACCGAAGAGCCCCTCCAGCGGGGAGAAGCGCCCCACCGCCCGGTAATGGGACCGGACGATGCCCTCCGCCCCTTTATCTCCCTGCCGATAGCGGAAGATCGGACATGCCGCGTGATCCCCGCTGGAACACAGGCTTCGATATTCCGCTACACTGGGGATCATGAGGAGGCCCCGCGGAAGCCCCTTGCAGTACCCCGCGACCGGATAGACCCAGTCGGCCAGCGCCGGCTGAAGAAATGGGCAACACGGCCCGTCTGGTGCCGCTTTGGGCGACGTGGTCATGTCCATGAGCGATTCCTCCCTGGACCCTCCAGACGCTCCTGGCACCCCAAACACCGGACGGCAAAGGGGAGGGCCCGAAGGCGTGTGGTCGGTATGGACTGGCCGCAGTCGGTGCAGATTCCGTATCTCCCGACGGCCAGGCGACGGAGCGCCTCGTCCACCTGGGCCACCATCTGGCGGTTTTTCTCCCGCGTAACCTGCGCCACGCGCTCTGTCTGCGCCTCCTGCACGACATCCATGAGGTCTGGTGACATCGCCCACGCCGCCGGTCCCTCCTCCATCGCCCGCCGCCTTCCCCGCAACATGGCCTCGAGAAGGGCCCTTCGCTCCACCCCATTGGTTTCGGACCGCCGCTTGGCGGCCCAATATGTGGTCTTGACCTGCCGCGTCATGGTTTCCTCCGTCACCCGCCTCCATCCTGGGCAAACAGAACGCCCACGGCGACGCCCACAGCCACCGCGGAAGCATTCCGGGTCGCCCGCCACTTCCCGGCCGCGGGCCGATGGATTTCCCGTCTCCTTCCGCTCGAACCGCCGCGAAAGTGCGGACAGAAAAGAGATGACCGGGAAGGCGGTGCTCCGAAAACCCGTTTGGGCCCTGGACCCCGGAGCTGGTTATCCCCCGCCCCCCGGCCATTCCGTCATCATCAGTCCTGTTTCCCGCGCTGCCGCCGATACGGGTTAGGCCGGGCCCCGGACAGCCGCCCCCAGAAGATCGAAGCCCGGCGCCGCGAAGGCCGGAGCGCCGTCCGCCCACACCCGCAGGAGCTCCGCCCCCACGGCCCCCTCATCCCCCAGCACCACAATCCGGCGCACCATGTTCTCCAGCTCCCGGACGTTGCCCGGCCAGTCGTAGGCGATGAAGCAGGCGAGGGTCTCGGGAGCCAGGCTGCGGCCAGGCCGGTTGTAGCGGGCGGCGTAGAGCCGCAGGAAGTGCTGGGCGAGGATCGGGATCTCCGCGCGCCGTTCCCGCAGGGGCGGGACCACGAGCCGGACGACGTTCAGGCGGTAGTAGAGGTCGGCCCGGAAGAGGCCGGCGGCCACCGCCTGGCCGAGCCGCAGGTTGGTAGCCGCCAGGACGCGGACGTCCACCCGGACGTCCCGCGTGCCCCCCAGGCGGGCGAACTCCCCGTCCTGCAGGACCTGGAGGAGCTTGACCTGGAGGGGCACGGCGAGATCCCCGACCTCGTCCAGGAAGATGGTCCCCCCGTGCGCCAGCTCGAACTTCCCCGGCTTGCGGCGATGGGCCCCCGTGAAGGCCCCGCGTTCGTGGCCGAAGAGCTCGCTTTCCAGGAGCTCCGCCGGGAGGGCCGCGCAACTGACCTTCACCAGCGCCCGATGCCGGCGCGCGGACTGGGCGTGGACCTCCCGGGCGAGCAGGCTCTTCCCCACCCCGGTCTCGCCTTCGATGAGGACCGTGGCGTCCGTGGCCGCCACGCGGGCGATGAGCGCCTTGAGTTCCCACATGGGTTCGCTGTGCCAGAGCGGGTACTGCTCCATCGTTGTCATGGTCGTCCCCGCGCCCAAGAGCTTCTTGTTCGCTCCGCCGCGGCCGACGGCGCTGCGTCGGACGGGGGCCACACGCGCGACATGGATTCCGGCGATGAGAGGATGCGGGCCTCTGCGGGGCTCAGCGCCCGCTCGGCCAGGGCCCATGTGGCCAGGTCGCGCCAGGTCTTCGCGGGCCGGTCGGGCCAGGGCGCGTAGGGCCACGTCAGCCGGTCCGCCGCCAGGCGACGATACAGGGCATCCACCAAATCGTCCGAACCTCTCATGATCATCTTCAGGAGTATCGCTATTCGAGACATCGCCGCTCTCGACTTCCGGGCAACTACGCCCTGCTGCCGATGCCCTTGGACGATCCGTCCCGCCCGCGCCAAGACCCTCCTCGGGAGCACCCCACGGTCGGCGGATGGGAACGGGCGCCGGCGTGTCTTCACCATCGCACCTGGCCCGCCGCCGATACGGCCGTCCCCCACAGCAACAGGTCTCGGTCCTTCGACGAGACGAGGTTTTCCACGGCGGCCCGATCCACCACGTCTTCCCACGTGGGGGCGTACTGCGCCTCATGCGGCGTCGGAAGCTGTTGGTCCGCCAAGAGTCTCCGATACAGAGCCGCCACCAGATCGTTGGACCCGCGCATGCACAGGCGCGCGATCAGGTCGCTCCGCCGTTTCCTTTTCCCCAGGTCGTCGTTCATCGGGAGCCTCCCCATCCATTCTGCCGATCCCGATGTTGCGCTCGCGCCGGCCGCAGGGGTGAGCCCCTGTCTCGGCCGTGAAACGCAAACGCCCCGCCGGAGGATCCATCCCTCCAACAGGGCGCCCTTGGCCCGTGCTTCTTGGCCCTGCAGCCATGAAGCCCGTATTCAGTTCCAATCCCTTTTCAGGGTGGGAGGCCTATATACCTTCGCACCACTTCGCGTGTCAACAAGAAATGGCCGGATGCCCTTCTTTTTTCTTGATGGCGAATGGGGCCTGGCGCAAACGGGGCACGTGCCGCGGGATGCACATGCGGTTCTTTGAGGATCGACGAATCGCCGAGCATGGAGCCACACGGCGTTCGCCCCATTGCGCAAAAACTGCACTGGGGCCTCGCTGTCCAACTCATCGTCGCACCCCACCTGAACGCGCGCGCCCTTCCGTGGGGAAACATGCGGTTACGCGCCCTCGCGCGAAGGCACGCAGAACGCACCATACTAAACGTATGGAGGGGTGCCCGCGAACCGGAGGCCGAAGCGAGCGGACGTGGGGAGGTACGGCCGTGGGCGACTTCGCGACCCAGATCTGGATCGGCATCCTCCTCCGCTTGTGTGTCCCCGCCGGCAGAAGCGATTCCTGGAGGCTAAAACGCCACTTCGCCATGCGGCACATCGAGGCCCGGCGGAAGCCGCGGGTCATCCCCTTGATCCGCTGCCTGGCCTCCCCATCGCCAGCTACACCGACATCGAAGGGGTGGGGGTCTGGCAACACCCTCATCGTTCTAGCGGCTGCCGAGATCGTAGCGAAGGACGTTGGGTCGCTGGCGACGGGAGCAGAGGAACCGACTTGCGAAAGGAGAGCAAGATGAACGCGCTACCGAGAATCTTTCTGCTGGCCGCCCTCGTCTGCACCCTGGTGGCCATCGGGCCGGAATCCTCCCGGGCGGGCGATCCGTTCTCGCCGCAGGACTTCCTGCGGCACAAGTATCCCGAACCGCCGGTGGCCGCGCCCGAGCTGCAGCTTCCGCCGTACGGTGGGGTGCTGGTCCGCACGCGCGGCTGCCTCGATTGCCATCGCTTTGGCGATCAGGGATCCCGAAATGGCGTGGACCTGTCGCGCGTCGGCCGCCGGCTGGATGCGGAGACCCTCGACCGGCTCCTGCGGCACCCGCGCGAGGTGAACCCGGAGGCCACCATGCCCGCCCCGCCCCTCACCCGGGACGAGGCATTTACCATCGCCACGTTCCTCTTCCGCCTCCGGTAGCGGCGCGGGGCTAGACCGTCCGGTCGCGGCCCTCGAGAATCGTTCTCAGGAGGCCCACGGGAACCGGAACCACGATGGTGGAGTTCTTCTCGGTCCCGATCTGGGTGAGGGTCTGGAGGTAGCGGAGCTGGATGGTCACGGGCTCCGCCGCCAAAACCCGGCCGGCCTCGGCCAGCTTGGTCGAGGCCTGCAGCTCGCCCTCGGCGTGGATGACCTTGGCGCGCTTCTCGCGCTCGGCCTCCGCCTGCTTGGCCATGGCCCGCCGCATCTCCTGCGGCAGGTCCACTTCCTTCACCTCGACCACGGCCACCTTGATCCCCCAGGGGTCCGTCTGTGCGTCGATGATCTGCTGCAAGCGATGATTGATCCGCTCCCGCTCGGACAGGAGCTCGTCCAGCTCGGATTGGCCCAGGACGCTTCGCAGCGTGGTCTGGGCGATCTGCGAGGTGGCGAAGAGGTAGTCCTCGACCTCGAGGATGGCCTTTTCGAATTCCAGGACGCGGAAGTAGATGACGGCGTTCACCTTGACCGAGACGTTGTCCCGCGTGATCACGTCCTGGGCGGGCACGTCCATCGCCACCGTCCGCAGGCTCACCTTCACCATCTTGTCGATGAGCGGGAGGAGGAGGATCAGGCCGGGCCCGTTCCCGGAACCGCCGAGATTGATGAACGCCCGGGCCGTCCGCCCCAGGCGGAACACCACCGCCCGCTCGTACTCCCGCAACACCCGCACCGACGTGGTCAGGAGGTAGAGAAAGAGCAGTGTCACCGCCAGGACGGGAAGGAATCCTTCCTGGAAGAGGAATCGGATCATGGAACCCGGGTCCGGCATAGGGCGCCCCCGTCCCACTGTGTCGCCCGGGACTCCGGTTCGACCACCCACCTTCCGGAAGGACGCGAAGCGGCCGCACAGGGAGAACCGGGCCTCTGCAGATCCTGTCGGTCGCCGCTCGGGATCCCCAGAGAGCAGGCTACGGCTGCGAAGCGGTCGTCAACGGTCCAGAAGGGAAGGACCGCAGGGCGCTCGGCGCTCTCGCGGGCGACGAGCGCATGCAGGCCGGCATGGAAGGTCAGCGGTGGTCTCACGAGCATGAATATGTACGAATCACCCAGGCTAGTCAAGCGTGGACTCCCGCCGGCGGCCTGAGGGTGGGACCACTCCAGACTCTAGACGTTCTCGAGATCGGCGAAGAACTTGTTGGCGGCGATGATCCGGTCGGCCGCCTCGCCCAGCGTGCACCGTTCGCGCCGGGCCAGGTGCTGGAGCCGCTTGTGCGCCTCGGCTTCGGCCAGGCCCATGCGCTGCAGCAGGATCCCCTTGGCCCGCTCCACCCTCTGCCGCAGGTTCAGGGCCTCCTTGAGGCTCCGCACATCTTTCCGGAGCGCCATCAGGTCGGCAAACCGCGAGACCGCCAGGGCGATCGCCGGCGGAAGATCCTTGCGGTCCACCGGCTTCACTAGATAGCCCATCACCCCGGCCGCCATGGCTTGCCCGATCAACTCGGGCTCCGAATGCGCCGTGACGAGGATAATGGGGACGGGGCGGTGGGCCATGATCTGGCGGGTGGCCTCCACGCCGTCCAGGCGCGGCATCTTGATGTCCAGGAAGATGATCTCGGGGGCCAGCGATTCCGCCTTGGCCACCGCGTCACGCCCGTCGTGGGCGATGCCGGCCACGCTGTGGCCCAGGCCTTCGAGCTGCGCCCGCAGCCCCTGGGCCACCACCGGATCGTCCTCGCCGATCAGCACCCGCAGCTTCTCCCCCACCGCCCCTCCTCCTCTCCCCCGCCTTGCGCTTCCCGGCCTCCCGGACTCCTAGCCTGGAAGCCGAAATCGGATCACGGCCGTGGTCCCTTCGCCCGATTCCAACGCAAACGTCCCCTTCAGCGACACCTCCGCCAAGGATTGGATCAGCTCGAGCCCCAGGTGGCCGGGCTGCCTGGTGAACCCCGAGGAAAGCCCCACGCCGTCGTCCTGGACCCGAATCGTCACATGGCGGCCCGCGGTCTCGAGGGCGACGCGCACGGTCCCCGTCCGGCCGTCGCGGAAGGCATGTTTGGCGATGTTCGTGAACAGCTCGTTGGTGATCAGGCCCAGGGCCGTGAGTTGCGCCGAGGGTAGTCGGAGCGGGGGACCCTCCACCCGAAAAGTCGCTCGGCCGGCCAGCGGCCCCTCGAGGAGGGTCTGCTCCGCGAGCCCACGCACCAAGGCGCCATACTCCCCGGCCTCGAAGCCTGTGCCGGCGAGCACATTGTGCACAAGCGCGAGCCCCTGCACGCGCGCGATGGCATCGTCCAGCACCGCCGCCGCCTGGCGGCCGCCGGGGCTCTCCCGCTGCAGCTCCAAGAAGCTCACCATCAGGGCCAGGTTGTTCCGAACCCGATGGTTCAGTTCCCCCAGCAGGAGGTCCTTCACCTGCGCCTCCCGGGCGGCCTGCTGGTACAAGGCCGCGTTCTCCACCACCAGGCGCTTGAGCTCCTCCTCAGCGCGCTTCCGCTCCGTGATGTCGCGCGCGATGCCTTCGATCGCCGTGAGATTGCCGGCCTCGTCCGTGAGCGGCCTGTTGAGCTGTTCGGTCCAGATCCAGCTCCCGTCCTTGCGCTTCCAGCGGAGAACGACCGGCCCACTGGCGGCGGCTGACCGGGTGAGACCCTCCAGCAGCGGCCGGTCGTCTGGATGGACGATTTTCATGCCCAATTCGGGGTCGGCGTAATGCTCCTCCGGGGTGTACCCGGTGACAACCGTTGCCGATGGACTGATGTACTCGAATCCAGGCTGCGGCGTTAGCCGGTACAGGTAGATGACGTCCCGGGCGTTCTCTGCCAGCAGCCGGAACCGCCGCTCGCTTCCGGCCAGCGCCTCCTCGGCCCGCCTGCGGGCCGTGATGTCCTGGAGCACGGCGATGGCGCGGCGCGTGCCGGCCGTGTCGGGCAAGGGCGCGGCGTTGACAAGGAGGTGCCGCTGGCTTCCGTCGGGGAAGCGCACCGCGAGCTCCATCCCCCGCGTGACCTCGTTGTGCCACAGGGCGCGTTCCAGGGGCAGCTCCGCGTCCTGCAGACGGGTCCCATCCGGCCGCAGGAACTCGTAGTACGGGGTGCGGGCCCCGGCCACGAGCTCCGGGAGTTTCAGCAGCTCCGTGAGGGCGCGATTGGCCATCACCAGCCGCATGTCCCCCGCCCTCGGCGCGACCTCGCCCACGACGACCGCCTCGGGCATGGCCTCGAGCACGGCGCGGAGCCTTTCCCCCTCCGCGTTCGCTTGCTCAAAGAGGCGCGCGTGCTCGACGGCCGTGGCCGCATGGGCGGCAAAGGCCGTCAGCAGGTCTACATCGGGCTGACCGAATCGCCGGTCCCCGCCGCGTGCTGCGAAGAGCGCGCCGAGGCACTGGTCGCGGAACAGCAGAGGAACACCCACGAAGTGGCGGAGTCCCTCAGCTTCAAGCCACGCCCGGTTCAGCGCGCGGGGCTCTTCCAGGATATTGTCAAGGACGAGAGGCTTCTTTGTTTGCAGAACGATCCCCGGCAAACCCTCCCCGGCGGGGAAGCGATTCTGGGCGCGGAATTCAGGGTGCCTCATCCCGTGTGAGGCGCAGATGGCCACGCCCTCGCCCCCTTCGTCGGCCACGAAGACCAGAGCCGCCGCCCCATCCAGCAGGCGCGACGTGGCCTCGGCCACCGAGTCGAACACGCCCCGCAGATCGAGGGTGGAGCTGACGAGCGCGGCCATGTCCACCAGGACCCGGTAGCGCGCCTCGCTCTCCTGGAGGGCCTCCTGGGCCCGCTTGTGCTCCGTGAAATCCTGAAAGATGCAGATGGCCTGGCGCCTGCCGTCTGCGCCCCGCAGTGGCACGGCGTTCGCCAGCACGAAATGCTGGCCCCCTTCGGGGAAGCGCAGGGCCATCTCCAACCCCCGGAGCGTCTCGCCGCCCCGGATGGCGCGCTGGATCGGCATCCCTGCGTCCTCCAGTGCCGTCCCATCCGCGCGGAGGAACTCGTAATGGGGGGTGCGGGACCCGGGTAGCAGTTCCGCGGTTCGCAGCAGCTCCGCCCGCGCACGGTTCCCGAAGACGAGGCGAATCTCTCCCGGCGTCGGCCCTTCCTCGCCGACGCTGATCGCCTCCGGGATGGCTTCCAAGACGGCCCGCAGCCGTTCCCGCTCCGCCTGGGCCCGTTCGTAGAGCCGCGCGTTCTCGATAGCCGTCGCCGCGTGGGCCGCAAAGGCGGCGAGCAGGTCGACGTCCTCCCCTCGGAAGAGCCGGTTCCCTGCCCGCATGGCGCAGAGCACGCCCAGGCAACGATCCTGGAACATGAGGGGAACACCGGCGAAGGCGCGGAGGCCTTCTGCTTGGATCCATGGCCGGTTCACCACGCGGGAATCCGCCAGCATGTCGGGAAGGACGAGGGGCTCGCGCCGCTGGAATACCCAGCCCGCCAGGCCTTCCCCGGCACGCAAGCGATTCTGCGTGCGAAGCCCGGGGTTTCCAACCCCGTGGGAAGCCGAAATGGATAGCTCGTCG
>Ga0214473_10007557_pt1 | contig 12885 bp, 4 predicted proteins | sample RVTome_7_FD_203509 | JGI IMG/M metagenome (GOLD analysis project Ga0214473, IMG submission 203509) | Soil microbial communities from uranium-contaminated site in the Upper Colorado River Basin, Wyoming, United States - RVT98D197 | ecosystem: Environmental > Terrestrial > Soil > Contaminated >...
TGCTCGTGGCCACCAAGTGACGGTCTTGACTTCGCAGTATGACCGGAGCCTGCCGCTGCATGATGCGATGGGCGGCGTGGTCGTTCAGCGCCTTCCCGTGGCCTTCCGCTTGAGTAAAGGCGTGGTCATGCCGACGATCGGCTGGGAAGCGACCCGCCAGGTCTGGTCACATGATGTCGTCAGCCTGCACCTTCCGCAGTTCGACGCAGCTGGCGTCGCGCTGCGCGGCCGGATGATCGGAAAGCCGACGGTCTTGACCTATCATTGTGACGTTCGTCTGCCGACTGGAGGCATCAATCCCTTGGCGAACGTCGCCGTGAACCTGGCGAACCGGCTGGCGGCAGGGCTGTGCAACAGGGTCGTGGCCTACACACAGGACTATGCCGATCACTCGCCTTTCTTGCGCCGGTACGCGAGCAAAGTTCAGGTGATCCCACCTCCGGTCGAGGTCACGCCGGTGTCGAAGAGCGAGACAGCGCGCTTCGTCGAGCGATACGGGCTGATAGGCAAGCCTGTGATCGGCATGGCAGCCCGACTTGCCACTGAGAAGGGCGTGGAATACCTTCTGCGCGCCCTCCCCTCCATTCTGGCTGAGTTTCCCAATGCGCACGTGTGGTTCGCCGGGCAGCATGAGAATGTCCTGGGAGAGGCCGAATACGCCCAGCGGCTCGAGCCGTTGCTGAGGGAACATGCGGATCATTGGCGCTTTCTGGGATCGCTCGATCCGACTGAGATGGTTTCGTTTTTCAAGAGCTGCGATGTCACCGTCCTGCCCAGCGTCAACAGCACGGAGAGTTTCGGCCTGGTGCAGATCGAATCGATGATCCTCGGGACGCCGGTCGTCGCCTCTGATCTGCCCGGGGTCCGCCAACCGGTGCTCACGACTGGGATGGGGAAGATCGTTCCGCCGCGTGACTCGCGCGCCCTGGCCGAGGCGGTCATCGATGTGCTGCGCCGTCCGGAATTGTTCAAGGGCAAACCGGCGGAGGTCGTACCCCGTTTCGCACCCGACTTCGTAGCGAGCCAGTACGAGGCGATGTTCTCCCATCTCCTGGGTAGATCGGCCGCGGAAGGTTCGGCATGAAGAAGGATTTTCTATGGCTGAACCTGCGTGAGCTGCCCTATTTCCGAGCGACCCTACGTTCGGTTGAGGCCCGCCTGATGTCGGAGGTGGAGCTGCCCGCACCGATCCTTGACGTCGGCTGTGGGGACGGACATTTCGCCTCAGTGACCTATGACCACAAAGTCGATGTCGGGATCGACCCGTCGAATCGTCCACTCCTGGAAGCGGGCCGGCGCGATGCATATCGGTTGCTCATCCAGGCGAACGGGGCTCACCTCCCATTCGGGACCGCTTCGTTTGGAAGTGCAATCAGCAACTCAGTCCTCGAGCATATCCCGCCGCTCGATCCGGTCCTGGCCGAGGTCGGCAGAGTGCTCAAACCCGGCGCCCCATTTGCCTTCACCGTCCCCAACCCTGGCTACCGCACACAGCTCAGTTTGCCGAGATTCTTGAGGCGGATCGGGCTGCGCGGTCCGGCGCGGCGCTATGAGGACTGGTTCATGTGGATGTCCAGGACCAAGAACCTATTGTACGAGCAAGGGTGGAAAGAGAAGCTTGCAACGGCCGGTTTTGTGATTGATCGAACACTGCGTTACTTCTCGCCGTCTGCGCTTCACGCGCTTGAATGGGGTCACTATTTCGGGGCTCCCTGCTTCGTGCCGAGGTTGACGACGGGAAAGTGGATCTTCGTTCCGCGAAAGTGGAACATGGCGCTGACCGACCGTGTTGTGCGAAAGTACTTTGTTGAGGATTCCCCGGACGACGGGACTTACAGTTTCTATTTGGCCCGGCGAGTGTGATGATGGCTAGCACGCGCATCGCGGGAGGCAGATGGGAGACCAGATAGACGGCTCCTGGACGAAATCCAACGAAGGTCGATCCTGCGCGAGGTGGACAAGGTGACCAAATCTAAGGGGAAACAGCCCCAGCAGCCTGAAGAGGCAACCGTCCTTGATTGGGTGAAGTCCCTCGTGCTCCGGCGACCGCTCGAGGTGCCCGAGGATCAGCCGAAGTCGCGTGCTGCTCGGGCGAAGAAGGGTCAGGCCGCCGGTGCGCCTCCCAGATTGGTGGAACGGATCACATTCCACATCACTGCAGCTCACTTGCGTTTGCCAGTGGCGTTGTTCCTGGCGATGCTCGGCCAGATCGGGTTCGACACACACGCAGATTCGATCGGCACAAGCATTCTGCTTTTCGTCCTGGCTCTAGGGCTGGTGGGTTGGGCCGTCTGGGAAGGCGACTTTAAAATCGATCGATCCTATTCGGAGGAGGCAGTGCAGGGCGAGGGCAAAGTACGGGTGCCCTACCTCGCAGTAGGGGCACTGTTCTCCCTCCTTGCGTTCTTTACCGCCCAAGGGGACCGCTTCACCCGGGTTGGCGTCTTCTGCTGGGCTGTGGCGACCCTGTCAACCATCGCCGCATTCTGGGAGGGGAATATCGACTTGCGCGGAGGCCTACGCCGCGTCCAGGCGTGGCTCGGGGAACGCCGGATTAGATTGTCGCTCGACCTCTTTGGGATCTCCGTGATCATCGCCTTCGTTCTTGGCTTCGTCTTTAAATTTGCCCAGCTTGATCTCATCCCGCTCAACATGTGGAGCGACCACGCCGAGAAGATGCTCGACATCATGGACATTCTAAGCGGGACGACGTTGATCTTCTTCCCCCGGAACGCCGGACGCGAGCCGATGCAGTTCTACGCTGTCGCAGCACTGGTGAAGTACCTGGGGACGAAGCTTGATTTTATGTCGCTGAAAACGGTCACCGCCCTCGCCGGGTTCCTTTCCTTGCCGTACATTTACCTCTTCGGGAAAGAGGTCGGTGGGCGCCGGGTCGCTCTGGCGTCCTTGATCCTTGCCGGTGTCGGCTACTGGCCCAACGCCATCAGCCGGTCGGGGATGCGCCTTCCGTTCCATCCTCTCTTCCTCGCCCCGGCGATGTACTACCTTGTGCGCGGTCTTCGCCAGCGCCGGCGGAATGATTTGCTGTTATGCGGGCTGGCCGTCGGCTTGGGGGTTTATGGCTACACTCCGGCCCGCCTGACGCCTCTTGTGATCGCCCTCGGGGTGGGCTTGTTCGTACTGAATCAGCAGGCGCGGGGATTCCGACTGAGATCCGCCGCATGGCTCGTCATGGCGGGCGTTATTGCGCTTGTCGTCGCTGTGCCGATGTTGAGAGCCGCCTTCGATCTGCCTGAAGCCTTCTTGTTCCGGACCGTTACCCGGGTCGGGTCGGCTGAGCGTCCCTTGCCAGGCCCGGCCTTGGCGATCCTCGCATCCAACATGTGGAATGCGTTGCGCATGTTCAACTGGAACAACGGCGGGGTGTGGATTCTCTCGATCCCGGATCGCCCCGCGTTGGATTGGATCACGGGCGCCCTCTTCTCCCTCGGAGTTGTGATCCTCCTAGTCCGCTACGTCCGAAGCCGAGATTGGCTCGACCTGTTTCTGCCTCTATCGATCCCGATCCTGCTCCTGGCCTCGGCGCTCTCGCTGGCTTTCCCCGACGAGAACCCGCATCCGAGCCGAGCAGCCGGGGCGATCATCCCGGTCTTCATCATCGCCGCCGTAGCCCTTTCTGCGCTCCCCGCCTGGGCTCGCTCCATCTGGAAGGGCCGGAGCGCGGCGATCCTGGGGATCGGGTCGGCGGCGAGCCTGCTCCTGATGGCGATACTGCTCAACTACCGCCTGTACTTCATCGACTTTCGGTATGAACTCGACCGCGGGACACTGAACACGAATGATATCGGGAGAGTCATCCAGGGGTTTGCCGAGTCGGTCGGCAGTTACGAGACGGCCCACGTGATCCCGTTCCCGTACTGGGTCGATACACGCCTGGTCGGGATCAACGCCGGGAGGCCGGCCACAGATTACGCGATCTCCCCCGATGAGCTGAAGGATCTCACCGACGAGGTACGCGCTCAGTTGTTCATCCTTAAACCCGAAGATGCCGAGGATGTCCAGCTTCTGCGCGAGATCTTCCCTTCAGGGCGGCTCTCGCGCTGGGTTTCCCCGATCGAGGGTCGCGACTTCTTGATTTACGCAGTGCCTTCGCGCCTCGATTATCAGCCCGAGCCGGCGCCGGTGCCTGAGTAATGCTTCCGGACTCGACCGACAGCGCTCAGGAGATGAACGTGAGCCGCCCGAACAACCGGGCAGCGAGTGGCCGCGTTCGACCTTCCCTGACAGACGCCGCCTTGATCCTCATTCTCTTTGTTGCGGCCGGGCTGCGCTTTGTGGGACTGAACTGGGACAGCCAGACTCACCTTCATCCGGACGAACGCTTCTTGACGATGGTCGAGACAGGTCTGGGGTTGCCCGGCTCTGTCGGGGAGTACTTCGACACCGAAACGTCGCCCTTGAATCCCCACAATGCGGGGTTCTCTTTCTTTGTCTATGGAACGTTGCCGGTGTTCATCGTTCGCCTCCTGGCGGAGATTTCGGGGATGACCGGGTACGACAAAGTCCATCTCGTGGGGCGGGCTGCGTCTGCCGGGTTCGATGTCTTTTCTGTCTTCCTGGTCTACTTGATCGGCAGCCGGCTCTACCGGCGCCGCGTCGGCCTCCTGGCCGCGGCCTTTGCGGCGACAAGCGTTCTACTCATTCAGCACGCGCACTTCTTCATCGTCGATCCCTTCGCCAACACATTCATCCTGTTAGGGATGTATTTCGCCGTCCGTGCTCTAGATGAAACCAGGACACGCAATTACATCTTCTTCGGACTGATGCTCGGGATGGCCGCGGCTTCCAAGCTCAACGCAGCGCCTCTGGCCGGTGTGATCGTCCTTGTGAGCTTGACCCGCCTTGCCCGCCAGGCTGGTGACAGGTCCGGTGCGATTCGTTTCGAATTGCGCGGGGTGCTGCTGGCGGCGCTCTTTTCCCTGATCACCTTTCGGTTTTTTCAGCCATACGCCTTCGCCGGTCCGTCCGTTTTAAGCATCCGTCTCAACCCTAGGTGGTTAGCCAACCTGGCTGAACTCTCCAATCAGCTGAACGGCGAGGTCGACTTTCCGCCGGCGCTTCAGTGGGCGGACCGAACTCCAATTCTTTTCCCTCTTGCCAATCTGGTCCGCTTCGGTCTCGGGCCGGCGTTGGGGATCCTGGCGTGGATCGGCTGGGGATGGGCGCTGTGGCAGACCGGCACGGGCATGTGGAGGCGCCATCTTATCCCCGTCGTCTGGACCGGTGCCTACTTTCTTTGGCAATCGATCGGGTTCACCAAGGCCATGCGCTACCAGCTCCCGATATATCCCACACTGGCGATCCTGGCAGCTTGGGCGGCGTGGGAAGCCTGGGATTGGGCGCATGCTTTGGGGACCGTGCGCGCTCGGCGCCGGGTGACGCTTGTGATTGGTTTCCTCGGCAGCGCGATCCTTGGGGCGACCCTGCTATGGGCTGTGGCGTTCACCAGCATCTATGTGCGACCGATCACCCGTGTCGCCGCCACGCGCTGGATCTACTCGCACGTACCCGGTGTGGCGAATCTGGTCCTTGACTCCGCGGATGAGGGCATGCTGGAACCGATCCCGATGGATCGGACGTTTGTCCTTGTCCCGGATCGGCCCTACACGGCCTCCTTCACGAGCCCCATCGCCGGCGATGTCGTCGGGATCCGCCTAATGGTCCGTGCCAGCCTGGGGCGCTCGAACGAAATCGAAGGTCTGACGGCCAGAATCTCCCGGCGCGGCGGCGACAGCCTGAGTGCGGAGACGATTTCGTCGTCGGGGTTCGTCAACCCACAGATCGACGCTCCCATCGAACTTCTATTCTCTGATCCCGTTCTGGTGTCCGCGGGTCAGCCACTCGAAGTCGTGCTCAGTCTGGGCGGCGAAACCGCACTGGACCTAGGTGATCAGCTAGGGGTTGTCTTCTTGGACGGCGGGAGTGAGACCGTTCGCGACCTTTCACTACCTCGACGCATGGTTGGATTGGGGCCAGGTTCCGTCCTCCGAGTCAATTTCAAAGCCCATGCCGCGGGGACCGTAACGCGGCTGCTCCTTCCGTACGTGACCGCCCCGTCGGACACCTCGGTCAATGTCTCGTTGTTCGACGATCCACAGGCTGGGGCTCCGATCGCCATTGCGCAGGTAGCCGGAGGCGGCAGCGGTGAGGTTTCGCTTGGAGCTCGCCTGGATCGCCCGGTCGAGATTCAATCCGGGAAGTCCTACGTACTTGAACTCACGATGATAACTGGATCGTGGTTGAGTATGCGCGGATCGACGATCATCAGCGAATCGAGTTGGGACGACGGTCTGCCATTGCCGATAGATGGCTGGGATGGCTACGGCGGGCTGTACTCGGGGGTCACTCAGGAGCTCTACTGGCCGGATGAGCAAGACGACAACGTCAACCGCGTCCCTGACAAGCAGGAGCGGCTGGTAGGCTCGTTCGACGCGGGCGATTATCTGGTTATCACATCGAACCGGCAGTACGGCACGATCCCTCGCGTTCCGTCCCGCTATCCGCTTACCACCGAGTACTATCGCGCCTTGTTTGACTGTCCGGCCCCGCTCGCCGTGGTGGAATGTGGCGCTCGGATTCAGCCGGGGCAGGGGGCCAATGAGCTCGGATATACGCTGATCGCATCTTTCGAGAACGATCCCCAGCTCGGGCCTCTCCGCTTCAGCGACCAGGCTGCCGAAGAGGTTTTTACTGTTTACGACCACCCCAAAGTCATGGTCTTCAAGAAGACAGAGGCTTTCTCGCCATCGGCGATGACGCAGCTCCTTGGCGGGGTAGACGTCAGCCGTATCCTCCGCACAAATCCCAACGGCCGGGGCGCGGTATCGACGAAAACCCTCATCCTACCGCCAGATCGGTTGCAGGAAGATCGCACCGGAGGGACGTGGTCGGAGCTGTTCGATCTGGAAAGTCCGATCAATCGATCGCAAGTGTTGGCAGTCGTGGTCTGGTGGGTGGCGATCGGGGTTCTCGGATTGGCTGCGTTTCCGCTGACGCGGGCGGCCATGCCGGGTCTGCGAGACGAAGCTTATCCCCTGGCACGCATTGTTGGGCTCCTCATCGTCGCCTGGGGCAGTTGGGTAATCGGCAGCGCCAACGTACCGGTCACCCGGCCGACAATCATGATCGTGGTGCTTTTGCTCCTGGCGTGCTCGGGTTACCTGGCCTGGCGAGATCGCCAGGCGATCATCCACTTCGTCCGATCCAAGCGCCGCGAGATCGCCTGGATCGAGGTTCTGGCGCTCTCGTTCTTCTTACTCGATCTTTTCATTCGCCTCGGCAATCCGGACTTGTGGCATCCGTCCAAAGGTGGCGAGAAGCCGATGGATTTCTCGTACCTCAACGCAGTGATCAAGAGTGTGACATTCCCGCCATTCGACCCCTGGTTCTCCGGCGGGTACATCAACTACTACTACTTCGGGTTTGTGATCGTCGGAATGCCGATCAAGCTGCTCGGGATCAACCCGACCGTGGCCTACAATCTTGTCGTGCCGACGATCTTCGCCCTGCTTGCGTTGGCTGGATACGCCGTCGCATCGAGCCTGATTGACCGAAACCATGGATCGATGGAGGGTTTCCGACCAAGCCCGCGCGTAGCAGGCACGGCGGCGGCCGTCCTGCTCGTCGTCTTGGGGAATCTCGGGACGGCGCGAATGATCTACGAAGGCTTCAAGCGCTTGGGCGCCCCTGAGGGCCAGCCTCCGGCGGGGGCAGTTGTTGGATTATTCGAAGCCGCCCGAGGCGTGGGGCGGTTTCTCACCTTGCAGGGCGGAATGCCCTACGGGATGGATTCCTGGTATTGGGATCCGAGCCGGGCTATCCCGCCTGGCGAAGGGGAACCCGGACCGATCACCGAGTTTCCTTTTTTCACCTTCCTGTATGCCGACCTGCACGCGCACATGATCAACTTCCCGTTCACGGTGCTGACTCTCGCCTGGGGCCTTTCGTGGTTGCTTGAGGCGAGTCGAGGGCGCCCACTGCGACCGCCTGGCCTTATCGCTGGCGTCTTGGTCGGCGGGCTCGCGTTTGGTGTGCTCCGCCCGACGAACACCTGGGACTTCCCGGTGTATTGGGTCCTCGGCCTCGTGGCGGTGGGCGGGGCGGCCTGGATTCGGCGAGGCGGGCTGAAGGCATCCTTCGTGGTGGAAACGGCGCTGGTTTCGGCAGTTCTGTTCGGCGCCGCGTTGGGGCTTTTCCAGCCCTACACCCACTGGTACGCGCAAGGCTACAACGCCGTCGAGCTCTGGGAGGGGGGCCGCACGAGTATTTCGGCCTATCTGACGGTTCACGGGTTGTTCCTGTTCGCTATCGTGAGCTGGATGATCGTCGAGTCGATCCGATGGATGGCGGAGACCCCGCTGAGTGTCCTCGCCGAACTCCGTCCGAAATTGGCTTCGATCGGGACCGGCCTGGTTCTATTCGCGGCGATGATAGCGGTGCTGACCGTGATAGGCTATCCCATCACGCCGGTGGTTTTCATCCTGCTGGCATGGGTGGCTGTGCTCTTCTTCCGACCCGGCATGCCGGCTCTCAAGCGTACCGTCCTGATGATGACCGCGGCCGCTCTTGCGTTGACGTTCATGGTCGAAGTCGTTGTCCTGAGGGGGGACATCGGCCGGATGAACACCGTCTTCAAGTTCTACCTCCAGGTGTGGATGCTCTTGGGCATCTCCGCCGCCGCGGCCTTCGCCTGGGTTTTGGCCGAGGTGCCATTCTGGTCGCCGGGGCTACGAAATGCCTGGGGAGTCTTGGCTGTCTGCTTCGTGTTCTCGGCAGCGCTCTACCCATTCCTGGCAACGTCGGCCAAGATCAGAGATAGAATGGCGGCGGAAGCGCCACATACGCTCGACGGGGCGGCCTTCATGCCTTATTCGGTGCGTTATGAACTTGGCCAGCCGATCCCCCTGGGCGAGGATTACGCGGCGATTCGCTGGATGCAGAACACCGTCGAAGGATCGCCTGTCATCGTAGAAGCCAATCTGCCTCCGTACCAGTGGGGCTCGAGGTTTACGATATATACTGGCCTGCCGGGCGTACTGGGTTGGGATTGGCACCAGCGGCAACAGCGGCTCGCAGCCGGCGATGCCCAGATCACGGAACGTGAGGCGGAGATCTCAGATTTCTATCTCACCCTATCGCCGGTCGAGGCGCGCGCCTTCCTTGAGAAGTATGACGTCCGCTATGTCGTTGTGGGTCGACTCGAAAGCGCTGAATATGGGACCCTCGCCCCGTGTCTCCCAATCGACGGCGGGGCGCGAGTGACTTGCGACATGAGTGGTCGCTCGGTGGGGATGCGCGTGCCCGACATCTCGGCCTCGACCTGTATACCGCTCGACGCGCAGGACCCTGAGGGCCCGCTGACGTGCCCGACGCATGCTTTGGACAAGTTTGTGCGGATGGTAGAGTCGGGAGACTTGGCCAGGGTCTTTCAAGACGGTGAGACAGCCATCTATGAGGTCGTGCAGTGATCGGTCCGGTGGCAGCCTGGTGGCTTGCTAGCACGCTGATCGGAGTCCTTGCGCTCCCGCTGGCCTGGAGGCTCTTCAGCCGTCTGCCGGATCGCGGTTTCGGCTTCGCGCGGGCGCTTGGGCTCCTTGCTTCAGGATACGTTCTGTGGCTCGGCGCCTCCACCGGCGTTCTCCGCAACGACCTTGGAGGGGCGCTGGCGGCGATTTCAGTCGTTGCCGGGCTCAGCCTGTGGGCCATCGCAGGACACTGGAAGGAGCTGAGGGGGTGGCTGAGAGATAACTGGCGCGCACTGCTGGTGATGGAGGTGCTTTTCCTCGTCGGGTTCGCCTTCTGGGCGACGGTCCGAGCATTCAACCCCGAAATCGTCGCCACCGAGAAGCCGATGGAGCTCGCCTTCCTCAACTCGGTCATGCGTTCGCCGTCCTTTCCGCCGCAAGATCCCTGGTTGGCGGGATATGGGATCTCCTACTACTACTTTGGTTATGTGATTGTCGGGATGGTCACCCGTCTCACCGGCGTTGCGACCGGTGTGGCATTCAATCTGGCGAACGCCGCGTGGTTCGGCCTGACACTGGTGGGCGCATACGCGGTTGTGTTCAACCTGGTCGGGTACAAAGGCAACAAACCCTCGCACCTGATCTCGTCGTTGTTGGGACCATGGATCCTCTTGATCAGCGGCAACCTCGAAGGGTTCCTCGAAATCCTTCACGCAAGGCACATATTCTGGCGGACGAGCGCGAACGGCACATTGACGTCGGGGTTCTGGACTTGGCTCGGATTGCAGGACTTACAGAACCCGCCGGCGCCGATCCCGAGCTGGACCCCAGGACGCTATCTCTGGTGGTGGCGTGCCTCGCGCGTGGTCCATGATGTAAACCTGGCTGGGGGAAGCGTCGAAGTCATCGACGAGTTCCCGTTCTTCTCGTTCCTGCTCGCCGACAACCATCCCCATCTGCTTGCACTGCCGTTTGTACTCTTGGCGGTCGGATTCATCCTCCAGGTCTTTGTTTCCGTCGCCCCCGGCGAAGTCCGGTTGGGCCGAATGAAACCAACGCCAAGATTCTTCGAAGGCATGGCGCTTAGCTCAGTCATCGTCGTCATGACAGCGGCTCTCGTGCGGGTCATCCCGCTTATCGTGGCGGGGGCAAGCAGTGGGGAGGTAATAGCGGCGGTCCTCAAGATCGTTGTGCTGACCGGAGTCGGCGTGCTCCTGGTGGACAATCTCGTCTTGATTACGATCGGGCTTGTCCCGTCGCTGATCGGGAACCAGCTGTTCTGGCCTGCTGCCTGGCTTTTCGGCAGCCTGGCGTTCCTCAACACCTGGGATTTCCCCATCTATCTGAGCTTGATGATGGCCGTCTTGTGGTGGGTGAACCGAGGCACGCCCCTGTCCAGCCTATGGAAGCCGCTGCTGTCGACCGCGGCCAGTCTGGGGACACTCGGCGTGGTTTTCTACCTTCCATGGTATCCGGGGTTCACCTCCCAGGCCGCGGGGATCCTGCCGAACATCGCTTTCCCGACGCGTCTGGTCCAGCTGCTGATCATGTTCGGGACGATGCTCACTCCAGTCTTTATCTGGCTGGTGATCCGCATCTATCGCGAGCGGGATTCGGTACCTTGGGGAACCTTCTTCGTCTTGGGGTTGGGCTTGCCTGTTGGTCTCTTTCTCCTTTCGGCCGGCCTGGGGCTCCTGCTCTTGATCGGCAATCCGGGCCTCCTGGAGGAGTCATTCAAGAGCATCGGGGCCGCGAGTCTCGGCAGTGCACTCCCGGTTATCCTCCGGCGATGGTTTTCATCCGGCTCTGCGATCGTCCTTGGACTGACGCTCGCAGGGATCGTGATGCTCCTTGTCCGCCAACTGCCGAACCTGGCCTCACGCAATTCATCTGCAAACGAGGTTCGTGAGGCGTGGCCGTTCGCGGCGCTAATGGTCGGGATGGGAACGTTGCTGATCATCGCCCCGGAGTTCCTGTACTTGAAGGACTTCTTCGGATCGCGGATGAACACCGTGTTCAAGTTCTACTTCGCTGCCTGGATCTTGTGGGGGCTGGCAGCCGCATACATCCTTCATGAGCTTTGGTCAGGTCCGCCAGGTAGACAGACGCTGCTGGCCGTAGCGGCGACCGTTCCCCTCATTCTCGGACTGGCGTATCCCGTGTTCGGGATCGGCACCAAGACCAACGTCTTTAAAGCCGCGAACGGTCCGACTCTCGACGGAACCGTCCATCTTGCACTGGAAACCCCGGCAGACTACGCTGCGATCCAGTGGATCCAGGCCCATTTGAAGGAAGGCGTGATCGCGGAGGCGATTGGAGGAAGTTACACCCAGTACGGACGCATCTCGGCCCATACCGGCTTCCCGACCGTCCTCGGCTGGGAGTTCCACGAGATCCAATGGCGGGGGTCGGCGGACGCGCAAGGGAGCCGCAAGGCAGATATCGAGCATCTGTACGAGACGCGCAATCCGGAAGACGCGCTTCAGATCATCGAGCGGTACAACATTGATTACGTCTACATCGGGCCGCTCGAGCGGTCGACATACCGGCCTGTGGTTGAAGCAAAGTTCAGCTCGTTTATGGATCTCGTCTACCAGGAGGGGGATGTGTCCATCTTTGCCATGCCCGGCGAGGGGCCCTCGTAATGAAGTCAACCACGCTCACGATCCGGCTTGAGGCTGTCGCCTATCTGGTGATCTTGCTGGTGGGGGCCTGGATTCGATTGTCGAATCTAGGATGGCCTCCCCTATCCGACGCGGAGGCCCGCCAGGCCCTGGCGGCCTCTGCTCTGGCCGGCAGCCCGTCGCCGTTCGATGCTGGGCTGGACAAGCCTCCACTGGGATCCGCCTACAAAGTGACCTCGGCGATCCTTTTCCAGTTGTTCGGATCCAGCGATACGGTGGCCCGGGCATGGCCTGCGATCGGTGGAGTGGCGCTCTGCCTCCTGCCTCTGGTGGCGCGTCGCCGGCTCGGCGTGGGTACTTCGCTCGTTCTGTCTGCTCTATTGAGCTTCTCACCAGTGATGGTCACTGTCTCGCGCCAGGCAGGCGGGACAGGCCTGGCCGGCCTCGGATTCCTCGGGTTTCTTCTCCTGCTCATCGGGCGGGAGCCGGCAGGGTCAGGCATGCGACGAACGACATGGGCGACTGCATCCGCCGCCTTGGCGCTGACTTCTGGGCCAGCCTGGGTCCAAGGCCTGGTCGGGCTCGGGCTGGGGGTTGGATTCACGGCTATTTGGCGGACCCGACAAGAGGATCCATCCCCCGTACACGAGGGGTTCTCCTTCTCCCGACGAGACCTCATGATTGTGCTCCTGCTCGTGTTGGGCATCGCTACAGGTCTGGGACTGAATCCCGGAGGAGCAGCAGACACATTCGAGAGTCTAGCAGGCTGGCTCTCG
>Ga0214473_10007558_pt1 | contig 12884 bp, 8 predicted proteins | sample RVTome_7_FD_203509 | JGI IMG/M metagenome (GOLD analysis project Ga0214473, IMG submission 203509) | Soil microbial communities from uranium-contaminated site in the Upper Colorado River Basin, Wyoming, United States - RVT98D197 | ecosystem: Environmental > Terrestrial > Soil > Contaminated >...
GCCGCGGTGATCACCTTGCCCTGGCGCACCACGCGCTGGGGCGTGGGCTCGGCGCCGAACTCGCGCAGGGCGTCCAGCCAGTACCAGTAGCCCGTGGCGCGCAGCCCCTGCAGGATGCCCGCCGCCCCGAGGATGAGGGAGCCGGTGCAGACCGACGTGGTCCAGCGGCTGGTCTCGTGCGCGGAGCGCACCCAGTCCAGGACCGCCGGATCGCGGCGCACGGCGGCCTCGCCGGGCCCCCCCGGAACCAGCAGGATGTCGGGACGCGGCACCGCCTCCAGGGCGACGTCGGCCACCAGTGTGAGGGGGGAGCGGTTGTCCGTGCGCACGGGCCCGGGCTGGCGCGCTGCGAAGCGCACCTCCACCCCCGGCACGCGCGAGAGGACCTCGTAGGGTCCCACCACGTCCAGGGCCGTGAGCCGGTCGAAGAGCAGGATCGCGATCTCCATCGGGTCGGGTTCCCCTCGCGCCCCGTCAGCCTCCACCGACCGGCGTCTCGGACACGGGAGCCCGGGTGAGGAGGCTGCCCGAGACGTCTACCACGCGCAGGGTGTAGCCGCCCACGGCTCCCGCGCCGGCATGGCCCCCGTCGCGCGGCTCGCGGACATTCGCTATAACGCTGTTCAAGGCGGCTTAACGTCGTTCAAGTCAGTTCGGGAGCCCCGTGACGGCCTTCAGCACCGCACAGGAGCGCCGCGCCCGGCGGCGCAGCGAGGCGCGCGGCGCCATCCTCGGCGCCGCCGAGATCCTCCTGGTGGAGCGCGGCCTCGGCGGCTTCTCCATGCGCCGGCTGGCGGCGCGCTGCGGCTACACCCTGCCGACCATCTACCACCACTTCGGGGACAAGCCGGGCCTGCTCGACGCGCTCCTCGAGGAGCGCTTCCGCGACGTGCTCGAGGTGCTGCGCGTGATTCCGCCGCAGCAGGATCCCGCGGCGGCGGTCCGCGCGCTGATGCACTCCTTCGTCGAGTTCGGCCTGCGCAACCCCACGCACTACCAGCTCCTGGTGGCGACGCTCCGGGAGGGATCGGAGCCGCCCGCGGCGGTGGAGCTGCGCGGCCTGCTGGAGACGCCCCTGGACGCCCTGCTGGCCGCCGGACGCCTGCGGGCCGGCGACACCGAGGTGGTGGCGCAGGCGCTCTGGGCGTTCAGCCACGGGCTGATCCTCCTGCGCACCAGTCGGGCGGATCTCGCCTGGGCGCCCGACCTGATCGACGTGGCCCTGGATGGCATGCTGCGCGGCCTGGTGCGGCCGGCGGAGGCGAGCGGATGAGGGGCATGCGGTACGGCGCGGGGCTCGCGATCCTGGCAGCGGGCCTGCTCGCCTGCGGCGAGGAGGCGCCGCCCGACGCTGCGTTGCCCGGGGTGGTCGTGGAGGACGTGGTGGCGCGCGATCTGGAGGAGCGGATCGAGGCCACGGGCGAGCTGATCGCCCGCAACCGCGCGCTCATCGCGGCGGAGGTGGGCGGGCGCATCACCGAGCTGATCGTGGACGAGGGCAACCTGGTGGCCGAGGGCGACGCGGTGCTGGCGATCGATCCCGAGCGGCGCCAGCTCGAGCTGGCGGACGCCCAGGCGCGGCTGGCCGAGGTGGAGGCCGCCGCCGCCGAGGCCGAGCGCGAGCACGCGCGCATCCGCAAGCTCCACGACGAGGGCGTCGCCTCCGTGGCCCGCCTGGACCAGGCCGAGACCCAGCTCCGCCTGGCGCGCTCGCGCCGCGACGCCGCCGGGGCGCAGCTCGGCGTGGCCCGGCGCGCCCTGGAGGACGCCCGGGTGCGGGCGCCGTTCGCCGGCGTGATCTCCGAGCGGCGGGTCTCCGTGGGCGAGTTCGTGCAGCCGGGCATGCCGCTCTTCGAGCTGGTGGCCATGGATCCGCTGGAGGCCGAGTTCCACCTGCCGGAGGCGGACGCCTCCCGGGTGCGGGAGGGCCAGGAGGTGGCCCTGCGGGTGGCGCCCCATCCGGGCCAGGTCTTTGCGGCGCGCGTCGGCTTCGTCTCGCCCACGGTGGATCCCGGCACCCACACGCTGCTGGTGCGGGCGGTCGTGGCCAACCCCGACGGGCGGCTGCGGCCGGGGCTCTTCGCCGCGGTGGACCTGGGCGTGGCCCGGCGCGCGGAGGTGGCGATGATCCCCGAGGAGGCGGTCCTCCAGCGGGCCGACGGCCAGGTGGCCTTCCGCCTGGGCGCCGAGCGGCGGGTCCAGCGCCTGGTGATCCAGACCGGCGTGCACCGGGACGGCGAGGTGGAGGTGACGCAGGGCCTCGCGGTGGGCGACCGGATCGTGGTGCGCGGCCACTACGCGCTGGTGGACGGCGCCCAGGTGGACCCGCGCACTCCCGCCGGGGAGCCGGTCTCCGACGTCGCGGGCGGGCCCGAGCCGCCGCAGGCCACGCGATGAGCCTTCCCGACCTCTGCATCCGCCGGCCCGTCCTCACCCTGATGATGACGCTCTCGCTCATCGTCTTCGGGGTGCTCGGCTACGCCCGGCTGGGAGTGGACCAGTTCCCCAGCATGGAGTTCCCGGTCATCCAGGTGAGCGCCATCATGGAGGGCGCCAGCCCCGAGGTGATGGAGGAGGACGTGACGGACGTCCTCGAGGAGTTCCTCAACACCATCGCCGGCGTGCGCTCGGTCACCTCGATCACCACCGAGGGGGTCAGCCAGGTGGCCGTCACCTTCGAGCTGGGGCTGGACCTGGACGTGGCCGCCCAGGACGTGCGGGACAAGGTGGCCCGGGCCCGCCACGAGCTCCCTCCCGACGTGGAGCCGCCCCTGGTGGAGAAGTTCGCGGTGGGCGACTTCCCGATCATGTGGCTGCCGCTCCTCAGCGACCGCGACACCGTCCAGAACACCGAGTACCTGAAGTACACCTTCAAGCCGCGCCTGGAGACCATCGACGGGGTGGGCGCGGCCCCCATCTTCGGCGGCCTCGAGCGCAACATCCGCATCTGGCTGGACGGCGACGCGCTCACCGCCCGGGGCCTGGCCGCCGGCGACGTGATCGCGGCCCTGCGGCGCGAGCACGTGGACATCCCCGGTGGGCGGCTCGAGAGCCGCCAGGTGGAGTACTCGGTCAAGACCGCCGCCGAGTTCGAGACGCTCGAGGCGCTCGAGGGCCTGGTGGTGGCCTGGCGCGAAGGGGCCCCCATCCTGCTGCGCGACGTGGCGCGGGTGGAGGACGGCGCCGAGGACGTGAAGCTCATCGCCCGCTACAACGGCGAGAACTCCATCGCCATCGGGATCATCAAGCAGCGCGGCGGCAACAGCGTCGCCATCGCCGACGAGGCCTACCGGCGCCTGGACCGCATGCGCGACTCGATGCCCGCCGGCCTCGCCTTCGGCAAGCGCGACGCCGCCATCGACTTCACCCGCGCCATCCGCGAAGCGGTGAACGAGACCCTCTTCGCCCTGCTGTTCGGCGCAGTGCTGGCGGTGCTGACGGTCTTCGTCTTCCTGCGCCGCACGCGGCCCACGCTGATCGTGGCCACCGCCATCCCGCTCTCGCTGGTCGCCACGTTCGGCATGATGTGGATCCTGGGATTCACCCTCAACGTCATGACCCTGCTGGGCCTGACCCTGGCGGTGGGCGTCGTGATCGACGACGCCATCGTGGTGCTCGAGAACATCGAGCGCCACCGGGACCGGGGCGAGACCTCCTTCGAGGCCGCCTCCCGGGGCGCGCGCCAGATCGCCTTCGCCGCCACCGCGGCCACCGTGTCCATCGCCGCCGTCTTCCTGCCGGTGGTCTTCGCCGAGGGCATCGTCGGCAACTTCCTGAAGGAGTTCGGGCTCACCGTCGCCTGCGCGGTGATGGTCTCCCTCTTCGTGGCGCTGACCCTCACGCCCATGCTGGCGGCCCGCATCCCTCCGGCCGCGGAGCGGGCCCACGGGAGCATCTACCACCGGCTGGAGCGGGGCTTCGACGCGCTGGAGCGCGGCTACCGCAGGCTGCTGGACTGGGCCCTGGACCACCGCGGGGTCATCCTGGCCGTGGCCCTGGCCTCCTTCGTCACGGCGCTGGTCTTCGGAGCCCTCCTCGAGCGCGAGTTCTTCCCTCCCGAGGACCGCGGCTACTTCATGGTGCGCCTGGAGACCCCGCCGGGCACCCACCGCGACGCGACCCTCGAGATCCTGAAGCGAGACGAGGAGTGGCTGCTGGCCCAGCCCGAGGTGGAGGGCCTCTTCAGCGCCGTCGGCATCGCGGGTCCCGACACGCCGGAGGGCGCCACCAACCTCGGCCTCATGTTCACGACCTTGACGCCCCGGAGCCAGCGCGAGCGCTCCGCCCACGAGCTGATGCGCGACGCCCGCGAGGCGCTGAACCGCGTTCCCGGCCAGCGGGTCAACGTCTTCGACATGTCCGTGGCCAGCAGCGGACGGGCCGAGCTCGAGTTCATGATCCAGGGCAACCTGGGACTGGTCCAGCTCGACGAGATCGCCGACCACTTCATCCGCGAGCTCCAGAAGAGCGAGGGCTTCGTGGACCTGAACAAGAGCCTGAAGCTCGGGCTTCCCGAGGTGCGGGTGGTGCCCGACCGCCAGAAGGCGGCCGCCCTGGGGATCGACGCCGCCTCCGTGGCCACCACCGTGCAGGCCATGATCGGCGGGCTGGACGTGGCCACCTTCAAGGAGGCGGGGCACGGCTACGACATCCGGGTGCGCCTGGACCGCGCGGACCGCTCCGAGCCCGAGGCGATCGAGCGTCTCTACGTGCGCGGCCGCGACGGCGAGCTGGTGGAGCTGCGCAACCTGGTCTCGATCGAGGAGGGCGCCGCGCCCTCGGCCATCACCCGCAGCGACCGGCAGCGCAGCGTGACGATCAGCGGGAACCTGGAGGGCAAGGCGCTGGCCGGGGCGGTGGCCGAGGTCCAGCAGGTGGCGCGGGCCGTGCTGCCCGAAGGCGTGCGGCTGGCCTTCTCCGGCGAGGCCGAGCAGATGCAGGAGAGCGCGCAGCAGTTCGGCCTGATGCTCGGTCTCGCGATCCTGGTCATCTACATGGTGCTGGCGTCCCAGTTCGAGAGCCTGCTCCACCCGCTGACCCTGATGATGGCGCTGCCCCTGGCCATGACCGGCGCCCTGGGCGCGCTCTACGCCGCGGGGATGACCCTCAACATGTTCAGCGGGATCGGCATCATCCTGCTCCTCGGCCTGGTGACCAAGAACTCGATCCTGCTGGTGGACTACGCCAACGAGCTTCGCGAAGAGGGGATGGACCGGGTGGAGGCCATGCGCACCGCCGCGCCCATCCGGATGCGCCCGGTGCTGATGACCGCCATCTCCATGATCTTCGGCGTGCTGCCGGCGGCGGTGGGCGTGGGACCGGGTGCCGAGTCCCGCCAGCCCATGGGCGTGGCCACGGCCGCCGGCATGCTGTCCTCCACCGCCCTCACGCTGGTGGTGGTGCCGGTGTTCTACCTGGTGCTCGAGGACGCGATCGTCTGGGTGCGCCACCTTCCGCAGCGCGCGGCCCGCACCCTGTCCCGGCTCTCCAGGCGCAGCACGGCCCGCGGCGGCCGGGGCGAGGCGCCCTTGGCCTCCCCGCGCGGCGATGGATAGAATCGGCGGGGCAGGGAAGGGGGATCGCCGCGCATGGTGGAGGACATTCTCGCCCGGATCCCGATCTTCGATGGCCTGACGCCCGAGGATCGCGAGATCGCCGCCCGCCTCTGGCAGCCGCGCCGCGTGGAGGAGGGCGAGCTGCTCTTCCAACGCAGCGATCCCGGCGACTCCATGTTCCTGATCGAGGAGGGCAAGCTCGAGGTGATGATCCCCGCCCAGGTGGGGGACGGGGAGGTGGTGGTCTCCAAGCTGCGCGCCGGCGATTTCGTGGGGGAGCTGGCCCTGCTCTCGGGCATGCCCCGGACCGCCACGGCCCGTGCCGTCGTGCCGACCCGGGTGCTCGAGATGTCGCGCGACGCCTTCCTGGGCTTCCTGGAGAAGCGCCCCAACGTGGCGATCTCGATGCTCCAGGAGATGGGCCGGCGCCTGCGGGCCACCAACGAGCTGGTCATGAGCGTCACCTCGAAGAACGCCAACGAGCTGCTGGCGGACCGCCTCACCCTGGGGCAGCGCGTGGCGGACAAGGTGGCCGTGTTCGGCGGGAGCTGGTACTTCATCGGCGCCTTCGCGTTCTGCCTGTTCGGGTGGATCGGGCTCAACCTCCTGCAGTTCTGGTTCACGCCCTTCGACGCGTACCCCTTCATCTTCCTCAACCTGATGCTCTCGTGCCTGGCCGCGATCCAGGCGCCCGTGATCATGATGAGCCAGAACCGCGCCCAGGCGAAGGACCGGATCAAGGCGGACCTCGACTACCAGTCCGGCGTCAAGTCCGAGCTGATGCTCCAGACCCTGCACGGCAAGCTCGACGAGCTGGCGGCCGAGCTGCGCCGCCGCCGCGCCGCCTCCGACGACTAGCCGCGCCTGCGCGCGGCGCCGGGGCGAGGGATCCCCTTCGCTCCCCGCGCCTCGGCGCGCGCTGCACCGGGGCGGGGCCGGGTCGGGTGGGGGTCCCGTGCTCAAACATGCTCGGCGCTCGCTCTTGGGAGGCCGGTGCGTGCAGCGAGGGCGCCTGCGCAACTGCGCGCGGGACCCCCACCCGACCCGGCCTCGAGGCCTGGCAGCTACGCGGAAGGCGAAGCTACGCGTCCCGAGGGGCCGGGTGCCGTGCCCCTTGGCGGAGGGCCGCGGCTTCCAGGGACCGTTCCGGGGCGAGGAAGCGCCAATGTGCGTCACCCGCGGTGGGTCAACGTCGGCAGGGGCGCAGGCGTCCTCGCGTTGCCGTGGGCTTCCGGTGTGCCTCCAAGTGCGTGCAAGCGCCGACGTGGGCCCCGGTGCGTGCGAGGTCCGGAGCCAAGGGGCACCACCCGGCCCCCCGCCCCGGTGTACGGGTACCAAAGCGGGTGGAGCGAAGGGGACCCCCCGCCCCGCTGCCGCGCGCAATCGCTCCTAGTCGCCCGAGGAGGCGCCGCCCTTGTAGGCGCTGTGGTCCCGGAGCCAGTCGATGGCCTGGCGGGCCTCCGCGCGCTCGGCCTCCAGGAAGCGCTCCACGGCCGCGGCCAGCCGGGGGTCGCCGAGGAAGTGCAGGCTCCAGGTGGGGCACGCGTCGAAGCCGCGCACGTGCTTGTAGTCGCCCCCGGCGCCCGGCTCGAAGCGCCGCAGGCCCGCGCGGATGCAGTGCTCGATGGCGGCGTAGTAGCAGACGTTGAAGTGCAGGTGGGGGATCTCGCGCTCGCAGCCCCAGTAGCGGCCGTAGAGGGCCTCGCCCTTCTGCACGTTGAGGGTCCCCGCCACGATCCGGCCGCCCTGGCGCGCGAGCACCACGCACAGGCGCTGGCGGAAGCGCTCGCGCAGCAGCTCGAAGAAGCGGGGCGTCAGGTAGCGGCGCCCCCAGGGCCGCTTGTCCAGGGTGGTCCGATAGAAGCGGTAGAGGGGCTCCACCAGCTCGCTCCCGATGCCGTCCCCGGTGAGCACCTCGAGGGAGACCTCCTGCTCGCGCAGCGAACGCTGCTCGCGGCGGATCTGGTTGCGGCGCTTGCTGCGGAAGCGCGCCAGGTAGTCGTCGAAGCACGCGTAGCCCGGGTTCGTCCAGTGGTACTGGAGGCCGATGCGCACCAGGTAGCCGGCCGCGCGGGCGGCCTCGACCTCGTCCTCGCGGCAGAAGGTGACGTGGACGCCCGAGAGGCCGTTGGCCGCGGTGATCTCTCGTAGCGCCCCGGCGAGCCGCGCCACCCAGGCGCTGCGCTCCTCGCCCGCCGCCACGAGGAAGCGCGCCCCGCCGACCGGCGTGAAGGGAACGCCCACCAGGAGCTTGGGGTAGTAGTCGATCCCGGCGCGCTGGGCCGCCTCCGCCCAGCCCCAGTCGAAGACGAACTCGCCCTCGCTGTGCGTCTTCAGGTAGAGGGGACAGGCGGCCACGATGCGCCCCTGGCGGCGCGCCACCAGCGGCCGCGGGATCCAGCCCGTCGCGCCGCCGACGGCGCCCGCGTGCTCGAGGGAGGCCAGCCAGTCCCACTCGAGGAAAGGCGACTCGTCGCCCACCAGCGCGTTCCATTCGTCCCGCGCCACGGCGGCCACCCCGTCGAGGAGCTCGATCCCGGGCATCGGGAGCGCAGTGTAGCGGGGGCGCGGATGACCGCGGCGCCGCCGCGCCCTATCCTAGGGGCTGACATGGCACTTCGGCGCAGGGTCCGTGCCGGTGCGCCCGGCGGTCCGGGCGGGAGCGACCCGCTCCGCGAGGGGGGCGTCGCCACACGGACCCGCCACAAGGTGGCGCGGCCACCCCGGTTCAAGGTGGTGCTCTTCAATGACGACTACACCCCCATGGAGTTCGTCGTGGAGATCCTGGAGCAGGTCTTCCAGAAGAGCCCTGCGGAGGCGACCCAGATCATGCTGCACGTCCACCACAACGGGGCCGGCATTGCAGGCGTGTACGTGCTCGAGGTGGCGGAGACCAAGGTCTCGACGGTCCACAAGCTCGCCGAGGAACGGGGCCATCCCCTGCGGGCGGGGGTGGAGCCGGAGTGAGCGCCGTCCCCCGGGAGCTCCAGCTCACGCTCCAGGCGGCGTGGCGAGAGGCGCTGGCCCGCCGGCACGCGTACCTGACCGTGGAGCACCTGCTCTACGCCCTCATCCACGACGACCGCGGCGCCGAGGTGCTGCGGAGCTGCGGCGTCAACCTGGACGTCCTCAAGGCCGCCCTGAAGCGCTTCTTCGACGAGGATCTGGAGGCGGAGCCGGGCGACGAGCCGTTCGAGGCCCGCCAGACCCTGGCCTTCCACCGCGTGGTGCACCACGCGCTGCACCACGCGCAGAGCGCCGAGAAGGAGACGCTGGAGGCGGGGGATCTGCTGGCCGCCATCTTCCAGGAGCCCGACTCCTACGCCGTGGCGCTGCTGCGCAACGAGGGCGTCTCGCGCCTGGACGTGCTCCGCTACCTCTCCCATGGGATCGCCAAGGTCCCCGGCGCGGAGCAGGCGCCGGCGCTGCAGGGCGAGCTGGCCGAGCTGGCCGAGGACGAGGGCGTGGCGGACCCGCTGGCCGCCTTCGCCACCAACCTGAACGAGCTGGCCGCCGCCGGGAAGCTGGATCCGCTGGTGGGGCGCGCCAGCGAGCTCGAGCGCACGATCCACATCCTGGCGCGGCGCCGCAAGAACAATCCGATCTTCGTGGGCGAGGCGGGGGTGGGCAAGACGGCCCTGGCCGAGGGGCTGGCCCGGCGCATCCACGAGGGGCGCGTGCCCGAGGACCTGGCCGACGCGGAGGTCTTCGCCCTGGACCTGGGCGCGCTGCTCGCGGGGACCCGCTACCGCGGGGACTTCGAGGCGCGCTTCAAGGCGCTGGTCGCCGCGATCCGCGGGCGCCCGAAGCCCATCCTCTTCATCGACGAGATCCACACCATCCTGGGCGCCGGCTCGGCCCAGGGCGGCACCGTGGACGCCTCCAACCTGCTGAAGCCGCTGCTTCAGTCGGGGGACCTGCGCTGCATGGGCTCCACCACCTACGCGGACTACCGCCACTTCGAGAAGGACCGCGCGCTCTCGCGCCGCTTCCAGCGGGTCGACGTCCACGAGCCCAGCGCCGAGGAGGCGGTGCGGATCCTGGAGGGCCTGCGCTCGCGCTACGAGGAGCACCACGGCGTGCGCTACACGGCGGCGGCCCTGCGCGCGGCCGTGGACCTCTCGGCGCGGTACCTGAACGACCGCTTCCTTCCGGACAAGGCGATCGACGTGATGGACGAGGCCGGCGCCGCCGTGCGCCTGCGCCCGGTGGGCAAGCGGCGGCGCACGGTGGGGGTGCACGACGTGGAGGCGGTGCTCGCGCGCATGGCGCAGATCCCCCTGGCGCGGGCCTCCACCTCCGACCGGGCCCGCCTGGAGACCCTGGAGGCCGACCTGCGCCGGGTGGTCTTCGGCCAGGATGCGGCCATCGCCAGCGTGGTGCAGGCGGTCAAGCGGGCGCGGGCCGGGCTGGGGGGGGCGGACCGCCCCATGGGCTGCTTCCTCTTCACGGGTCCCACCGGCGTCGGCAAGACGGAGCTGGCCAGGCAGCTGGCGCGCACCCTGGGCGTCCCATTCCTGCGCTTCGACATGAGCGAGTACATGGAGAAGCACGCCGTGTCGCGCCTGATCGGCGCGCCCCCGGGCTACGTGGGCTACGACCAGGGAGGCCAGCTCGTCGAGAAGATCCGCAAGCAGCCCTACGCCGTGCTCCTGCTGGACGAGATCGAGAAGGCCCACCCCGACCTCTTCGACATCCTCCTGCAGGTGATGGACCGCGCCACGCTGACCGACAACCAGGGGCGCGAGGCCGACTTCCGCCACGTCACGCTCATCATGACCTCCAACGCGGGGGCGCGGGACATGGCGGCCCGGGCCATCGGCTTCGGCGGCGGGCGGCGGAGCGACGGCGTGCGCGAGATCGAGCGCTTCTTCAGCCCCGAGTTCCGCAACCGCCTGGACGAGGTGGTGCACTTCGCGTCCCTGGGCCCCGAGGTGATCGGGCGGGTGGTGGACAAGTTCGTGAAGGAGGTGGAGGAGCAGCTCCGCGAGCGCAAGGTCGCGATCGAGCTCTCCGACGCCGCCCGCGGCTGGCTGGCGGTCCGCGGCTACGATCCCGACTTCGGCGCGCGGCCCATGGCCCGGCTGATCCAGACCGAGCTCAAGGACCGCCTGGCCGACGAGCTCCTCTTCGGCTCCCTCCGCAAGGGCGGCCGCATCCGCGTCGACCTGGCCGACGACCGCCTGGTCTTCCAGGTGGAGGAAGGCTGAGGAAGTTGAATCTGGGGACGGTCCTCGGATTCAACCAGCTCTCGGGCAGCGGCGGTGGGCGACGAGCGGAGCCGATCTGGTTGAATCCGAGGACCGTCCCCAGATTCAACTTCCCCGGTCTTCAACCTGCGGGGTCCTCGCGCCAGCGGCCGCGCTGGAAGGACCAGAGCATCCAGAGCGCGCGGGCCAGGTGGTCGAGGACCAGCGTGCACCACAGCCAGATCACCGGGGTCTGGAGCAGCGTGGCGCACAGGAAGGCCAGGGGGACGCGCAGCGCCCAGTTGCCCAGGGTGGCGGCCAGGAGCGGGCTCAGCGTGTCGCCGGCCCCGCGCAGGGCTCCTCCCAGCGTGAAGTGCAGGCCCATGAACGGCTGGGCCAGGGCGAGCACCAGCATGAAGGGGCCGAGCTCCGCCACCACCCCGAGGTCGCTGGTGAACGCGCGGGCCAGCGGCACCCGGCCGGCCGCGAAGAGGCCTCCCAGGATGACGGAGACGCCCAGGGCCAGGCTGACGGACCGCCACGCGGCGCGCTGCGCGCCGTCGGGATCGCGCGCCCCCAGCGCCTGGCCCACCAGGGTGGACGCCGCCATGGAGAACGCGATGCCCGGGATCCAGGAGAAGGAGAGCAGGCGGATCCCGATGGTGTAGGCGGCCAGCGCCGCCGTGCCGTAGCGCCCGATGAACGTGAAGTAGACCATCATGGCCGCGTTCATGACTACGCGCTCCGCCACCGCGGGCAGCGCGATGCGGGTCACCTCGCCCAGGCGCGGGCGCGCCGCCGCCAGGTCCCGGCGCGAGATCCGCACGGAGCCGCCCCGCGGCCGGGTGCGGACGACCGCGAGGAAGAGGCAAAGGGCCACGACCTGCGCCGCGATGGTCGCCAGGCCGGCGCCCACCAGCTCGAGCCGCGGGAACCCGAGGGTGCCGAAGATCAGGAGCGCGTTGAGCCCGGTCTTCACGACGGTCGCCGCGCTGGCGATGAGCAGGGGCGTGCGGGTGTCGCGGTCGGCCCGCAGCGCGCTCTCGATCACGATGGCCGCCGCCAGCAGGGGCGTCGAGCCCAGGGTGAGCCGCAGGTACGGGACGCCCATGGCCACCACGGCCGGCTCGGCCTCCAGCAGGCGCAGGAGGGACCCGGGAAGCAGCAGCGCCACGCCGGTCACGGCCAGCGCGATGGCGAAGGCGAGCGCGATGGACGCGGCCAGGGCCTGCCGCGCGCCCGCCGGCGTTCCGCCGCCGATGGCCCGCGCCATCAGCGCCACGCACGCGATGCCCACGGCGAAGAGCACCGACTGCACCAGCCAGAGGTACTGGCTGACGTAGCCGACCGCCGCCACCGCGTCCCGGGAGAGGCGGCCCACCATGGCGATGTCCACGAGGCTCACGAAGCTGGCCAGCACCTGGGAGAGGATCACCGGCCAGGCCAGGGACCAGATCTCCCGTTCGGTGCGCGGCGCCGCGCCCGCCTCCGCGCGGGAGCGGCCGGCTGCGGCGGCGGCGAGCGCTCCAGCAGGCAGCGGCGACGAGGTCTCGGGATCGCCGAGCGCCTCGATCTCGTCCTCGATCGCTCGGGCGGGGTCGTGGTCGCGGCGCCGCGGGGCCATGGGGCCGGCGACGGTACCGGAGGGGGCGCGACTCGGCTAACTACCGGGAGGCTTCGCGGAGCTCCGCCGGAAGCTGGAACACGACGCCCTCGTCGACGACGGGGCTGGTCTCCACCACCACGTCGCCGCCGCACAGCTCGCGCAGGCGTTCGACCACGCCCTCCACCAGCACCTCCGGCGCCGACGCGCCGGCGGTCACGCCGACGCACTCCGCGTGCTCCAGCCACTCCGGCCGGATGTCGCGCGCGTCCTCCACCAGGTGGGCGTCCACCCCGGCCTTGGCGGCGATCTCCACCAGCCGGTTGCTGTTGGACGAGGTGGGCGCGCCCACCACCAGCACCACGTCGGCCATGCCCGCCAGCTTTTTGACCGCGTTCTGCCGGTTCTGCGTCGCGTAGCAGATGTCGTCCTTGCGCGGCAGGCGGATCTCCGGGAAGCGCGCCTCCAGGGCGGCCCGCACGTCGGCGGTGTCGTCGACCGAGAGCGTGGTCTGCGTGACGCACGCCAGCTTCGTGG
>Ga0214473_10007560_pt1 | contig 12883 bp, 19 predicted proteins | sample RVTome_7_FD_203509 | JGI IMG/M metagenome (GOLD analysis project Ga0214473, IMG submission 203509) | Soil microbial communities from uranium-contaminated site in the Upper Colorado River Basin, Wyoming, United States - RVT98D197 | ecosystem: Environmental > Terrestrial > Soil > Contaminated >...
TTATGAAAGCCAATTGCCTAACTTAGTGCCATTATATGGTGTCCCAAGATTTCCCCGTAGAGCTTGTCAGCCCGGTACACGCCGAGTATATTCCTGCAAAAACGCAGGCTGTTGTGGGTGCAAGGAGTCTCAGATGGGATTGAAGCTGGTGGTTGTGGGTGCGGCGGGCCGGATGGGCCGGCGAATCGTCGCCTTAGCCGTGGAATCAGGCCGGTTTAGCGTCGTTGGCGCTATCGAAAAGGCGAATCACCCGGACGGGGGCAAGGATGCGGGCCTTCTGGCGGGGATCGGACGCCTCGATACTGCCGTGAACAGCGTGTGGCCCGACAAGGCAGACGTAGCCATCGACTTCTCCATGCCGGAAGCCGCCGATGAGACCCTGGACAAATGCTCCGCAAACGGTATCCCACTGGTCATGGGAACGACCGGCCTGAGCGACGCCCAGCAAGGGGCGATCAGGGCCGCCGCACGCAAGATACCTGTCCTCTATGGCACGAACATGAGCGTCGGCATGAACGTCCTGTTCTCGCTCGTCGGCAAAGCCGCCGCCATGCTCGGCGAGGACTACGACGTCGAGATCGTCGAGGAGCACCACCGGTTCAAGAAAGACGCCCCCAGCGGCAGTGCCCTGACCCTGGCCCAGAGGATCTGCCAAGCCACCGGCCGACCCTATCCGGACAGCCTCACCCACGGCCGAAGCGGCAAAGACGCCCTGCGCAAGAAAGGCGAGATCGGCATGCACGCCGTCCGGGCCGGCGACATCATCGGCGTCCACTCCGTCATCTACGGCGCCCTGGGCGAAACCATCACCCTCAACCACACCGCCCACAGCCGAGACACCTTCGTCCGAGGCGCCTTGCGAGCCGCCGAATGGCTCATCCAAAAGCCCCCCGCCCAATACTCCATGGCCGACGTCCTGGGAATCAAGTAGCCGCAGATGACCCCTGACATCTGTGTCATGAAACCACTGACGAACGCAGCCCGGCCTTCGGCCGCAACCAAGATTCCCTCGCGCAGAGACGCGGAGACGCAGAGAAAAACCACGAAGATGATATATTCGAAACCCCAGCGTCCCTGCGCGAGATATAATTCCTTTTGTTCCAAGGACGTGGTCCTTCGGGCTTCAAATTTTCGCTCTTCGGGAGCGCCTGAAATCTTAGTGTTTTAGATTTCTACTCGGCTGATTCCTCCCAGCCACCACCCATTATACCCCGCCAGCCCTGTCAACAATCGGAAAAAAGGAGGGATTGAAACAACGCTCGATCTCATCACTCAATAGTCAATAATTGATTCCGCCGAAAAAGTCCTGTTTGGGGCATCTTTACCTTTGTTTTCGGCTTCGAAAATGAGTGTGATTGGGCCATTCCGAGGGGTTTTTCAGCGGAATCAATAATTGGGACTCGACCCCCGTCCCGACCCCTAACCCTTGTCGGCATGTGTCAACCGCCACGCGACGGCATGAAAAATATTTGTGAAGAAAAGCGAATTTCTGCTTGCACACCTTACAGGGGTTGGTAAGATTTTCTTACTATATGTAAGGAGCTTAGTTATGACACGATACGAAGCCACAGATGCGGTCATTGCTGCCATTACTGACATCCAGCGGAAGTCAGGGGACGAAGTCCCCGAGCTCAGCCCAGACACGATTGTCATCAATGGCATACCGGGTTTCGACAGCCTGCGCGGTCTGGAGCTTTCCGTCGCGATGGGTCGGATGTTCGAAGTGGGGGATGACGTCAATATCTGCATCTCGGACGATGGGAAACGTGCGCTAGCCATCGCGGAGATTACGGACAAGCTTATGACAATGCGGCAGAAGACCCAGGAGGAATAGTCAATGGTGAAAGGCAGAGGAAACGACGGCCTCGCAGATCGGTTGCGGTCAGCCAGGGAAATGGCTGGCCTCTCCCAAGCCCAGGTTGCACGCATCCTGCATATGCACCGTCCAACAATCAGCGAGATGGAGGCTGGCAGGAGAAGAGTTTCGGCGGATGAACTTCGCCGGCTCGCGGATCTCTACGAGGTAGATATAGCGTGGCTTGCTGGCTCCCGGAGCATGGAGGACCAGCCGCGTATCGAACTGGCCGCACGCGAGCTTGCGAAGCTGAAGGACGACGATTTGGATCGAGTGCTCCGGCTCCTTCGGTCTCTGCGCCGTGACCGGGAGGCACGGAAAGGATGATTTCGAAGACCCTCGAAAGAAAGGCTATCATCGCAGCCATGAAGGCCAGACAGGATGCGAGGGTGTCCGATGGCGTTCCCGTGTGCCCCTATGACTTTGCTGTCAGCCGCGGAGTCGCCGTCCGCTTCATGGCTGTCTCTAGCATGGAGGGCATCTATGATCGTCAGTCTCAGACCATCATTGTTTCGTCCCTGCGCCCACGTGGGCGTAGGGCCTTTACCTGCGCACATGAGTACGGCCACCATGTCTTCGGCCACGGAACGCACATCGATGAGCTTCCGGAGGATCGACAAGGGCCGCGTTCCCCAGAGGAACTGCTCGCCGACCGTTTTGCAGGCTTCCTACTCATGCCTCGTCTCGCCATCGTTGATGGATTCAGGGCACGAGGAATTCAACCTGATAAATGTACGCCCACCGATGCCTACCGGATTTCCTGCTGGCTCGGCGTCAGCTACGACGCGTTCTTGACTCATGCGAGCTTGGCAGTGGGCATTATGCCTGAAACCGTTGCCGAAACGCTTAAGAAGATTCGCCCTAGAGAGATCAAGACTGAGCTTGCCCCTCAGTGCTCAACTGGTGATCTCATCGTAGTCGACCAATACTGGAGAGATGCGGTCGATCTCGTCGTCGGCGATGATGTCATATTCCCGCCTGGCACGATCGCAGAAGGTACTGTTGTGGAGCCAATCAATGAGACATCCGAAGCAGCTTGCTTCCGCGCCGCCTCACGCGGAATGGGCCGGGCCATCTCGGGTCAATGGGCTGTAAACATACGAGTGATGCCTGCCGAATACACGGGTCTTGCGAGATGCCGGCATATTCCGGAGAACACAGATGGTTAATCCAATCGTCATACCATCACATAGTGTGTCAATTGCCTGGGCAGAAGCCTTTATCCGGGTCTTAAAGCCAGGGCCTACTCCATCTATCATCGTGCAAATCGATGCCTCGGAACACGGTGTCACTGAGGACGAAGGCATTCGCTCAAGGCTGTCGCAGGCTCTGTTGCAGCGGAACCTCTCGTCCATTGATACGGTGGCCAACACAATCTTCCCCAACTCGTTGTGGAACCCAGGCCAACCTCGACAAGAGCTATTTGACCGATACCGGGCGATCTGGCCCAAGGTCAAGAAGTGCCGTGCCAATCGTAATGGTGTCTACTTCCAGCGTCTGATTGCCTTCCCAGACTTCGGCGATGGCGAAACAAACCAGCTTGACTATATAATCCGCACCTACACTGGCGGCAACCACCGCCACAGTGCTCACCAAGCATCGGTATATGCCCCTGCCATCGACGCCACTAACCAAAGACAGAGAGGTTTTCCGTGTCTTCAGCAAGTCGCCTTCAGCGTAGAACACGACAGACTCGTCGTCATCGGGTTCTACCCGACACAACATATCTTCGAGAAAGCCTACGGCAATTACCTGGGGTTGTGTCGCCTCGGGGTCTTCATGGCGCATGAGCTTGGCATAAGGTTTGTCGGAATGCAGTGCTTCGCGAGTCATCCGAAGCTTGGCGCTGATGGAAAGGATGCCTTGCGGTCTTTAGGAAGCGACATTAAGGACCTCATCAGCAACTGTGCAACGGGGGATGCATGAGTACGCTGGCCCAAGACGGGCTTTGTAGCCTGTCGGAGCTCCGCTATCGCTGGGCACCGATTGAGCCGACCGTGGTATTTGACACGTATTGGCGATTCGCGGCCGAACGCCAACGCATCTTCATGAAACGTGCCAGAGGCGAAATCGGGCCTTGGACAGAGGACTCCATACTGCGGACGTATCGCTTCACCAATGCCTATCGAGCATCTGATCGTGTTAGTCAGTTCCTGATCCGGAACGTAATTTACGCTGGCAACCATTCCGCTGCTGATACTGTCTTCAGGATTCTCTTGTTCAAGTTCTTCAACAAGGTCGAGACGTGGCAACTGCTTCGCGACGAACTTGGGGACATATCTCTTGGCAGTTTCTCGGTCGATGGATATGATAGAGTCCTTTCATCTGCAATGGATAGAGGACTCAAGATTTATTCTGCTGCGTACATCATGCCTTCTGGCAAATCACAACTTGGTTACAAACGCAAGCATCGGAACCACCTGGCCTTGCTCGATATGATGATGGCTGACGATCTTCCCGGCAAGTTGCGACAGTGCCTGAGGATGGCAGATGCTTTCGATCTTCTGAAGTCTTATCCAACCATTGGTGATTTTCTGGCTTATCAATTCGTGACCGATCTTAATTACTCAGAGGTAATCAGCTACTCTGAGATGGACTTTGTTGTGCCTGGGCCGGGCGCTAAGAGTGGTATCCGGAAGTGCTTTTCTAACCTCGGAGGCTTGAGCGAGGAGGAAGTCATCTACCTAGTGGCTAAGCGCCAGGAGGACGAGTTTAATCGCCTTGGAGTTCATTTTCAGCGTCTCGGCGACCGCCCTTTGCAGTTGATCGATTGTCAGAATCTGTTCTGCGAAACGGACAAGTACGCTCGAGTCGCCCATCCCTGCGTTGCTGGGATAGGCGAACGAACACGAATCAAGCAACGCTTTCATTCTAATCCCATACGCATCGATTATATATATCCCCCGAAATGGGGCATCAATCAGCAATTGTCCGGCGTAGGCGAACAGAAGTGAACAGAGAACAGGAAATTGATGGCCGGTATCAACTGCGTGAGCTTAAACTTGAGGTTACGCATCGTTGTTGCCTTCAATGTCTACATTGTTCCAGCGAAGCTGGCCCGCGCGCGTGTCGTGAAATGGCTTTGGCTGATGCCGTGCGGATTGTCCGACAGGCAAGTGACATGGGTGTCCCGGCCCTGGCGATCTCTGGTGGTGAGCCCGTCATTTGGGATGGAATTCTGACGTTGCTGAGGCGCGTGGCAGAGTCGGAAATGCAGGTATCACTATACTCGTCAGGAGTTGGCGACCACACTCTATCGGTCATCGGAGCCATGGCAAGCATCCCGCGCGCCCGGCTGATCTTTAGCCTATACAGCCACCAGCCAGAGGTACACGACTACGTCACCCAAGGTCATGGCAGCCACAGCACAACGGTTGCCGCGATCACGTCGAGCGTTTCACTGGGGGTGCGCACAGAGTTGCATTTCACGGCGATGCGGCTGAATTACCGAGACTTGTTGGATGTGTGCCGAATGGCCAAGGCTCTTGGTGTAAGCAGGGTAAGTGTGCTTCGCTTGGTACCACAAGGCAGGAGTCGCAATGCCGCAGATGGCCGCTTTCTCGGAAAGGAAGATAATCTGCGGTTGCGAGAACTTCTGGGCGAGGCGAGATTGATCATCGATACGCGGATTGGGTCGCCTTATGGATTTCTCCACATCAGTGACTCTCCGGAATGCAGCGCCGGGGTAGACCGACTCGTTGTCCTACCAGATCTGAGGATTTCTCCGTGCGACGCATTCAAGCAGGTCAAGCCCGAAGAGTTGGTGGGAACCGATGCGTACTCCCAGTTGGACAGATGGTCCTTGGCGGACTGCTGGGAACGATCTCCTTACCTGAACGCTATACGCCAACACTTATGCGAACCGCACGTCTCGCCATGCCGAGAGTGTGGGACCTTTCGCTGGTGCTTCTCCGGTTGCACGGCCCAGCGATATCTGACACACGGGAGGCTTGTTCGAGGCCCTGACCCCATGTGTCTTGGGGCCTGATAACGACAATGGGGATAGCCAGCCATTTCTGCCTTCGGCTGTCTCATTTATGGTCCAGCCTTCGCACCTTCATGGCCATCGAAGACATTTCGGCCTCACCGCATCGCTCCAGCCACGGCGGGCCGGGACTCTCGTCTTTCGCAATTTCCGTCAGGGGGCACCGGGGGATGATTATGCCGCATGGGGACAGGGCCTGCAAGGGCCTTTGGATTCTCGATTTATGATTTGTGACTTACGATTGGGGGAGAAGGCACGGCGGAACGCCGGGATTGCGGCCCTAGATCGAGTCCAGGGTGACATGATTTCGGATTGAGGTTGCCACGTCGCTGCGCTCCTCGCAATGACATGATTGCGGATTGGGGAACGACCTTCTTCCCTTCCTACGTTCCCGCCCTCTTACCTTCAGTTCTGTACCCTCTGTGGCCTCGGTGTCCTCTGTGGCAAAGGAAGCTCTGGATTCCCGTCCCTGACATCGCCAGCCGGCAAGAACCCTGCTGGCCCGCCTTCTCGCTCGGGGCCTCACATGGAAGTGAACCTGCCGCACGGGTCATGCGAGAGAGCACCACGTACCTTTGATTCTTCTCTATGCGGAGGATTGAAGAAAGGGCCGCAAGCGTTCTGCTCGCGGCCCCGTGAGTTACTCAAATCTGCCCGGGTCATGCAATGCCGGGCGCTCGACACACATTGCGACAGTTCGACAGTTAGATCAGTCCCCCGCCGTCTATGTCGTACAATCCTTCGATATACATGCCCCAGTTCTTGCCGAGGAAGTCCGTCCCGTCACCCCAGCCGGTCTCCTCATGGAGGATGTCCGCGGGATCATCTAACGGTCTTTCCGGGTCGTCGTCCGGGACTCCGACAATCTCCAGCCACTCGATCGCGGCGTGGACGGCGATGACAACAGAGTCGCCATCTACCAAGACATAGGGGATTGTATACACGTGCTCCGTAGCTGTGACTGTCGTTGCGTCCTCCTGATCGTAGTCGAACTTGCCCGGGATCGGGTTGCCGTTCTTCTGCGGAACGAGGGCGGCACTAGCCGCCACGTGCACGTGCGTCTCGGCCAACAGCCAGGGTGCGGCGGACGTGACGGTAACGATGATATTGGCGCCGTCATAGGAGATATCCACGTCCCCGGCGTCGAATCCTATCTCCCCGCCGTCCGCAATCAGATCGACGGAAATGTCGGCCCACGCCGGTGCACTGAGGGTCAGCCAGGCCAAGGCAACAACGGTTAACAATGTCTTCTTCATCTTTCTCCTCCTGTAAATTTCTGCTTTTTCATTTGCTGCGGACCGCCAGCAATCATGGACACGAATTCTCCGTGGTCCTTCTCTACAAAACTAATCCCTGCATCGCTCTCGCTTCCGGGTCTTGTACTTCCACCTCCCTTCTCCGCCCGCCATGTTGGTTCCGGATCCTGGTATTTGGCCGAATTGCCCTTTTTCCCGGGCACACAACTCATCTGTCTCTGCCCGGGCCCGCAACTGCGCAGCCAAATACCAACACTATCAAGGGGAAGATTTCAAACAGGCCTCCTGCCGGACTTCCCACCACCGCTCCTGTCACTCAGAATTCTACCCCCCCCAACGGCGAACGTCAACAAAAAAATCCGACCGGTTGTCACGGGTGTGTCTGTGCAGGTTTTTGGGCATTGTGTCGGGTGGCAGCGGCAAGCGCCAGCTTGCCGATGGCTCCTCAGATGCATAGCACCATCGGCAAGCTCCGCTGCTCTCCGCTTGCCGCTGCCACCCGACTGCCAGATCATTTTCACAGACACTGTCACGGCCCCCGAGTGACAGTTCTGACAGCGATTGCAGAAGCCCTCATCTTCTGCGTCAACAGCCTGAGCATGGCAAGACTCTCCCGTGTCTGCTCATGGCTGATCGGCCTGGCGCGGGGCATAGATCTCCCGTATTCGCTCGGGCGGCCATTCCTCGGGCAGATTCACCCGGGCGAACGGGCCGTAGCACTGGACCGCCTTGTAGTCATAGGCCCGGGCCGCCTCCACCTCATCCTTGAAATAGCCCAGCCAGAAGCGACGGCCGTTGAACTGGAAATACGCTCCGTATTTGCCAGCCCTCTTGACGTAGCTCACGCCCATGAAGCGGGAGCTCGTGCCTGAGCGTTTGGTGCGGTTGTGCTGATTCTCCGCGGGCCTGCAGACACGGAGATTGAACCGGCAGTTGTTGGCCTTGTTGCAGTCGTGGTGGTCCACCACCATCCCTTCGGGCGGCTGCATGATCTCGCGGTGCATGAGGATCCACTTGTTCTTGTCGCGCCGGGCGACGTATCCGCCGCTGACCACACACCACCGGTACCGGCTGAGCCGCTCATAATCGGCGGTGTCCACGTAGGCGTACAAGCCACTGCCCAGCGGGATGCGCTTGACATCGCCTTCGGGCGTGGCGGGCCTGAGCCTGTAGTTCCGGCAGACTGCCCCCACGGGCGTCGGCCGCATGAGAGAAGGCGTATCGGGATGGTTCGCGCACATCGGCCGGTGCGGCCAGCCCCTGGACAAGCTCTGCGCCGCCTCGCACAGGTCCCAGCAGGAGTAAATACAGGCGTGACAATTCGCTTGCGTCATGGTTTCTCCCTTCCTTTCTTTGTCCATCATCACCCGACAGCGACCCGCCGGCCCGGAACGATTGCCGTACATACTATGGTCAAATAGTAAAATAACGCATGTTATGTGTCAACCCAAATCTACGTATATTTCCATAGCCAATCATAACCCCCTGCCGCCAAAGGAGTAACAGCGACGATTTCCCGCCGCCGGTGTCGCCCGAAGCCGCCCAACCCGAGAATGTGGAATATCAAACGCTCCTGCCGCCGCCCGCAGGCGAGCCGAAGGGAGGATGCGAAGACCCTGAAAAGTATCGCATACCTTATCGCGTATTGAATAGTTAAAGAAAATGGCCCTGCTTGGCCGACCTCCTCCGTACATGCGAACACCAGGAAAACCCGAAGAGCTCGAGTGTCAGCGGTTTGAGGCCATCGCGCTGCTTGAAGCCGGTCACCGGCCCAGTGAAGCGGCCCGGAGACTCGGCGTCTCGCCCGGAGCCGTCTCCCGATGGAAGAAGACCTATCAACGGGCGGGGCAGGAAGGCTTGAAGGCCAAGCCGCATCCCGGTCCCCGACCCAAACTGACGGCCCGGCAACGCCGGAAGCTGCAACGGTTGCTGTGGAAAGGTCCTCTCGGCCAGGGGTATGTGACCGATCTGTGGACGCTGAAGCGGATCGCCGAAGTCATCGAGAAGCATTTCGGGGTCTGCTACGACCCTTCCGGGGTCTGGCACGTGCTACACAGCATTGGCTGGACGTGCCGGAAACCCGAAGGCCAGGCGCGCGAACGCGATGGAAGGACCATCGCCCGTTGGCGTCAGCAAGACCGGCCTCGCGTAAAAAGAAGCTCGACGAAGCGGTCGTAATCCGCTTCTTCACCCATGCAAAGCCTGAACTGTGCCATTTTCTTTATCTATTCAAAGATCAATAAGTTGCACAACGTGGAAAGTGCAGGTTCGACCCCCTCCGGTACTCTGTGCCTTGCGTTCTTCACGATTTTTTTGTGCAGGGGCACATTGGAGGGGGGTATACGGGTTCTTCTGGCAGAGGAATATCGTCTACAGGAGTTGGTTAGACCGTGAAATCTGCCTTCCACTTCATCACCAGCTTTATTTGGTCCGTGCTCTCCTCTGGGTGAGTACCATAGCAGAGAAATCCCTGCCTCTCATAGAACCGTAGCGCAGGCACTTTCTCTCGATAGACGTGCGTATAGAGATAAGGGTGAAGGCTTTTGGCTACCTTGATAAGAGCGGTGCCCGCGCCCTTGCCCTGGGAGGCAGAGTCTACAAACAGCTCAAGTATGTACTGCTTTGCAGGATTAAGCGTCATGAATCCCACTACGCGTCCATCAGACTCGTACACGTATCCATCTGCTAAACGTGTGTCATCAGTCATTCGTTCAAGCCTGGAACGCCAATACTCGGCGGGATCTTGCCGTAGATGCTCGGCAACGAACGCGTACTCGCGAATAGATACCGTTAGCCAGATATCCTGTACCTTGTGAATATCCCCATTTCGCATCTGACGAATCAGCCACATATGCTGTTACTATCCCATCGAACGGCACCTGTGTCAAGGCTTGTATGACGCTGGATACCGCTTGTAGGCAATGGATTCTGCTTGCATCGGTCGGCATGGTTGGGGATGATGCGGCAATCAGTATCATGGTAACAGAAAGTAGGAGTATCACTGCAATGGGTTGGTTTACGCGAAGAAGCGACAGCAGCAGCACACCTCCTGATAATATGACCCAGATGACGGGAGTGTTTAGGGTATGTCTCAATGACATCTGCAACAACTTAAATCGGTGTCTTGCCGCACCTGGCGTCTTTGGGGAACGAATTGGTTTCAAGATAGAGAATGCCTCCAACCTGGAAGTTGGTCTGTACCTGCTTTTTCGGCTGGACCTGAATATGTACAGGGAACGTCAACGGGACGACATCAGACATGCCTTGTTCAAGAGCTGCATGAAATCAATTCTTCCGTCCGACGACAATCATTACGTCGATTTGGCGTACAACCGGTTGGGCGTCTATTCAGACATCTTCAACAAAGCAGTCGCGTCAGACGGTACTTGGGGGCCGTGCGATGATTGGCTCATCAATGCAATACTGGTCTCAGGCAATGACTATCGCAAGATGTCCACCGACGTCGATCAGTTCGTCTTGGACGACATTGGTGTAAACATGCATATGAAAATGGCATTCAATGCAGTCGAGTCAGTCCAATTTGTCTTGTTTGACACTGTATTCAAACATGTGTTTGCTGGCTGCAACAACTTCATGCAGTTGACGTTAGAAGAACTCCTTGCGAGGATAGAAAAAGGCAAACTGGAAGCAAGAGCAATCTGGGATCAAAAGCAGTAGAGCGTTCAAGGGAAATCCGCACAATTCCGCGGACGTCTATGAGCAAGCTGTTGTCAAGACGCCCGCGCGCACGGTACAGGCTCATGCAGAGCGCTGCAAGAGGCGGCACTTCTCGTCCACGGCCTTGACGATGTCCTGAATGGCCTCGACTTCCTGCTCTTCGAATAGCGGCTCGCCGCATTGTTCGCAGATCCAGGCCGGGACATTGTCAATGGTAATATGGCAGCCGTCGCGGTCGATGTGGATCGGAGCCGTGCCGCGTTTCATGATTCCCTGGCAGTGAATGCATTTCGCCATGCTCAACAACGTTCCTTATTTCCTGTCGGCTGATCATCCGTTCCGGCCGCGTCATCTGCTGAATGGCGTGCGGCAGGAACAGGAGCCTGCCGCCGCGCACGATCCGAAGCTTCTCCTCAATTTCGCGGCCCTTCACCATACTCCTATTGTACAGCCACGCTGGCGTGAAGGCAAAGGCAAACCAGGGCAGTAGTCCATTGTCCATTCTCGGTTGCAGGTGAAAACCTCGCGAGGCTACATCCTCTTCCTCGTATCATGCTATTGACCAAACGCGACAAATGCCAGGGGTTTGGGGGTTGGTCACCAAGAGGCGAAGAAGCGTGTAAGAGCCGGAGGACGGGTATTTCGATTGCCAGGGGGACGGCGGGGGAATATATTGCGGGGCGAGTGATTGTGTGTTCAGGAGTTGTGACATCTATCAGGATTTCGGGGACCGGGCCGTCAGTTGCTCCGGTATTCTCTGCGCCTATCTCTGCGTCTGGATAGCTCGCTCGTGTAGTGCAACCCCAGGGAGGACGCATGCTCCCTGGCCCAATCGGTCAGTCTGGTCTTTCCAGCCGGCGGGGATTCCACGTACAGGAGATTCGCCATCAGTCCGGCGATTTCTTCCCGCGTGATCATCACATCCCCCACCAGCTTACCAATGACCCACCCAGCCGCATACCCGACGGCGGGCGGAACCGAGACGATTGGACGTCTTTTGCCGATGATCTCGCCCACGCTGGCGACGAGCCCCCGGTACGTGAACGTTTCGGGTCCGATCGCGTCAATCACACGATTGTCCCGGTCTTGTCCTTGCTCTACGGCGATCTCGGCAAGGTCACCGACGTAGATCGGTTGGAGCTTGTACTGACCGTCCCCGAAGACTCCGAACACCGGCAGGTGTCGCAATACCCAGGCAATGTTGTTCACCAGGATGTCTTCTTTCCCGAACAGCACCGCAGGCCGGAGGATGGCGTAGGATAAGCCGCTCTGCACGAGGGCGCGTTCGAGATGCGCTTTGCCGCTGAAGTACTCGAGCGGCGAGTCCTCGGACGGATTCGTGATGCTCACGTGAACCACGCGCTCCACGCCGGCCGCCTTGGCGGCTTCGAAAAGGGTCAGGGTGTTGCGTACCGCATCTGCGTGAGTGAAGGTCCCGTGGTTGAACCGTACCCAGTACGTGTTGTACAGGACGGACACGCCGCGGAGGGACTCGGTGAGCTTCTGAGGCTCGTCGAAATGGAAGGGAAACGCGCGCACTCGGTCGCCGAACGGATTGGCCCGCTGGATGGAGTTCGTGAGCGTGATCACAGTCTTGCCTTCGGCCAGCAAGCGTTCGGCAATGTACTTGCCGGAGTAGCCAAATGCCCCAGTCACGGCGTGTGTGCAGTCTTGGCTCATTTCTGCGACTAATCCTTCGCTTGATACCAAGAGAATAACCCGCCGCGTTCGCTAACGCAACAGAGTCGCTCCTAATTCGGTTGCCATAGGGACGGCGGGGGAATATATTGCCGGGCGAGTGATTGTGTGTTCAGGAGTTGTGACGTCTTGTCAGGAGGATACTATGAACCGGCATTTCCTTTCTTGTCCCGTGTTTGCTGCAATTCTGTACTGTGTCTGGCCGTTCGCGGCGCTGTCAGCCCAGGACGACCCTGTGATTCGAGGTTCGCAGGGCGATAAGCGTGTCAGGGCGGATTGGCCCGTTTTGAAGACCTATGACGAGCGGCATTTGGAGGCGATTGCGCTGCCGCTGGGCGGGATCGGGACGGGGACGGTTTCGCTTGGCGGGCGAGGGAATTTGCGGGACTGGGAGATCATGAACCGGTCGGC
>Ga0214473_10007561_pt1 | contig 12882 bp, 24 predicted proteins | sample RVTome_7_FD_203509 | JGI IMG/M metagenome (GOLD analysis project Ga0214473, IMG submission 203509) | Soil microbial communities from uranium-contaminated site in the Upper Colorado River Basin, Wyoming, United States - RVT98D197 | ecosystem: Environmental > Terrestrial > Soil > Contaminated >...
GAACCTGGCGGTGGAGCTGATCATCCCGGTGGCGTTGGAGAAGGGCTCGAAGTTCGCCATCCGCGAAGGCGGGCTGACCGTGGGTGCCGGTGTGATCACCGACATCCTGGAATAAGCCATGGCCAAGCAGAAGATCCGCATCCGGCTCAAAGCCTACGATCACCGAGTGCTCGACCAGTCGGCCCAGCGCATCGTGGAGACGGCCGAGCGCACCGGAGCCAAGGTCATCGGCCCGGTGCCCCTGCCGACCCGCATCGAGCGCTTCACCGTCCGGCGCTCCACTTTCATCGACAAGGATTCGCACGAGCACTTTGAGATCCGTACCCACAACCGCTTGATCGACGTGATGGAGCCAGACACCAAGACCATTGACACCCTGATGCGGCTGAATCTGCCGGCCGGGGTGGATATCGAAATCAAGATTTAACAATAGAACGGGAACAGGCAGGGTAAGAGCCGGCCTGCCGGCGGACGGCCAGTGACGCCCTTCGCCGCAGCCGAGTTGACTGCCCTGCAGTCGGGGATGATGCGGCCCGGCCCGGGCCGACAGTCCCGCCAAGTCAGGAGACAATCGAATGAAGGGGCTCTTGGGCAAGAAAGTCGGCATGACCCAGATCTTCGACGAGTCGGGGGCGGCGATTCCGGTGACTCTGATCGAAGCTGGGCCTTGTTACGTCACCCAGATCCGCAACCCCGAGCGCGATGGTTACCTGGCCGTGCAGCTGGGATTCGTGGAGGCCGGGCCGAAGCGGCTGACCGGGGGCCAGCTGGGACATCTGAAGCGGCACGACCTGCCGGCGCTGCGGCACCTGCGCGAGTTCCGGGTTCGGGAGATCGGTGACTTGAAGGCCGGCGACCGGCTGACGGTTGACGTGTTCCAGATCGGCGACCGGGTGGACGTGATCGGAACCAGCAAGGGCCGGGGCTTCGCCGGGGGCATCAAGCGGCATGGCTTCCACCGCCAGCCCAAGACCCATGGCGCCTCGGATCGCACCCGAGCCCCCGGCTCGCGCAGTTCCACCACCTGGCCTGGCCGGGTCTTCAAGGGCTCGCGCGGCCCGGGCCACATGGGGGCGGTGCGGGTGACCTCACAGAACATCCAGGTGCACCTGGTGGATCCGGAGCACAACCTGCTGGGCGTGCGGGGCAGTGTGCCGGGCCCCAAGGGCGCCCTGGTCATGATCAGGGAGCGCAGGAAGCAGTAGCCTGCGGGTATGGAGCTTGGAATGAAGGTCGACGTTCTCAACCTGCAAGGGGAGGTGGTTCGGACCGCGGAGCTGCCCGACGGCATCTTCTCGGCGCCGGTCCGCCCCGACTTGATGCACCAGGCGCTGGTGCGGCAGCAGGCCAACGCCCGGCTGGGCACCCACAAGACCAAGACCCGCAGCGAGGTGGCGGGAGGAGGGCGCAAGCCCTGGCGCCAGAAAGGCACCGGGAGGGCCCGCCAAGGGTCGACCCGCTCGCCGGTTTGGGTGGGGGGCGGCAAGGTGCACACGCCCCGGCCACGCGATTACGGCCAGCGCATGCCGCGCAAGATGCGGCGGGCCGCGCTGCGCTCGGCGCTGTCGGCCAAGGCGGGCTTGGGGCAGCTGGTGGTGGTAGAAGAGCTAAGCGTGTCGAAGCCGCGGACTCGGGAAATGGCCGAGTTGCTTGGGCGGCTGGGCGGCGGGAGCACCTTGATCCTGCTGGCCAAGGCGGACACCAATCTGGAGAAGTCCGCCCGCAACCTTCCGGATGCCAAGACCCTGCCGGCCCGTTATCTCAACGTGCAGGATCTGCTGGGCTATGAGCGGTTGATCCTGCCCTGGGAGGCGGTCGGGGTGATCGAGTCGTATCTGGGCGTCGAGGAGAAAGCCGCATGACCACCCTCTACGAAGTGCTGCGGCGCCCGATCATCACCGAGAAGTCCAACTACCAGAGTGGAAAGTTGAACCAGTACGTCTTCGAGGTGGACCCGAAGGCCACCAAGGCCCAGATCAAAGAAGCAGTGGAAGCCCTCTTTGATGTGGATGTGGTGCGGGTGAATGTGCTGGTTGCGCCGGCCAAACAGAGCCGCCGGGCCCGCAGTCGCCGCGTGCTGTTGCGCCAGTCGCGCTACAAGAAAGCCATGGTCACCCTGGCCCAGGGCAGCTCCATCGACATCTTCGAAGGGGTGCAGTAATGGGAGTGCGCAAATACAAGCCCACCTCACCCGGCCGGCGGGGGATGAGCGGCGATCTGTTCGAGGAGATCACCAAACGAACGCCCGAACGGGCCTTGATCACCCCCCGCAAGCGCAGCGGCGGCCGCAACGCCCAGGGGCGCATCACCGTGCGCCATCGTGGCGGCGGTCATCGCCGCCAGCTGCGGGCGGTGGACTACCGCCGGGAGAAGCACGGGGTGCCGGGGCGGGTGGCGGCCATTGAGTACGATCCCAACCGCTCGGCCCGCCTGGCCCTGCTGCACTATGCCGACGGAGAAAAGCGCTACATCCTGGCCCCGGTCGACCTGAGCGTGGGCGACACCGTCTTTTCCGGCCCGCAGGCGGATATCCGCCCGGGCAACTGCCTTCCATTGGCCAACATCCCGCTGGGGACCCTCATCCACAACATCGAGCTGCAGCAGGGTCGCGGGGGCCAGATCGTCCGGTCGGCGGGGACTTCCGCCCAGTTGTTGGGCAAGGAGGGCGCCTACGCCGCGGTGCGGCTGCCCTCCGGCGAGGTGCGGCGGGTGCGTCAGGACTGCTATGCCACGATCGGTGCGGTGGGCAATCCCGACCACTCCAATATCAAGCTGGGCAAGGCCGGCCGCAAGCGGCATCTGGGAATCCGGCCGACGGTGCGCGGCTCGGCCATGTCACCCCGCGACCATCCGCACGGCGGCGGGGAAGGGCGCTCCCCGGTCGGCATGCCCGGTCCCAAGAGTCCCTGGGGCAAGCCCACCCGGGGTTTCAAGACCCGCAGGAACAAGCGGACGGACAAGTACATCATCCGGCGCCGGACCAAGCGGCGCCGCTAGAGCACGGGTGGACGGAGTCAGGGAGGCGCGATGGGTCGGTCGCTGAAGAAGGGTCCCTTTATCGAACCCAAGTTGCTTCATCGGATCGAGGAGATGAACCAACGGGGGGAGAAGAAGGTGATCCGTACCTGGAGTCGGGCCAGCACGATATTCCCGCAGATGGTGGGTCACACGGTGGCCGTGCACGATGGCAGGCGGCACATTCCGATCTACATCACCGAGAATATGGTCGGGCACAAGCTGGGGGAGTTCGCCCCCACCCGAACCTTCCGTGGGCACGTCGGGCGGGACCGAACCACCCGCACGACGGAGACGCCGGAGTAGAGCAGCATGGTACATGCCTTCGACGTACGCGCGAGCACTCGTTACTTGCCCATGGCACCGCAGAAGGTGCGCCTGGTGCTGGACCTGATTCGCGGGCTGCACGTCGACCAGGCGCTGCAGGTGCTGGAGTTCAACACCAAGGCGGCCGCCGAGCCGCTGGGCAAGCTGCTGCGCTCGGCCATCGCCAACGCAGAGCAGAACTACGGGATGAACCGGGATCAACTGTATTTGGCCCAGGCCTATGCTGATGAGGGCCCGACCCGGCGCTGGAGGCGTTTTGGAGCGCGGCTGCGCTTCAAGCCGATCCTCAAACGACAGTCGCACGTCACCATGGTCCTGCGGGAGCGCGCAGGCGCAAGCGCAAGCGAGTAGTGGAACGATAGGAGCAGAGATGGGGCGCAAAGTACACCCGATCGGTTTCAGGCTGGGGATCAACAAGACGTGGGAATCGCGCTGGTTCGCCAAACGCGGTGAGTACGCCCGGCAGCTGCACCAGGATCGCAACATCCGGGACTTGATCAACAAGACCACCCCCCGGGCCGGCATTTCCCAAATCGAGATCGAGCGCTATCCCACCAGCGTGCACGTCACCATCCATACCTCCAAACCCGGAATCGTCATCGGGCGCAAGGGCGCCAACGTCAAGGAGCTGCGGACGAAGCTGCAGGAGCTTACCAACAACAGCATCAAGCTGGACATCTCCGAGACCCGCGAGCCCGACCTGGAAGCCAATCTGGTGGCCGACAACGTGGCCAACCAGTTGGAGCGACGCATCAGTCACCGGCGCGCCATGCAGCGGGCGGTGGACGCCGCCATGCGAGCCGGGGCCCAGGGGGTCAAGGTGATGTGTTCCGGACGGCTGTCCGGATCGGAGATGGCCCGGCGGGACTGGGTGCGGGAGGGCCGGGTGCCGGCGCAGACTCTGCGGGCGGACATTGACTTCGCGGTCGCCCAGGCGCTGACCACCTATGGACGGATTGGCGTGAAGGTATGGATCTACAAGGGCGAGATCCTTCCGGAGGCGGAAGCCGCCCCCGAGTCGATGGACGTATACGTCAGCGAATAGAGCCGCAGGGCTCGATCGAGGTTTGCCGATGTTGATGCCGAAGCGAGTCAAGTGGCGCAAGCAGATGCGCGGCCGGATGCGCGGCCGGGCCAGCCGCGGCGCGGAGGTGACCTTTGGCGATTACGGGCTGCAGGCGCTGGAGCCCGGTTGGGTCACCGCCCGTCAGATCGAGGCCTCCCGGCGGGCCCTGGTGCGCTTCATGCGCCGGCGAGGAAAGGTGTGGATCCGGATCTTCCCCGACAAGCCGGCCACCAAGCGGGCCGCCGAGAGCCGAATGGGCAAGGGCAAGGGCGCCGTAGATCACTGGGTGGCGGTGGTCCGGCCGGGCCTCATCTTGTTCGAGGTCTCCGGCTTGGCCGAGGAGGCCGCACGAGATGCGATGCGCCTGGCTTCCCACAAACTGGCGATCAAGACCAAGTTCGCCATGCGCCAGGAACTCGCCTCCGGTGGGGGTGAGCGATGAAGGCCGCCGAACTGCGCGATCTGACCCTGCAAGACTTGCAGGCGCGGCTGGAGCAGGCCCGTGAGAGCTACTTCCGCCTGCGCTTCCAATCCGCCACCGGGCAACTTCCCGACCATTCCAAGATGCGCCTGGCCCGGCGCGACATCGCCCGGCTGGCCACGGTGCTGCGTGAGCGGGAGCTGGCCGGACCGGACGCGGACGAACGAGGTGAAGCATGAGCAATACCCGGCGCAGGCTGGTCGGCGAGGTGGTGGCCGCCAGGATGCAGAAGACAGTGACGGTCCGGGTGGACCGCAGTTTCCGCCATCCGGTTTACGAGAAGGTGCTGCGGCGCAGCCGACAATACCTGGCCCACGACGAACTGGGAGTGCGGCCGGGAGACCTGGTGCGAATCGTGGAGAGCCGCCCCTTTTCCAAGAGCGTGCACTGGGCGGTGGAGGTGGTGCTGCAGCCCGCCCCCGGCGCCCTGGATCTGCCCGAGGTTGAGGATTCGCCGGCGGAGGCAGGGGCATGATCCAGCAGGAAACCCGCATGAAGATCGCCGACAATACCGGCGGACGCGAGCTGCTGGTGATCCGCGTCTTGGGCGGGTCCAAGCGCCGCTACGGGCGGGTGGGCGACATCGTGGTGGGGTCGGTCAAGTCGGCCGTGCCGCACGGGGCGGTGCACAAGAGCGAGGTGGTCCGGGCGGTCATCGTGCGCATCGCCAAGGAGTACCGGCGGGAGGATGGCTCGTATATCCGCTTCGACGACAACGCCGCGGTTCTGTTGGATACCGACGGAGTGAATCCCAAGGGCACCCGCATCTTCGGGCCGGTGGCACGCGAGCTGCGCGAGAAGGGTTTCGCCAAGATCGTGTCGCTGGCCCCTGAGGTGATCTAGGAGATCGGTCATGGCGATGAAGCTCAGGCGGGGTGACACGGTGCAGGTGATCGCCGGGCGCGACAAGGGGACCCGGGGGGAGGTCCTGCGGGTGATGCCCAAGGAGGCCCGCCTGGTGGTGCAGGGCGTCAATCTGCGCAAGAAGCACCAGAAGCAGGTGCAGGCAGGCGGCCGGACCATGACCCCGGGAATCATCCAGTTTGAGGCGCCCATGGACGTCTCCAATGTGATGTTCGTGTGTCCGAAGTGCAACGAGCTGGTCCGGCTGGGAGTGCAGCGCACCGACGGGAAAGCGCGCCGGGTGTGCAAGAACTGCGAGGCCGTGGTCGACGGCTGAGGACGAGATGGATCATCATTTGCAGAGACGTTTCCGCGAGGAGATCGCGCCCAGGTTGATGAAAGAGCTCAGCCTGAGCAACCCCATGCAGGTGCCCCGCCTGGAGAAGATCGTCCTCAACGTGGGCGTGGGCGAGGCCCTGGAGAACGCCAAGGCGCTGGACTCGACGGTTGAGGATCTGAAGGTGATCAGCGGCCAGCAGCCGGTGGTCACCAAGGCGCGTATGAGCATCGCCAATTTCAAGCTGCGTGAGGGCCGGTCGATCGGGGTCACGGTAACCCTGCGCGGCTTTCGCATGTGGTCGTTCTTCGACCGCCTGGTGAACGTGGCCCTGCCGCGCACACGCGATTTTCGCGGCACCTCCCCGGACAGCTTCGACGGCCGGGGGAACTATACGATGGGCGTTCGGGAGCAACTGGTGTTCCCGGAGATCGAGTACGACAAGATCGACAAGATTCGCGGCTTCGAGGTCACCCTGGTCACCTCGGCGCCCAATGACGAGCAGGGGCGGATGCTGCTGGCGCAGCTGGGGATGCCGTTCAGGAAGAGCGAGGCATATGGCTAAGAAATGCATGCCCTACCGTGAGATGCGCAGGAAGTACAAGGTCCGGATTCGGAATCGATGCCAGATCTGCGGCCGGCCACGCGGCTACTATCGCCGCTTCCAACTGTGCCGAATCTGCCTGCGAGAACAGGCGCTCCTGGGGAAGGTCCCGGGCATGGTCAAGTCATCCTGGTAGCCTGCGGCGCGACTGATGGATAACCGTCTGGAGATGTGCTGATGTCAATATCCGATCCGATTGCCGACATGCTGACCCGCATTCGCAATTCCCTGATGGCCGGACACCAACTGGTCTCGATGCCGAGCTCCAAGGTCAAGCTCGCCATCGCCGGCATCCTCAAGGAAGAGGGATTCATCGAGAGTTTCGAGCAGGTGCAGCCCGAGGGCCGGCCGAACCAGGTGCTGCGCCTCCAGCTCAAGTACGTGGGCGAACGGCGCGCCCGCAAGCCGGTCATCTCCGGCCTGCAGCGGGTGAGCCGCCCGGGGCGGCGCTCCTACATCGGCAAGAGCGAAATCCCCTGGGTGCGGTCCGGCCTGGGCATCGCCATTCTCACCACCCCCAAGGGCGTGATGACGGGTGCGCGTGCCCGGCAGTTGGGCGTGGGCGGCGAACTGCTGTGTATGGTCTGGTAGGGCGGATGTCTGGAGGGAGGTGCACGTGTCGCGCATAGGTCGCATGCCCATCTCGTTGCCCGAGGGTGTGCAGGTTGAAGTCCAGGGTCAGCGAGTGCGGGTCCGCGGTCCGCGGGGGGAGCTGGAGCGCAGCTTCCGCCCAGAGATCGGCATCAGCCTGGAGGAGGGCCGGCTGCTGGTGACCCGAACCTCCGATGAACCGCGCATGCGAGCCCTGCACGGCCTGACCCGGGCATTGCTCAACAACATGGTCCAGGGGACCAGCCGCGGGTTCGAACGGGTGCTGGAGGTGCAGGGCGTCGGCTACCGGGCCGAACTGACCGGGGCGGATCTCACGCTGCACGTCGGATTCTCACATGTGGTGGTGTTTCCTGCTCCGTCCGGAATTCAGTTCGAGGTTGAGCCGCGATCCGGCCTGATCCACGTGCGGGGTATCGACAAGGAACTGGTCGGACAGGTGGCCTCCGACATCCGCAAGGTCCGTCCGCCGGAACCCTACAAAGGCAAAGGCATCCGCTACCAAGGGGAGTACGTGCGACGCAAGGCCGGCAAAGCCGGCAAGGTGGTGTAGCCATGGGCAGAAAGACACGCGCAGAGCGTCGCGCCCGCCGGCACCACAGCCTGCGGCTGAAAGTGCGCGGCAGCGCCGAGCGGCCACGTTTGAATGTTTTCCGCAGCCTGAGTCAGATCTACGCTCAGGTGGTGGACGACGGAGCCGGGCGAACCCTGGCTGCGGCCTCTACGCTGGATGAAGAGTTGAAGCCCCGGTTGAAGGGGCTCTCCAAGGTGGAGCAGGCCAAGTTGGTCGGGAAGTTGGTCGCCGAGCGCGCCAAGGGCAATGGGCTCTCCAAAGTGGTCTTCGACCGGGGTGGCTACCGCTACCACGGCCGGGTCAAGGCGTTGGCCGAAGGAGCGCGCGAGGCAGGCCTGGATTTCTAGCTGAAAGGCCCGCGGGGCCGATCCCTTGGGAGGCGGCCGCGCAGTCGGGAGGAGCAGTGAGACGGGATTTCAAAGATCGAGACGATCGGGACGATCTGGACGAGCGGGTGGTGGACATCGCCCGGGTGGCCAAGGTGGTCAAGGGCGGCCGGCACTTCTCCTTCCGCGTCATCGTGGTGGTGGGGGACAATCGCGGCCGGGTGGGCCTGGGCATCGGCAAGGCCCGCGGCGTTCCGGACGCCATTCGCAAGGCCGGCGAGAAGGCGCGCAAGGACATGACCCGCATCTCGATGAGTGGCACCACCATTCCGCATGAGATGATCTCGAATTACGGCGGCGCCAAGGTGCTAATCAAGCCCGCTTCGCCGGGCACCGGGGTGATCGCCGGGGGGGCGGCCCGGGCGGTTCTGGCGGCCGCCGGGGTGCGGGATGTGCTCACCAAGTCGCTGGGTAGCGCCAACGTGCTGAATGTCGCCAAGGCTACCCTGAAAGGCCTGCGCGAGATGAAGGACGTGACCCGCGAGGCCGCCAGCCGCGGCCGAAGCCCGGCGGATTTGGCGCCGTTTTGGGAGCGCAAGCGCCATGGCTAAGGAGGGAAAGCTGCTGCGCATCACGCTGGTGCGCAGCCCGATCGGCTACCCCCAGCGTCAGAAGCGGACCGTGCGGGCCTTGGGACTGCGACGAATGCAGCAGACCGTCGAGCACCCCGACAACCCGGCCATTCGTGGGATGCTGGCCAGCATCCCGCACCTGTTGCGGGTGGAGGAATGATGAAGACCCACGATCTGCGGCCCAAGCACGGCGCGCGGCACAAAATCAAACGGGTGGGACGGGGGACCGCCGCCGGTCAGGGCAAGACCGCCGGCCGCGGGACCAAGGGACAGGGCGCCCGGGCCGGATCGGGCGGACACCTGTACCGGCAGGGCGGCAGCCTGCCTTTCGTCCGCACATTGCCATTCAAGCGCGGTTTCACCAACATCAACCGCGCCCAATGGGAGGAGGTCAACCTCGACCGGTTGGCCGGCTTTGCGGCGGGTTCGGAAGTCACACCCCAGGCATTGGCGGAGGCCGGGCTGATCGACGACCCGCAGCATCCGGTGGCCGTTCTGGGGCGGGGCGAATTGACCACCGCGCTCACCGTGCGAGCCCACCGGGTGACCGCCGGGGCCCGCGCCAAGATCGAAGCGGCAGGTGGGACCGTCGAGTTGCTGACGCAGTGAGCACGCCCGAAAGGACAGGTTCGTGAAACGCCTGCGATTTCTGTGGATTTCGCCGGATATCCGAAACCGGCTGCTGATCTCCTTCGCGCTGCTGGCGATCTACCGCTTGACGTCGCACGTCCCCGTCCCGGGCGTCAACCGCGCCGCGATCGCCCAGATCTTCACCCAGACCGGCGCCGGGCAGGCGCTGTTTGGTCTGCTGGACTTGCTCTCCGGCGGCACCGTCTCCACCTTCTCGGTGCTGGCCATGGGGGTTTACCCCTACATCACCGCCCAGATCATCCTGCAGGTGTTGGTGCCCATCATTCCGGCCCTGCAGCGCCGCATGGAGGAAGATCCGCGGGAAGGCCGCAAGTGGATGGAGAAGTGGACCTACTTTCTGGCCATCCCAATGGCCGCGCTGCAGGCGGTGGGCCAGATCCGGTTGTTCCAGCAATTCGCGCTGCAACTCCCGGGGAGTCCCAGTATCCTGGCCGAGCCTATCGGCGCCAACCTGTCCACCCTCACCATCCTGTCCACCATGACCGCCGGCACCATGTTTGCCATCTGGCTGGGCGAGCTGATCTCCGAGCACGGGATCCGCAACCAAGGACTGTCGCTGATCATCTTCTCCGGCATCGTGTCGCGTATTCCCTCCAACCTGGGGCGGCTGCTGGCCGATCAGCAGCAGCGCGTGCCGCTGCTGGTCTTCCTGGCGGTGCTCACGACTCTCACCATCTTCGTCATCGTCTACGTGCAGGAGGGACGCCGTCACGTACCGGTGATGTACCCGGGCCGGAGGGTGGGCAACCGCATGTCGATGCCGGTCAAGGGCACCCTGCCGCTGATGGTCAACATGGCGGGCATGATCCCGCTCATCTTCGCCCAATCGCTGCTCACCTTCCCGGCAGTGCTGGCGCAGTTCTTCATCGCCTCACCGACGGCCTGGGTGGCCGGGGCCGCCAATTGGCTGCAGTTGAACTTCGGCGGCGGCTCCAATACCTATTGGATCCTGTACTTCTTGATGGTGGTGGGCTTCACCTTCTTCTATACCGACATCCTGTTCACCCAACAGAACTACGGGGAGAATCTCAAGCGGGCCGGCGCCCAGGTGCCCGGCGTCACCAAGGGCGCCTCCACCCAGCGCTACCTGACCCGGGTCTTACGGCGCATCACCCTCCCCGGGGCGCTGTTCCTGGGGATGGTGGCGGTCATGCCCTTTCTGGTCGGACTGGTGTATCCGATCGCGGGTTCACAGACCGGATTGCTGTTGGTGTCGTCCGCCGGCTTGCTGATCGTGGTGGGCGTGATCCGGGACACCTACCGCAACATCGAGGCCGAACTCAAACTGCGCGGTTACGATTCCGCGCTGCTGGTGAAGTAGCGGCGACCGAGGGTGGGGTCATACATCGTGCTCCTGGGGGCGCCCGGCGCCGGCAAGGGGACGCAGGCCAAGCGGGTCAGCCAGCGGCTGGGTCTGCCGCACGTCTCCAGCGGCGACCTGTTCCGCGAGCATGAGCGCAGGCAGACCGAGCTGGGGCGTGAGGCTCGGGGCTACACCTCCCGCGGCGAACTGGTGCCGGATGGCGTGACCATCGCCATGATCCGGGAGCGGCTCGGCCAGCCGGACAGCCAGGCGGGCGCGGTCTTGGACGGTTTTCCTCGTACGGCGCCCCAGGCCGAGGCGCTGGCGGAGCTGCTGCGAGGGATGCGGTCCAAGGTGGAGCATGCGGTGCTGATACGAGCCTCGGAGGAGCAGCTGGTGGAGCGTCTGGCCGGCCGGCGGGTATGCGCGGCCCAGGGGCACGTGTACCATCTAAGCTACCATCCACCCAAGCAGCCGGGTCTGTGTGACCAGGATGGATCGGCGCTGCTGCAGCGGGAGGATGATCGACCGGAGACGGTCCGCAATCGCATCCGGGTGTACGCAGAGCAGACCCGTCCGGTGGTGGACTACTACCGGGGGCATGGGGTCCTGCGGGAAGTCGAGGGAGACCAGGCCATCGACCAGGTGACCGAGGACATTCTCAAAGTGCTGGCACCCGAGGTGGACGGATGAACCATCGCGGTGGCGTGGTGATCAAGAGCCAGCGCGAGCTGGAGCTGATGCGGGCGGCCGGCCGGGTGAATGCCCTGGCGCTGCGGGCTGCGGTCGCCTTGGTGCGGCCGGGGGTGACCACGGCCGAGATCGATCAAGCTGCGGTGGAGGTGCTGCGTCAGCAAGGCGCCCAGCCGGCATTCCTGGGAGTGCCCGGTGCCTATCCCTATCCTGCAACCACCACCATCAGCGTGAACGATGAGCTGGTGCATGGAATACCCGGGAAACGTCGGCTTCGGGAGGGGGATATCGTCAGCATCGACTGCGGCTCGATCGTGGGCGGTTTTGTCGGCGATTCGGCTCTGACCGTGGGGGTGGGGAAAATATCCGAGCCGGCCCAGCACCTGATCGATGTGACTCGCCAGGCGCTCTTCGTCGGCATCGACCAGATGCGCCCGGGCAGGCGAACCGGAGATGTGGGAGCCGCCATTCAGGCGTACGTCGAGGCGCAGGGTTTCAACGTCGTGCGAGAGTACACCGGCCACGGTGTCGGGCAGCGCATGCACGAAGATCCTCAGGTTCCCAACTACGGCATCCCGGGCCGCGGTCTGTCCCTGGCCCCCGGGATGACCATCGCCCTGGAGCCCATGCTGATGGCGGGTTCGCCGGAGACCCGGGTGCTGGCTGACCAGTGGACGGTCGCCTCGGCCGACGGAGAGCTCACGGCACACTTCGAGCATACCGTGGCGGTAACCCGGGAGGGGCCCTGGGTGCTCACCACCCTCGATCCCGAGCTAGACGGAGAGGGACCGCCGGAGTATAATGATTACTTTGTTGGCCGACCGCAGGCCATTCGTGAGGAAAGGAGCATGCGGTCGTGAAAGTCTCATCGTCGGTCCGCAAGCGCTGTCCGAAATGCAAGATCGTGCGACGCCGCGGGAAAGTCTTTGTGATCTGCGAGAACCCTCGCCACAAACAGCGACAGGGATGAGTCATGGCGCGTATTGAAGGCATAGACCTGCCACGTGATCGACGGGTAGTGATCGGGCTGACCTACATCCACGGGATGGGCAATACCCGTGCCCGGCAGACGGTTGTCGCGGCGGGGGTCGATCCCAACACCCGGGTAAAAGACCTGACCGAGGCGGAGGTCACCGCGCTGCGCGACCACATCGGCCAGAACTACGTGGTGGAGGGTGACCTGCGCCGCGAAGTCCAGATGAACATCAAGCGGCTGATTGACATCGGCTGCTATCGCGGCCTGCGCCACCGGCGCAATCTGCCGGCTCGCGGGCAGCGCACCCGCACCAACGCCCGCACTCGCAAGGGCCCCAAGAAGACCGTCGCCGGGCGCGGCCGGCGCCGGGGCGCCAAGAAGAAGTAGGAGGAACATGGCACGCAGGGAAGCGCGCGCGGCGCGCAAGACAACCAAGGCCAAGCGG